>ENA-OQKT01000113-OQKT01000113.1-human-gut-metagenome-genome-assembly--contig:-NODE-113-length-14610-cov-2.920666_pt1 | contig 14610 bp, 20 predicted proteins | sample MGYA00242650_ERZ504801 | MGnify/ENA primary metagenome ERZ504801 (study PRJEB26092, sample SAMD00036396) | human gut metagenome | host: Homo sapiens | study: EMG produced TPA metagenomics assembly of...
GATTCACATGTCTTGGTCTAAAAAGGAGGTGTGCCTATTTTTATTTTGGGAAGATGATTTTTTAGAGAATGTAAATTTTATCTGTATAGTTCTTTCCCTTTTAATGTCAGTCTATATTTGTGATGAGTTTTCTTATGGTACAGTACAAAATAAACTTTATTTAGGGTACAAAAAAAAGCCAAATTTATATAGCGGAAGTAATTGCTTGCAGCGTATGTGGAAGCAGCCTTGTATTACTTGATTCTTTATTTTATCTATTAGGTTGCCTTCTTAGGAAACAGGAACTTACTCATTCATTCTCATATATTATGACTAATACTCTGATTTTTATGATTACAATTGGTTCTGTTTCTGTTATTATTTGTAGTTTTAGTTTACTTGCGAAAAAACGTTTGATAACGCAGTTCTTACTTGTATTCTTTGCCATATTTCTTATAAATAGTGGTCGAAAAACCCTTGCTACATTAACAGACTACGAAAGTGTATTTGTAGAAATAAATGAGGAAAACGATCCTGCGTCAAAAGATTTAATAGAAAGTTTTACAGAAGAACTAAACGCTACTTATCGGACACAATTAAATATGAAGATTACCTTATCCCCATATGCTCAATGTAACTTTTCTTCATATATAACCACAGAACGGCCAGAGGATAAGCCAAAACAATCATTTCTATTTAAAAATCATGACTATCATATAGACTTTGTGATTGCTGATGTCATTCTTTCACTGTTCATCATTTTAGTAAGTGTAAATATATTTAAAAAGCAAAATATTTAAAGGAGGAGCCTTATGAATTACATTGTAACAACAACCAATATTACAAAACAATACAAGGATACAACTGCATTGAATAACGTATCTATTCATATTCCTAGAGGTTCTATTTACGGATTAGTCGGGAATAATGGTGCTGGAAAAACAACTCTTATGAGACTATTATTAGGATTACAAAACCCTACCTCTGGTCAGATAAAAATCGCTGACAACATAAAAACGGGAGCTATATTAGAAACTCCTGCAGTATATCCGTATTGGTCTGCCAAACGAAACTTGAAATATCAGCTATCCTTGATAAAAAATCCAAAGTACAGTGTTTCTGAATTACTTAAAATAGTAGGATTAAAAGATACACGTAAACCACTTATACAGTATTCCCTTGGTATGAAACAACGTTTAGGGCTTGCATTAGCTCTTGCTAATCAACCGGATTTATTATTCCTTGATGAACCATTAAATGGCTTAGATCCTTCCGGGATACGTCAAATTAGAGATTTAATTAAAGCCTTGAGTGAAGACCACGGAGTAACTATAGTAATTTCAAGTCATATTCTTGATGAATTACAAAAAATTGTCACTCATATAGGATTTCTGAAAGACGGAATTTTAATTCATGAATGTAAAAATAGTGAAATAACAGAAAAATCATTAGAAGAATTCTATTTCGATGAATTTGAACAGTAAGGAGGAATGGTTCATGAATAAATTATTACGTGTCGAATTATCACGAAGACTAACTTCTATAATATACATTGGTGAAATTATACTATTATTAGTTTATAATTTTTTAGAGATATCTGGATCAACGTATGGTTTTGAAGTTAATATACCATATTTCCTTTTTAATAAAACTACATTAATATGTATATTTATTTCAATAAATGTGTCTCTAAAACTTAGTCAAGAGTTAGACAATAGAACTATTAACAACAAATTATTTTGTGGTTATAATAAATCGACATTTTACAAAACAGAACTCCTCGTTGGAATCATAGAAGGAACACTTTTTGCTCTTAGCTGATACAATATCAGTAATATTACTTGGAATATTCCAGAATTATGAGTTAAATATATCTTACATTGATTTATTTATTAATTTTATAATAGTCCTTATAATCATCTCAACTGTGGCAATAATTTCAACAATACTCTCCGTTCTAATAAATAATAGAATTTTTTCTATATTTATTGTAATCGGTTTAACCCTTCTGCTTTTATATGGTGGAAAAGAAACAGTGCATACTCTAAATCAGCCAGTACAAACCACTCTATTTAGTATCGATGGGGAATTACGAGATAATCCGCTTTATGCTGAGGGCGCAGAAAGAACCATACACAATATACATCTATTTTCTTCTCCATATGCACAAGCAAATTATGTGCCTTATTTGCTGCATGAAGAAAAACAAGAAAAGTTTGATAATTCATTGATTCTAAAGAACAGTCCTTATCACCTGGAATTTCTAATAACTGATATATTAGGAGGGATATTTTTATATCTCCTAGGAAGTTATTTATTTAATAAACGCAATCTACAATGAGATTGCACATTTTAAATTTGCAAAATCAGAATATTGGACACAAGCCTATGTTGCGGAATTAGTAGACCGTGACTCCCATACCATTATGAATATTGAGAACACAGGTCAATATCCCAGCTTCAACCTTTTTGTTAAACTCATTACTATGTTTGACGTTTCAGTTGACCAGTTTATTCATGCGGACGGAGGGGCAAGGTCAAGCTCTTGCAGAAAGCACATTGATGTGCTTCTAAACTCCATAAATGAAAAAGAGCTTGTCGTGATAGAAGCCACAGCCGAAGGCATTAAGAAAGCCAGAGAAACGGAGGTTCCAGAATAAGGGCCTCTGTTTTTTTGCGCCATTTTAGGGGCTGCCGCTAAGTGGCAAGCAATGCCTCTGTGGCCACAAGTGGCACAAAGGCGGCTTGTTGGGGCTCGCCCCAAACCCGTATCTTCGGGCCAACATGGCCCGAAGTGTCAGCGTCGCTTTGCTCCTTATTTTCATAACCTTAACGCTCCTTTTCCTGCTTTCTTCCCGGCTCGGTGTAGCCCATCAGAGTGTCAATGTTCGCCTTGATCGTGACGATCTCCTGCATATCCCGTCGTGCCTTCTGGTATTCTCCATAGAGCTGTTTTTTCTTTGCTGTGAGCTTGCGGCCTTCCTCCTTCAGCACATCCATTTTAGGGAGCTTCGCCCCGCCCAGCAGAGAGCGCATTTCCGCTTGTGCAGCCCGGTACAGTTCAAGGTCGGCCTCATGCTCCGCAAGGAATTTCCGGCTGTACTTCGTCGCCTTATACTGCTCAAAGACTGGGCGGGTTTTGGCATACTGAACCGTTGCGGCCTTTAGCCCGGCATTGGTTTTCATGGCCTGCTCCGTCTGCTTGACCTGTTCGGAAATAACATGGAAACGGTCTGCCGCCTCGGTGGCTTTCTTCGCCAACTGCTCATAATCGGTCAGGTTATTGTCCTGTATATAGGCAAGAGCGGCGGCCATCTGCTTAATGTTAAATACCTTCGCCCAGCGTTCATATCCCGGCCCCTTACCGGCAGCCAGCTTTGCTTGAATATCCACCGCCAGACTGATTTTCTGCTCCGAGCGCCCGGGGTGTTTTTCTTTGCCCTCAATGGCGGACAGAACATCTTGCAAGTCGTAGCCGTCCCCCAGCGTGGAGGCACGCAGACGGGTGAAGCGTTCCTGTCCCTGCCCGGTCAGCCGGAAGCTGATACCGCCGCCCCGAACCGTCTTGACCTCATACCCGGCCCGCTTCATCAAATTGAGAAATTCGTCCAGATCAGCGGGGCGTTCCGCCAGCGCAGTATCAATGGCAAGGCGCAGTCTGTCCTGATAGGAAAGCGGCCCTTTCCGGTCTTTCTGCCACTCCCCATAGTTCCGATACTTGCCCTTGCTCCGGGGCTTCGGGTTCTCCACGATGGATAGCCCGTTTTCAAGGCACAGCCTGTCAGAGAGCCGCCGAAGGGCGAAGCTGGAGCCCCAAAAATTTCGGAATTTCCGGGTGCAGTCAAGGGTGGTGGAGTTGTAATAAATGTGACAATGGATGTGCTGCTTATCGGTGTGCGTGGTAACGATAAAAGCGTGCCGCCCCTTCGTCCAGCGCATAGCCAGCTCATAGCCGATACGGTTCGCCTCCTTCGGGGTGATCTCGCCCGGATAGAAGGATTGCCGTATCTGATAGCACAGCACATTATTTTCTTTCTTCTGTTCCCGGCCCGTCATAGCGGCATAGCTGGCCTTTGCCAAAAGGAACTCGTCCGCCACGGTGGCCGGATCACATTCATAAGCGGAGATGTACTTTCCGCTTTCTGTTTTCTCCGGGTCCTTGCCATAGTCCAGACAATCCCGGATTGCCTCGGCAATCGTTTCGCCTTCGCCCGCATGGCGCTGCAACAAAGTTGTGGTAGCCAAAAATCATTCCTCCTTTCCATGAGAAAGGGGCGGCCCATTCAGACCGCCCCGACTTCGGGCCAGTATGGCCCGAGGCTGCTTAACTTGCCAGAAACCGGTACAGAGCGGATTTGCCTCCGTCCAGCGCCCAAAGAAGGGAGCCCGCCGCCGCTTGCAGTCCATACGGCGAAAGAAGGAAGGCAAGAAACAGAAATACAATCCCGCCTATGGGCGTCGGCGTGAAAAAAAGAGCGACACCCAGCACCGCCAGGATCACAGAGGCAATCGTCAGCAGGACGGCACAAATCTCAAACAGAAACACCAGCAGAGCCGCCAGAAGGGACAGCGCCAAAGCAAAGGGAGCAACCAATATTTTCAGCAGTATCTTCATCTTCAAAACCTCCTTTATCTATCCTTCCTACCTCTATTTTATCATGCCTGCCCGGGGACATAAATGTTGCGAAAGATTAGTAAATCCTGTCCCAAACTTTCGGGTCATACTGGCCCGAAGTGGTAAAAAAAGAGCAGGGCGGCAAGCCCCGCAACGGAAGCCTGCCGCCCTCGTCTTACTTTGCCACCAGCTCGGAGAGCTCCCGCAGCACCTTTGACATCTCGCCCCACAGCTTTTCATAGTCCCGCTTCAATCCGTCGATTTCCTCCGGGTACACGCCATAGGTATGTGCGTGTATGGCAACCTGATTGAGATTGTTGGAACAGCGCCGTTGCAGAGAGATCAACTCTTTTACGGGTGCAAGGTCGATGTGCAGGATATACCCATTCAGAGCCATTTTCCGTACATAAGCCCCGGCGTTGGAAATGCCCGCCTCGGCCATCCGTTCATGGATGGCTGCCAGCTCGTCCGGCGTTACCATGACGTGCAGATGGACATTCCGCTTGCGGTTCTCCATCAGCGTTCCAGCTCCCGGCCTTTCCGGCGCTCTTTGGGCTCCTTTACCTTGTCCAGCGGCTTTGCGTCCAGCTCCGGGGGCGTGGGTTGGATGGGCGTGTTGTTGGGTACGCCGTCGATCATGTTGCAGTTCTGCTCCGTGGAGAGCTCGGCGGTTTTCAGATAGTTGTCTTTTTCGTGCATGGCGATCCTCCTTTATCGTTCCTCATGGTTTTTATGGCTCCGCTTCTGGCCGGGCTCCTTCGGGGGTTCCTGCCCTCTGGTTCCTTCTTTGAGCCGGGCGGTAATGGATGGGCGCACCCGGTCAGGATTGCCCGGTGCTGGTTTCAGCTCATAATCCTCCATCTGCTTTTCGGTCAGCGGCTTTGCGTAGGTCAGTTCGCCCCATGCCATCAGCCTGCCGTCTGCCACAGGACGCCGCCTGTCATCATCGTAGTTGACGATGGAAAGAGGCTGGTTATCCGGCGGCTTCGGGTAAGTTCCTATGTCCACGGGCCGCTGGGTGGAATAATAGCGGTAAACGCCCTCCGGTCCCAGCTCGGTATGCTTGACCGCCGCATGGTAAAGCTGCTGATAGTCGTCCACCCGGCGGTCAAAGTCCCTCTGCGCCCACGCCTGACTGGTTCCATAGCGGCCCCAGTAGTAATCCCGATGGCCGTTTTCCCCCTCGGTAAACTGCCAGGTCACAAAGGGGCTCGGCGCTCCCGGATTATGCCCCAGCGCAAAGCCGTGTCCGGTTTCAAAGGTGGCAGCTTTCAAAATCACATATCCTTGTACTGTCTCCAAGAGATCCCTCCTTTCTGTGCCTCGGGCCAACATGACCCGAAGTGCTGGATGTTACGAAATAAGAGGGCAGACCGGGGAGGAATGTAATAAGATATTCCCACCCCGGAAACACCCTCCAAAAAGCCCGGAATGTCAAGCCTTTGGAGGCGGCAAATCGTAACAGCCGCCCGGCCTTTTCTCCCGCATTTTCCTCATGCGTTCCCGGCTTTTCCGGCGGTTCCCTTCGGCTTTGCAGGCGTCGGAACAGTAGGCTTGACGCCCCTCGGGCAGAAATGCCTTTCCGCAGACCGCACAGGCCCGCAGCTCCGGGGAGATGCCTTCCGTTGTCAGCGCCGCTTGAAGCTCCGGGTCAAGGGGCAGGACAGCCTCACGGAAGTAACGGCAGTACGCCCCTGTCCAGCACTTGTGCAGCATATAGCAGGCACAGTCCAGAGGAAGGCACAGGCCGCTTTCCCGGTCATAGTTGGCGCACATCCCCGTGACCAGAGAACGGATTTTTTTTCTTCTCGTCACGGGTCAGCTCCCGGGCGTCCATTTAAGACTTCGGGCCACGATGGCCCGAAGGGCGGGACTCCACGATCAGCGCCCGGAACTTCTTCCGGCACTGTTTTTTCTTTCCTTTGCACTCCTTGTAGTAACGGCATCCCTTACAAGGGTCGTCATTGTCCCAGCCGGGGTGCGGTACTTCCTTCATCATTCGTTCAAAAGGGCTGCTTGTAAAATTCATTCTCATTCCTCCGTATCTTCCTCCCACGGCGGGGTATCTTCGTCCTCGGGTTCCTCTGCGATCTCCTCCAGCTCCCCGTCCTCATATTCGCAGTAATCATCTTCCAAATCCGGGGCCTCATGCTTCGGCTTGTAAATCTTGAAATAGTAACCAATCCCACCGCCGGCCAGCACCACCGCGCCGATCAGGAGCATAGAGAGAAGGGGGCTGTCCTTTTTCTCCGGCTCGGGTTCCGGTACTTCCTCCACAGGTTCGGTGGGCTTTGGCTCTGGCTCCGGGGTCACTTCTTTGGGCGGTTCCTTGCCCTGTTCGGCAAGAGGAAGAAGGTCGTCTACGGTAACGGTATTGAGGAAATAGACGTTCTCGCTGGTTTTCTGTTTGTCGATCACCAGATAAAACACGCTTTCGTCTGCTGTGGTGATGGTGTAGAACTCCTTTCCATCCTCGTCGGTGGCGTTGTCCACCACGGTTCCCGTCCCGTCTGGGGTAAAGGGGTTCTGGGTTTCCGGCTCCGCTTCGGTTTCCACCGGGGCGGGCGTTGTCTCCGGCTGCGGCTCGCTGCTCTGGGCGTAGGCCGGGACCGTAAAGATCAGGCAACACAAAAGGCTGGCAGCCATCGCCGCCAGCCTGCGAAATTTAGTTTTCTTCATGGGCTGTGTCCTCCTTTTCGGGTGCCTCCGGCTTCGGGTCAGTATGGCCCGAAGCGGTAAGGCTGTTTTTGGGGTCATTCAGAAAAGCCATAAGCTGGGCGGGCGTCAGTTTGAGGGAGCGCACCGCCTGCACGATCTGGCTGTTTTCTTCCTCCTGTTTCTGCTTTTCCAGCTCCCGGATTTTGGCCTGCCACTCGGCAGCCTTCTCCCGGGCTTTTTCCAGTTCCTTATCGAGCTTGTCGATCTTGTTCATGCAAGGACTCCTTTCCTCTGGCTCACAAACGCCCGAAGGCATAGAAATGTGTCTGCCAGTAGCTTGAATTGATGTTTGCGTATTGGATGGGCGAACCACAATGGAGCATCATCCCGTCGCCCACATAAATCCCCACATGGGACACAGGGCCAGGGCTGTCATAGGTTCCCGTGAAAAAGATAATGTCGCCGGGCTTTGCCTCGGAGGGGGAAATGATAGCACACTGATTATAAATGCCCTGCGCCGTGGTACGGGGCAGGTTGTGGACGCCGCTGGCCGTGTACACCCAGCAGACAAAGCCCGAACAGTCAAAGGAGGTGGACGGGCTGGAGCCGCCCCACACATAGGGCCAGCCGATGTACTTTGTGGCTTCTTCCATGAGCGCCGCAAAAGCCGGGTCATCCAGCGCCTCGCCGGGTATCTCATAGCTGGGGCCGGTATCTTCGCCGCCGTTGTAAATCCCTTCCCACAGATAGGGTTTGTTGCCTTTGAGCTGCTGCATAACGGTGTAGATTTCCCGCTGCTGTTCGTTAAGCCTCGGCAGGATCACGGCAGGCAGCGTCTTGTTTGTGAGGGTCACATTGAGAATGTAATACTCATAGGGGACTTCCTCGGTGGTGGTTTCCCCGGTCTCCGGGTCGGTGCTGGTTTCGGTGCGGTAGCGTATCTCGACTTCCTCCGTCAAGGTCAGTTCATACTGTGCCTCGAAAATCTCCCGCAGCTCGTCCTGCACCTGTTCACGGAAATACACATGGTACTTTGCCGAGAGATAGGACGCCAGCTCATAGGGGTTATGGCCGATCTCGTCCACGGAATAGCGGTACTCGTCATAGCCGGGATGGGTGCTTTCGATGTTCGCTACCGTCTGCGCCAGCTCGTTTTCCAGCGCTGTGTAGTCCTCGTCCGCCCCCAGCAGGTCCGTATCCTCCGAGGCGTAGGAGGTGCCGGATAACGCATTGGCAAGGCCGCTGCCAAGCGTGGGGAAAATGGAACTTACCGCCGACACAAGAAAACAGAGCAGCAACAGCAGGAGCAGGACCAGCACCGCCACGGGATGACGGGTCACAAACTGCGCCGCCCGACGGGTCGCAGTTCCCGAAGCGGCAGCGGTTTTCTTTGCGGCCTTTGCGCCCTGTTTTGCAGCCGCCTTTGCTTCTTTGGAATACCGGCGTTTCAGTTTCCATTTCTGCTGCACACGGGAAAGCGGATTGCTGGCAAGCTCCGGGTGCTCCCGGTATCTCCGTTTGGCATACCGGGTCAGTTTCCGGGCTCCGGCCTCGGCCACAAGTTCCGACTTATGGGCTCCTTCCACACCCACATTTTCATGCTCAACTTCGTGTATCTTGTTGTGGACATAGAACCATGCTTCTGTACGGGCTCCCCGGACTGCCTTTTTTGCAAGCCCCGGTGGTTTCTTCGCTGCCCGTTTTGCCTCGGTCTTGTCCAGTTTCTCCCGGGCCTTTCCCAGCTTTTCCCCGGCGTGTTCCGCTTTTGCCTGTGCTTTCTGGTACTTGTCCTTTTTGCTCCCGGCCTTCTCGGCGGAGCCCTCCGGCTCCTGTGCCTTGCCGGTATCCTGCGGCCCGCCCGCTTCATCTTCCTGCCTCATGCGGTCAGAGGGACGGCTTTTCCGGCTGTCCTCTTGAAACTTGCCGCTTTTGGACTTCAGGCCATCATGGCCCGAAGGGCTGTCCTGTCCGGTATCCTCGTCCTCAAACCGCAGGCGTCGGGATGGTGCGGGGGAAGGCCCTTCCCGTTCAGCCGGTCCGGGGCGATTGCTCCCGGTATCCTCCGTCGGCCCCGGCCTTTGAAAATTCCGTTTATCCGGTTTCTTTCCGATGATGTATCCCTCCTTTCCAAACCTCGGGCCAGCATGGCCCGAAGTGTGTTATGCCCGGTTCATTTCCTGTTTTTTGTCCTCCGGGCGGGTGGTCATAATGGCGTACAGCTCTGTGTTCTGTGGGAAGCGGTCAACAAACGGGATGGTGGTGTTCCCGAAGAACAGCAGCCCTTCGCCGGAATTGGTATGGGTCACATAGGAAAGCTGGTGGGGGCTGATCCCAAGCTGTTTGGCTAAAATCTGCCGGTCCCCCTGTGCCTGCGAGAGCAGCACAAGGAAGTCCGAGTTTTCAAAGATGTTCTCGATCTCCGGGCTTGCCAGAAAATCCTTCACGTTCTGCGTTAAAGCACTGGGAACGCACCCTTTTTTTCGCAGCATTTTCCAGATCGCCACACAATAGCTTGCCGTCAGACGGTCACGGAGCAGCACATGAAATTCGTCGAAGTAGCACCATGTAGCGATACCGCGCAGGAAATTCATGGACACCTGCGAGTTTACCAAGTCCTGCATAATGAGCATGGCAATCGTCCGAAGCCCGGCCCCCAGCTTTTTTAAGTCAAGGCATACCAGACGGCGGTTTAAGTCCACATTGGTTTCATGGTTGAACACGTTAAGGGAACCCGACACATAGATTTCAAGGGCAGTTGCCAGCCGTACCGCCTCGCCCTCCGGCTGGGAACAGAGCAGGTCATACAGGGTTTGGAGGGTCGGCATTTTTGCTTGTTTCCGGGTCCTGCAAGTGTTCCCGGTACATCTGGCGTACACAGCGGTCAATGACGGTCCGCTCCACCGGCTGCAAGCCATCCTTGCCGCCGACGATCAGCTCCATCAGCGACAGGATAAAGTCGGCTTTCAGCGCCATCGGGTTTTCCTCGTCAAAGCTCAGGTCAATGTCCATCGGGTTGATGTGGTGGGGGCTGTCCGGGGCGATCTCGATGACCTGTCCGCCCAGCCGCTTGATAAGGGGCGAGTATTCGCCCATCGGGTCCACCACAATGATCCGGTCACGGGTGGCAAGGACACGTTCACGAAGCGTCCGCTTGCGGCAAAGGATTTGCCGGAGCCCGGCACGCCGAGGAACAGGCCGTTGGGGTTTTTGAGCTTTTTCCGGTTTGCCATGATGACGTTATGGGAAAGTGCGTTGAGCCCGTAATAGACGGCTTCGCCATCCATGCGGAGCTCCTGCGTCATAAAGGGAACGAAAATGGCCGTGGAGCTGGTCGTCATGCCGCGCTTGATCTCAATGCCGTTATGGCCCAGCGGAAGGCTGGAAAGAAAACCGTCCTCCTGCTGGAAGTCCAGCCGCTTCAAGGTGCAGTTGTATTTCTGGACGATACCGGACACCGTGAACAGGTCATTGTCCAGCTCCCGGCGGGTCGGGGCCATGTTTACCACAAGGAAGGTCAGCAGGAACATTCTTTCATTCCGGCTCTGTAAATCTTCCAGAAGGGTCTTTGCGTCGTTGCTGTACGTTACAAGATCGGGTGGAAGTATGTCCATGTCGTACCCTGACCGGGCTGCCTTCTTTTGTTCCTCCACCTTCATCTTGTCAATGTCGGAGACTTTGGCCTTGATAGATTTTACGGCGGCGGCCTGATCGACGGTTTGGATATGGAGAGTGATGGTCATTTCCGCGTCCATTTCCAAAAGCTCCGCCAGCAGCTTGTCCGAGAGCTCCGAGGCCAAAAATCTGCAAGTAGGAGGCAGCGCCCCAAGTCGTCCCCACCCGGAACAGACGGCTGAAACGAAAATCGAAACTGTCCGGGGCGATAAAGTCTTTGGTGGAAAGCCCGGTTTTGGGGATCATATCCCATGAAAACCGGAAGGGGGAGCCGCTGCCGGGGTGGAGCTGCCCGTGAAGAAGCTCCAGCCGTTCCAGCCCCGAAAGGGATCGGCACTTGACGCCCAGCTTTTTGAAGTTCCCGCAAATGTCCGCCTCTACACGTTCCAGCCTTGCCCTGGCGGTGGGAAGGTCGTCCACATTCACGCCGAAGGTCAGGAGCTTTGTGCGGACAATGCCGTTGTTGCTTTTGGCGATCTGGTTTTCCAGCATTTCCACATACTCACACCGGACGCTGTTGTAATCATCGTCCTGCATGGGGATGTTCACGCTGTACCGGCTGCCCGGGCGGCTCCGGTGGTTGAGGAAGGAAAGCTGGAACGGAAGGCTGCTGTCAAAGTAGTTGAGGCAGGCGCTCCACCCGTCAAAGATGGCCGCCTGATCTTCGGACTGTGCGAGCTGGTAGTTGATGTCCTCGTATTCAATGGTTTTGGTGTAATAGCGGTCCGCTACCCGGCACACCCCGTCCCGGTACATTTCCCGGTAAGGGAGGGTCTGCTGGGCGGTGGTGGGAACGTTCTTTCCTTTCGTGAACAGGCCGGTAAGGCCCTGCTTTTCAGGCTTTCTGCCTGCGGGCTTTCCGGCCCTTCTGCTGTTTCGCAATCGGCTGCGCCTCCTTTCTGGCGCTAAGCAGCGCATAGAAGTTTTCGGTTTTGTAAGGCCGCACACGGGGATAGAGGAACCGGGTGCGGATGATGTTTTTCAGCACTTTTTCCAGCGGCAGACCGTCTCGTTCATACATAGCCAGAAAGAAGAACGGGAGCATGAGGCCGATCATCAGGAACATGGCGGCACTGTTCCCGATACTGCCACGGGAAAACAGGTAAGCCGGGAGGCCCACCGCCGCCGCGCTGGAAAAACAAACAAGCTGGCGCTTCGTTAGGTTGAAGGCCAGCTTTGTCTTGATTTTGGAAAGGTCTTTTGGTACTGGCACATAGGCCATTTTGGTACACCTCCTTTATTGCTTCGGGCCAGCATGGCCCGAGGTTATCTTGCGGCCTCTTTGGCCGGGGCTGTGCTGCGGGCAGCTTCGGCGGCCTCTCGTCCGCTCTGCCTTGCCCGCCAGTATTCGGGGTGATACTGCCGGATGGACTGATTGTAGTTTTTCTTCAAACTGTCCTTTGTCCTTAATGCGGTCAGGGATTTTCCACAGTCTTTTTGTCCAGCAGCTCCCGGAGCACTACGCTTTCCTGTGCGTCCTCCTCATAGCAAATATAGCCCTTGTCCTTGAAGCCGCTACTTTTTCGCTGCGTGGGGAGAGGACGGCGGCTACCTCATTTGCCACCATCGTTCCGCCGTGGCTGGCGGTAGATACCACGAAACACCCCCGGACAGAGGGTTTCACAGCTCTGCACCTCGCCCCACGGGGAACTTTTCGGCGCATGGAACATTCCGCCCGTCCGGTTCCGGTCCGCCTGCATGAGCGCCACATTTTCCAATATGGCGCGAAGTTCCGGGGAAAAATAGGCATATTCCCGCAGGACCCGGGCGGCGTCCCCACCACAGGCGTTCATCAACAGGGTATAGGCGTCGCTGTCCGCTTTGGTACAGCGGCCCAGCAGTTTTCCGTCGTAATAGCAGGCCGCGTCATAGCCCGTCCGTTTGCGTGGCATGGTTTCCGCCTCCTTTCTGCTTCGGGCCAGCATGGCCCGAGGTCAACGCTCTGCGCTGCGGCTGGGCTTTTCCTTCGGAGGCCGTTCTGCCTTTGCCTGTTCGGCAGCCGCTTTTCCGGCTTTGAGCTGGTCGCTGATGGACGCACGCCCCACAGAGCCGCGCTCCGCCATCTGTTCCAGCTTTGCCTCATAGGCTTGCAGAACAGCGGTGTTGAGCTGTTCCCGGAACTCCTTTGTGACAGGGTAGGCCATATCCCGGTAGCCGCCTTTGCCGTCTGGCTGGCTGGGCATCCCAAGAAAGAGCCCCTTGCTGCCCTGTACGATTTTCAGATTTTCCACCACAAAGCAGTCATTGAATTTCACGCTGGCAAAGCCCATGAGGTTTTTCACAGGTTCGATGACCCGCACGCTTACATCCAGCTTTATAGGGGCGGCTGGTGTTCCGCCCGCAGTTTTTTCCTGCATGGATTTCTCCTTTCCGGCGGGAACAAGGTTCCCGTCCTTGTAGTCATAGCCTTCCGCCCGGAGTGCCGCCAGCGTGTCCGCCGATACGCACCCGGACAGTTTCAGATCGGTTTCCACCATAAAGCGCATGGTGTCTGCTTTAGAAAATTCTTCGGGGAGCTTTCCATAGAAAGCCGGGTGCGGCTGTCCGTCCGCACCCTGTTTGTAACGCCGAGGCATACCGCCTCCTTTCCGCTTCGGGTCAGCATGGCCCGAAGTCTCTTAATGGCAGCCGAAGATGGATTTTGCAAGACTGCCTGTTTTGAATAAGGTAAAACACAGCAGCACCGTATATCCCACGCAGCCCCAGATCGCCCCGATGGGGTCGCCGTCGGTGGCGATACTCTGGATCAGCACCGCATAGATGGCGACACAGACTAAGATCAATAGACCTTGAAAGCCCACCGCAAAGAGGGAGCGGAAATAGTTCTGCCCCATGTGTCCGGTTTCCCTGTTGGGGACTGTGGCAAACGGGATAGGCGCTAAACTTGTGAGTAAATAAATTTCAATCATACGGCCATATACGATGACGAAGATCACGATGTTTAAGGCAATCATGGTAAGCTGGATCAGGAAGGATTGTAGCCAGAGTCCGAACAGAGGACCTAACTCCATCGCCTCAAGCTCTGTCCGCAAACTGTCCAGCACATCCGGCGTGATCTCTGTCCCGTTCTGGATAATGCCCGCTGACTGCTGGATCACATGCTGGCTCACATCAAAGACCGCCAGCACGATATTGAAGGTATTCGTCAGGATCATCACAGCCACAAAGGTTTTGAACACCCACTTAAAAAACATCCATGTGTCAACTTCATGGAGGTTGTTGCGTTCTATGAGCATCTGTATCAGCTCATAAGTCATAACAAAAGTGAGGATGACCCCGGCGATTGGCAGGATGGCAGTTTCAGAGATCTGTCGTATCATGGAAAAGACCCCGGCGTTCCAGTCCGCCGGGGTCGTGCCTACCTGTGTGGCGATCTCGCCAACGCTCTGATTGACGTTATCGAAAAGGCCATCCAGATTTCCCATGATACCATCGACGAGCAGACCTTTCAGCCATTCAACGATTGCGTCGATGATAAAGTCCATACATCAGCTCCTTTTCTGGAAAAAGGGACAACGGGTGACACTTAGCTGAACAGGCCGGACAGCAGAGGGATAAGCTGAAGGCCGATCAGAACGACACCGCCGCCAGCCATGAGCTGTTTTATCCCCAATTAGGTGTAAAACTCTGCTCGATGGCGGGCGGCGGCGTACAAAAATCTATATGGTGTTTTTAAGAGAACCGTC
>ENA-OQKT01000114-OQKT01000114.1-human-gut-metagenome-genome-assembly--contig:-NODE-114-length-14603-cov-3.175256_pt1 | contig 14603 bp, 10 predicted proteins | sample MGYA00242650_ERZ504801 | MGnify/ENA primary metagenome ERZ504801 (study PRJEB26092, sample SAMD00036396) | human gut metagenome | host: Homo sapiens | study: EMG produced TPA metagenomics assembly of...
CAAGATACAATTCCTTTCTTAGATTCTTTTGAAATTAAGCTCTGCTCCATTTTACACCTTCTCTTGTATCTTTTAAATACGATACCCTGCTCTAATAACTGGTCTCTGATCTCGTCTGCTCTTGCAAAATCTTTGTTCTTTCTTGCCGCCTGACGTTCTTCGATCAGTTTTTCGATTTCTTCATCTAGGATCTCTTCTTCTTTTGTTGTTTCAATTCCAAGAACGCTGCAAAGATCTTCTAATACTTTTAGTATTTTCTTTGCATAGTCTGCACTGAAGTCTTTCACTGTTGAGTTTGATTCACGCACGATCTCAAAAATAGCCGAAACTGCATCTGCTGTGTTAAAGTCATCTTCCATTGCATCTTCAAATTTCTTTACAAGTACTTCTATATTAGCAAAATGTTCTGTTTCTTCTTTGCTTAAAGAACCTGTTTCTTCTTTAGCTGACATCTCTCTGCATAGATCAATCGCTGTCAAGATACGGTCTAATCCTGTTTTTGCACTTTCTACTAAAGTATCACTGAAGTTTAATGGGGTTCTGTAATGTGCACTTAACATGAAGAAACGGATCACCTGTAATGGATACTTTTCTCCAATTTCACGCACTGTAAAGAAGTTTCCTGCTGATTTAGACATTTTCTTATTGTTGATATTTAAGAAACCATTATGCATCCAGTAATTCGCAAACTTCTCCCCATTGCATGCTTCACTCTGTGCGATCTCATTTTCATGATGCGGGAAGATCAAGTCTTCTCCACCTGCATGAATATCAATTGTATCTCCGATATATTTCTTAGACATCTCAGAACACTCAATATGCCATCCCGGACGTCCGTCACACCATGGTGAAGGCCATGACGGTTCTCCCTCTTTCTTCGGTTTCCAGAGAACGAAATCCAGTGGATCTTCTTTCTGGTCTTCACCGGACACCTGCAGAGAACGGAAGCCGGACTGCAGATCATCCAAGTTCTTGTGCGAAAGTTTGCCATATTCTTTGAACTTCTTAACTCTGAAATAAACAGTACCGTCTGCTGCCGGATAAGCATATCCCTTATCAACCAGAGTCTGGATCATACTGATCATTCCGTTGATTTCCTGGGTTGCCTGTGGATTGGTTGTGGCAGGTTTTACATTCATGCCATCCATATCTTTCTTACACTCTGCAATATAACGCTCGGAAATTTCCTGTGCGCTTACGCCCTCTTCGATTGCTTTCTTGATGATCTTGTCATCTACGTCTGTAAAATTGGAAACATAGTTTACTTCATATCCTTTGTATTCCATATATCGGCGTACGGTATCGAAGATGATCATCGGACGTGCATTTCCGATATGGATCAGGTTGTATACAGTCGGACCGCAGACATACATACGAACTTTTCCCTCTTCAAGAGGTACGAATTCTTCTTTTCTACGTGTCAGTGTGTTAAAAAGTTTCATGTTTTATTCCTCCAGTTTTCTCTATCATTAACTCTCTTTTCTTTCATTAAGAAGACAGATCGCCTGAGATGCAATTCCTTCTTCTCTTCCCGTAAATCCCAGTTTTTCCTCTGTAGTGGCCTTAATGTTCAGCTGAGACTCATTGATTCCCATTGCTTTTGCCATATTGGCTCTCATCTGTGGAATATGAGGTGCCATCTTTGGTTTCTGTGCAATGATCGTTGCATCTATATTTCCGATCTCATAATGGTGCTCTCTCAAAAGCTTCGTCACATGTTCCAGCAGCAGAATACTGGAAATTCCTTTATATGCAGGGTCTGTATCCGGAAAATGTTTTCCGATATCGCCCAGTGCAGCAGCTCCCAGAAGTGCATCCATAACTGCATGGATCAGTACATCTGCATCTGAATGTCCCAGGAGACCTTTTTCCCAGTCTATCTTCACACCACCCAGAATCAGATCTCTATCTTCGGTCAGTCTGTGTACATCATATCCCATTCCAACACGCATAATCATTCTCCTCTTATATCCAGCATCTTGCTGATTCTCAATAAGCTTAACCGTCTCCTTGTATAAGGAGCAAGTCTGAGGCTTGGCAAAACAGCCGATTCATCGAGTCCGATATCATAAACGGTTTTCGCGCATCCGGCTTTCTCCAGCAAATGGAACATAGTCTGTTCACTGGGAAGCTCATCAATAATCTCCTCTATCCCGTTCAGGCTATTTTTCCAGATGCTGGGGTGAAATAGTTTCTAACAATTCCGACTCATTTTCTTTTCTTATTTCTTCCAGAAGTCCTTTTTTTCCAAAAGTTTCTTTCAGAAGCTCTTCGTCCTCATTCTCATAGGGTTTTGCGTGACATCTTCCCTGTGTGATGGCTGCAGCGATACGCTTGTATTCTTCCAGTACAAGAAGTGCTGCTACAGAAACCTTCTCTCCGTGGAGTGCATCCAGCGGACCATTGATCACTTCCATATCCCACAGATGTGTGACCTGGTGCTCTGCACAGGACGCAGGCCTTGAATTACCAATCATCTGCATTGCAAGTCCGGAAAGAATCAATGCATACATAAGCTGTTCGCATTCATCTTCCTCTCCCTCTGTAATATCCTGAATCGAAGATTTCACAGTTTTTAACGCTTTCTCTTCCAGCTTTACAGTTTCGCGGCAAAAATACTCTCCGGTGACCAGGTTCGCGATCTTCCAGTCTGCAAGACAGATGTATTTCGCCATCAGGTCTGAAATCCCGGCTGCAGTCAGGCGCTGTGGTGCTTTTGAAAAAATATCTGTATCTGCATATACACAGATCGGAGCTACTGAAGGCACAGTCTTCTTTACTCCATCCAGGGTCATTGCTGCTACTGTTGTTACAAATCCATCTCCACTTGCTGCGGTAGGCACTGAAATGAAAGGTACTTTGTAATTATGTGCAATATAACGGCTGATATCATGGATCGTGCCTGCTCCTACTGCAAGGATCAGGTCAATGTCCTCTTCCATGTTGTTCTCCACAATTTTTATTGCATGCCGGTCTGCCTGAAGTCCCTCTGCATCCAGAACAAGTACCTGACACCTGTCATAGATATCCTCCATAAGTTCTTCTGTTGCTGCATAGGTATTGGTATCGCAGATGACCAGCGGGGATATGTACTCTCTGAGCATTCCCTCTGACATCTCTTCTTCAAGCTTCTCTACAGCTCCGGCTTCTATCAAAATCTCTTTCACTGCAATCTGGTGTTCCCTGCCGCAGCTGCAAGGTCGGGCAAAATCGTCCGCATCAACTCGCATTTAAATCCTTCCTCCTGACTTTCCTGAATCAAGCGGATAAAATCATCCGTTTGACTATCTGCTCATAATTGAATAGTTGTTTCACAGCCTGATTCGGTTAAACTTTTTCTATAGGCATAGTTCGTTGGTATTATACATGATTTTCCTATAAAAATCAATCATTCCGCGCAGGTCTGGCGGCTACAGGTTCAAATAATTATATACAATCTTTGAAATATTCTGTATGTTCGTCACCGCCGTACTCTCCGGGCAGTTTTCAGACATCACACATAGGATATAAGTTGTCTTTTCGCCATAGACAATTGCGATATCGTGCTGATCCTGGTCTGTCTCGCCGGTCTTGTTGGCAGATTTTATTCCATCCGGAAGTCCCTGGGGGATTTTCCAGGTGTTTTCCTGATTTGACAGAAGATTTAACATTTCTTCTGACGCCTCTTTGCTGACACATTCCCTCTTGTAGATTTTTTCAAGCAGAGTGCCGCAATCTTTTACAGAAGTCATGTTTCTGCCACCCAGACTCTCCTGTGCGGATGCTGCAGGATGGAGGGTGTGCTGCACACTTGTCTCTGTATAGCCCTCTTTTTCCAGATATTTGTTAATATCCTCCGCACCTTTTTTGAAATCAAGGGAATCTGTCTGAAGCTTCACCAGTTCATTGCAGGATTCATTGTCACTGACTGTGATCATATTCCACAGCAGGTCATTTAATTTTACATCTACAGTTTTTTGTATCTGCAGTATTTAATTTCTTTGCCTCATCTGCTTTTACCTGCTCCATGTCCTCATATGTCTTTGCCATTACAAAAGCTTTGATCAAACTTGCAGAATAAAGGGAAGTATCATTGATCAGGATTTCCTTTTCTTCATTAAGGTCTTTCACATAAACACTCCAGGTTCCCTGATATCCGGACAGCATCTTCTCAAGCTGAGGCTTCAGATTATCCATCCCAAGATCATCCATATTCACGATCTTTCCCGTATCATCCACAATAAAACCATCATCCGTCACTGTGCTTTTCTGAAGCAGGGCGCCATTTGTACCGCCAAAATAATAGCTTCCGTCAAAATTCATTTCATAACAGTCCATCTCAAGTGAATGGATACCTGGCTCGGTTACCAGTCTGCCATTTTCATCAAAATAATAATATCCATTCAGAGTAATCCCGTCTATTGCCAGATTGTCAATATACCTTACCTGCGGTGCTGCTGACAGACGCCCCAGATTGTTCACAAAGTAATATCCGTCAAATTTCTCTGCCTCCTGGGCATTCTGCGTATCAGCTTCCTCATCTGTCTTATCCCCAAACACTGCAACACCTTTCAGATGCTCCATATGAGGACTGCAGGCTTTGAATTTCCCATCTGTATCATGGTAATAATATCCGTCAAATACAGTTCCGTCTATCTCATAATCCTGAAAATAATGGATCTCCGCCTGGGTACTTCCGGCGCCATTCACATCCAGACAGTAAAATCCGTCACTCTTCATCATATATTTCCCGCTTCCGTCTCCCATGGGCTGAATCTGTGCCTGCCCGGTGACAGATGCAAGACTCTGCTGTGCAGCCATAACAGGAACCGGCAAAACCAGTGCCATGGAAATGGCTCCGGCCAGACTTCCGGCTATGATATAACTTTTAATATGATATTTCGCTGTTTGTCTATTTTTTCTCATGCAAAACTCCTTTTACGGTTTCTTTTCACATCCCATTCACAGTAAGCAAAGTATATATTGTTTTATTCAGGATAGCAAGATTTTTATCTTTTTTCCAGCAAAGACCAGAATCTCAGTATCAGTGTTCAGTTCTTTTCTCTTATCCTGTTCCAGAAGCTTCCCAGCTGTTCTTCCACAGTATTTAAAGTACAGTTTCCCCTGTCAGACCACTCAGCAGGAAACAGATTCCTGTAATCTTTCCCTGCAAATCTCTCGTCCAGCAGAAGTATGATCCCTGTGTCCTCCTGGGTTCTGATCACACGCCCGGCTGACTGCAGCACCTTATTCATCCCCGGATATCTGTATGCATAATCAAATCCATTCACACCCTTTTTATCATAATACTGCCTGAGGATCTCCCTTTCTGTTCCAATCTGAGGAAGACCAGTCCCTATGATGATTGCTCCGATCAGCTTCTCTCCCATCAGATCAATCCCCTCTGAAAAAATCCCGCCCATCACGCAAAATCCTACCAGCGTTCCCTCTGATGCAGAAAATTCCTCCAGAAATTCCTCTTTCTCCCTCTCATTCATTCCCGATGTCTGCGAAATACAGCGAACCCATTCCGCTGAAAACTCATTCTCATACACCTCCAGAACATCCTCCATAAATTTATAAGAAGGAAAGAATACCATATAATTTCCTTTTCTTGTCCATACAGTTCTGGCAATGTAAGATGCGATCCTGTGATATTCCTCATATCCTCTTCTGGTATACCTGCTGCTCACATCCCGTCCTGTGAGAATGCACCTGTTCTCCTGCCTGAAAGGAGAAGTCACATAAATCCCATAGTCATCCTTTCTGGTGCTTAAAAGTGCACGGTAATAATCCATGGGAAGCAGAGTCGCAGAAAAGAACACCGCACTTTTTCCCTTTTCCAGACATCTATGAATATTTGCTGCAGGATTTACACAGAAAAGCCGCAAAATCACCTTTCCCCCTTCTCCCATTTCTGTATAAACCACATAATTTTCATCCAGAAGTTCATCAATGTTCAGGAAATCTCTCACACAGAAGTAAAATTCCAGCAGCTGCTCCGGAAGTTCCTTTCCATGAAGTTCCTCCAGGAGCTTATCCATCTCCCCCATCACCTGAAGCATTCCCAGAGAAACTGCTCCGGGATTTGGCAGGATTTCGTACTCTGTACACTCCTTTTCCAGAGTTCGAAGCTGTCTGTTCACTTTTTCCAGTGCTCGCACCAGACCTTTGCTGTAATCCCCGGCCAGTCTCTTCGCCTCCAGTACATCCGCTCTATCCACATGGGCACTGTACATTTCCCTTCCCCTGTCCACCAGATTGTGAGCTTCATCGATCAGAAAAATGTATTCTCCGGAAGTACCCTCCCCGAAAAATCTTTTCAGATAAACATTGGGATCAAATACATAATTATAATCACAGATCACAGCGTCCACCCAGACTGCCAGATCCAGGCTCATTTCAAAGGGACACACCTGCCATTTCTTCGCATATTCCAGCAGAGTATCCCTGTCATAGCTGTCCTGCGTGGTCCACAGTTCAAAAACAGCATCATTCACTCTGTCCAGATGTCCTCTCGCCCACAGACAGTTCTCAGGATTGCATTCTGTTTTATCGCAGAAGCACAGCTTTTCCTTCGCGGTAATGGTTATCACTTTAAATTTCAGTCCATGCTCCTTTAATATAGAGAAAGCTTCTTCAGCCACAGTCCTGGTAATGGTCTTTGCTGTAAGATAGAAAATATTTTCCCCCAGTCCTGCACCAACTGCTCTCACTGCCGGAAAGATCGTGGACATAGTTTTTCCTACTCCTGTAGGTGCCTGGACAAAAATCTGTCTTCCTGTGGATATAGTGTGATATACACCGGATACGATTTTTCGCTGTCCCTCACGATATTCAAAAGGGAACTCCAGATCACTCATGGACGCATTCCGTTCTTTTTTCCATGCAAACTGGTATGCGATCCATTTATGATACCTGTCCAAAAGATTCTGGTACCACAGTCCGAGTTCTTCCAGCGTATATTCTTCTCTGAAAAACTTAAGCTCCTCTGTGTCCAGATTCCCATATGTCATCTGCACTCCGATCTTCTCCGGTTTTTGCTCCTGTGCGTAGATCCAGGCATAACACATTGCCTGTGCGCGGTGAACCTCCACAGGCTTCTCCAACTGACTGACATCTGCATAAACACCCTTGATCTCATCGATCCAGCACTGTCCATCCTCTGTGAAGATTCCGTCAGCTCTGCCCTCTACCTGGATACTTACATCTTCATATTCTGTTTTATATTTAAGAGAAACCTCCGCTCTGTAATGGCTTCCCATCCTGCCCTGTATTTTTCTGTGCAGTCTGCTGCCCTTCTGCATTGCTTCTCTGTCAGAAGATCCTCCCCGGTTGTCAAGATCCCCGCTTCTTAATATAAACTCCACCAGATTTCTGACGGAAATACGAACCACCGGCTTATCCATATCAAAACACCTCACGCAACAATAGCTACCAAATAGTTACCCAACATCGTCCGTTCATTATAACACAGAATTCATCATCATGTAAAAACTCCTGAATTGTCAAGCGGATATTCGCAATCCGCTTCGCTACTTGCTCATAACCGAATAACTGCTCCGCAGTTTATCAGAAGGAGCTTGCACTCCTCCTGATACAAGCAAGTCCCCACCCACTGCTTATTGCTTTTCGCAATTGAAGCAGTGGGTGGAGACTTATTTGATTCGGTTAAAAAGCCGCCAGAAATCTCTATGCTGATTTCTGACGGTCCATTATTTTATTTATCCTATGATTGGTAAACATCATATCCACAAATTACTCCGCTGTGAAGGAGCTCCTGCAATTCTCAATTAGATCTGGGTAATTACAAAGATATCATAAATTGCCTTTACCGCAGTCTCAAAATCTCTGTTCTCCACACCGATAATGATATTCAGCTCACTGGAGCCCTGATCGATCATCTTCACATTTACATTTGCATGAGCAAGTGCTGAGAAGATTCTTCCTGCTGTACCTCTGGTGGATTTCATACCACGTCCTACAACAGCGATCAGCGCAAGATCAGATTCCATTTCTACGAAATCCGGCTGTACTGCGCGATGGATTCCTGCGATTACCTGCTGCTCTTTCTCTTCGAATTCATCCTGATGTACATATACAGTCATTGTATCGATTCCTGATGGAACATGCTCAAAGCTGATTCCCTGATCTTCGAATACCTGAAGTACCTTACGTCCGAAACCAACCTCACTGTTCATCATGGATTTCTCAATATTGATAGAACAGAATCCCTTCTTACCTGCAATACCTGTGATTGTAAATTTCGGTTTCTTGCATGTGCTCTCAACAATAAAAGTACCCTTGTCTTCCGGTCTGTTTGTGTTTTTGATATTGATCGGAATTCCCTCTTTACGAACCGGGAAGATCGCATCTTCATGAAGAACAGTTGCACCCATATAAGAAAGCTCTCTGAGTTCTCTGTAGGTAATGTTCTCGATTACTTCCGGATTTTTAACAATACGTGGGTCTGTTACCAGGAAACCGGAAACATCTGTCCAGTTTTCATAGAGGTCTGCCTTAATAGCCTTTGCCACAAGAGAACCGGTTACATCAGAACCTCCTCTGGAGAAAGTTTTAACTTTTCCATCTTCACCAGCGCCATAAAATCCAGGGATAACGGCATGTTCACATTTTGCCAGCTTTTTGGACAGAAGTCTGTCTGTCTTCTCGGCATCCAGATTTCCGTTCTTATCAAAACGGATCACATCTGCTGCATCAACAAATTCATAACCCAGATATGCTGCCATCACCTTACCATTGAGAAATTCTCCTCTGGATGCTGCATAGTCTGTGCCTGCCTGTGCCTTGAAATCAGCTTCGATCTGAGCAAATTCATCTTCCAGAGAAAGATCAAGGTTCAGTCCGCGGATGATCTCATAATATCTTCCCTTGATCTCCTGCAGAATCGGGATGAAATCTTCCCCTTCAACTGCAGTATTATAACATTTATAAAGTAAATCTGTAACCTTTGTATCTCCGTCAAATCTCTTTCCGGGAGCGGACGGAACCACATAACGTCTACTCTCATCACTTCTGATGATCTCCCCTACTTTCTGAAACTGTTCTGCATTTGCCAGAGAACTTCCTCCGAATTTAACAATTTTCTTCATTTTTCCTGCTCCTCATATGTCACTAAATATTTTCAGACCGATCTCCCATCAGTCTTTGTCACTCTACCAACATAAAGTCTGTTTAATATTGTATTGAATAAACGCCAATTTTGCAAGCCTTTCTTACAGAAATATCCGAAAATGGTTATTTTCCACAATCTGCCGAAGATTCCTGCTTGTTTTTTTACAAATTCTGTCACATTATAAACACGAAGGATATCTCCATCCACCCGAAAATGAATATCCTTCTCTCCAAAAGGCATTCCGTAAGACCGTTCCGGATCATTCTGATAAGCAGGACGGGGATCATCTGCAAGCACTGCGATCAGAGCCTCTCTGCTTTCCTCGGGTATTCTTTCCAGAAGCTCCTGGGGAAATTCTACATTCAGATGATGATCTTTGGAATATTCGGTAAAACTTCCTGTTGCTTCCGGATGGCAATCCGCATAAGGAATATATGGTTTAATATCGAAAATCGGTGTTCCATTCATCAGATCTGCACCTTCTACATAAAGTACAGGGCTGTCCGGCTCATCCAGAGCTACTTTCTCAAGCTTCACACAGGATAATCCTATGGAATTGGGACGGAAGGGAGATCTTGTGGCAAAAACTCCTTTTCTCACATTTCCCCCAAGTCTGGGCGGGCGGACAGTCGGTGACCACTTTGTCCTCTTTGCCTCCGAAAACTCCCAGATCAGCCAGATATCACTAAACTCCTCCAGACCACGGCAGGCATCCACATTGCGATATTCCGGTTCGAATACGATTCTCGCTTTAAGCGCCCCTACACGGCCACTCTGCCTGGGAATACCGAATTTGGTTGGAAAATTATTTTCTATATGTGCGATTGGAACCATTGTATTATTCTCCTTTTGTAACTGTTCAGTACCTTCACAGTTACGAGTCAAAATCCACAAGAACGAATCCTGCTTGCGGGATTTTGGCATGTTCATGCCAAAACACCTCGCGGGATAGTAGACTGCTGAATAGTTACGAAATATCTTTTATAATAGCAATTTTAGTATAATCAAGTCCTGATCTATGTTTTTGCGAACGAGACGATTTGCGAAAGTGATATGCATATTTATGGGAAATCTCTGTTCTATATGGAATGCATATAAAATATCCATAATGACTTTGAATAAGTAAACAAGCATATCTTCTTTCCTTTTTCTTTAAAAGTTCTTTATATGGCGGATTCGGATATTTCTCGTAAAATTCATCTGAAAGGCTATAAACAGCATAGTCAATTTCCAATTTTCTTCTCCTTATATACATATAAACGAGAGGGAAAATGAACTCCCTCTCGTTATACTCTTCGCTTGGTCATATTTTATTTTACCGATGAGTCAGAACCGTCACTCATCTCATCTCTCGGTTATATTTATTTTACCGATGAGTCAGAACCGTCACTCATCTCATCATGCGAATAGAGAATTAACTCTCTATATATTGTATTATATAACATATTTTCTTAAATAGCACAATCCTATATTTTTAATTTTTCAAACACGCTCTAACATCGTTTCTGTTCACAGCAATATGCTTTCTAACACACTGGACTTGTGTGAATTTATATTATTTGATCTTAGCGCTCTTTGCTTTAGAATAGCTGCTGTATATTCTTTTACCGTTTTCGATACGATATGCCCGCACCTTGTAATAGTATGTTTTCTTAGACGTAAGCTTCTTATTTATATAAGAAACAGTGCTTCCCTTTTTAATCGTTGATACTGCCTTATATTTACCGGATTTGGATGTGGCACGGTATACTACATACCCTTTGGCACCGCTTACCTTTTTCCATTTCAGTGTAGCCTGTTTCTTACCGGCAGTTACTGTGACAGCCGGGGTTTTCGGTTTTACTGTCTGTGCCGGAGTTGGTGTCGGTGCAATTCCATTGGTTGTTACAGAGAAGTTTTTGTCATAACTGCTTTTAATAGCACCGCCCCATTTGGTGGAAACAGCCTGTACACTGTAATAATAAGGAGTTGACGGAGAAACCGCTGTATCTGTATAGGAGAGGTCTTTGACCGTAGCAATCTTTGCGAATTTGCTTTCACCCATCTTACGTCTTAAAATAATATAAGAATCTGCATTTTCATATTTATTCCAAGTAAGAAGAACTGTATTTCCTGCCGCCTTGCAGGTTGTGATCTCTGGCATTCCTGCTGCAAAGAGGTCTTTCGCAGTACCCTTTACAACTACATGGCACACTGCGGTTACATTCTGATCTGTTTTTACACGGATATCGGTTTCTCCTACAGAAACAGGTGTGATAACACCCTTCTGGTCTACTTTGGCAACGCCTGCATTATCAGAGGTCCATACCAGTTCCCCGCCGCTTCCCTTCGGACTGAATGTCCAGGTCAGGGTATAGGTTCCCTGATCAATTGCCAGAGTCAGCGTTTTGTCACTCAAAGCAATGCTCTGTGCCGGTGCTGTAACAGTCACGTGGCAGGTGCCTTTCGTTCCATTGTCCGTAGTCAGTGTAATATCTGCAGAACCGGCACCCACAGGAGTTACCTTGCCGGAGCCATCTACGGTTACTACAGAAGAGTTGGAAGATTCCCAGTACAAAGAGGACGGTTTTGCGCCGTTTGGCGTGATCGTGTAATCCAGTGTCCTGGAACCGCTTTTCGTTGAGAGATTCAGGCTGGACGGAGAAATACTCACCCCTGTCACACTGACCGGTCTGGAAGAAACGGAAATATTGCAGGTCGCATAGACACTTCCGGAAACTCTCGCAGTAATCACCGCAGAACCTTCTCCCACTGCTGTTACCACACCACCGTTTACACTTGCAACAGAATTGTTGGAAGAAGTCCAGCTTACAGTTCCCACCGCATCAGACGGAACAATCGTATAAGTCAGTGTATAGCTGTCTCCCTTTGTAAGAGTCAGATCAGAAGCATTTAAGCTGATCAGCTTCGGTGCTACCGGAAGCTTTGACTCAATACTTTTAAGCAGCTGAACCGCTTCATAAACTCTGTTTGCAGACGCATCCAGCGTAGTCAGCGCACTGTCCGCTTCGGCATATGCACCGGAGAATCCGCTGACCTGGGACCATCTGGAACGCTCTGCATTTGCCTTTCCCATCATGCGGATAAGCTCGCTCTTATCTGCCGCCTCAAAAATCTGCCTGTTATTATTATACGGGTCACATCCTGTAATGTCCGTACCACCGCAAAGGGCAAACATAACACGCAGGACACTTCCGTCTGACGGATGACTCGCACCCATTCCGACACCCATAAATACATTATCCAGAGTATACGTCCATCCGGATGCGGAGCAGTAGGAAAATTCTGTCAGATCCGGTGCATATTTGTTATCAGTAAGCTTATAGGCATCACCGGTCCAGGTGGAAGTCTCGGAGAGAACCTTCTGGATACATGCCGGTGGATTCAGGCTTCCACTGTCACAGTTGGCAATTCCCCTTAAGTAGAAACCATAACTTGTATTTGTGTCATAAAGCGGCGTAATCCCGTTCTCACTTAACCCGCGGAGCAGAACATCTGCACAGGTTTCTCCTTTCGCAAATTCCACCTGTACAGGATCCAGGATCATACCCTGGCCGATCGTGTTCTTCTCCACAGTCAGCGTCAGGGTATCTGCCAGAACATCGGTCTGTCCCAGCGCAAAAATCCCCACTGCCATTCCGGCTGCAAGAGTCAGCCCCTTAATGGCCTGCCATAGCTTATTCTTTGTCATATTCATTTTCCTCCTTATTTTCGGGCCGCTGCAGCAGCCCGTATTTTCTTTTTACTCTCTCCAGTTTCTCCAGCAGAGGCCTGCTTAGGATCCACAGGAAGATTACCGTAGAAGTTGCCTGCACCAGATCTACCGGTGCACCTGAGATATAAAACGCAATCAGGCTCTTCTTTGTGATGTATCCGTATGCCATCAGAATAGATGCCGGATTCATGATCCCGCCGAAGATCAGAAACACACTTAAGAATCCGTAAATACACAGATCCACCTTCCTGGCTTTGAGAATCCCTTTCTGAAAAAGGATTCCTGCCAGATATCCGATCATTCCATAGGAAAACATCTGCCAGGGTGTCCACGGTCCCTGCCCGAAAAACATATTTGAGATCATCATGATCAGACAGGCACACAGAAACCCCGCCTCACCACCTAAGGAAACCCCGGTAATGATCACGATGGCCGCAATCGGCTTAAAGCTTCCGATCATAAAGAAAGCACTCCTGCCTGCGACCCCAAGAGCCGCCATTACGGCAATGACCATAATCTCTCTTGCCTGTGGATGCCGGCCCTCAAATACCATAAAGAACGGGATCGTGGCATAGGCAAGTATTAAAAGACTGATCACTACATCATGCTTACCATGAAACTTATGAACCAGGATAAAAAGCACCAGCGGAACAAAAGCCAGAAACATAATCAGACCAATCCAGGTACGCTTCTCAATCTTTCCTTTATGGATCGGCTGGATAATGATTCCATCCTCTTTCAGTTCATATTCCTCTAATTCCTGTCCGGATTCCTCTTCCCCGGGCAGGCTCTGTGCACAGGAATCCCCGAAGAAACGGTCCATAAACTGGTCTAAAGCCTTGCCTTCAAGCACGCAGCCACCTCCTTTCCGGTAACAGCATCAGGAAAATAATGCCTTGCCATGCGATTGGCAGCAGTCGTATAAAAGCTGTTTCCCGCAAAGAAATCCCTTGCACTCTTACACGTCACCACATTTCCCTGAAAGAACAGGCCGACCCTGTCTGCATATTCTGCGACAAACTCCACATCATGCGAGATCATAAAGATAGTGATCCCGTGAGCTTTGAGCTTCTTTAAAATGTCTCCCAGTTCCTGTTTATATTCTGCATCCAGCCCCTTCGTTGGTTCATCCATCAGAAGAAGCCTCGGCTGCAACAGCAGAACCTTAGCCAGTGCAAGACGCTGCTGTTCTCCACCGCTTAAATCATACGGATGACGGTCAAGCAGTCCTTCCAGTCTGGTCAGACTTACGATTCCCTCGATTGCCTCTGCCTTCCTCATATTGGCAGTGTATTCGGAAGATTTCTTCTCCTTTGCCCCACCGATGATAGAATACAGATCCTCCCGGACTGTCTTCTTGATAAACATGCTCTGGGGATTCTGTGGCAGCACACCCAGATACCCTCTGTAAAGCTGGGTATCCGTATACCTGCGGATATCAATCCCATTCAGGAGAATCTTGCCTCTGTAGGGAGCACGGACACGACTGATCAGCGATAAAGTCGTACTTTTCCCCGTTCCGTTTCCACCGACAAGCGCATAAAATTCTCCCTGCTTTACTTCCAGGTTCAGATCCTGCACAACATCCTTTCCGTCTTTTTCATAACGAAACCACACATCCTTTACCTCAATAGCCGGTGGCATAGAGCTTTTGGAACCAGGCAGCAGTTTATCTCTGACTGTATTCAGCTTTTTTTGCAGTTTTTGTTTTATTTTTACTAAAAATAAACTTTCTTCTACAAACAAGAAACTAGTATCAGAAGACTGCTGCCA
>ENA-OQKT01000118-OQKT01000118.1-human-gut-metagenome-genome-assembly--contig:-NODE-118-length-14468-cov-2.307649_pt1 | contig 14468 bp, 19 predicted proteins | sample MGYA00242650_ERZ504801 | MGnify/ENA primary metagenome ERZ504801 (study PRJEB26092, sample SAMD00036396) | human gut metagenome | host: Homo sapiens | study: EMG produced TPA metagenomics assembly of...
TGCCAGAATTTCGCCTTACTCATAACCTTTTTGAAAAATACCAGATTCAAAACTTCCGGCACATCAATTCCCGTATCCAGCATATCTACAGAGATTGCTATCTGAGGAAGCTTCTTTGAATCCGAAAACTCATCAATCGCACTCTGTGCATATTTCAGGCGATTATCAATCACCATGGCATATCCTGTCAGATGTGGATATTCTTTTCCGAACACCTCATATATTTTCTCTGCATGACGGTGATTTTTCGCAAAAATAATGGTCTTTCCAATCTTGTTTCCATAATCTATCTTTAATCCGTTCGTCATCAGGATATGTAAAACCTTCTTTATGGTATCCTCATTAAAAAGCCATTCATTTAATGCTGCTGAGCCAATACTGTCCGGCATTTCACCGTTTTCATCCTCAAAGGTATCCTCATAGGCTTCCTTATCTTCCGGAGATAATTCATCATATACTATTCCATGCTCTATAAATTTCAGTGTAGTCTCCACAGACATAAAGTCAACCAGATAACCATCCTTTACTGCCTGCGCAAGCTCATAGCCATAAGTAGGGACACCGTTCTCCAGTTCAAAGATTTCATAGGTATTTTTGTCAATTTCATCTTTTGGAGTAGCTGTCAGCCCAATCAGCGGAGCATCAAAATAATTAAAAATATCCCTGTATTTATTGTAAATGGAACGATGTGCTTCATCACAAATCACCAAATCAAAATGTCCGCAGGTAAACAATTTTCCCTCTTTGTCCTGAATCGTATCTATACAGTTTATCATGGTCTGATAAGTAGAAAAAACACAATGAGCTGCATAGTTATCTTTCTCTTCGCACAAATTTGTAACAGATAAATCCGGTAGCAAATTGACAAAGCTTCGCTTAGCTTGTGTTACCAGTGAATTACGATCTGCCAGGAAAAGAATATTTTTTACCCATCCCTGCTCTGACAATACCTTGCAAAGTGCAATAACTGTACGTGTCTTTCCCGAACCTGTAGCCATAACAAGGAGAGCTTTTCTGCGATTTCTGGTGTCAAAACTGTCACAGACTGCCTTAATCGCAGCCTCCTGATAATATCGTCCTGCTATGTTTTTGTCTATGGAAATCTGTCCCAAACCTGAGCGCATCTGTCTGAGATTAAACAATTTTTCCAGATCCCGTTTGGAATAAATTGCTGCAATTTTTCTCTCCGGATACTGGTTATCACAGATACGGACATCAAAACCATTGGTGAGAAATACTACCGGTCTTCTGCCTTGTTTCTGCTCAATCAGATCAGCATATAACTTCGCCTGCTGCCTGCCCTTTGCCACATCTGCACAGGTTCTCTTGGCTTCTATCACAGCCAGGATCTTACCATCATCACCAAGGAGAACATAATCTGCATATCCGACCTGTGACTTATTTGGCATACCAGGAATCCTGTATTCATTTATCCAGTTCTGTCCCTCAGTCCATCCTGCATCCTGCAGCATAGAATCAATGTAGATCTTTCGGGTTTCATATTCTGAAATATCCAGTGGTTTAGTCACGTATGTCTGCTGCTGTTCTTCACGACGGGCAGTCAGTTCTTCCCTCAGGGCAGCATTTTCCTTTAACAATTGTTCCAGTTTCAGATCAGTTTCTGACTGACCAGCCCGATCGCCGACCGGCTGACTAACTGACTGGTCCGCTGTATGAACAGAGTTTTTCCTGCAATAATGTAGAATCATAATTGCTGGCAGTGTAATGATCTGCGTAACAATAAGCAACAAAATCCAGAAAAATATATAGATTTTGCAGACACAATTCTGCCTGTTCCTTCTTTACTTTCTGACCGATATGAGCTGCAAAATTACCTGTTTTGCGTATAAATTCCATACGTTTCAAAAGATCTGCATCAATAATATCCCTGAATTCATCTGTACTCATCAGACTAACCAGTCTGTCATCCCATGGCATGACAAGGGCACTGTCTACAGAATACATCCATTTGACAGCAAATTCCATTGCCCGCCTGCAGTTAAGCACAGATGCAGCATAATCCAACTGAAAAATCCTTTCCGCAGAGATTGCTACATCTGCAAAATCTTTAAACTTTGGTTCATTTTTCAGGAAATCAAAATTAGTCATACTGACACCTCCCGAATCTCATGTGTTTTCACCCATTGTTTTTATAACATCTTATTTTCTCTGTAACTTTCAAAAATATAAGATGGATTTTCGTAGTAGACACTACTGTTATAATCATCTATTTTTTCGTCTGATAAAAGAATTATAAACCTTGATCAGTGCATCAACTATCTCAATTTTCTCGCTGGCAGCTACTTGTTTTATCAAGCGTTTATATACTTTTCCAATATCCCAATGAGAGGGAATTGAATATTTGCATTCCTTTACATTATCGAACGTTCCTGTTGGTATGTGCGCCTCTGCAATAAAATCTTCACTGACCTGTTCAATATTATCACAATGATACACATCTGCCAGATCATAGATTTTATCCAGACGTTTTCTGCCTAATTGATTTACTACATCTGCACGAATATTCTTCGTTTTCCGCGAAATATAATCAATCAGACTGCAAGTGTAAAACAGGTCATTATCTTTCTTATCTTCCCGTCCGAGTCCTACCATTAAAGCACCTCACAATCCCTGTATTCCAGACATTTTAATGCATCTTTCGTACAAAATGCATTATCCCATAAAATATTTACACTGCTGATAATATTCCTCAGCTTCTTTCTGCATTAATGAGACAAGCTTGCGTACTTTCTGCTCTTCTCTATATTGTTTCAGCCCATCAATATATTGACTTCGATTCTCATCCAATACAATGAAAGGAAGAATATCCGGGTTCTTTAGACTTTCCCGAAACATGATCATCCTTCCGGTTCTTCCATTTCCATCCTGGAAAGGATGAATCGCCTCATATCTGGCATGAAATTCTGCAAGAGTTTCCATATTTTTATTCTGTTCCCTGTACCACTTTAGTAATTGGTTCATTTCCGTCTCAACATCCTGTGGCAGCGTTGTTCGATACATTCCTACCATGTTTGGACGCTTTTTATAATCACCAATTGCATATCCATTCGCTCTGTCTTCGAATACTCCGGTCTTTAATTCATAATGCAGATGTTTGATTAGTTCCGGTGTCAACTCTTCATCAAGGGTATCAAGCATGTAATTGAACATAAGAAAATGGCCATTCATTTCTTCAACATCTTTGGCTCTGTAATAGTCATCACTTTGAGGTAATGTTCCATTGTCAAAGAGAGAGGCTGTCTGTTCCGGAGTAAGTGTGCTTCCTTCAATTTTATTGGAATTATATGCCATGGCACGCTGTGTGTAAGCATATACACCAGATCTGTCAAAGCGTTTCCGTTCAATTATAAATCTCTCAACCAACCATTGTTTGTAATCCTTCACAAATCTTCCCTCCTACCCGAAATATTCCTGCATTAACGAATCAAATAGCATCTGGGTTTTGTTCAATGCTTTTTGAATCTCAACTTTAGATTTGTCGACTTGAGTGACGAAGTCTGCAAACTGATTCTGAAGTTCAATTGGTGGTGTCATCACATTAACTTTTTGGTCATAGATATCGACAGATACGCAACAGTTGACCCCGCCTGTAATGAATCAATTTGTTTTCTAAATCCTGGCATTTCAAATAAACATGAAATATATAATGGAGTAATTCTTTCATCGTATTTTGATAGCCACGTAATCATTCCATCTTGAAAATAAAATTCATCTTCATCTTGAATAATATAGCATCTTCCCAGAGTTCCTCTTGCTGTAAGCAAGATGTCACCTCTTACTGGCACTAACCCTTGCTTTTTAAGCTTTCCAAAGAGTTCTTCTGGAATAAATAAGTCACAATCTTTTGAACCTGTATCCATTCTATTAACCAAATCTGAAATTCTAAGAAATGGAATGCCTGTTAAACTTTTGATCATTCTGATATATACGCTTACTAGATCCAATCTCACATAATTGCTCCATTTTATACTCATTCCATTTTTTTTCGTTAATATCTGGATTTCCAAACATCTCGACAAATCGGGCGTTCACCAGCTCATCTAACTTCAAAATCTCATTATTACTTAAGCTTAATAGTTGTTTTGCTTTTTTCAAAATATTAACTATCTTCTTTTGTGCATCAACAGAGGGTAATTCAATCAAAGCATCTGTAAGGTTTCCCAATTTTATATATTTAATTACTCCACCAATAGCTTGTCTTCTAAGCTCTTTAATATAGCCTTCCATAAAATAGTAAAGATATGGCATATATAATTGTCCACCGCTATTATCCTCAATAATGTACGTACGTTGATAAGCATCAAATTTTCCGTTATAATACTTGACATTCAAATCACCATTGCCAGCTACCAGAACACATTCACAATCATATGAATAATTAGATATCTTTAATGGTTCTCTTGAACAAGTAAAAAAAGGATATTGTCCATCTTCTGACGAGGCATTTGCATCAAGTTTACCAGTCTTTATTTTAGTTAAATCTCCCAGTTTTACTTTCACCTAATCTTTATCTCCCCTATAAATGTCATTTTAATCCCAACAACTCTTCCAAAGCCTGCATTTCTTCTCCAATTTTCATCTCAATTTCATGCAGTTCTGTCATGATTTCCTGTGTTGATGGGTATTCTACTGGTACATATTCGATTTCTTTGTATTTGTTAATACTCAAATCATAGCCATTTTCTGCAATTTCTTCTTTTGGTACAAAGAAACTCTGATCTGTGCGTTTACGGTCAGTCTCTTTATCCAGGTTTCTGAAACGCTCTATGATATCCGGAATGTCATTTTCCTTCGTTTCTGTTCTCTTATCATCAAGGCTAAAACCATCCGCTTTCATATCATAAAACCAGACTTTATCAGTTCCACCATGTCCGGTTTTAGTAAAAATCAAAATAGCTGTAGATACTCCTGCATATGGTTTAAACACGCCGGAGGGCATGGAAATCACTGCTTCCAGACGGTTTTCTTCTACCAGGGCTTTTCTTATGGCTTTATGGGCAGTTGAGGAACCAAACAGAACTCCGTCCGGTACAATACATGCACATCTACCACCAATTTTCAGCATACGGATAAACAATGCAAGAAACAGTAATTCTGTTTTCTTTGTTTTACATACTTTCAATAAATCTGCGCTTACAATATCGTAATCCAGACTTCCCTTAAATGGCGGATTAGCCAGAATCAAACTGTATTTTTCCTTGTCTGTATTCTGATCTGACAGACTGTCTCTGTACTCAATATATGGATTCTCCACACCATGGGTCATCATGTTCATTGCACCGATCCGAAGCATGGTCCTGTCCATATCATAACCATGGAACATGTGATTCATATAATGTTCCTTGTTTTGTCTGTTAAAAGAACCTCCTGCTTTTTTTTATCTCGCAAATATTCACTTGCAGCAACCAGAAAACCAGACGTACCGCATGCCGGATCACAGATGATTTCATCTGCCTTAGGATCCATCATTTCCACCATCATTCGGATAATGTGCCTCGGTGTACGGAACTGACCATTTACGCCTGCCGTAGCAAGTTTTGAAAGCAGATATTCATATACATCGCCCCGGGTGTCTGCTGACTTAATCTGTTCCATCTGCTCATAAATGGCATCCATAGTAGTCACAATCTTATCCAGCATCAAAGGAGTCGGTACTTTAAAAATTGCATCTCCCATATATTTGGAATAGGCACTTTCCTTATCTCCATGGAGATTTTTTATAAACGGAAATACCCACTCCTGCATAGTGCTATACATTTTTGCAGCAGGAAAATCATGAAAAGTACTCCATTTCAGCTGGCTTCCATCAATTTTTCGGTCTCCAATCTGTATTTCCCCGGCAAATATACTCTTATGTGGCAAACCAAGCATTGCCGCCTCTTTTGCACGGACATTGTCTGCATCATCCAGATCGCGGATAAACATCAGATATGTCATCTGCTCAATTACATCCAGTGGATTAGTCAGTCCTCCTGTCCAGAATATTTCCCATAAATTATCAATTTTACTTTTTAATTCTCCGGTAACCATATCATTCGTTCTCCCTGTTCCAGACATAGGAAGTATATCTTCCTCCGCCTATTTTTATTATCTGATTGTTCTTTAGTAATTCGTTCAGCGTTCGCTGTATGGTTGTCTGACTGATTTCCGGACATTGAGCTGCAATTTCCGCTTTTGTAATCCTGCCATAGGAGTTTCTGATAATATCTTCAATACGATCAGATTTTGAAATTGTTTTGTCCGTAAGAATCTCCACCCTGTCCGCAAACTCCCGGTAAGCAGCAACTATAACCCCTAACATATATTTCACAAAAGGAGCATAATCATTTCTGCCTTCATGCCATTCCCATGAGCTTTCCTGCAAAGCTTCATAATAATTCTCTTTTGTGTCTGATATCAGTCTTTCAATACTAATATACTGACCAACATAATATTCCGACTTATATAAAATACAATAAAGTCAGGAGACGGCTCATTCTTCCGTTTCCATCATTAAATGGATGAATGCAAAGAAAATCCAATATAAACATTGGAAGCAACAGCAGTATATCCATAAACTGCTTATTGACAGCATCCTTAAATGCATTGCATAAATCATTGACTGTTTCTGCTGTTTCCCATGCCGGAACCGGCTGAAATCTCACTCTTTTCGTTCCATCCGGAAGTTCTTCTGCAATCACATTATCCACAGACTTAAAATTCCCACCGTATCCATTGCCACTAAATTTATACAAATCTCTGTGCAGCTGCAGAATCATATTTGAACTGACAGGAATATATTCATAGTTTTCATGAATCGTTGCCAGAACATCCCTGTATCCGGCGATTTCTTTTTCACTCCTTGTCTTTGGCAATGTTTTCTCACGGACAATTTTCTTCAGCCGATCATCTGTTGTTATAATTCCCTCGTATTCTGTTAGACGCTTCCGTACTTTGTATTCTGGCAATCTCCAGCAGTTCTGACAGTAATTCCTTTTGTACATTGTCTGCGGAATACCGGCCTCTATATTCATGTATCTGAGCAATATATGATACAATATCAGGAGTAAGCAATTTGCTGTATTCTTTCTCAAAATCAAAACTTCTCATCAATTATCCTCTCAGCGTGTAATGTCATTGTCTTGCTCCCATTTTATCATTAATTTAGTCATAGCGCAATTCAATTTAGTCATTTTGTGTGCAAATGACTAAATTGAATTGCATATGGTGTAATTAAGATTTATCTATCTCACTCCCTCATAAATAGCACCTTGTTCAGATTATTGCCCTATTATCCTGTTCAAAAATCCTTCGTCCGGATACTCTGGAATTTCAAAGAATATATCTATTTTTCCAGGTTCTGCAGAACGTTCTTCAAAGGCCGGGAAAATAAAGCCGCATTTTGGAGTTCCGGCATTGTAATCTTTATCTACCGGAGCCACCACACAGATCAGGAAACTGTATATTTCTTCTGACTCCCACTGTTCACTATGATCTGAGCCTTTCTTTGGGATATCATATATTCCGTGATAAATATAAACTCCAAACTCCTGTCCCTGCAGACGGTTTATTTTATCCGAAGAATCTTTTGTATCGCAGATTCCCTCTGCAAGCTGTTCACAGAGAGTCTGAACCAGAAGATCATCTTTTAATCCGTATTGTGATAATGCCATCAGCAGTTTGTGGATGCTGTCATATGCCATATCCCCTTCAGGGAATTTATAACGTTTTAACTGTTCATTTGTTTTGGAAAAAGGAATGGTTTTCGCAAGATTCAGATTTACCTGCTGATCATGTTTGCTCATATTTTTGAAGCTTACATTGAAGGTATTATCTATGTATCCCTCATCATCTATATATGCTCCTGCTGCACGCACAAAGCAGTTTCTGGATAATGTCATTCTGCGGGTTAATTCCAGCATATCATTTCGGTTGATCTTTGTATCTTTTTTATTCATCAAAATGGTTCCATCCTCCAAAAATACCTTTATCGCTATGTCCTGTCTTATGCCCATTTTCATTATAATGATTCATATTTCCAAAACAATCGGGTCGGCTTTCACCTATTTTGTTTCCATTAGCATCATAATTTTCCATACTTCCAAGCCAGCCTGGACGACTTTCACCAGTCTTATTTCCATTGGCATCATAATTCTCCATGCTGCCAAGCCATCCTGGACGGCTCTCTCCTATAAAGTTTCCGTCCGCGTCATAATGCTTCATAGTTCCAAATAATCCGGGACGACTATAACCTTTTTTACTCATATATATATGTACCTCATTTCTATCAGAAATAAATTTTCAGCAAAGTCCGAAAAACAGGGATTGCATTAACAGATACTGATTCAGTTAAGATCTGGCAGATCAATCTTTATCTAATTCATCAATAATCCTCTTGTTCATAGAATCATAGGAATTCCAGTTTTCTTTTCTGGTGTTTATTTTTACCTGTTCACAGACGTATTTCAGAATCCAGAAAATATCATCAACGCTTTTTCCTGTGCGTTCTTTGATCCATTCAGGAGTAACAGATACTATGTTATGCGCTGCTACATTTCTCACATTCTGCTCTATATTTACCAGTTCCTGTATTCTCTGCACCATTAACGTATCTGTACATTTCTTCTGGATAATTTCCAGTAGATGAGCAGAATATACCGGCCCATATCTGAATGGATAAAATTTTTGATTTAAAATATCCAGTATTTCACCGACAAGTCTGTTTTTGTCCCAGATTCTTTGATTATTTCGCTTATAATATCTGGTAATGTCAATATCACATGACTGTTCCAATACTATTTCAAGCAAATCTACACCTAACGGAGTAATCGCCCTGATAAAGTCAGCATATTCTCCCCGTTTTACCTTTAAATCCAGAGCCAGCATATATTCAAACAAGACTTTCTTTTCATTTTCTCCGCGTACTGCAGTAATAATCCCATTATTTTCCGGCAAAACCCTGTTCATCCTTGTCCAGTCCAGAAGCGAACGGGCATCTGCAGTTTCCAGCCACTGATATGCAACAGGACTTAAATCCTCTTTTATTTCTTTTCCCACAGCTAAAGCAGCATGATAATCATAGGCAAGTAAATGCTTCTTTATCATATCAATTTTCAAAAGACGCATTAAATTCAGGCATTTTACTTCCTGGCATCTGTTTTCTGCGGTTTCTTCATTGTCCATATTTAATTCCCAGTTGGCATCAACATCATACTCGTCCCGTTCTTCATGTTCTAAATTACTTTTCTTTTGTGGCGTTGAGACCTGAATTGGTAAAAATCTGTACTCAGACAGTGTTGCCATAACCAGCAATGCGCTCTTCATTGCAGGAGTTCCGGAAGCCATATTTACCAGCAGAATATCTTCCGAGTCCTTTTGTTCTTCTATTTCTGCAATAATCCGATGAAACTCATTATAAAATATATCATACTGCTGAACATCTATCATATCTGAGTTCTCAATAATGTGAATCTCAAATTTGTGATGCAGAAACTCTCCAAGCAGCTCCAGGGTTTTTACATAACGGTCGTCCTTTTTATGATTCTCCATCATTTCCTTAGACAGATAAAGATATACAACATCCGGCTGATAATATCTGCATATGTGTATCATAGAGCCATCATATAAATATTTAATAGGATCTGTATTTCCAATTGGTGAAAATAAATATTTCCTTGCCATTTTTCTCCTCCGTTTTATCTATACATTTTTTAGTTAGATCAGAACAATCTCTTCATCAAATTCTGGCACTTCACCCCATGAAGTTACCTTGCCTTTTCCTGTTATTTTATATATTCGGACATTGTCCTCTGTTTTGTCAATATATCTCGGAATTTCTTCTATCAGTTTGTTATATCTCTGTGTTGTCAGCATTGCCTCAAAAGCTGACTTCTGAACACGTTTTCCATAACCGGACAAAAGTTTGGCAAGTTTTACCCTCTTACGATTATCTACAATATCGTAAATAATCAAAACAAATTCCTTATCTGATTCCAATTCATCAGATATCTGGAAATAATAATCTTCATCATCGTATGATAATTGGCTCATAAAGGCTTGCGTCTCCCTCCTCAATTGCTTTCGCCAGATGTTCCATCTGAAGAAAAATACCACGACGAAAGCTTACCGCGTAGTCTACATATTTTAAATATCTGACTTCTGTCTGAAATTTCCTCTCCAATTTATTTAAATACAGCTTTAAGCCATCCTTTGTTATATAGCATCCCGGTTCATCCATATTAAAATAGAAGTGATCTTTCAGGATTTCATGTCCATTAATCATACTCATCGCCGTAGCATCCACGATAATTGCCCGCCATTCTTCTATCATATCGCTGGCAAGAGTAGGATGCTTTTCCGCATCCCTGTGTATAAAACCAAAATATGGATTTAAGCCTTTCATTTCTACCTTACAATAGACCTCATTCATCAATATTGAATATCCAAGGCTTATCATAGAATTGAATTCATCTCTTGGCGGACGGCGGTTTCTTCCCTGAAAAGTAAAATTTTCATCTATGCAGGCTGACAATCCTTTGAAATAATACTTTGCAGCCTGCCCTTCAAAACCAATCATCTCTTCTATTCTATCACAGGTTAATACTTTGTTTCTGCAGATAGCTAACATTTTTTGTTCTTCTTCCAGATTTAAACCTTTACTTTTCTCATACCTGCGCAGCACTACGCTTTGATTTTTGATTTTTGCACTTAAAATTTTCATAGCAAGTTCCACAGCAAAACCTGTATCATAGAGTGCACATTGTTTTCTCTGACGTTCTACATTGACGTGACCTGTTGAGATTAATCTGCCAAAATATTTACCACCTTTTGAAAAGTAACTTACAGGAATTCCTCTCTGCATACATTCTTCTGCACACTGTGTCGTCATATGGGATTGCCCCATAATTGTAATTCCATCCAGAGATTCTATGGGAAGCATTCGTTTCGAACCATCTTTTTGTTTTACGGTACAGCAGTTACCTTCTATTCCTATTGTTGCACCACTGTCATTTACATATAAAAGACTCATGATATCACCTCTGTTTCTCTAGTAATAATTCACTTTATTGCCAAATGTAACTGTTTCTAAATTTGGATACGAATTTTGTCCCCTATCGGGGAGCTACGTTTCACAATAATGTTTGATGAATTCGACAAGACATTCGGTGGAGTGTTTCCGTCCCCTATCGGGGAGCTACATTTCTCAATTATTCAGGTCAAAGCAGTTAACGTTATTCCAGAAAAAGGTTTCCGTCCCCTATCGGGGGAGCTACATTTCTCAATTGTGGGTCTAGTGTATATACAGACATTGAATTTCAAGACTGTTTCCGTCCCCTATCGGGGAGCTACATTTCTCAATTTTCACCTCCAGATATACCACCTCCTCTCGTTTCCGTCCCCTATCGGGGAGCTACATTTCTCAATCCTGGTTTTGGCTCTTCCTATAGTATTCTGGCAATTAAAGTTTCCGTCCCCTATCGGGGAGCTACATTTCTCAATGCAACACCACAGTAACCTGTAAACTAGCAAATAAAACTGTTTCCGTCCCCTATCGGGGAGCTACATTTCTCAATACCATCCCCGCAACCCCATGTCCTGTCTGGGACGAATAGGGGGATTGCGGGGGAAAAGTAATTTCATTGAAATACAGCTGTTTTGGAAAGTAAAAAGTTCTCACAAATCCAGCATTTAAGCCACGCGCGGCAAAATACGAAATTTCACGCATTTAAGAACAAAATGCTCAAATAATATTTAATTCACATTCCCCCATCATATATTCTTTTCCCTGATATCTTGTACATTTTAAAATATGAGGGGATACTCCCATACGGGTATCTTTATAATGTTGATGGGTTTTAGGCACATTTGTTCTGTCAAAAATATTTTTTACAGTTTCAATGCCCTCTTTTTCTCCGAATAACGGGTAAATCACTGTCTTGGAAACAAAACCGCTTCCACCGCCCAGAAATACTGTATTCGGTTTTCTCCTGTCACTTCGCGGAAATTTCTTCTGGAAATTCTGATAATACTGTTCATAGAATAACTGTACTGCTTCCAAAATATCTTCCTTTTTTATATTACAAAGTGTTTCATCAATTGTCAATGTACTTTTAATGACTGTTCCCGGTTTTATGCACTCTCGCAGAAGATTCAATGTTTTGTATGTACCATCTGTGTGCTGCTCCCATTTCTGGCACAAAATAATATCTTCTCTGGACAAGGGTTCGCTGTCTCCAACGATAATACCTGACATAATATCGAAATCAACAGTTTCTTTTCCCGAAGATCTTACTGAATTGAATGCATTTTTCTCAATTTTTACAATATTATTATTTAAGATTCTTCTGTTAATCTTGTTAACTTCCAAATCACTCCTGATCTGTCTGGTATCAGTTCTATATTTTTCGCAGTTTTGTAGAATATCTCTACCCAGAAGAAGTGTTCGCAACATTCCTTTCAGAGAACTTCCGGGTATGTAGGGATTCCCATATGGATCTGTAATGCAGGTCATTACCTGAAGCTTTCCTTTTTCTTCTGATCTGTCGCCCACATTCTCTACATATTTCATACAGTTTTTTAAATCATTTTGAGATACATGGTTTCTGAGACACCAGTGTTTTAAGTCTTCTCTTGTATCATCAATCATGAAACGTTCAAAATCATTCTGAAGATGAAGTTTTTTTAGCCAACATATAGAACTTTGAGCCATCTATTACCCCTATGGTATTTCTATTCAGAAACATATATTCTTTTTTCTGTATTTCGTTTCCATCACCTACAAATACCGGTCCATTGACTTTCAGATGTATCTGATATGTTTTTAATTTTCGTTCCATATTATACCCCCATGAAGAAAGCTTTTGCATATCGAAATACCGGATGTTTTCCACCGTTTCTTTCTTCAATGATTCTTCCTCTGAATGTGTGCACAAAACATGAACCAGATGAAAAAACATAGAGATCTCTTTTTCGCATTTGCTGCAATGCATACTCTGATGAATCCACAAATCCTGATCTTTTTATTAAAAGATATGAAGAACCTTTCATGACTTGTTCCAATTCTTCATCTTCAGGAAGCGCAGTGGAAAGCAAAATGTTTTTTTCTGATTTTTTCTTTAAATATCCCATCATATCTTCCGGAACTTTACAGACCTTGTATACAAATCTTCCCAGTCCAGAACTTTTCTTTCCACCTATACCAGTGTATTGCAGACTTTCGAACAGTTCATCTAACAATTCCCTGTCACTTTCATTCTCATATCCTGCCAGCACATACAGACCTGTTCCTGTATTAAAATGCCATGTATTAACCCGAAAAGGTTCCGGCTCCTCCATTCCATGAATTCCTACTGAAACTTTCATATCATAAAGTCCCAGATATTTCATATCCTCCATATGTTCTTCCGGAAAAGTTCCATTCACAAAATCCGTGAGCGTACTTACTGGGATGTATTTCAAATTTTTGAATTTCTTTTTCTGACGGGAATCTCCCTGTTTGCTTTCATCCGCTGTCTGAACAGCAATCATTGGCTTCGGAATATAGTAAATTTTTCCTATGTATGGGAATGCATCAGAGAATATGATTTTTCTATCTGACACCTGTTTCAAAAATCTATCCTGTTTTTTCATTTTCAGTGCTTCCTGAAACAAAGCTGAAAACAGAGTATCTGCATGAAAAGTGATCTCTGAACTATCCAGATTTCCCCTGCCAAAATGGACTCCATTTATAAACTCCAAACAATATAATGTATAATTCAAAGTATCCTTCCTTTCACCGACTACTCTTTCACAGCCTCATTCAGAATCAAATTGCATTTTTCCAGCAATGTATTATCAACATGGCCGACAACTGCATCTGTATAAATATCCTGAAATTGGATTTTTCCATATCCTCTGGATCCATTTCCTCCAAGATAATCATACTGCAATAATTTCATTGCTTCTGCGAGAGTTTCCATATCTTCCAAAAATTCCTGTTCTTCTTCTAATTCATATATCAAATCCAGTTTAAAAACAGAACCTCTGACAACTCGTTCAATCTGTCTGGGATTTGCTACAGCAGTAGCTCTGGAAATAGAATTTTCAAATTTTACTTCTATCATACTTTGAAGTCCGGCATCTCGTAATTCTTCTTCGTTTTTCAGAACCATATCTGAAAACAGTAATCGGCTTCTTTTTATATTTCCTTTTTTGAAGAGCCAAACAGTCGTGTAATACGTTCATGATCTTCATTTGGCTCCACTACACGCTCATTAAATTCTTTTGCCAGAAGACTTCTCATTTTCCCCTTCAGAGAGCTTCCGGGAATCATCGGCAAATTTGTTCTGGCATCCCTTATGATTGGTGAGGTCCACAGCCCCAATTGCAGCAAATGCGCCACTTCCACCAATATGCATTCCGGTTTTTACTAAAATATTTCCTGAAATCCTGATTTTTTCCATACATAAATCTTTCCTCCTACTGTTCTT
>ENA-OQKT01000119-OQKT01000119.1-human-gut-metagenome-genome-assembly--contig:-NODE-119-length-14414-cov-3.446420_pt1 | contig 14414 bp, 15 predicted proteins | sample MGYA00242650_ERZ504801 | MGnify/ENA primary metagenome ERZ504801 (study PRJEB26092, sample SAMD00036396) | human gut metagenome | host: Homo sapiens | study: EMG produced TPA metagenomics assembly of...
TATTGGCTTCGGTATCTGGGGTACTCATATTTCATGGAAGATAGGTTCTGTACCCATAAAATGGATTTTGCTTGCAGCAGCCCTGATCACTTTTGGCGTCATGGCATACTTCGACCGCAATTTGCCTGGGAAAAATTACCGTAGTTCCATTATATGGCTTGAGTGTATTGTTGAAGCATTTACTTTAGCCTGCATTTTTGGAAATTCTATAATCAGTTTCTGGGATATTGATAACATGACGGAGAGTATAGTTTTTATTCTGATTATAGCTGTAATTATGCTCTGCTTATTTGCTGCCCGAATAATCGTAGCCCGCACAAACCGGGAAGAATATGAGATGCAAAAAAATGCAGATAAACATGAAACAGAACAGTAAAAAGAAGAACTTCTTACATAAAGCAGACAGGCAGAACATGCCTGTCTGTTTTATAGCTGGAAAAATATATAGAAAGCAAGAATATGAAATCAAAACAGAAACAGACTGTCAAATCAATTATATAGATGATTTTAAACATATAAAATTTGGAATTGTTTGATATTTGTGTTATCATATTTATATAACCGAAGAAGAAAGTACGCAAAAAAGTGTGCAAGATAGTGTGCAAGATAACGGAAATTCTGGAGGTGTTTTTGTGGGAGAATATAAACCGCCATTTACAATAACAAATGAGATATTATCATATGTGTCTTCAATTTCTGAAAAAATAGGGCGAATCACAGCAATCAGCAGTCTGGAAACAAAACCGCACCTGAGAAAGAATAACCGAATTAAATCTATTCATTCATCTTTAAAAATAGAAGCGAATTCTCTTTCTTTGGGACAGGTCAGGGATGTAATCAATGGCAGGCTTGTACTGGGGGAACAGAAAGAAATACAGGAAGTAAAAAATGCATATGCTGCGTATGAAAGCCTTTCGGAAATTAATCCCTATAGTATAAAAGATTTAAAGAAATTTCATGGGATTATGACCAAATATCTTGTGGAAGAATGTGGGGAGTTTCGCCATGGAGAAGAGGGAGTCTTTAATGGAGATGAATGTATTTTTATGGCACCTCCGGCGCAATTTGTACCGCAGCTTATGGATGAACTGTTTGAATGGATGAAGAAATCAAGGAATAGTGTTCATCCATTGATTATGAGCAGTGTATTTCATTATGAGTTTGTCTTTATTCATCCATTTGCTGATGGTAATGGAAGAATGGCAAGATTATGGCACACTGCGATTTTAGCTAAATGGAAACCTGTATTTGAGTTTATTCCAATCGAAAGTCGGATTGAAAAATTTCAGGATGAATATTATGATGCGATTGCCAGATGTCATGTTTCGGGAGAATCTACCATTTTTATAGAGTTTATGTTGTCGCAGATAGACAGGATTCTGGAAGATATTTCGCTTCAGATGAATGAAGAAAATGAGCAGTTTTCAGAAACTGTCAGGAAAATGCTTGAAATCATGGAGTATGATACGCCTTATACAAGAAAAACACTTATGGAAAAACTGGGGTTAAAGTCCAGAGATGGATTTCGCAGAAATTATTTGCAACCTGCACTTGAGATGAATTTGATCCAAATGACATTACCAGATAAACCGAATAGCAGAAATCAGCGATATATGAAAGTATGAATAGCAGGAAGCTTATCTGATTTATAGCAATCTATAGCAATTCCATAAAATAATGCAAGCAATCCAGCCCATCATAGTGTGAAGTCCTGCGTCAGATATCTTTCTTGTCTTTCGCACTCTGCTGAACTGTCTTGATTGCATTATTTATAAGGCTTGCCATAGTTAAACGGATTGAATAAATTTCTCTACATAATGCAGAGCCGCTCCGATTGCCGGTGTATATTGTCCGTTGGTACCGACCAGAATCTGTGTTTTATCCAGTATGAATGGTGCGGCTGTATGGAGATGCTCTGCCAGATATTCAATATCTTCTTCTGTAAAATAAGGTGCCAGATATCCGCTGAGGATGATCGGTGCATCGATAACAAGGTTAAGATTCTTCATGGCAAATGCCAGATGGTTTAAAAAATCTTTCCAGATCTGTATGATCTGGGGAGATTTTTTTTCGCGCAGAAGGGGGAAAAATTCTTTGGCAGGCATACCTGCAGCCTGTTCCAGTGCATTGGCAGAGCAGTAGGTTTCCAGGCAGCCGCGGCTGCCGCAATAGCAAAGCGGACCATCGGGATTAATACACATATGTTCAAGAGTTCCGCTGTGCATGGAAATCCCCTGATGAATCTGATGATTGGTAATGATGCCGCCGCCCAGATTTCGGTTCAGCAGGATGATAACAGCGCTGTCAAGCTCCGGATGATTCCATAATTCAAGGAACGCAGCTGATTTCGAATCATGTTCCAGATAACAGGGATATGGAAGATATCTGGAAAAATCATCCAGTTTCATGCCTGTGCTATTCATGATATCTCCATATAGTACGGTGGTATGATCCGGGGATGTGATACCCTGTGTGGCAATGGAGATGCCAAGAACTTTGCCATTGTCATACTGGCGCGATGAGATGAATTCTTTTACTGCGTCAGTAACCTGTTTATAGTAATCCGGTGTGTTGGAATATGGAAGCGGAATGGTATCTGTATAGAAAGCATTTCCATACAAATCTACAGCAGTAATATGAAACATCCCTTTTAAAATACCGATACCAATGGAAATTTTAAAATCTGATACAATCTGAAGGGCGTTTGCCTTTCTTCCACCGGTGGATTCAAAGAAACCATTTTTTTCAATAAGACCTTCCTGCTCCAGAAGATTCAGGTTCTGGCTGACAGTGGATAAACCCATCTGCAGTTCCTGAACGATCTGTAGCTTGGAGGTCGTTTTTTTTCTGTAAATGTACTGGTAAACCTTTGATTTATTTATTTTCTTGAGACTAATGTTGGTCAATCCCTTTTCACTCATAATATTCTCCTGATTATGTTACAAGATAATGTTAAGTTCCAGTTTTATTGTAGCATAGAACGAAAAAAAAGCAATAAAAAACATCTGGTACGATCAGAGACATCAACTTATCAATACATATAGTAAAAATAAACAAAAAAGTTATTTGAAAATTAGAATTTCTGTCAATGGATTTTTTAAATGAAAAGATATATACTCAACTTACAGTTAAGATATAAACGTAAGTAAAAAACATAATAACAAACAATAAGTATCGCAATAAGACTAACAAGGAGGATATAACATGAAATTATCAATCAATGGAATCAAGGAACAGGAAGCATGGAAAAAGGACAGGGATCGCTCTTCCGGGTTATGATGTAGAGGCTGCCTCTGAGAATGCAAAGGAGAATCCGGTATGGGTTCACTTTGGTATCGGAAATATTTTCCGCGTATTTATCGGTGGAATTGCAGATGGTCTTCTGGAAGAGGGAGTTCTGGATCGTGGGATTACCTGTGTGGAAACCTTTGATTATGATGTAGTAGACAAGATTTATGATCCATATGACAATCTGGGATTAAGCGTGATCCTGCATGGGGATGGAACCCGTGAGTACAAAGTAGTCGGAGCTTTTGCAGAAGCAGTGAAGGCACAGTCTTCTAATGCAGAACAGTGGAAACGCCTGAAAGAAATCTTCACAAGCAAATCCCTGCAGATGGTTTCCTTTACGATCACAGAGAAAGGCTATGCATTACAGAAAGCTGACGGAACATGGTTCCCGTTTGTAGAAGCAGATATCAAGAATGGTCCGGATAAAGCGGCTGGTGCCATGGCAGTTCTGGTTGCAATGCTTTATGAAAGATATAAAGCCGGCGAATATCCTATCGCACTGGTTTCCATGGATAACTGCTCACAGAACGGTGCAAAGCTTCGCGAGTCAGTACTGACAATGACAGAAGAGTGGAAGAAAGCCGGATTTGTTGATGAGGGATTTGTAAACTATGTAAGCGATGAAAAAGTTGTTGCTTTTCCATGGACAATGATCGATAAGATCACACCTCGTCCAAGTGAGCAGATCGCAGCAGATCTTGAAAAGCTGGGTGTTGAGAACATGCAGCCGGTGATCACAGGTAAGAAGACATACATTGCACCATTTGTCAATGCTGAGAAACCGCAGTATCTGGTAATAGAGGACAGCTTCCCTAACGGACGTCCGGCTCTAGGAAAAAGGTTTCGGCGTATATATGGCAGACAGAAATACAGTTAACCTTTCTGAACGTATGAAAGTAACAGTATGTCTGAATCCGGTTCATTCTGCTACAGGTCCGCTAGGAGTAGTTCTTGGATATGATCTGTTTGCGCATATGCTTAATACAAATGAAGATATGATGAAAATGGCACGTATGATTGCTTATGATGAAGGTCTTCCGGTAGTTGCTGACCCTGGAATCCTTTCTCCCCAGGCATTTGTGGATGAGCTTTTTAACGATCGTTTTCCAAATGAATATCTGGGAGACACAAACCTTCGTCTGGCCGTAGATGTATCTCAGATGGTTGGCATCCGTTTCGGCGAAACAATCAAAGCATATGTACAGAAATTCGGAAATGCTTCCAGACTGACAGCTATTCCTCTGGGAATTGCAGGATGGCTCAGATATATGCTTGGTGTAGATGATGAAGGAAACAAATTTGAACTTGCACCGGATCCAATGAATGAGGAACTGCAGGAACATTTTAAGGATATTGTAGTAGGCAAACCTGAAACATTCAAAGATCAGTTAAAACCAATTCTTTCCAATGAGCGTCTGTTCTTCACTGACCTTTACAAAGATGGTGTAGGAGAGAAGGTTGAGGATATGTTCCGTGAGATGATCGCAGGACCTGGAGCTGTAAGAGCAACAATACATAAATATGTCGGATGATTTTCATCAGATGAATATTATAACGGACTATCAGGAGGAAAATGAAAGTGACAGAAGTGGCATTTGCGGCAGAGCCATCAAGGTTGTTGATCGCGGCAGTGGCAGGCATTGTATTGTTACTGCTGCTTATTATCAAATTTAAACTTCATCCTGTATTATCCCTGCTGATCTCAGCTATGGTTATAGGACTTGGAGCCGGCATGCCGGTTCCGACCCTGGTCAGCACAGTAGAGAAGGGCGCAGGTGAAACTCTGCAGGGAATCGTATTATTGATTGGACTGGGATCTTTATTTGGAGGGATTCTGGAGGTATCAGGAGGAGCACAGTGCGTTGCCCAGACACTGGTAAATAAATTCGGTGAGAAGAAAGCGGGAATTGCACTTGGAATTACAGGGCTGGTAGTTGGTACAACTGTATTTTTTGAGGCTGGTGTTGTGATTCTGATTCCACTGGCATTCGGACTTGCCAGGAAAACAAAAAAATCCACATTATATTATGTGATTCCTTTATTGGCAGGACTTGCAACTGGGTTTGCATTTATTCCGCCATCAGCAGGTTCTGTACTTGTTGCAAATATGCTCAATGTGGATCTGGGAGTTATGATTGCAGTGGGTGTGCCAGTTGGTATTCTTTCTCTGATTTTTGCAGGAATTTTGTGGTCGAAATTTATCGGCAGCCGTATTAATACAGGACTTCCGTTAAATATTCAGGAGGTCAGAGAAGAAGAGGAAGGGAATCTTCCAGCATTTTCTACTGTACTGTGTATTATACTTGTTCCGCTGGTTTTAATTCTGTGCAGTACACTTTCAGTGTATATTCCGGGAATTGATGCTGTTCGTCCTGTGCTGGAATTTCTTGGAACGCCATTTGTAGCATTGGTGATTGCGGTATTAGCTGCAATGTATTTTCTTGGTAAAAGACAGGGCTATGACGGAGAGCAGTTAAAGAAGATCATGGACCGTTCCCTGCGCCCCACAGGACAGATCCTGCTTGTGATTACAGGCGGCGGGATCATCCGTTGGGTATTGCAGGACTGCGGTATGGGTGATATCATCGGACCAGCGCTTGAGAAGAGCGGTCTTCCGCTGGTACTTGTGGCATTTCTGATCGCAGCACTAATCCGTGCATCTGTAGGTGCTGCAGTAGTTGCTATGACAATGGCAGCCGGTATTATGGCAGCTATGCCGGGAGTGGCAGGATTATCTCCTGTTTATCTGGCAGCCATGGTCTGTGCTATCAATGGAGGAGCAACAGCATTCAGCCATGTGAATGATTCCGGATTCTGGCTTGTAAGTTCTTTGCTTGAGATAGATGAAAAGACAACTTTAAAATCATGGACAATGATGGAAACTATTATAGGATTTACAGGGTTGATCTGCGCAATTGTAATCAGCCTGTTTGCGTAAGGAGTATAGCAGATGATCGTAAAAGTAGTTTTAAAAACCATGCAGAATGCAAGAAAGCTTGTAAGCATAGTAGAACCAATATCCTGTGATGTAGAACTGTGCTGTGGACGTTATGTGGTAAATGCAAAATCCATGCTTGGAGTATTGAGTATGCCTGATTTTGAAAAAGGGGAACTGCATGTCCATACAGATAATGATAAAGAGTGTGAACTGATTTTGGATAAGCTGTTAGAAGCAGATCTTTTGATGGACACAAATGACGCAGTCTGTCGATCCATTTATGATATCACTGTATTTGGAGAAATATTGATTGATTTTACTTCTCAGAGATTAAATGAGGATGGACAGATGCTATATGCGAGAAATCCCGGAGGTGCACCGGCAAATGTAGCTGTTGCTTCCGGCAGACTGGGAGCCCATACTGCATTTATGGGAAAAGCAGGAGAGGATATGCATGGGGAATTTCTCAGGTCTGTACTTCAGAAAGAAAATGTGGATACCAGAGGAATGATTCTGGACAAAAACTATTTTACAACACTGGCATTTGTGGAAGTAAATGAGTCAGGTGAGAGAACCTTTTCTTTTGCGAGAAAGCCAGGGGCAGATACACAGATCCAGAAGGAAGAACTGGACGTGGATATCCTTGACCAGACCAATATTTTTCACATTGGCTCTTTGTCGCTTACAGATCAGCCTGCAAGAGATACCACTTTTTATGCAGTAAAAAGGGCAAAGAACAAGGGAAGTATTATTTCTTATGATCCCAATTACAGGGCATCATTATGGGAAAATGAAGAGATTGCAAAAAGAGCATATGAGAAGTCTGATTCCATATGTTGACATTATGAAAATTTCGGACGAAGAAACTGAGCTTTTGTCAGGATACAAAAAGGTTCCTGAAGCAGCAGAAGAATTATATCGTCAGGGAGTAAAAATTATTGCAATAACACTTGGAAGAAATGGAACTTATATTTATAATAAGGAAGGCGGACGTATAGTTGATGGATTTGCAGTAGAGCATGTGGCAGATACAAATGGAGCGGGTGACTCGTTCTGGGGCAGTTTTCTGTATAAGCTCAGTCAATCTGATAAAAGAATAGATGAATTGACTTTGGAAGAACTGGCAGAATATGCTCGATTTGGAAATGCGGCAGCAAGCCTTTGTGTGGAGAAAAAAGGTGCAATTCCGGCTATGCCGAAGTTATCACAGGTGGAAGAAAGATTGGAGGATAAGAAATGGATTTAAAAGAACAGCTGAATGGAATTCAGCATATTGGAATTCCGACCAATGATATTGAAGCAACCATTGATTTTTATCAGGCTCTGGGATTCGAAATTGCTTTTCGTACAGTAAATGAGGAAGCAGATGAAAAGGTTGCTTTTCTGAAGTTAAATACACTTGTTGTTGAGACATATGAAAATAAAGCAGCTAAGATGGAAGCCGGTGCCATTGATCATCTGGCGATTGACGTAAAAGATATTGAAAAAGTATATGAAATGATTAATCAGGCAGGATTAAATACAACCAACGATACCGTTCATTTTCTTCCCTTCTGGGAAAACGGGGTAAAGTTCTTTACAATTGAGGGACCGAATAAAGAGAAGGTTGAGTTCAGCCAGTATTTATAAAGTCAGGCGGTTAAATTCAGCGAGAAAAAGCATCTGTTAAAGCAGGTGCTTTTTGTTTTCAATATTTTATTGAGAAAAGCCTGAGAAAAGTTTAAAATAGGAAATAATAAAAAATAAACGAAAGGGGTTTTTATCATGAGTAAACGAACAGAGAGAATGAGCCGGAGTGCAGCTGAGAGAATTAACCGCAAAGATACAATGATCAGACAGAATAATGCAGAACTTGAGGAACTGAGGAGTCAGTATGAGAATCTGGATATCTGTGAGGAGGATAAGCAGGTGATTGATGATTATATTGCCTGCAAAGATGCCAGAGCTGACAGGATGGCAGAGAAGCTCTATGAAAAGGGAAGAAAAGATGTGAAGAGATGTATCCGCATCCGAAAACTGATCCGCAGATGCATAATTCTGTCTGCCATTGTTACAGTGGTACTGGTTCAGTATAATAAGAATGAGAAGCTGAGAGAAAGTCTGGAAGAACTGCTGAAAATGTTCCGGGATGGAGCCGTAAATGAATCAGAGGAAGATTTTTAAAATGTTTTACCGAATTCGGTTGCGGTAGAATGAATGTGTTTATATATCAGTTGGAAGGAATAAGCAATATAAATAATGCAGACAAAAAATGTATTTTCGGAATTTTTTACAAAAAATCTTCTTACAAAAGCAAATACAAGGAAGACTTCGAGAGTGCATAAAACAAAAAAAGGAGCAAGAGACAGCATGGGAATACAAAGATACTCGATTATATACAGCAGTAAAACAGGGAACACAAAGAAGCTTGCGGAGAAGATCAGGGAGGTATTGCCTGAGGAAAACTGTGACTATTTTGGAACAGAAGGAGCGAAGGCTTTTTCTTCCGACACATTATACATTGGATTCTGGACAGATATAGGGAATGCAGATCCTGTAACACTTGAACTGTTAAAGAGTCTAGAAAAACAAGAAGATCTTTCTGTTTGGAACAGCAGGCTTCGGAGGCAGTGAAGCCTATTTCCAGCAGGTTCTCGGGAAAGTTAAGGAATCTGTTGATGAGAGTAATACAGTGATGGGAGAATTTATGTGTCAGGGGAAAATGCCCCAGTCAGTCAGGGACAGATACGTAAAGATGAAGGAGAATCCGGATCATGCACCAAACCTGGATGAACTGATCCAGAATTTTGACAGGGCGTTATCTCACCCTGACAATAAGGATCTGGACAGACTGGAAGAAATAATCAGAAGAGACCTGAAAAAATAATTAAGTCTTGACTAACAGAGGGAACTGCGGTATAGTGCTCGTTACTAAAAAAGGTAATTCATAAATTTTTATAGATTTTCGCGAAAGAGAGGTAACGAGATATGACATTTTATCAGGAATTACAATTGAGTTCGACCGGCTCCAAACAGCTGATCAGAAGCACCACAGACCCAAAAGAGAAAAGACGGCACATTCTGATCTATAACTTTAAAGTGTATCTGGTCATGGCATTCTGTGTGGCAGTGGTAAGCATGTACAGCAAGCTTACAGGAAGCAGCAACAGTGTAGTTGGTGTTACTGTTCTGTTGGCAGTGCTTGTGCTGCGGCAGGCAGATTTCGGGATCAGGACAACACATGGACTGCTTTCCATTGCAGGGATCTTCGGTATTCTTATGGCAGGACCCCGTCTGGCAAATATAGTGCCTCCGTTAGCCGCGTTTGCAGTGAATGCTGTGTGTATTTTACTGCTGATGATACTGGGCTGTCATAATGTGATCATGTACAATCATTCTACCTTTGTTCTGGGCTATTTGCTGCTTCTGGGCTATGATGTGACAGGAAAGGAATACACCTTCCGTGTGATCGGCTTGTTGGTGGGAATGGTGATCTGTATGATCGTCTTCTATAAGAACCAGAGAAACAGAGCCTATCGAAGAACCTTCCTGGATTTGTTCCGGGAATTTGATCTTAAGTCAGCAAGAAGCAGATGGTATGTGAAACTGACACTGATCGTATCCAGCGCAATGCTGTTTATGAATCTTCTGGGACTTCCCAGAGCAATGTGGGCAGGAATCGCCTGTATGTCCGTATGTCTGCCTTTTACAGAGGACTGTATCCCAAGGTCTGTGAGCAGAGGAATGTTTAATGTTGTGGGCTGTCTGCTGTTTATTGTGCTGTATCTGGTACTTCCTAAATCCATGTATCCGTACATTGGAATGATCGGAGGAATCGGAGTTGGATATTCAGCAGGATATCCGTGGCAGACAGCATTTAATACATTTGGAGCGTTGTCTATTGCAGCAGGGATCTTCGGAATGCCGGCAGCAATAGCACTTCGTATAGGTGCCAATGTTCTGGGAGCAGCTTATACGGTAATCTGCAATAAAGTAACAGATAAAGTAGCAGAGTATATAGGCACAAATAAATGTGCAGAAAATCTCTCCTGACTGAAACTGCGGAGCGGTTATAAGCAAGTAAAAAAGCGGATGATTTTATCCGTCTGATATGTGTTCTGGGAATAGAGTGAATATTAACGTACAATGACAGAGGGAGAGAGAAAGAATATGAAACAGGATACCCTGGAAGGCAGGGCGAAAACGAAAAATGGTGTAAAACGATTATGCTTTTCCGCAGTATGTATTTTACTGGAAGCAGCTTTTATCATTGCTATGATCACAAAGCTGAATCAATATGCGGAGATTATCAATCTGATGACAAGGCTTCTTGCAGGTGTACTGGTTCTTAAGCTGTATGCGTCAGACCAGACTTCATCTATGAAAATGCCCTGGGTTATTTTGATCCTTGTATTCCCTATCCTGGGAGTGGGATTGTACTTACTGATTGGTCTCAATGGCGGTACCCGTAAAATGCGGGAACGTTATGACCAGATCGACAGGGAACTTCTGCCGTTGCTTCCCAATGACAGTGAGTGCAGGGAAACACTTGGCAGGAAAATCCCGAAGGCAGGCAATATTTCTGATTATATACAGAAAAATGGCCTCCTATCCGGTCTATCAGAATACAGATGTTATCTATTATGATGAGGCAGTCAAAGGGCTGGAAGCCCAGCTGGCAGATCTGGCAAAGGCAGAGAAATTCATTTTTATGGAATATCATGCCATTGAGGATGCACAGGCCTGGCATAAAATCCAGAGAGTTCTGGAAGACCGCGTAAAGGCGGGAGTGGAAGTCAGAGTATTTTATGATGATATGGGTTCCATTGGATTTATCAATACAGTTTTCATTAAGAAAATGGAAAATGTGGGAATCCATTGCAGAGTGTTCAACCCTTTTACTCCGGGTCTGAATGTGTTCCTGAATAACCGGGATCACCGCAAGATCACAGTGATCGATGGAAAAGTGGGATTTACCGGCGGTTACAACCTTGCCAACGAATATTTTAATTTCACACATCCTTATGGACAGTGGAAGGATACAGGTATCCGTCTGGAGGGGGAGGCAGTCCGTTCCCTAACAGTAACATTCCTGGAGATGTGGAATGCTGTCAGTGATAAGGATAAAAATGACAGTGATTTTACCGGATTTCTGGTTCAGACAGATTATCAGGCAAAGCAGACAGGCTTTATCCAGCCTTATGCGGACAGTCCTATGGACCATGAACAGGTAGGCGAAGAGGTGTATATCAGCATGGTGAATAAAGCGGAAAAATACTGCTGGTTTATGACACCGTACCTGATCATCACAGATGAAATGAGCCATGCGCTGTGTCTGGCTGCCAAGCGTGGGGTAGATGTGAGGATCATCACACCTGGTATTCCGGATAAAAAGATGATCTACAATATCACACGTTCCTTTTACCATGGACTGGTAAAACATGGAGTGCGTATCTATGAATGGACACCTGGTTTCTGTCATGCAAAGATGAGTGTGGCAGATGACTGTATGGCAACCTGCGGAACCATAAATCTGGATTACAGAAGTCTGTATCATCATTTTGAAAACGGCTGCTTTATGGCAGACTGCCAGGCAGTTCTGGATATCCGAAATGATCTTGCAGCAACCATGGATGAATGCCGTGAAGTGACAGAACAGTACAGTACTGGACGCAGCGCGTATCTGCGCCTGGGACAGCTGTTTATGAGGTTATTTGCGGGACTATTATAACGTTACTGTTTACTCCATAACACTTGGAAAAAAGTAGGATATCGTGTACAATGGAATGGGTAATAGCAAAACTATTAAAATATGGGAGGTATTTTAACTATGGATCTTTCAATCTTAGTAAAAATGTCAAATACTTATGGAAGCAACCCTGCCTATGTTCTTGCAGGCGGTGGTAATACTTCTGTAAAAGACGACACTACATTGTATGTAAAAGGCTCTGGTACACAGCTTGCCACAATCAAGGCAGAGGAATTTGTGGAAATGAGCAGAACACGTTTGAATGAAATCATGAAGACAGATTATCCTGAAGATGATGTCAAACGTGAATCACTGTATCTTGCAGATGTTATGGCTGCAGTAACAGATGCTGACAAAACAAAACGTCCAAGTGTAGAAGCACTGCTTCATAACTTATTTGCCTATACTTATGTACTGCATGTTCATCCTACACTTGTCAATGGACTGACCTGCGGAAAAGGGGCAAAGGAACTCAGCGAACAGATCCTTGGAAAAGATGTACTCTGGATCGATATCTGCAAACCAGGTTATACACTTGCGCGTATCTGCTATGAGAAAATGAATGCTTATAAAGAAGAATTCGGAAAAGATGTTCAGATTCTTCTGCTCCAGAATCACGGAATTTTCGTTGCAGCAAATACTGTAGAGGAAATTGGAGTGTTATTTGACGATGTGATCAGTAAATTAGAGAAACAGGTAAAGAGAACTGCTGATGTCAGTGATGCGGTTACACCTGAAAAAGAGCAGGCAGCAGAGAAGCTTTCCCAGTTACTGGGACATGCAGTAGAAGTGGTACCTGTAGCAGAAGCTGATCATTTTGTAAAAGATAAAGCAGCGGCTGCACCCCTTCTGAAACCATTTACACCGGATCACATTGTATACTGTGGACCATATCCGTTATTTGTAGAGGATATTGACCAGGCAAAAGCTGCGCTGGATGCATTTATGGCAGAGAATGACAAAGAGCCAAGGCTGATCCTGGTACAGGGAGTCGGTGCCTTTATTATGGAAGATGATAAGGGAAAAGCTGCAAAAGCACAGCTTCTTGTAAAAGATGCCATTAAGCTTGCAGTATATGCAGAAAGCTTTGGTGGCCCGCTTCACATGACAGATGATATTACATACTTTATCACGCATTGGGAAGCAGAAGCATATCGCAGTAAGAAATAATATAATAAGGGGCTGTCGTTTTTTTGACAGCCCCATTTGTTGGTTTAAACACTATATTTTTAAAGGAAAAGGTTTATTTTCAGCAAACCTTATTTCTCTTCTTTTTTCTCTTTGGCCTTCCTGGATTCAGGAATATTTCCCTCTCCATAGTAAGCTTTCAGATAGATTTCTTTCAGCTCAGACATTAATGGATATCTCGGGTTGGCACCGGTACACTGGTCGTTGAATGCCTGTTCGGTCATTTCGTCCAGAGTTTCAAGGAAGTACTTCTCGTCTACGCCGTATTCTTTGATCGTATGTTTGATCTCAATAGTATCCATCAGTTCCTGCAGTTTCTGGAGAAGTTTCTCAAATACTTCGCTGTCGTTCTTGCCTGTCAGACCTACAGAACGGCCAATCTCAGCGTAACGTGCAAGTGTGTGCGGATACTGATACTGTGGGAAGGTACCCATTTTAGCCGGAACTTCGGCTGCATTATAGCGCAGAACATGAAGCAGAACCAGAGCATTTGCAATACCATGTGGAATGTGATGGAAAGCTCCCAGCTTATGAGCAAGAGAGTGGTTTACGCCAAGGAAAGCATTTGCGAAAGCCATACCAGCCATGCAGGAAGCATTTGCCATATGCTGTCTTGCTTCTACATCAGAACCATCTTTGTATGCACGTGGCAGATAGTTAAATACCAGTTTGATTGCATTTAATGCAAGACCATCTGTATAATCAGACGCCATCATGGAAGCATAGGCTTCAAGTGCATGAGTCATAACGTCGATACCGGAAGCACAGGTCAGTCCCTTAGGTGCGCTCATCATATTATCTGTATCAACAATAGCCATATCAGGCATTAATTCATAATCTGCCAGAGGCCATTTGATACCTGTAGTTTTATCAGTAATGATAGCAAACGGTGTTACCTCGGAACCTGTACCGGAAGATGTCGGAACAGCTACAAAGTAAGCTTTCTTACCCATATGCGGGAATGTGAAGATTCTCTTACGGATATCCATAAAGTCCATAGCCATATCATCAAAGTTGGCGTCCGGATTTTCATAGAGAACCCACATGATCTTGCCGGCATCCATTGCGGAACCACCGCCCATTGCGATAATGCAGTCAGGCTCGAACATTCTCATTGCAGCAGCACCGGCTCTTGCAGAAGCGAGAGATGGATCTGGCTCTACATCGTAGAAGCAGGTATGTACGATTCCCATCTGATCTAATTTATCTTCGATTCTTTTTAGTATATCCTATTCTTATAAAGGAAGAGTCTGTTACGATAAGCAGTCG
>ENA-OQKT01000121-OQKT01000121.1-human-gut-metagenome-genome-assembly--contig:-NODE-121-length-14384-cov-3.990321_pt1 | contig 14384 bp, 11 predicted proteins | sample MGYA00242650_ERZ504801 | MGnify/ENA primary metagenome ERZ504801 (study PRJEB26092, sample SAMD00036396) | human gut metagenome | host: Homo sapiens | study: EMG produced TPA metagenomics assembly of...
GTCTTGCCTTATTTCATTTATCAGCTTATCTGTTTTCAGCTCTAATACTTCTCCGCCCAGTGCTCGTCGGAACTCCGTTCTTGTTTTTCTGAATCTGAGAAAATGTAGTCTGCAATTTTTATGATTACTTCCACAAGGTAACGATGCAGTGCTTCTTTCCGTTTTCAAGCAGACTTTCTTCCAGTCTTCTGGATATTGTCACATATTCATCCAGCAATTTCTGAAGTTTTTCTGGATCTTTCTCTATATCTTCTCTGCTTTTTTCATATCTTATCACATAAAATGGCAGGAGAAAGAGCAGTTTCTGCATCTCCAGTACTCTGTTTTGTATTTTCTATTGTAACAGATGCCTTCTCATTTTTCCAGTCAAATCTATATTTTCAAGAACTTTTTGTTCCTTTGTATTATATGTCTGTACGCAAAATTTTCCCGCACAAATGAATTAATGTATTATGTCACTACTGTAGCAAAAAGCCCCTGCAATACAGTCCTGATAACTGTACTGCCAGGGGCTTTATTTTTATTCAGAAGCAATTACTTCTATAAATATAGCGTATTATTTCTTTCTGACAATAACCTTATCCAGATGCCAGATATCATCTACATATTCCTGGATAGTTCTGTCGGATGTGAACTTGCCGCTGCATGCTGTGTTGAGGAGTGCTTTCTTAGCCCAGCCTTTTTCATCTCTGTATGCTGCTTCTACGCGTTTCTGTGCGTCTGCATAGGAACGGAAGTCTGCGAGGATGAAGTAGCGGTCTGCTCTGTCTGTGTTCTTTGTGTTGAGAAGTGAATCGTACAGGTCACGGAAGAGTTCTGTATCATTGGAGAAGGTTCCGTTGATGAGCTGCATCAGTACCTGACGGATTTCTTCGTCTGTGTTGTAGATTACGTTTGGATCGTATCCGCCGTTGTTTTCGTAGTTGATTACTTCGTCGGAGCTTAAACCGAAGATGAATGCGTTTTCTGCGCCAACTTCTTCTACGATCTCTACGTTGGCACCGTCCATTGTTCCAAGTGTAGGAGCACCGTTGAGCATGAACTTCATGTTACCTGTACCGGATGCTTCTTTACTTGCTGTGGAGATCTGCTCGGAAACGTCTGCTGCTGCGAAGATCCACTCAGCGTTGGATACTCTGTAGTTTTCGATGAATACAACTTTGATCTTGCCGTTGATGGAAGCGTCATTGTTTACTACATCTGCTACGGAGTTGATGAGTTTGATGATCTTCTTGGCTGTTGCGTAACCTGCGGATGCTTTTGCACCGAAGATGAATGTTCTTGGATAGAATTCCATTTCCGGATGCATCTTGATCTGGTTGTACAGATAGATAACATGCAGGATGTTCAGGAGCTGACGTTTGTACTCGTGAAGTCTCTTAACCTGTACATCGAAGATGGAGTGCGGGTCTACTTCTACGCCATTGTGCTCAAGGATATATTTAGCCAGACGCTCTTTGTTCTTGAACTTAATGTTCATGAATTCCTGGAGTGCTTTCTCATCATCAGCATAAACTGCCAGTTTCTTTAACTGTGGAAGGTCTGTAACCCAGTCCGGTCCGATGTGCTCTGTGATCCAGTCTGCAAGGAGTGGATTTGCGTGGAGCAGGAAACGTCTCTGAGTGATACCGTTTGTCTTGTTGTTGAATTTCTCAGGCATCATTTCATAGAAGTCTTTTAATTCCTGATTCTTCAGGATTTCTGTATGAAGGCGTGCAACACCGTTTACAGAATAGCCTGCTGCGATTGCAAGGTGAGCCATCTTAACCTGTCCATCGTAGATAATTGCCATCTTTTTGATCTTCTCGTAATTTCCCGGATATTTTGCCTGGATCTCAAGGATGAAACGACGATTGATCTCTTCGATGATCTGGTATACACGCGGAAGCAGTCTGGAGAAGAGCTCGATCGGCCATTTCTCAAGTGCTTCGGACATGATAGTATGGTTTGTGTAAGCAACAGATTTGGTTGTTACTTCCCATGCTTCATCCCATCCGAGTCCTTCTTCGTCCATGAGGATACGCATTAACTCTGCTACTGCTACAGTCGGATGTGTATCATTCATCTGGAAGGTTACTTTTTCATATAATTTATGGATATCGCCATGTTTCTTTTTATATTTGGCAATTGCTGCCTGGAGGCTTGCAGATACAAAGAAGTACTGCTGTTTCAGTCTCAGCTCTTTACCTGCATAGTGGTTGTCGTTCGGGTAAAGAACTTCTACGATATTGCGGGCAAGGTTCTCCTGCTCTACAGCTTTCTTGTAATCACCCTTGTCAAAGGAATCAAGCTCGAAGTCTACGATCGGCTCTGCATCCCAGATACGAAGTGTGTTTACTACATCATTGTCATATCCTGTGATCGGCATATCATAAGGAATGGCTTTTACTGCCTGATATCCTTCATGGATAAATTTGTTTCCGCCCTTTTCAGGATCGTACTCTACTCTTACATATCCGCCGAAGTGTACTTCCTTGGCATATTCCGGACGACGCAGTTCGAATGGGTAGCCGTTCTTTAACCAGTTATCCGGTACCTCGATCTGATAACCGTTCTGGATTTTCTGTTTGAACATTCCGTAGTGGTAACGGATTCCGCAGCCATATGCTGCGTAATTTAAAGTTGCGAGAGAATCAAGGAAGCATGCAGCCAGTCTTCCCAGACCACCGTTTCCAAGTGCCGGATCCGGTTCCTGATCTTCGATACAGTTAAGGTCAAATCCCAGTTCTTCGAGAGCTTCTTTTACTTCACCGTAAGCGCAAAGGTTGATCAGGTTGTTTCCGAGAGCACGTCCCATCAGGAATTCCATGGACATATAGTATACGATCTTCGGATCCTGTTCGTCATAAGCTTTCTGTGTTGCAAGCCAGTTATCAATGATAACGTCTTTTACAGAGTAGCTTACTGCCTGAAAAATCTGCTCCTGTGTAGCTTCTTCAATTGTTTTTCGATAGAGGAATTTTACGTTGTCTTTTACGCTTTTCTTGAATGCCTCTTTCTTGAACATTTCGTTTGTCATTTCATACCTCCCGTAATGGTTTCACTGTTCACTTTATTCTCAGCAATACACCCTGCGGATATTGCCGGTGAACCTCTTCATTCCGTCAACTCTTCTGTTTTCTCATATCAGAGAAATTGGGGGCAAAGAATCTCTGCCTCCAATTTCCTCTCTGAAATCAGACTGTCAAAGATAATGATACTCTTTTTTCGACAGTCTGTCATGTGTATAATTGCCGAAATTTATAACATTTTTTTATCGTGCATTGCGAAAGTAGTATATTTCCTGTGAAATACCTGTAACTTATCATTACCTTGTCAGTAATTGACCGAATGTTGTCAATTACAGTTTCTTAACACCCATAGTTACTGCTTCTTTGTTGATGTTCCACTCTTTCACATAACCATCGGTCTCGCCAAGTACCATTTCGTCTGCAAGTACTTCTGACTTGATCTCATCTTCGTGTGTTTTCATGACATCCTGGATCTTGTCGTTTCCGTGAGCGTATACTACGATCTTGTCCATAACTTCGAAGCCAGCTTCTTTTCTCATGGTCTGGATCTTGCTGATGATCTCACGTACAAATCCTTCTTCGATCAGTTCAGGTGTCAGGTTTGTATCCAGGACTACGGATGTTTCACCGTCAGATTCAGATACATAACCCTCTGTCTGTGCTGTTTCAATAAGAAGGTCTTCTTCTGTAAGCTCTACATCGTTTCCGTTGATATCCAGTTTCAGGACACCGTTGGTTCTCAACTCGTTCATTGCTGCTGTTCCATTGATGTCTGTGAGAGCCTGTCTGATTCCTCCAAGGAGTTTACCGTATTTCGGTCCTACTGTACGAAGCTGCGGTTTGAAGCTGTAGGAGATAAAGGATTCTACATCATCTGCGAATTTTACTTCTTTGACATTCAGTTCGTCTGCGATGATGTCAGTGTAGAATTCACTCATTTTCTTCTCAGCTTTTACATACATGGTTCCGATTGGCTGACGATTCTTGATGTTTGCTGTATTTCTGCAGGCACGTCCCAGAACTACGATCTCCAGAAGCTCTTTCATGTCTGCTTCCAGATCTTTGTCGATCCATGCTTCGTTTACAGTTGGGAAGTCGCAGAGATGGATACTCTCCGGAGCATCTTTATCCACGCTTCTTACCAGGTTCTGATAGATGTCTTCTGTCATGAACGGGATCATCGGAGCTGCTGTCTTGGCGATGGTTACCAGTGCATGGTACAGAGTCATGTAAGCATTGATCTTATCCTGCTCCATTCCCTTTGCCCAGAAACGTTCACGGCTTCTTCTTACATACCAGTTACTCATCTCATCTACAAATTCCTGGAGTGCTCTTGCTGCTTCCGGGATCTTGTAGTTTGCCAGATCATTGTCTACAGCCTGAACAGTTGTGTTTAATCTGCTGAGGAGCCATTTGTCCATAACAGGAAGCTGGTCATAGTTCAGTTCATATTTGGTCGGGTCGAAGTTGTCGATGTCTGCATATAATACGAAGAATGCGTAAGTATTCCACAGTGTGCTCATGAATTTACGCTGTCCTTCCACAACTGCCTTGCCATGGAAACGGTTCGGAAGCCATGGAGCACTGTTGATGTAGAAGTACCATCTGATGGCATCTGCGCCGTATTTGTTCAGTGCATCGAATGGATCAACTGCATTTCCTTTGGACTTACTCATCTTCTGTCCGTTCTCATCCTGAACATGTCCCAGAACGATTACGTTCTTGTATGGTGCTTTGTTGAAGAGCAGTGTGGATTCTGCAAGGAGTGAGTAGAACCATCCACGGGTCTGGTCTACAGCCTCGGAGATAAAGTTTGCAGGGAACTGCTGCTCAAATAATTCTTTGTTTTCAAATGGATAATGATGCTGTGCGAAAGGCATTGCTCCTGAGTCGAACCAGCAGTCAATAACCTCCGGTACACGATGCATTTCTCCACCGCACTCCGGACACTTCAGTGTAATCTCATCAATGTATGGGCGGTGAAGCTCTACTGTCTTGGCTCTCTCATCACCGCTCATCTCGAATAACTCCTGACGGCTTCCGATGGAATGCATATGTCCGCATTCACACTGCCAGATGTTCAGTGGAGTTCCCCAGTAACGGTTACGGCTGATACCCCAGTCCTGAACGTTTTCAAGCCAGTCGCCGAAACGTCCTTTACCGATGCTCTCAGGGATCCAGTTGATTGTATTGTTATTTCTGATCAGGTCATCCTTAACTGCTGTCATCTTGATGAACCAGGATTCTCTTGCATAGTAGATCAGTGGTGTGTCACATCTCCAGCAGTGTGGATAATCATGCTCGAATTTCGGAGCATCGAAGAGCTTGCCTTCTTTGTCCAGATCTGTGAGGACCATAGGATCTGCTTTCTTTACGAAAACGCCTGCGTATGGTGTCTCTTTTGTCAGGTTACCCTGTCCGTCTACGAACTGTACAAATGGAAGTTCATAGTTACGTCCGATTCTGCTGTCGTCTTCACCGAATGCAGGTGCGATATGAACGATACCTGTACCATCACTCATTGTAACGTAGTTATCACAGGTCACGAAATGAGCTTTCTTTTTCTGCTTTGCTGCTGCCTCTCCTGCACATGCGAAAAGCGGCTCGTATGCTTTGTATTCCAGGTCTGTTCCTTTGTAGGTTTCCAGAACTTCATATGCTTTCTCGCCTTCTTCTTTTGCAAGTTTGCCAAGGACTTTGTCAAGGAGTGCTTCTGCCATATAATAGATATATCCGTCTGCTGCCTTTACTTTGCAGTAAGTCTCATCCGGGTTTACGCAGAGTGCAACGTTGGACGGAAGTGTCCATGGTGTTGTTGTCCATGCAAGGAAGTATGCATCTTCACCAACAACCTTGAATCTTACAACTGCGGAGCGCTCTTTTACAGTTTTGTATCCCTGGGATACTTCCTGTGCGGAAAGAGGGGTACCGCATCTTGGACAGTAAGGAACGATCTTGAAGCCTTTATACAGAAGCTTCTTGTTCCAGATTTCTTTTAATGCCCACCATTCGGATTCAATATAATCGTCATAGTAAGTTACGTATGGATGTTCCATATCAGCCCAGAAACCAACAGTAGAGGAGAAATCCTCCCACATTCCTTTATATTTCCAGACGCTTTCCTTACACTGTTTAATGAATGGCTCCATACCGTATTCTTCGATCTGCTCTTTGCCATCCAGACCAAGTTTCTTCTCTACTTCCAGCTCTACCGGAAGTCCGTGAGTATCCCATCCTGCTTTACGCGGAACCATGTAGCCCTTCATTGTACGGTATCTCGGGATCATATCCTTGATAACGCGGGTAAGTACATGGCCGATGTGCGGTTTACCGTTTGCAGTAGGCGGTCCGTCGTAGAATGTATAGGTTTCTCCCTCTTTTCTGTTCTCCATACTTTTCTCAAAGATATGGTTTTCTTTCCAGAATTCTTCTACTTTTTTTTCACGGTCTACAAAGTTTAAGTTCGTATCAACTTTCTGGTACACAGTAATTTACCTCCTGTTTAAATTATTTGTATCAGACACCTGAAAATATGCAGGACGTTTATATACGCTGAAAAATATTTCCGGTGTCCTTTAAGAACGAAAATAAGCCCATAAAAAAATCGCCCTTTTGTAAAAGGACGAAGGTTTATTGACGTTCGCTATACCACCTGTTACATTGTACGGGCATCCTCTGCCGATACATGAATCTTTTAACGGGGATTTCCGTCAGCTCTTACCTGTCTGTACACCCTTCAGAGCTGCAACTCCGGAGTGATCTTCACTGCATTTACTCACCACCGGGCTCACACCCTCCCCGGTTCGCTGTCTGCTTTCCCCTGCAGTTACTCTCTCCATCAACGTTTTTGTGGACATATCATTTATTTAACTATGCGGATTCATTATAAGGTCACAAAATTCACTGTGTCAAGTATTTTTTTGAATATTAGGGTAATCCTGTTACTGTTTAATAACACTGGTTACTGTCAAACTCCCGAACAGTAACACACTGTTAACATACTATCATATAAATTTTACACAGGCATTGTAATTAATGATATAATAAGGTAGAATATTTTGTCCGAACGTCATTTAAAACGATGTACTAGGATATGGAAAGCAACTACTATGTATATTTAATGAAGGGTAATTTCAAATGTTTAAAACAAAATTTCATAAATTAATGAAACGTTTCCTCACCGGAATGCTTTGTGCAGGGATTCTGACCTCCCAGCCTGCAGTCACTTACGCTGCCGAGACCTCTGCCACTCCTGAAGCCGGTCATTCAGAAACCTATTCACAGGCCTCAGATATCGATTCTGTCAAAGGATGGCCCACCGGTCCTAATATCGAGGGACAGTCCGCAGTACTGATGGATGCAGTCACTGATACTATTCTTTATTCCAAGAATGCCAAAGATAAGCTATATCCCGCCAGTATCACTAAGATCATGACCGCTCTTCTGGCCTGTGAATATCTGAATATGGACGATACGATCACCATGTCGCAGGAAGCGGCTTATGGGATTGAGGCCGGAAGCTCCAGCATTTACGCAGAAACAGGAGAGGTTTTCACAGTAGAGCAGGCCCTGATGGCTCTGATGCTGGAATCCGCCAATGAGATGGCTCTTGCTCTGGCAGAAAAAACAAGCGGTTCTGTAAAGAAGTTTGTTGAACTGATGAACCAGAGGGCAGCTCAGCTTGGCTGTAAGAACACCCATTTTAATAATCCAAATGGTCTTCCGGATGAGACGCATTATACCACCGCAGGTGATATGATGAAGATTGCAAAGGCAGCCTGGTATAATCCCAGATTCCGTAAATTTGTGACCACACAGGTTTATGAGATTCCTCCGACTAATAAGCAGTCTGAAACCCGTTATCTTCTCAATCACCATAAGATGATGCCCGGACAGTCTTATGCATACGATGGGGTTCTGGGAGGAAAGACCGGATACACCGATGCAGCGGGAAGTACGCTTGTCACCTATGCCAAGAGAGGAAATTCCATTCTCATTGCAGTTGTGCTGAATTCTACAAACGGCGCTTTTCCTGACACAACTTCTCTGCTGGATTACGGCTTCGACAATTTTGAAAAAGTAGACTTGAATATAGATACCGATCCGGTACCGGCAGTATTTCTCCCATGCGAAAAGCACCTGTTAAAGGACTGGAATAATCTGTGTTCCTTCTATTATATGAGGCATGTGTACGTAACTGTCCCCACAGGAACCGATGTGAGCCAGCTTGTAAAGAAGCAGAAACTTCTGAACAATTCTGTCGGTCCAAAGCGAATTAAAAGTAAATATTATTCAGACGGCCATATGGTCGGATATGGAATGCAATATGAAAAGGAGATCCTTTCAGATCTCCTTCTCAACGCTTCTTTTTAGTTTTCGCCTGAGGCGGAGGACTTCTTTTCTTTCACGAAGTTCTTCCGCTTCTTCTGTATCTGTGAAACGCAATGTCTTCACAGCGAAATATTTCTCATCTTCTGTTTTTCGGATGCGGATCTTGCCTCTTATCAGTCCATGTTCTTCACAATTGGATATGCTGTAATAAACCTTTGGATTATTCATAAACCATCGGAGTTTGCGCTTTGCAGGCAGATGACAGACCGGACATCTGGTGCTGGTCACCTCGCGGTCTTTCATGATTCGCTCTCTTGTGGCAAATTCTCTGGATACATATTTGTCATGATCCGGATAGGAAATATGTATCTCGTCTTTTTTCTTCTTTGGATTCTGGTAAACATCCAGTGACGGATGATTGATGATGATTATGTTATTTATTTTCTCCAGAACTTTCGCTGTATACCAGGCATCTGCAAGCGCCCGGTGAAATCCCCTGGATTTCTCTATTTTCAGCTCATCGATCGCATGCTCCAATGCACATCTGTGTGTACCGTCATCATAACTGATACTGTATAGTTTCTGCACATCATAATAGGTCACAGGTCCGGGAAGCAGATCCAATAGGCCATAGAACTTCATATTTCTCTGAAGTTCCATCACGTCCTGATTTCCCCAGGTAAAAAAGTACCAGTCTTCTCCGCACCAGTCAATAAATTCCCTGACTGCCTGCTCAAAGGGCACGCCTTTCATAAGATCTTTATAATCTACATGAATTACCTCATGGATGCTGTCATGAATCCATTTATAGACCTGTGGTTTGATCAGTCGGTGAAAATGATCCGTTATTTCTTTTTTACTGTTTACTTTTACAGCCCCAATCTCGATAATCTCAAATGGAAGCCTGTCGTTACGTGTTTTCTTTCCCGAAGGATTCTGATTCCATTCCAGGTCAAAGACAATATAGTTCATTCATCCGGTCCTTTTTGTTTATTACTTTTTCGCATTTATTTTCCACTGCTGATAAACATATTATTTCACAATCTTCAGTTCATACTGTCTGGTTCCCAGACCAATCTTCTCTGCCTGATCCAGTGTTGCCTGCCATTCAATGTTCGGGTTGGAATCTTTGAAATGGTCGTGGTGGCAATGCCAGTCAGGTTTTGCCAGGTGTTCTCCAAGCTGGCTGTTCTCGATTGGAGTTGCTTTCAGACAGGCATCTGCGCAGGCCTGGTCCAGAGCAACCGGGTCAAAGCTTGCAAACATTCCGATATCAGGAAGGATTGGTGCATCATTTTCGCCATGGCAGTCACAGTTCGGGCTGATATCCTGAACAAGCGCTACATGGAAATGCGGACGGCCATGACAGACTGCCTGTGCATATTCTGCCATCTTACGGTCAAGAAGTTCATTCGCACTGCTGTTTGGATTGTATACTGCATCAAAACCGCAGGCTCCGATACAACGGCCGCAGCCTTTACATTTATCATAATCAATGACTGCTTTTTTATTCGGATATGTAATCGCATCACTTCCGCACTCTTTCGCACAGCGACGGCATCCGCGGCAGAGTTCTTCATTTACTGCAGGTTTTCCGCTGGCATGCTGTTTCATCTTACCTGCGCGGCTTCCGCATCCCATTCCGATATTCTTCAGTGCACCGCCGAAGCCGGTTGCTTCATGTCCTTTGAAGTGGCTTAAGCTGATAAAAATATCTGCATCCATGATCGCATGTCCGATCAGTGCAGTCTGACAATATTCACCGTTAACTACCGGTACTTCTACTTCGTCTGTACCGCGTAAGCCATCACCGATGATGATCTGGCATCCTGTTGAAATGCTGTTAAATCCGTTGAGATTTGCGCACTCCAGATGCTCCAGTGCATTCTTACGGCTTCCCGGATAAAGAGTGTTGCAGTCTGTGAGGAACGGAAGTCCTCCCTGCTCTTTACAGAGATCAGCTACTGCTTTTGCGTAGTTCGGACGCAGGAAAGCCAGATTGCCAAGTTCTCCGAAATGCATTTTAATAGCTACGAATTTTCCATCCATATCAATGTCTTTGATTCCGGCTGTAACGCAGAGTTTCTTCAGTTTATCAAGCTGGCTGGTGCCAACCGGACATCTGAAATCAGTAAAATAAACGGTTGATTTTTCCATCGTTTTTCCTCCTGTTTTTATTAATCAAAATTTGATTTTCTTTTTTATTTTATCACAAGATGCAGGTTCTTTTCGAGATATTTTTTTGCTTACATCTGTTCGTAAAATTTTGTCACCTTTTTGTATTCTGCAGGCAAAGTGATCTGCTCTACCACAACATCTCCATCTTCTGCATTGTGGTAACGGTAAATGTAAACGCCCTCCTGGATCTCATCTCCTTCGATCAGAGAAACTGCCAGATATCCCTGTCCTTCAAATTCAAAGGTATCCATGATCGCAAAATCCCGTTCTGTTCCGTCAGATACCGGGATGCTGATTACTTCATATTCTTCCATAGTATGTTTTCCTTTCATTCATAAGCAGTCTTATTCTTATTTTCGCTGTTTTTTATTGTAGCAAAGAGTGTTAATTATATCAATCCTATTTAACCGAATCAAGTAAGTCGTTACTGTTCACAGTAACAGTAAGGCCCCTGCGGGTTACAAAAAGAAAGACTGCACTTCCAATGAGCACAGCCTTTCCGGTTTGGTATATTTTATTCAGTTCTGCTTACAATTGCTTATGCCATAATCGGTTTTAATGCTTCTGCAAGCTTCTCTTTCTCAGCTTCTGCCTCTTCCAGGTTCTTGCCGAGAGTTGTGTAATAGATCTTGATCTTTGGTTCTGTTCCGGATGGGCGGACAACTACTGTCTCGCCGTTATCCAGCTTGTAGATCAGTACGTTTGCTGCAGGAAGTCCTGTTTCTTCCGGTTTCTGGTAATCTGTTACTTTTACGATGGCATGACCTGCGATCTCTGTGAGAGGTTTGTCACGAAGTCCCTGCATCAGAGCTGACATCTTATCCATTCCGCTTAATCCCGGGAATTCAAAGCTGTCTACTTTGTTCAGGTAACGTCCGTACTGTGCATAGATCTCTTCCATTCTCTGTTTCAGGGAACTTCCGATGCTTCTGTAATATGCAGCCATTTCACAGATCAGCATAGATCCGATAACAGCATCCTTGTCACGTACATATGGTCCTGCAAGGTATCCGTAGCTCTCTTCAAATCCGAAGATAAATCTGTCTACTTCATCTGCTGCTTCAAGCTGTGCGATCTGATCGCCGATCCACTTGAATCCTGTAAGTACGCTTCTGAGTTCTACTCCATAGTGCTCTGCCACTGCATCTGCAAGTGGTGTGGAAACAATGGATTTCACTGCTACCGGGTTCTTTGGCATTGTACCTTTTTCGATACGGCCTGCACAGATATAGTCAAGAAGGAGTACACCTACCTCGTTACCTGTTACCAGTTCATAGGAACCATCCGGGCATTTCATTGCAATACCAACACGGTCTGCATCCGGGTCAGTTGCAAGCATTAAGTCTGCACCTGTTTCTTTTGCGAGGTTTAATCCAAGCTCCAGAGCTGCAAAGATTTCCGGGTTCGGATAGCTGCAGGTTGTGAAGTATCCGTTCGGATATTCCTGTTCCGGAACGATTGTGATATCTGTGATTCCGATATCTTTTAATACCTGAGTTACAGGTACAAGTCCTGATCCGTTTAACGGGCTGTAAACCAGTTTCAGTCCTGCTGTCTTGCAGAGACCCGGACGAACCTGACGGGATTCGATAGCTTCATAGAGAGCCTGCTTGCAGTCATCTCCTACAAAACGGATCTTTCCCTGTTCTACACCTTCTGCGAAGGACATATATTTCGCACCTGTAAGTACGTCTGTTTTCTGGATCTCTTCATATACAATGGCAGCTGCATCGTCTGTCATCTGGCATCCGTCAGGACCATATGCTTTGTATCCGTTGTACTTAGCCGGGTTGTGGGATGCTGTTACCATAATACCTGCATTGCATTCATAGTAACGTGTTGCAAAGGAAAGTGCAGGTACAGGCATCAGTGCGTCATAAATTCTGACATTGATATCATTTGCCGCCAGTACGCCTGCTGCTGTTTTTGCAAATACATCACTCTTAAGACGGCTGTCATAGCTGATGGCTACTGTCTGATTACCGCCCTGTGTTTTTACCCAGTTCGCAAGTCCCTGTGTTGCCTGGCGAACTACATAAATATTCATACGGTTGGTTCCGGCTCCGAGAACTCCGCGAAGTCCGGCTGTTCCAAATTTCAGCGCTACTGCGAAACGATCTTTGATCTCTTCATCGTTTCCTTCGATTTTGGATAATTCCGGATTAAGATCCGCATCCTGCAGATCTGCTGCCAACCAACGTTTGTATTCTTCCTGATACATTTTGACCACTCCTGCCTTATTTTTATAGATTTTTTTGTATATATTAGCTGAATATAACTATATAATACCATAACTCAGACAAATCAGCAACAAGACAGCGGGATTTCCGTTAAATTTTAAAAATTACTTTCTTTTCTGTTTGTCCGCTCTCTGCAGGCGTTTCCTATATTGGTCAGGCAGAGCACTGTGGTGATCAGGAAAAGTCCGGGAATCAGAATAATCCACCAGGATCCTGTCATTAATGCCTTATCTGACAGAGACAGCATACTTCCCCATGTGATAACCTCTATCGGAAGTCCAATACCCATAAAACTTAAAGTAGCTTCAGAGATCATTGCAGTTCTTACATTCATGACTACCATAAACATAATTGATGAGAAAAAATTTGGCACCAGATGTTTCCACAAAATACGGAAGAATCCTGCTCCCATACATCTTGCAGCGATGATATACTCACTGTTTCGTATCTGCCGTACCTCTGTGCGTACTACTTTCGCAATACTGGTCCAGCTGGTCACACCGATCACAAAGGACAGACTCAGGATATTGGCATCTCCCATAATAGCCTGCAGCAAAATGATCAGGAGCAGAGTTGGTATACTTAAGAATATTTCTGTAAATCTCATGATCAGTTCATCAAGCCAGGCAGGTGCCACTCCACTAAAGGCACCGACTACCACTGCAATAAAAGTAGAAATAACTGTGGCTAATCCACCGATCAAGATCGAGATTCTTCCTCCATACCAAATCATGGAAAAAATATCCCTACCCATAGTATCTGTTCCAAAAAAGGAACTCCCTGTCAGGAGCTTTATTATAGTTTAACAGATCCATATAAGCAGGATCCTTTGTCATGATCAGTTCCGCACACAGGCAGCCCAGTACGATAAGAATCAGGATTGCTGCTGAAACAACGGGTTTTCCCTGATACCACTTTTTCTTTGATTTGGGAATTACGGTTTCTGTCTTTCTGTTTCCTGCCAGTTCAAATAAATGATTGGTCATCCTTCTACTACCTCCGATTTCTCGGTTATTACTTCATCCTTCATACGGGGATCTATCTGTTCATTAATCGTCTGACTGACGATATTACAGAAAATAACCAGGATTCCTGACATCATACAAAGCAGCATCAACAGATTGTAATCATGATATCTGGCACTCTCATAGGACAGAGCTCCGATTCCGGGATAAGAGAATACACTTTCTACCACATAGGTTCCTCCAAGTACATGGGGGACTGCAATGGCCATAATACTCAGATAAGCAGGCATTACATTTCGGACACAATGTCTGAACATAAGCTTTTTCTTATCCAGGCCTTTTGCCTTTGCCAAAAGTACATAATCTGCGCGAACCTCTTCAAGGATCTTATTTCGGATCATGTAAGCATAATACCATAAATGCTCCATGACCACGATGGTCAGAGGCATGATCAGATGCAGCACTCTGTCACCGATATCTCCTGCATTTCCTGTACTGTAAGCTCCACTGCTTGGCAGGATCTTAAGATTTACGGAAAAAACAAGGATCAGGACCAGAGCCATCCAAAACTCAGGAATACAACTGGATATGGTTCCCAGCTTACACAGGATCCGGTCTGCCAGCCGGTTTTCGTACCAAGGCACACAGGGATTACCGAG
>ENA-OQKT01000128-OQKT01000128.1-human-gut-metagenome-genome-assembly--contig:-NODE-128-length-13996-cov-1.703439_pt1 | contig 13996 bp, 14 predicted proteins | sample MGYA00242650_ERZ504801 | MGnify/ENA primary metagenome ERZ504801 (study PRJEB26092, sample SAMD00036396) | human gut metagenome | host: Homo sapiens | study: EMG produced TPA metagenomics assembly of...
GAAGAAATCGGCAAGTGTGATGCCGAAAGCGTCGCAGAGCTTCTGCAGGGTAGGGATGGTTGGAATATTGGTGCGGTTTACCATATTATTTAAGGTAGAATAGGGAATGTCCGCCTCTTTTGCAAGACGGTAATAAGTCCAGGAACGCTCTTTGCATAAATCCTGAATGTGCTGTATCACATCTTTATCTCTCATAAAAAGATACCTCGTATTCCTATGTAATGTAGCGGCATGAAAATTGCTACTCACATATATTATACGTCTGTAAAAGAATAGAAACAGATCTTAAAGAGAGATGCAGAAAAGCTGTACAAATAAGAAATAATGGGAATTTGAGAGAAAAAGAGAGAAAAACCCGGCAGGAAAATAAGGTCTCCCGCCGGGTTCTGCAATCGTTTCAAAGTCTGTGATTCTTACTCTTCGGTGGAATTTTCTTCCATCTCGTTGAACTGCTCGGTATCCATCAGCTCGTCGAATGCGTCTGCTGCAATTTCGTACTCTTCATCGGAATCGATGTTGTCGAGGTTCGGCTGGCCGTTCTCTTCGTAGTAACGATACAGATAAACTTCGCCGTCTTCGTTCTCGCCGTTTTCATCGAGCGGCAGAAGAGCGATGTACTCTTTCTGGTTCGGAGCTGGGAAAATGGTCAGTACGGCACATTTTACTTCGGTATCGTCGTCCAGTGTCAGGGTAACAGTCGGCTGATCCAGATCCTGGCAGTCGCAGCCGCAGTCTGCGCAGTCTCCGCTGCAGGATGCGCTGTTGAATAATTCTTCACTCATTTGTATTACCTTCCTTTTTCGTGTTCAAGTCTTATCAGGTTCTTGTCTGCCATTCTAACAGATAATAGAAAAAAACACAATGGCTGTGCCGGGAAAGCAGAAAAAATGCGGCTGATACAGGAAAATACGGAAAAGATACAATAAATAAGAACGAAAAAATGAAAAATTAGTCGTATTTTCTATTGACTGTTTTCGGGTACAGTTTTATACTATCACTATTGAATCTAAATATACAGGCAGCTGAACAAACTTATCCTCAACTGCCGGGGAGGCAAAAAATGGATATCAGATTTGAAAAAAGAGAACATTTACAGGAAAAACCGGATCAGAAAAATCTTGGATTCGGAAAACACTTTACAGACTATATGTTTGTCATGGACTGGGACAAAGAGCAGGGATGGCATGATGCAGCAATCGTACCGTACGGCGGAATCCCGATGGATCCTGCAACCATGGTACTTCACTATGCACAGGAAACGTTCGAGGGACTGAAAGCCTACAGAACAGCAGAAGGAAAGATCCAGCTGTTCCGTCCGGAAATGAACGCACGCCGTATGATTAAATCCAACGAGAGACTCTGCATGCCGGGCGTACCGGAGGAGATGTTTGTAGAGGCTGTCAAAGCACTGGTTAAAGCACAGGAAGACTGGGTACCGTCTGAGCCAGGTACATCTCTTTACATCCGTCCGTTCATGTTCGCTACTGAGGCAAGCCTTGGCGTACATATGGCAAAATCCTACAAATTCGTTATCATCACCACTCCGGTTGGAGCATACTATGCAGAGGGCATCAACCCGGTTAAGATCCTGGTTGAGGATGAATATGTTCGTGCAGTCAAAGGTGGCACAGGATTTACAAAATGCGGCGGTAACTATGCAAGTTCCATCGCAGGCCAGGTAAAAGCAGAGAAGATGGGATGCACCCAGGTTCTGTGGCTGGACGGCGTACATCGTAAATATGTAGAGGAGGTTGGAACCATGAACATCATGTTCAAGATTGCCGGCGAAATCTACACCGCACCGCTGGAAGGAACTGTTCTTCCGGGCGTAACCCGTGATTCCCTGATCCATATCTTAAGAGACTGGGGATATAAAGTAAACGAAACACATCTGTCGGTTGACGATCTGATGAAAGCAGGTCATGACGGCACACTGGAAGAAGCATTTGGTACTGGTACAGCAGCAGTTGTATCTCCGGTTGGTGAATTCGTATACAAGGACGATTCTGTTGTTGTAAATGACTTCAAGATCGGTGAGCTGACCCAGAAACTGTACGATACCCTGACCGGTATCCAGTGGGGCAAACTGGAAGATAAATATGGCTGGACTACTCCGGTAGAATAAACCATATAAAACACAAAAATGCAGATAAGGGGGTCCTTCCCGCACAGCGGTGCGGGGAGGATTCTTTCGCTTCAGAAAAAGATTCAGAAATCGTTTGAAAGGAAACAAAGCAGAATGGATCAGAATCGAATGCCTCTTGTGGAGGCGTTACAACAGTTCCGGGAGGAAGCACCGGCCTATTTCCGTATTCCGGGACACCGGTTTGAGCGCGGGCTGGATGAGACGTTAAACGGAGCGTCGCTTGCGGCGTATGACCTCTCGGAGGCAGAAGGGCTTGACGATCTGCATCACGCGGAGGGCGTGATTGCAGAGGCGCAGAAACTGGCGGCGGAAACGTGGAAGGCAAAAAAAACTTTTTTCTTGTCAACGGCACAACATGCGGCAACGAGGCGATGGTGCTTCGTCTGTGAAAGAGGGCGAAAAATACATTGTTCCGCGAAACGTGCACAAATCGGTGCTGATGGGCCTGATTTTAAGTCGGAGCCACACCGGTTTATGTGATGCCGGAGTACAGCACGAAATGGCAGATGTGGGGCGGCGTAACGCCGGAGACGATCGAAAAAGACCTTCGCGGAAACGCCGGATGCGAAAGCCGTACTTCTGGTCAGCCCGACGTACTACGGTCTTTGCAGTGATCTGCAGGCGATCGCAGAAATCTGTCACTGCCACAACGCAGTGCTTCTTGTCGATGAAGCACATGGATCGCACCTCTATTTTTCCGAACAGCTTCCTCTCGGCGCACTGGAAAGTGGTGCGGATGCCTGCGCGCAGAGTATCCACAAACGGCGGGTTCCTTTACACAGAGCTCCTTCTTATCACTCGGTTCTGGCCGTCTCGATGAGGCAAGAGTGGCCGCCAATCTGCAGATGGTACAGAGTACATCGCCGTCCTACCTTCTGATGGCATCCCTCGATGCGGCGCGGCGCGGGATGGCGCTGCACGGAAAAGAGCGAATGGAACGCGCGCTGGAACTCGGCCAGAGGGCGCGGCAGGAGCTTGCAAAGATCAAAGGAATCGAAGTTCTTGGGACCGAGATGGAAGGAACGTGCGGCGTATGGAAGATCGACCCGACGCGTCTTGTATTCTCGGCAAGAGAACTTGGTATTTCCGGCTACGATCTGCAGGTGCGTCTGTACGAGGAATACCGCGTCAGTACAGAGCTTGCCGACGAGGAGAACGTGGTCTGCGTTATTACCTGGGCAAACAGCGAGGAAGATATCACACGGCTGATCGATGCGCTGGCAGGAATTTCGGCAGCAGAGAGCGGGAAAACGACGGGGCGGACGAAGTTTACAGAAAAGCAGTGGCTGTTCCGCAGCCTGCCGGAGATGGTAAAGACACCGCGCGAGGCATATTTTGCGGAGAAGGAAGCCGTTCCGTTTGCAGAAGCGGAAGGACGAATTGCAGCCGAGATGGCAGCCCCATATCCGCCGGGAATCCCGCTCATCTGCCCGGGCGAGCGGTACAGCAGAGAAATGTTGGAACTGATGCGCCAGTATAAAGCAGACGGCTGCGAATTTCACGGACCGTCGGATGCGTCGCTGGAAGTGCTGTATGTTCTGAAAGAGGAATAAAAGAAAACGGAAGTCGGTTCCCAGCGTTTTGCAACAGAAACCGCAGAGAACAGACTGTCAGGAAAAGGAGATGAATTGCGTATGAAAAAAATGATATCCTGGAACGTAAATGGACTGAGAGCCTGCATGAAAAAAGGTTTTCAGGAATACTTTGAGGCGGCAGATGCCGATATTTTCTGCCTGCAGGAGACAAAGCTGCAGGAAGGACAGATCGACCTTGAGCTGCCCGGCTATCATCAGTATTGGAATTATGCGGAAAAGAAAGGATATTCCGGCACGGCCCTGTTTGCCAAAGAGGAGCCGATTTCTGTTCGCTATGGTATCGGAATCGAAGAACATGATATGGAAGGCCGTGTGATTACGGCAGAGTTTCCGGAATACTTTGTTGTAACCGTCTACACACCGAATTCGCAGGATGAATTAAAACGCCTTGCCTACCGGATGGAGTGGGAGGATGCGTTTCTTTCTTACTTAAAAGGACTGGAGCAGGAAAAACCGGTGATTTTCTGCGGAGATCTGAACGTCGCAGCGACCGAGATGGATATCAAAAATGCAAAGGCAAATGAGAAAAACGCCGGCTTTACGAAAGAGGAGCGCGAAAAATTTGCTGTGATCAAAGAAAAAGGCTTTGTTGATTCCTTCCGTATGCTGTATCCGGACACCGTGACGTATTCCTGGTGGTCATACCGCTTCCAGGCACGCCAGCGGAATGCAGGATGGCGGCTTGATTACTTTATGGTATCAGAGTCCTTAAAAGATGCAGTTGCAGATGCCAAAATCCATACCGAAATTCTCGGTTCCGACCATTGCCCGGTGGAACTGGATTTAGAGGTATAACAATTGGTAACATTGGTCAATTGACAATTTTATTCAAATGATTTACATTAATAGTATGACAATTGCAACAAATTATAAAAATAAGGGCGGGAATTATGATACAGACAAAAACAGAGGAAAATATCGAATTTTACCGGGAAATCCGGAGAAAATGGGCGCATCGGCGACGAAAGACGGATACAATTTTGCCGTAGAAGTATCAGATGGAAAAAAAGCAGAGCTTCTGCTGTACCGGAAAGGTCACCAGAAACCGTTTCTTACCGTGCCGCTTCCGGAAGAGGAGCGCACTGGCGTGATCAGTTCCGTGGAAATCACAGGCCTGACGGTAGGAAAGTTTTCGTATGCCTACCGGATGGACGAAGCTTTCTGCTTGGATCCATATGCGGGAGCAGTAGAAGGAAGAGAAACCTTCGGTGCACCGATGGAAAAAGAAGAGGGCGCCTGCTGCTGCCTTCTCCCGGAGTACCCGGTAATGCGCACCACCTCACTGCACCGGCCGTATGAGGAGACGATTCTGTATAAGCTCCATGTGCGCGGTTTCACCAAAGACGGAAGCTCCCGTGTAAAGAACAAGGGAACGTTCCGCGGCGTGATCGAAAAAATTCCATACTTAAAAGAACTCGGTATCAATGCAGTAGAGTTGATGCCGTCCTATGAGTTTTTTGAGTGGACCTCCCTTACGGAGCCGGCCTATGTATATCCGGCGCCGGTGGAAGAGAAGCGCGTGAATTATTGGGGATACGGCACAAAGGCCCTGTATTTTGCTCCGAAAGCTTCGTATGCTGCATCCGCAGATGCCGTCGCAGAGTTCGCAGAGATGGTCGATGCCCTGCATGAGAATGGTATCGAATGCCTGATGGAATTCTGTTTTGCCCCGGGAACGCCTTCTGGTTTTGCCCTGCAGGTTCTGCACCACTGGCAGCTCCGCTATCAGATCGACGGTTTCCATCTGGTCGGCGATGCATCGCTGGCAGAAGAAGCGTCCAAAGATGCACTCCTTCGGAAGACGAAACTGATTTTCCTCGGTTTTGACGGCGAACGGATCTATCAGGGAAAACGCCCTTGGTTCCGGAATTTAGGGGAACACAATCAGGGCTACCAGTACCATATCCGCCGCTTCTTAAAAGGCGATGAGGGCAGCCTTTCCGACTTCACCTATTATCTGAGAAGAAGCCCGGAGACACACGGTGTGATCAATTATCTTGCGGATCACGACGGTTTTACCCTGTATGACAGCGTTTCCTACGAACAGAAACACAATCTGGACAACGGCGAAGACAATATGGATGGTTCCAACGAAAACCTGACCTGGAACTGCGGCGCAGAAGGCGTGACCCGGAAACCGGCTGTGCGCGCGCTGCGTCTCCGCCAGCTGAAAAATGCCGTTCTCATGCTGATGACAAGCCAGGGAACACCGCTGATTTACGGCGGCGATGAATTCGGCAACAGCCAGAAGGGCAACAACAACGCCTGGTGCCAGGACAACAAAACCGGCTGGATCGACTGGAAAGCAGCCGCCCGGAATCCGGAGTTTGCCGCCTTTGTAAAAGCAGCAATCGCCTTCCGGAAGGCGCATCCGGCGCTGCACGGCGAACGCGAGCCGCGCCTCATCGACTACAAATCCTACGGCTGCCCGGATATGTCCTTCCACAGCCAGAGAGCCTGGTTCTCCCAGATGGAAAACACATGCCGTTTTATCGGCGTCATGTACTGCGGAAGCTATTTCCAGGATAAAGACGGCAACAAGGACGACGATCTTTATATTGCCTACAACATGCACTGGAATCCGCATGAGCTGGCACTGCCGTCCCTCCCGGAACAGAAGGTCTGGTATCTGACGGCCGACACCAACACACCGGAAGTCTTCCTGACAGAAGAAAATCAGAAAAAAGTCAGCGCAAAAACGGTCATCGTGCCGCCGCGCAGTATCATAATTTTAACAGGAAAGCAGGAGAAGAGGCAGAATGATGAAAGCATGGCAGCACTTTAAAACCATTACCACACACAAAATGTGGGTCATGCGGTACTGCTTCAAAATAGGACTGTACTGGCAGGGACTGACCCACGACCTCTCGAAATATTCGCCGACGGAATTTCTGGTCGGCATGAAATACTACCAGGGCGACCGGAGTCCCAATAACGCCGAGCGCGAAGACACCGGCATGTCAAAATCCTGGATGCACCATAAAGGGCGCAACAAACATCATTTTGAATACTGGATTGATTACGGTATCAATTGTGGCACCATCATCAAAGGCGTCCCAATGCCGCGCCGCTACGTTGCCGAGATGATTATGGACCGCATCAGCGCGTCCCGCGTCTACCTCGGAGACGCTTTATACCGTATCAGGCGCCGTACCAGTATCTCAAAAAGGAATCGGCCACCTCTGGTTCGTCCATCCCGAGACACTCTCGCAGCTCGAATTTCTGCTGCGCATGACTCTCGGAACGCCGGCGAAGACGATACCCTCTATTACATCCGCTAACCACTTCCTAAAAGGTGACCCCGTCCCGCGAATGCACTGTCCTCAAGAATGCACCGTCTACGAAGAGGCCATCCGCAAGAAAGTGTTCCCGTCCACTCATTAAGGTATTGGACCCACCCGCCCTCCCGATACTCCTGAGCGTCCCTTTCCCACAACAAAAATACAACTTGTTACAACAACCGTACAAGTTGTATTATAAATTCCAGAAAGGGGAATCACCAATCACATGGAACCAACCACCGGCAAAGCCAAATACTACACCCTGATGGAAGCCCTAAAAGAGCAGATTCTCTCCGGAACCATAAAACCCGGCCAGAAGCTTCCCTCCGAAAACGAACTGACCCGGGAATACGCCCTCTCACGCCACACCGTCCGAAAGGCCCTCGCTCTTCTCGAAAATGAAGGCTACATCACCGCCCAGCACGGCAAAGGAACCTTTTGCTCCGAGCGCGTAATCCAGCGTCATAATTCAAAAAACAATCGCCGTCACCGGATACGACAACTCGCTGATCGGCCAGAGCAGTCCGATCGGGATCACGACCATTGCCCATCCGCAGGAAAAACTCGGTGAGATGGCAGCAGAGCTCATTCTCGAAAAAATCAGAAAAGTCCCGGAAGAAGAAAGCAGCGTCAAACGCCTGATTTCCCCGGAACTCATCGTAAGAGGATCCACCGCAGGAAAAAATCTGTCAACAGAGACGAAAAAATAGAAAAGAACCCAAGGGAGGAAAAAACAATGGGAATGGATGCAAAAACAGCAATCCTCGAACAGAAAACAGCACTTGGTATTGAGTTCGGCTCAACCAGAATCAAAGCCGTCCTGATCGGCGCAGACAACGCCCCGATTGCATCCGGAGATCACGAGTGGGAAAACCGACTACGACAACGGCGTGTGGACCTACACCCTCGAGGACATCTGGACGGGCCTGCAGGATGCCTATACCAAAATGGCAGCTGATGTCAGAGAAAAATACGACATCACCCTGACCCGCGTCGGAGCCATCGGATTCAGTGCTATGATGCACGGCTATATGGCATTTGACAAAGCAGGAAACCTCCTCGTACCGTTCCGCACCTGGAGAAACAATATCACAGAAGAAGCAAGCGAGAAGCTGACCGATCTTTTCGGATTCCACATCCCGCAGAGATGGACTATCGCCCATCTGTATCAGGCAATCTTAAACGGTGAGCCGCATGTGGCAGATATCGACTACGTGACAACCCTTGCCGGATACATTCAGTGGAAAATGACCGGCGAGCGTGTCGTTGGTGTCGGCGAGGCATCTGGAATCTTTCCAATCGATTCTGAAACCAACACTTACTTTGCCGACATGATCGCCAAATTTGACGAGGCAGTCGCAGACAAAGCATATTCATGGAAAGCACTCGATGTTCTGCCGCACGTTCTGACCGCAGGTGACAATGCCGGTGTTCTGACAAAAGAAGGTGCCGCACTTCTCGACATGTCCGGAAATCTGGAAGCAGGCATTCCGCTCTGCCCGCCGGAGGGAGATGCCGGAACAGGTATGGCAGCAACAAACAGCGTCCGTATCAGAACCGGAAACGTGTCTGCCGGAACTTCCGTTTTTGCTATGATCGTTCTGGAGAAGAACCTCTCCAAAGTATACCCGGAGATCGATATGGTAACAACCCGTCCGGTCATCCGGTTGCCATGGTGCACTGCCAGAACTGTACTTCTGATCTGAATGCATGGGTCAATCTCTTCCGTGAATTTGCGCAGACCTTCGGCATGGAAATCAGCACGAATGATCTGTTCGGCAAGCTGTACAACAAAGCCCTGGAGGGCGACGCAGACTGCGGCGGACTCCTTGCCTACAACTACTTCTCCGGCGAGCACGTAACCGGCTTACAACGAGGGCCGTCCTGTCTTCGTCACGTACTCCGGATGCGAAATTCAATCTGGCTAAATTTTATGAGAGTCAACCTTGTTTACTTCCCTTGGCGCCCTGAAAGTCGGCCTTGATATCCTGATTGAAAGTAGGAGCATGTGCAGGTCGACCAGATTCTCGGCCACGGCGGTCTCTTCAAGACAAAAGGTGTCGGCCAGAAGATCCTCGCAGGTGCCATCGACGCACCGGTTTCCGTCATGGAGACAGCAGGAGAGGGCGGAGCCTGGGGCATCGCACTGCTGGCTTCTTATATGATCAACAAAGAAGAGAATGAAACACTCGAGGATTACCTCGATGCAAAAGTCTTCGCAGGAAATGCCGGAACCAAGATGGATCCGGACCCGGCAGACGTCGCTGGATTTGAAGTATTCACCGAGCGCTACAAAAAAGGCCTGCCGATTGAGCGTGCAGCAGTAGAGAGCTTAAAATGAACCATCGTTTGGGAAAGACAGAGAGGACAACACAATGTTAGAAGAACTGAAAAAAAGAGTATACGAAGCCAACATGCTTCTTCCAAAATACGGACTGGTTACCTTTACCTGGGGAAATGTCAGCGAGATTGACCGGGAAAGCGGTCTGTTCGTCATCAAACCAAGCGGCGTGGATTACGACCTGCTGACACCGGACGATATGGTTGTCATGGATCTGAACGGAAACAAAGTAGAAGGACGCTACCGTCCGTCTTCTGACACCCCGACCCATATGGAGCTGTACAAAGCATTTCCGGAGATCGGCGGCATTGTTCACACCCATTCCTCCTATGCGACAAGCTGGGCACAGGCGGGAAGAAGCATTCCGTGTTACGGAACAACCCATGCAGACTACATCTACGGTGAAGTACCGTGCCTGCGCTGCCTGACAAAAGAGAGATTGACGAGGCATACGAGGAAAACACCGGCCATCTGATCGTCAATGAGTTCAAACGGATGGGAAAAGATGTAAAAGCCGTTCCGGCCGTTCTTTGCAAGAACCACGGACCGTTCACCTGGGGCAAAGATGCGCATGAGGCTGTTCACAATGCTGTTGTCCTCGAAGAGGTTGCCAAAATGGCATACCGTGCCGAGACCATCAACCCGAGAATCCAGCCGGCACCGCAGGAGCTGCAGGATAAACACTATTACCGTAAGCATGGTGTAAATGCTTATTACGGACAGAACTAAAAAAGAGTAAGAAGATAGAAAAAGTGTCATCCACAAACTGCAGGGCACACAGCCCGCAGGTGGATGACACTTTTTTGATAAAAACATTTTTATGATAGAAATCTGCTTTTAAAATCAAGTGGTCGTCTGACGCCGGATCAGAAGCGGCGGAACGGTCTTGTGAACCGGCTCGGCAAGCGGCACCGGGTGGCGTTTTTTCCGTTCCTGCATCTGGGAGACCAGAAGGGAAACAGCCTCGTCTGCAATCTGGTCAATCTGCTGGCCGACAGTGCTGATCGGATAGATAGCCTGCTCGGAAATCGGCGCACCGTCGAAGCCGATGAGTTCGTAATCGTCCGGCAGGGTATGGTATTTGCGGATCAGAAGATTTAAAAGAATATTGGCATGATCATCGTTGGAGAGGAAGATGCCCTTTTTCTGACCGGCATATTTTTGTTCGATGTTGTCAAAGATTTCCTGCAGCGGTGCTGCGGCTTCCTGATAGGAGAGTCCGAAATCCCGAATGATAACCTCGTGCGGTACACCGGCCTTTACACAGGCATCCTGGAAACCGGCGCGACGGCGGTAGGCAGGAACATTTTCTTTGGTCGGTGAGTTCAGATGAATCAGGACATCACAGTGGTTATGAATCAGAAGCGAAGTCGCTTCGTGCGCGCCGAGGTAGTTGTCTGTATTGACACTGCAGACGAACTGGTCTTCGCGCTCAATTGTAACGACCGGGATCTGCAGATCGGAGAGTTCGCGGGAGGAGAGTGTATGGGAGAGGACGATGAGGCCCTCGATTTTGTACGACATCAGCTCCTGAATGTAGCGGTGCTCCGTCTCGTCGTGGCCGTTTCCGGCGAAGACGAGGAATTTATAGCCATATTTCTCATAAGAAGCAAGAATCTGATTCAGCATCTCGGAATAGTAGTTCATGGAGAGACTCGGGATCAGGACGCCGACAAATTCGGTCTGTCCGTTCGCGAGGATTTTTGCCACTTTGTTTTCTTTATAGTTCAGTTTATCCAGTGCATCGGAAATGATCTGCTGATTTTCCGGTGTCAGGGAATCCGGGTTGTTGAAATACCGGGAAATGGTTGTTTTGGAAAAATGCGTGTACTGTGCAATATCATTAAAGGTTACATTTTTTCGTGCCATAAGTTCAAGTGTCCTTCCCTTCAAAAGTGTTGCGTGAATCATGTAAGCTTTCAGAAAAAAACAAATAATATATGAAGATAGTATAACATTTCTCGCCCGCCGGAACAAGCGGGAATCGGTTAAGTAACCGGTTTTGTAAAAGTTCCACAAAAGCCGAAAACAAAATTATGGAAAATCACGAAAAGTAAAGAAAATATTGACGAAACCCACTGTCAATGCTATGATAAAGACAACGAAAGTAACCGGTTACTTGACCGGTTACACAAAACGAAGGACAGGACCAGCTGTCCAGAGATAACAGGAGGAATTGTGATGAGAAAGAAATTTAGTGCCAGGGCGGCAGCTCTTGGAATGTCCGGCGTGCTTCTTACTTCTGCACTGACCGGATGCACCTTCGGCTTCGCAAGCGATCCGGATGACCCGAACGCAGTAAAAGAAGAAGTGCCGATCGACATGACCACCGATACCTTCCAGTACGATACGTCGCTTTCCGGAACGAGTATCGTCATCATGAACACAAAAGCAGAAATCCAGACAGCACTGGAAAAGATTGCAAAAGTGTTCGAGGAGAAAGCAGGCGTACATATTGAGATCATGCCGGTAACGGACGGCGATTCTCCTTATACCAAAGTAGTCAGCCTCTACAACTCCGGAAACCCGCCGACACTTTCCATTCTGGATACGACCGATGTCATTGCACTGGCAGAAGAAAAAGCAGCCGACTTAAGCAATGAAGCATGGACCGGCGAGGCAGAAGAGTACCTGACCAAAATCAACGGAAAGGTTTACAGCTTCCCGCTCTGTATCGAGGGCCGCGGTATTATCTACAACAAGAGCGTGATTGAAGATACCTTAGGTACCGAGTTCGATCCATCCGATATCAAAACCCAGGACGATTTCGCAGCACTTCTCCAGAGCCTGCGGGACAACGGAATGAAGAATCCGATCTCCATGGACAAAAGAAGACTGGTCCCTTGGAGCACACCAGCTGCAGTACATCTACGAGACATACAACGGAACCTCCGACGGTGCAGCAGAAGTCATCAACGAGCTGAAGGACGGAACCTTATATCTGCCGGACTACACCCGCATGAACGAGTTCCTGAATACCTTTGACCTGTTAAAAGAGTACAACGTAGCAAAGGGCGATCCACTCGGCGCAGATTACGATGAGATGGCAATTGACCTGGCAGACGGAAAAACCGCTTTCTGGTTCAACGGAAACTGGGCATGGCCGAACCTTGAGGAGGCAGGAGCCGAGACGACCGACGAGTACGGTTTCCTTCCATACTTCCTGAACAATGATCCGGACGACTTCGTCAACAGCAAAATCCAGGCATCCCCGTCCAAACAGATCATGCTGGATGATATCGTGGCTACCGACGAGCAGAAAGCAGCAGCAAAAGAGTTCCTGAACTGGCTGGTTTACAGTGAGATCGGACAGCAGATGGTTGTAAAGACCTGCAGCCTGATCCCTCCGTTTAAAAACAACCCGAACGAGCCAAGCGATCCGTTAAGCCGCGACATTTACGAAAAAGTACAGAACGGCGGAGCATTCAACGCATCTGCGATCGTGCCGAACGATCACTGGTCTGTCCTTGGTGCGGCAATGCAGAAATATCTGGCCGGAAGAAGTGACCGCGAGGAACTGATAGATTCCATCCAGGCATACTGGGATGAGCAGTAAGCCGGAGGATATGAAGGAGGAACGAAAATGAAATCAAGCAACAAGGGAAAAGATTTCTGTGTATTTGCGCTGCCGGGCCTGTTCTGCTTCCTGGCAGTCGTCATGGTACCGTTTATCTACGGTATTTACCTGACCTTAACCGACTGGAACGGTGTTTCCAGCGTGAAAAACTTTGTAGGACTTTCCAACTTTGCAGCCGTTATGCGCGACGCGCAGTTCTGGAAATCCCTGCTGTTAACCTTTAAATATGTCATTGCGGTTGTTGTTCTCGTCAATGTGATCGCCTTTTTACTGGCTTACATCCTGACCCGCGGCATCAAAGGTCAGAACTTCTTCCGCGCCGGATTTTTCACCCCGAACCTGATCGGCGGTATCGTACTTGGATACATCTGGCAGTTCGTATTCTCCCGTGTTTTCGTCAGCATCGGCGAGACCACAGGATGGAGCCTGTTTGAAATTTCCTGGCTTTCTACCCCGAACAAAGCATTTGCAGCGCTGGTGCTCGTTTCAGTATGGCAGCTGGCAGGCTATATGATCCTGATCTACGTTGCCGGCTTTATGGGACTTTCCGAGGACGTGCTAGAGGCGGCAAGCATCGACGGTGCATCCGGCTGGGTAAAAATGAAAAACATTATCCTTCCGCTGATGATGTCCTCCGTTACTATCTGCCTCTTCCTGACCCTGTCCCGCGCGTTCATGGTATACGATGTCAACCTGTCCTTAACCGGCGGTGCTCCGTACGGAACCACCGAGATGGCAGCCATGCACGTATATGAGAAAGCATTCACATCGAGACAGTTCGGTGTCGGCCAGGCAGAAGCCTTTATCCTGTTTATCATTGTAGCCTGCATCAGCGGTATTCAGGTATACACCACCAAGAAGAGGGAGGTTGAAGCATAATGAATCAGAAGAAAATTGGCGGAACAAAGAAAAAGTAAACTGACGCGCTGGCTATGCTCCTTATGATCATCGTTTTCTGTGCGTTCATGTTCCCGTTTGTCATGGTTATCATCAACTCCTTAAAACAGAAACGTGATATCATCAAGAGTCCGTTCTCCTGGCTGTTTACGATCTAAA
>ENA-OQKT01000129-OQKT01000129.1-human-gut-metagenome-genome-assembly--contig:-NODE-129-length-13993-cov-3.234891_pt1 | contig 13993 bp, 10 predicted proteins | sample MGYA00242650_ERZ504801 | MGnify/ENA primary metagenome ERZ504801 (study PRJEB26092, sample SAMD00036396) | human gut metagenome | host: Homo sapiens | study: EMG produced TPA metagenomics assembly of...
TCGGTGTCCGTGCTGCGCCGACGGTTGGTATAATCTGAGTCGACCGGGGCGGTGCGTCGCGTTGTCATCAATTGCCAGGCCGTGGGCTTTATCGACTCGACGGGTTTGGCGTTTTTGCTTACACGTGCCAGAGAGCTCATGAGGCGAGAGGGCCTGCTTTCGCTCGTTAACGCCTCCGATGAGGTCATTCGCTTTTTGGAGATTGCCCGACTTGTCGACATCCTTCATGTTGCGGGTCCGGCGCGTGAGTCGATTCCCGCTATTCCGGTGGGAGAGTTGCATATCTGCATATATTAATAAGTCCACAAAAAACAATAGCCCAGCCTTTAAAGGCCGGGCCATAAATTAATTATTAATTCTTAGCTTTTTTAGAAACCTTAGCCGGTGCAGCCGCCTGCTTTTTGATGGCGCTCTTGCCCAGATAAAGCTTCATAACATACCACAGCTCTGTAGCGATGCAGATTGAAGAATATGTTCCGCAAAGCACACCTACCATGAGTGGTAATGAGAACTCTCTGATTGATGTATGACCAAAGATAAAGAGTAACAATACCATAACAAATGTAGTAAGCGAAGTATTGATGCTTCGTGAAAGTGTCTGTGTAAGGGACTCGTTTGCTATATCAGCAAGCTCATCTGCTGAGTACTTCTTGATACCGTGAAGGTTCTCACGGATACGGTCAAAGATAACGATTGTATCGTTGACTGAGTAACCTACGATTGTAAGTATACATGCGATAAACGTACTGCCGACTGAGATTCTGATAAGTGCATATGCTGTGACTACAACAAGCACATCATGTACCAGCGCAAGGATAGCACTTGAAGCAAATCTGATGTCCTTGAATCTGAACCAGATATATAACAGCATGAAAATACATGAAATAATAACTGCCTTTACAGCGTTTGTTCTCATCTCTCCACTGATGGTTGAGCTGATACTCTGAGTCTCTATAGTTGATGCATCAACATTGAAATCCTTCTCAAGAAGAGCTGCGAGATCCTGTCTCTCATCGAGTGAAAGTGTACGTGTCTTTAATGTGACATCATGGCTGCCCTGGACTGTAGTAACCTGCACTGCACTATTGCCAAGGAGCTTTGATACTGAAGGCACGATGTCCTTCTCAACCTCTGCGGCTGTATAATCCTTGCCAAAGTCTGCTGTGGTTGATGTACCACCTACGAACTCAAGGCTGTAGTTTAATGCATTGCCGCTTGTAGCACCGAAATAAATCATACCGCCGATACCTGCAAGTATAACTACACCTGAGATAACAAAGTATTTAACTCTGTTCTGTACAAATCTGATAACCTTTCTCTTCTTTGCCTTGCCGTAGAACTTCTCAGCTCTGACACCGACACCGTAAAATGCTCTTGTAAGGTATTTTGCAATAAAAAGAGCTGTAAACAGTGACAGAATAATTGAAATCATAAGTGTGTATGCAAAGCCCTTTACTGTACCTGAACCGAGCACCATAAGCACAAGTGCTGCGATAAATGTAGTAACCTGTCCATCGAGGATGGCTGAAAGAGCCTTCTTGTAGCCCTCATTTACTGCAGCAAGCACTGATTTGCCACCTGCGATTTCCTCACGGATACGGGCAAATACGATAACGTTTGCATCTACTGCCATACCGATACCAAGGATGATACCCGCGATACCCGGCAGTGTAAGTGTAATCTCAAACCAGTAAATAAACAGTACTGTAAGCATTGAGTAGAGTGCAAGTCCGATAGATGCAACCACACCGAGTATACCATAGAGCACAATCATGAATATCATGATTAAGATAATTCCGATAATTGCAGCCTTTACTGCATTTGTGAGCGCTGTTCCACCGAGCTGTGCGCCAACAACATTTGACTCTAACTCCTCGAGCTGGAGGTTGATGGCTCCGACACGGATAAATGTTGCAAGGCTTGTTGCCTCGTCATAATCCTTCATTCCGTTGATTACACAGTTACCATCTGAGATAACGGCGCTTACTGTAGGAACGCTGATGAAATGATCATCATAGTATATACCGATTGACTGTCCTGCATCCTTTGCCTTCTTTGTGGCATCTGCCCATGTGTCAATAGCCTTATCCTTGAGCTTTAATGAAACAACAGGCTCCTTGGTTGATGTAGATGATGACTGGTCATACTGGGCGCTTGCATCCTTTACATCGTTACCATCGAGGATGACTGAACCATTGGCCTTTAAGGTGTCAATATCATAATTGAGCTTGTAGCCGCCCTCAACCGATGTGTCCTGTGTATAGTTGGCATTTCCGTCACTGTCATACTGGGCGATGAAGTACAGTGATCCCGGACTTCCAAGATCCTCGAGTACCTTGTTAGGGTCGTCAACACCCGGAATCTCTACAGTGATACGGTCATCCCCGCTCTTGTATACAGAGTACTCTGTTGTGTAGCTCTCTGCACGCTCCTCGAGCTTTGCGATAGTATCATTTACGTCCTTGTCTGAAGGATTCTTGTCCTTGATATGGTAGGTGATTGAAACACCACCTGAGAGGTCGAGACCAAGCTTGATATTCTGATAATCCTTATCCTTGGTGCTCTCACCATTAGCAGTTGCCTCCTGCTTTTGCTTTGTGTCGGTGATTACTGCAGTGGAATACCAGCCCAGCAAGCCGATACAAATGACTGCCACAAGGATAATCACCCAACTCTTTCCTTTTTTCATTTTCTTATACCTTCCTGTCATTTTGCTACCATCCATATAGGTATACAGATGGCAAATATATTCGCACACGGGTCACAAATACCGCTATCCGTTTCCCGTGACAAATTCAAATTATTGTGCATCATCTGCCATATCAGCCTCTGCTGCCTTAATCATGATAGCGCACTCTATACGCTTCTTCTGCAGCTCGCAGCCTAAATCATAGGCATCAGTGATTGTGCCGTGGAAGTTGTATGAGTTGGCGGCACAGCCACCGCTGCAATAGAATCTGGCAAAACAGTTGCGACATTTTTCCTTGGCATAAACATTACAGCACTTAAACTCATCCTGGATGTCAGTGGCCTTGATGCCATCCCAGACATTACCCATAATGAAGTCCTCATTGCCCACAAACTGGTGGCATGGATATAAATCTCCCCATGGAGTCACTGCCAGGTACTCTGTTCCTGAGCCACAGCCGGAAAGACGCTTATATACACAAGGTCCTCCCTCTAAATCTATCATAAAATGGAAGAAATTGAAGCCGTTTCCTGCCTTGTTTCTCTTTACCATCTCTGCTGCAAGTCTGTCGTACTCATCAAAGAGCACAGGTAAATCAGATTCCTTAAGTGCATACTCATCTGTAGGCTGTGCCACCACAGGCTCAACCGAAATCTGCTTGAAGCCTAAATCAGCCAGATGAAGCACATCCTTTGAAAAATCAGTATTGAAATGTGTGTATGTACCTCTCACATAGTACTTGTCCTGATGTCTGCTCTCCGCAAACTTCTGGAATTTCGGAACAATAAGGTCATAACTGCCGGCACCCTTTCTGAAAGGTCTCATGCGGTCATGAACCTCCTTGCGTCCGTCGATACTAAGGACTACATTGTCCATCTCTTTGTTGGCGAACTCCATAATCTCGTCATTTAAAAGCACACCGTTTGTGGTGAGTGTGAACCTGAAATGCTTGTCATGAAGCTTCTCCTGCTCTCTTCCATATGCCACAAGCTGCTTCACCACATCCCAGTTCATGAGAGGCTCTCCTCCAAAGAAGTCTACCTCTAAGTTTCTTCTGCTGCCTGAATTGGCAATCAGGAAATCAAGTGCCTGTTTTCCTGTCTCGTAGCTCATGAGAGCTCGTCTGCCGTGATACTCGCCCTCCTCTGCAAAACAATATCTGCAGGCAAGGTTGCAGTCGTGCGCTATGTGAAGGCAAAGTGCCTTTACAACTGTCTGGCGCTTCTTGAAATCTATGATACGTTCTTTGTATGTATCTTCTGTGAAGAGCTCTTCATTATCCTTAAGCTCATTTACTTCCTGTATTGCTTCTTCTATCTCCGTCTGTGGATACCTGTCCACAAGCTTTTCAATAATCTCCTTAGCTGAGTTGTCCTCAAACAGCTCAATAACGTCATATGTGACATCATCCACCACATGGATTGCGCCACTGTTGACATCTAAGACAATATTATAGCCGTTGTTCTTGTACTGATGAACCACTACAATATTCCTCTCTTTCTATACACATTTTAAAATTACCACTGCGAAAAGAGTGTGCACCTATCAGCGCACACTCTTTAAATCCGCTTCACCTATGACTATTTGTACTGCTCACAAGTCTGGTTTCCAACTGTACAAGATGTCTTGCAAGCTGACTGGCATGATGTCTGGCACTCGCCACATCCGCCCTTTTTAACAGTGTTCTGTAATTTTCTTGTATTTAATGTCTTTACGTGTTTCATTTTTATCTCCTTTTCATTTAACGATGTCTCATTGACACATCATATTTGCTTTCAACATTATATCACAGCATTATCAATATGAAAAGTCCTTTTTTAGCGAAAAACAAGCGCTGAAAACATTACCAGAAGGAGTATTATCAAAAGCTCGAAAATATTTTTGGATTCACCTATATCTATGACCACTGTTGCTATCACATACGTTATCCAGTATGCTACGACCGTCACCCTGATAAAACGTCTGCGGTGAAAGCAGCATTTGAGCAAAAATCCGCACACAAGCCCCACCACTATATTGACCGCCATTGAGAGTGCAAAGCTTATCCACTCCGCCATGCCGACAAAGCACTGTACTATGGAAAGTATGATAAGGCACAAAAGCGCCGTAAGATGCATGATACATATTGTTATAACAGGACCTTTGATTTTTCTCCACATAAAAACGCCCTCCACACATCATATATATGTGCAGAGGGCGGTAATTATTCATGTATGAAATTCATTCGTGATTACAGTTCACAGTTATTAACTGTTCTAGGGAATGGGATAACGTCACGGATATTGCCCATGCCGGTAAGATACATTACGCATCTCTCAAAGCCCAATCCAAAGCCTGCGTGTCTTGCAGAGCCGTATTTTCTTAAGTCAAGGTAGAACTTGTAGTCATCCTCTGAAAGTCCAAGCTCATTTATTCTGGCAAGAAGCTTGTCGTAATCATCCTCTCTCTGGCTTCCACCGATGATTTCTCCGATTCCCGGTACAAGACAGTCAACTGCTGCAACAGTCTTTCCGTCGTCATTCAGCTTCATGTAGAAGGCCTTTATCTCCTTCGGATAATCTGTGACAAATACAGGGCGCTTATAAATCTGCTCTGTGAGGTATCTCTCATGCTCTGTCTGTAAATCACAGCCCCATGATACCTTGTAATCAAACTTGTCATTGTGTTTTGAAAGGATATCTATAGCCTCTGTATATGTCACACGGGCAAAATCATTTTCAACAACATTTCTTAATCTGTCAAGGAGTCCCTTGTCCACGAAATTGTTGAAAAATGCCATCTCCTCAGGTGCATTTTCAAGCACATAGTTGATAACATACTTGAGCATGCTCTCTGCAAGCATCATATCATCCTCAAGGTCTGCAAAAGCAATCTCAGGCTCAATCATCCAGAACTCTGCCGCATGACGTGTGGTGTTTGAATTCTCCGCACGGAAGGTAGGTCCGAAGGTGTAGATATTCTTGAATGCCATAGCATATGTCTCGCCGTTTAACTGTCCTGAAACAGTAAGGTTGGTAGGCTTATTAAAGAAATCCTTTGAGAAATCCACCTTTCCTTCCTCTGTCATAGGGAGATTGTTCAAATCAAGTGTGGTCACCTGGAACATCTCTCCTGCACCCTCACAGTCACTTCCTGTGATAAGCGGTGTGTGCACGTACACAAAATCCCTCTCCTGAAAGAATTTGTGAATAGCATATGCGCAGAGTGAACGCACTCTGAAAACTGCCTCAAAAGTATTGGTACGAGGTCTTAAGTGTGAGATTGTACGAAGATACTCAAATGTATGTCTCTTCTTCTGCAGAGGATAATCCGGTGTGGATGCACCCTCAACAGTCACCTCAGTAGCCTGAATCTCAAATGGCTGCTTTGCATCCGGAGTGAGCACAAGAGTACCCCTTACGATAATTGCAGCTCCGACATTGATCTTGCCAACCTCATCATGTTGTCTAAGCCATTTCCGTATACAACCTGGATTGGCTCAAAAAATGTACCGTCGTTTACCACGATAAATCCAAAATTCTTTGAATTACGATTGCTTCTGACCCATCCTCCGATAGTCACCTCTTTGTCAGCGAATTTGTCCTTGTTGCGGAAAATCTCGCGTATGTTTGTAAGTTCCATTATCTAATCCTCCATTTAAGCTGCCTGCGCATCACCACAGACAGCATATTTATCGTTATTATTCGGCATCCGCGCTGCCACTTGAAGTATCCGGCGCTGCACTGCCATCCTCAAATGTCACATTTGCTTTCTCTGTGACTGTATCAATAGCCTTGTTTACAAGGTACTGGTTCTTAAGGTATGTCTTTCCCTCATCCTTGTGTCCGCTTCCAAAATACTTGTATACCTCAGAAGCCTTGCTGAACTGACCATTGCTGGCTGATACGATGTAATCCACATAGCTGTTGAAGGCATCATCATCCATCTTGATATTTTCCTTCTCAGCGATAAGTCCAAAGATGAACTCTGTCTTTATCTGGTCTGTCAGATTCTCCTTCCACTTCTCTGTGGCCTGATCCACTGTCATGTTGTAGTTGGACTTTAAATATTTCTTAAGTGTCTGTCCATCCTTGACATTTTCTTTGGTAAATGAAGCAATATACTCATTGAGTCTGTCCTGTAGATACTCATCAGGAATCTCGACTGTGCTGTTTTCAATCATGTAGCTCTTTATCTTGTCCACCTCAGCGCTGTAGAGCTGCTGCTTCAAATCTTTCTCAATCTGTGTGGTAAGCTGGGCATTAGTTGTCACTCCGGCCTTTCCAAACACTGTGTTAACCTGCTCGTCTGTCATATCAGCAAGTGCAACAGGATCTGCTGAGTAAATGCCCTTTACTGTATACTCAAATGTAACTGTCTGTCCGTTTAAGTCGTCATTGCCATAATCCTCAGGGAATGTCACGTCACCCTTAACCTTGTCACCCACCTTGACTCCGATTATAGGCTTTGTAAATCCATCAATAAAGGATGAACCGCCGACCTGGCTGTTATTTGTCACATCAAGCATCACATCTGTAGCAGAACCACCATCAAATGCTTTGCCATCCTTATATCCTGTGTAATCAACCTTGACATAATCGCCATCTGCAACTGTATCACGATCTGTAACCTGCTTGTACGCATCTGCACCATATGACTGAAGCACATTGGTCAGATATGTCTGCTTTGCTGTATCGTTTATCTCATAATCGTTTGAGACAGTAATTGCAACGCCTGAATAGTCTGCAAGCTTTGTAACCTGCTTTGCGTAGTCTATGTCAAACTGTCCGCTTCGCATCGTCTCGCTGCCGGCCTCGGTGCCTGCCTCTGTTGCGCTCTTTGAGCCATCCTTTTTGCTCTTGTTGCTTATCACAACAGCAAGCGCAATAATTACCACGATAAGTGCAATCACAATCACCGCTATGACTGCCTTCTTACCTGTATTCTTCTTCTCACTCATTGGGATCCTCCTGAAATCTGTAAGTCATGTTATTTATATGTACAATGCCCTGCCACGGCAAAAACGCATTCGCAAAACACTATACCTGTCTACAATATCACATATCAGGTTAAATTACAACGAGTGAAATTTTCTTTATCTTTGCAAACACCGGAGGAGTATGCATCCTAAGCCCTACTGTCACCCTGGCATTCTTTTGCAGCCTTACCGGCTTAAGCAGATATGTCACAAATCTGACATCAGCCGGGAAAATGTCGCTTGTATATGTATGAACGCCGCTTTCATCCTCCACATCCATAAACAGCTCGACCTCGACACCTGTTGTATTGGTTCCTCTATAGTCAACCGCTGCTATATACTCACCGGTATATTCAATATCCACCGTCTGGCTTATCGAATAGTCAAAATTGGCATCCGAAGAGATAAACACTCCATCCTTCCCCAGTGTATACTGTCTTTCTTCGAGACTTGTCTCAATCTGCCAATTATTAAATCCATCCTTAAATTCAGGATTTGAGATTAGATTTCCATGAATCATAAGAAGCTTCATGAAATCCTCCACCTCCGGTGTTTCTTCATACTCATAAAGTGATTCAATATACTTATCAAGCTCTTTAATCGGAGGATTTTTCGGATCAAAGTCCCTGATTGCATCCCAGCCCGGCAAAGCCCTGCCATGCTCGTCAAACATACCCATATTCTCAAACCATGTTCCCATGCCTTTACCAGGCACACCGACAGGCTCCCAGTAGTATACACCGGTCTTTCCGGTATCCTTTGACACCTCTGCTGCTATCTGCATGATTATTTCAAGAGACTTCTTCTGCTCTGCGCTGCCTGCATCAAGGCCTGCAGTCTCCATGAGTTCCTTCGAGATATGATCTCCCTTGCAATGCCTCCACGGATGAGCTGTCTCCACAATATAAACCGGCAGATTATATAATTTTATGATCCTGCTCATAGTATCCTTCAAATCCATGAAGGTACCATGCCAAAACGAATAAAAGGAAAGGCCAATCGCGTCAATCGGCAGCAGGCCCGCATTAAACATAGAATCAAGCCACGGCATAATACAGTTATATCTGCCTCCCTGATCCAGATGAATCATGACCTTTGTCTCCGGGAGCAGCTCCCTGACAGCTCTGATTCCCTCATTTACAAGCTCAGCCAGCTGCCTGTACTGTGGCACTGCACCATCCGGAAACAGCATACCACTCCTTATTTCATTGCCAATCTGAACCATATCCGGCGCACAATCCATGATTTTTAATCTGTATAGCACATCATATGTGTACTTGTGCACTGCCTCCTTCAGCTCATCAAAGCTCAAATTCTTCCACGCATCAGGCTTATTCTGCTGTCCCGGATCTGCCCAGTAATCCGAATAATGAAAATCAAGCAGAAAATGCATTTTGTATTTTTTAATGACATGAGCCATCTCGAGAACATATGTAAGACTGCAATACCCATTAGACTCCGGCACCTTATCAGGCTCATTCCATATGCGCAGACGGACTGAATTTACATTATTCAGCTTTAAAAAATCAAATACCCTGCACACATGACCTTCCCTATCCATTATTTGTATATTATTGTCAACCATCATAGGAACGGATGAAATATCCACTCCCTTTAAGAAATTGCTATCCTTTTTCTGCTTGTGTTGCTGCTTAAGCTGATACATCTTTGTGTCAGCACTTACGAGATAATCGTCAAAGCTCTTACCACTGCCCGGCTTCGTATATATGATGCCGTGACTGATAAACAGGCTATGCTGCTCCATGATATCATACACGCGCTTTATATACTTCTCAGCAGTGTCATGCCTGTCCCCGGGGATAAACACGATAAATTCATCTCCACCGAATCTATATACCATACTTCCTTCAGGCTTTTGCTCATCAAGCACCCTCGCCACAGTCTTTAAAAGCTCGTCACCGTACTTGTGTCCGTATGTATCATTTATGTCCTTAAAATCATCCACATCGAGAAATACTATGGTGCAGCCGACATTTTGGTCTTCAAGCTCAGCAAACATAGGAATGACCATCTCATTGCATGCCACACGATTGTATAGACCTGTGAGCGCATCATGGTTGTAGAGATTCTTAAGCTCATTATTTGTATTCTCAAGTACCTTTTGCTTAAAAAGATTCTCAAGCTTCTTGAGCAAGGCAGACTGGGTATAGTCAAACTGCTCAGGATGGTCGTACAAAAACTCAGGATTCCTGAGTATTACATAGCCCACTATCTCGTCCCTGAAATGTAGCGAGTAATACATATAACAGGTGTTTTTATCTACACTCTGCATGTACTGCATAAGGTCATTTACACTCTTAAACTCAAGCTTTCCATTGTCATTGTCATCCGCATAGAGTACAACCTCGTCGTCAATATCATAGCCATGCTTCCTAAAGTGTGCATTGTTCCTTGCAGCTGCCAGATCAGAAACACCGACCACATACACTCCGTCACACTTCATGCTCTGTATATAGTCAGAGTATCTCTCAAACAAATCATAGTATTCATTGCACTCCTCGAGCTCTTTCTGGAGGATCATTACTGCATCCTCCTCCTGCTCTTTTGCAACGGAGCCTTTGATAATATTCTTTATGTAATTACGATAATCCACTCTGCCGGTATTAGGGCATCCGCAGCTCTCAGCCGGGATAAACTCAGAATCAAGGTATTTATCAGAAGCATCGCCCGTGCCATTCCAAAGCGCCTTAAATATCTCAAGAACTTTTCTGCCTATATTGCCCCTGTTGTGCTCCACTGTTGTAATCTGTGGGTTAAAGTACGCAGCCTTATCCAGATTGTCAAAGCCTGTGACCTTAAAATCCTGTGGTACCTTGTATCCGAGAACCTCTGCTGTCGCACACAGCCCTGCTGCTATATTGTCATTTGCACATAAAAACACATCCGGTAACGGTTTTTTGCTCTCGTGCCAATCACTCATATACCTGACACCTGTCTGATAATCAAAATCACCAAACATGTACATATCAGCTGTAAGTGGTATGCCATAATCACTTAAAGCCTTCTTGAAAGCCTCAAAACGCATTCTGTTCTCATAATGATACGGCGGACCACCTGCAAACACAAAGCTTTTGCAGCCATGCTCATAGTACATATGATCCATCATCTTGCGAAACAGCCTCTTATTGTCGTTGCCTACATAGTAAAACCCATCAACCTTATACCCGATACTCACTACCGGCACATTTACCGACTGAAGCTTTCTGACCATATAATGTATCTCATCCTGGTTGATCGTATTGGTGCAGTCAAATACCACTCCGTCGAAGCTGTTTAAATCAGGCAAATCGTTCAGCGCATACTCGCCTTTGTTAAACTTTGGATCTTGACTCCAGGTTCCGTTGGTGTTGTAAAAATACAGGCACACATCCAGTCCCAGCTCTTTAGAGCCTTCCATGATCCCCTCAACCCACGAATATGTTACATATCTTCTCCAGCCATCAGCCAGAAGAGCAATTTTCTTCATTAATAAGTACCCCTTTGCGTCTTCTAAAGACTTTTCCCCAAATATAGTTCTATTATACTACGGTTTTACCTATTCTTGCAATAAAGATTGATTTTTTTTAGCATATTTGATAGAATTAATTTAAATAAGCAAATTTTTAGGAGGGATACGTTTTGAATCCAGCATTAATCGTACTTATTGTTATCGCAGTAGTGCTTGTGGTAGCATTTATAGTATTAACAATCCTCGGTAAAAAAGCACAAAAAAGAAAGGAAGAGCAGGACGAGCAGATAGCTGCAGCATCACAGACTGTCAATATGCTAATCATTGACAAAAAGCGTATGAAGCTAAAGGATGCCGGTCTCCCACAGCAGATTATTGAGCAGACACCAAAGCTTATGCGCCGCTCAAAGCTGCCTGTAGTCAAGGCCAAGGTCGGACCAAGAGTCATGACTCTTATCGCAGACGAGCAGATTTTTGATGAGATTCCTTTAAAGAAAGAGGTTAAGGCTTCTGTCAGCGGTATCTACATCACAGCTGTCCGCGGTATCAGAGGACCTCTTGAAAAGCCTAAGAAGAAAAAAGGCTTCCGTGCAAGAATGGCAGAAAACTACAGCAAGGCCAACGAACAGCTCAAGGCTGAGGAGGCTGCAAAGGCTGAAAGAAAAGCGGCTAAAGCGGCTGCCAAAAAGGCTAAGCAGAAATAATATCATGATTTAATTTTCATGTACATAAACAGAGCATGTGGGATGGCTTTCATCCTCACATGCTCTGTTTTTTATATGCTCTATCCATATATGCTTTATATATTTTTTACCCCATAGGCTTGGCAGACTTTTATGCAATTTTGACTGCTGCTCCTTTTTTCTTCACAGCTATATTGATGTGACAGTCGCCTACAAATTCATAGTTGACATCAAGTGCATACTTTACCTCTGCCCTTATCTCGTCCTCAGTCTCCTTTACCTCTATGCTTGTGGCATCAATACCTATCTGGATACTTCCAAACGGTGTATAATAATATGTCAGGTTTTTCTTTCCCTTCTCAAATATCATATGTACACTCATAGGTCCCTTGCGGGTGAACTCAAGATAATTTTCATTGAATTTAAGCATATTTTTGAGTGTCTGGGTCTCACCCTCCATTATCTCCTCAAAAAGCACATAGTGCTTGTTATTTCTTATATAATACTCTCCCGGGGCAATCACCTCTACCGCATCCGACTGCTGGTCCGGTGCGAGCTGTAAGCCCTTTAATGATACTACTACATCCTTTGTCATTTCTTTCTCCTTATGCTCCGGCTCTGTCTCATGAACGTATTTTTGCCGCCATCAGAAGCATCACGACATTCACGGTATCGTCTGTGATGCCGGGACAACGCCAGATCATTCCGTCTTCTTTAATCTCCAGCGGCTCCTCCAGCGAAAACACGGTGTCCAGATGCGCCGTATACAGAACCTTCTTTTCCTGTTCCGGCCGATACTCCCAGATTACATTTCCAAGCTCATCCGTATGAACTGACTCCATGCCCTGCTGTTTCATCCATTCCATGCAATATGCGATTCTCTGATCCTCTTTTCCCGTTTCCGTCGGGGTCAGTGTCAGCTCCCGCAGCGTCTGCAGCGCAAGTTCTTTGTTGTTCCGGCAAAAGTTTCGGTATTCCTCTTCTATTTCCCATTTTTTACGCATGAAGTACAATCCTTCCTTCTTTGTATTCCCATTCTGTTCCATATCTCTTGCTCACGCGGGTGAGATATTCTGCAATTTTTTCTGCTGTTTTTTCGTCTGCCACGTACGGAATATTTTTTTCTGCGTTTTCCCTGTCCATACCAAGCTCGACCGGCAGAAGCTCCAGATGTGTGCATTTTCCCTGACAGATCTCGAAATACGGCAGCACACTCCGATAGACCTCCGGAATTTCGTAGAGGGAATGTGAGGACTGCTCCTGCCGCCTGGCGATTCCGATGGATGCTGCCGTGTGAATATTCAGACCATATTTTTCCATGTAGTCCGCAGGCAGAAGGCGTACATACTGATTTTCAAAAATAAAATTTCCGAGGCAGTAGAAAATCGGACAGTCATGATACAGTTCGATTCCCTTCAGCTGATGCGTTCCGCCCCCGATCACCGCGCTGGCTCCCGCATCGATACAGGCGCGTGCAAATTCCTCCAGAAAATAATCCGCTTCCTCGTCATTGTCCTTACGGATTTCATGGGAATGTACCATAACCAGGACTGCCTCACATGTCATCTTCGCTTCCCGGATTGCATCGACGGTGCGTTTCACATCGATCGGATTCGGGCTGGAGCTTCTTCCCTCTGTTCCGTCCTTGCTGATTTCAAACATTTTCCCGCCAAATTCCATGACACCCTCGGAAAGCGGAGCTATAAATCCCTCCTGCCGGTGCAGATCCCGCAGTCCGTTGATTCCGGTCACCTCTGCAATCTTTGCAAGATCCTGCGCATGTTTCTCCGTAATGGTATATTTTTCCGAAAAGCGCAACGGATTTAAGCCCGGCCTGCCAGGCTGCCGTTCCGTCTGGCTTCCCGCCCTGGCTGCATTCTCAAACGTAGAACAGATATCAATCACCGCAATCTGTCCCGCTGTTGTGTCCAGAATGGCAGGACGCGATGCTTCGTAAAGATTTTTGCCTGCTCCGGCATATGCCACATCCTTTTTTTTCAGTTCGCTGATCGTAGATGCAAGTCCTTCATAGGAATAATCCATCGTATGATTATTCGAAATCCCAAGAAAATTAAAACCGTAACGCAGGGTATCTTCCAGACACTTCGCATCTGCCGTCAGCCATGTTCCGCCGGAATACGCCGATGCGTAACAGCTGCCGTCCGATATCGTCGTTTCCAGATTCGCCATCCGAA
>ENA-OQKT01000130-OQKT01000130.1-human-gut-metagenome-genome-assembly--contig:-NODE-130-length-13851-cov-3.722603_pt1 | contig 13851 bp, 9 predicted proteins | sample MGYA00242650_ERZ504801 | MGnify/ENA primary metagenome ERZ504801 (study PRJEB26092, sample SAMD00036396) | human gut metagenome | host: Homo sapiens | study: EMG produced TPA metagenomics assembly of...
CATCATTAATGCACTCTGACGGTTGCCGCCAATCGCATACAGCTTACGTCCGAATTTACGGTATTTCAAAAGAACTGCAATGATAATAACAACGATTACCGCAATCACTACTGTAGGAGGAATATAAGCCGGAATGAATTTTCCCTTCTTATTCGTAGAACCAAAAGGCATATAAAAACGGAAGTTTGCCCACTTCAGGAATAACTCATTCTTAATAGAAATCATATCAGTACTGATGATAGCTGTCATACCACGTCCAAAGAACATACCAGCCAGAGTAACGATAAACGGCTGAATATCAAGGTAAGCTACCAGAAAGCCCTGGACAACACCAAAAGCAACACCAATAAGCAGTGCAACTAATACTGCCACATATGTATTTACACCCTTATTCTCCATCAGATCTGCAAGAACCATGCAAACAAGAGCTGTTACAGAACCAACGGAAATATCAATACCTCCGGTGATCATTACAATGGTAAGTCCACATGCGATAACCAGAAGTCCTGCATTAGATACAAACAGATTCAAAAACATCTGCGGTTTTGCAAAACCTTTATCAGCAAAAATAATCATACCTGCAATATACATAACTGCAAATAAAGCGATTGTTATCAGAAGCAGGAAGCCGTTTCCTGTCATTTTCTTTTTCTGCATTCCATTTGCTTTCATTACTTCTGACCTCCTTCTACTGCCACACTCTTTTTAGCTTTTAAGCCGGCAATATATTTTTTAAATACATCACTCTGCAGAGTAACGATAATGACTACCACGATTGCCTTATAAACAGGAAGCTGGTCAGCCTTTACGTTCATTGCATAAAGTGTTGTGGTCAGAGCCTGAATCGTATAAGCACCGATTACGGAACCGATCAGACTGAATTTACCACCGCCAAGGAAGTTTCCGCCAAGTGCTACTGCAAGGATGGCATCCATTTCCAGGTTAAGACCGATGTTGTTTGCATCTGCGGAATAGATACGGCTGGATGCCACGATTCCGGCAATACCAGCCAGCACACCACAAATAACATAAGTAAGGAATTTGATCATTGTGGAATTTAATCCAACAAGGCGGGCTGCTTTTCCATTAATACCAACGCTTTCAATGTAAAGGCCAAGTGCTGTTTTCTTCAGAATCAGGTAAACAATTAAAACTGTGATGATCGCAAAGAAAATAGGAGTTGGGATCGGACACTTTCCAATGTAACCACCTGCCATCTTAAAAGAATCCACACGAATATAAGTAATCTGTCCATTTGTTACAAGCTGTGCGATACCACGTCCGGCTGTGTAAAGGATCAGAGTTGCAACCATCGGCTGAATATTCAGCCTGGCAACCAGAAATCCATTGAATGCACCACATAATGCAGATGCAAGAAGCGCTGCAATCACTGCAATAATAATAGAATTCTGATACTCATTTACAGAAACCTGTCCACCGGAAAGGATCTGACAGCAAACAGCAGCTGCTACAGCCATAACCGCACCCACACTGATATCCTGTCCACCAGATGCCGCTGTTACCAGTGTCATACCGATTGCAAGGATAACCAACTCTGAAGCACGATTGATAACATCAATGATATAACCGTAAAGTACGCCGTTTCGGATCGATACATTAAAGAAGTCCGGTGTCTTGATCACATTGAGCAAAAGTACGGCGATGAGACACACGATGGGAAGAAACAGACGCGCACTTGTTATTTTCTTTAATTTACTCTTATTCATTATTTATCGTCACCTCCGGCAATAGCTTTCATAACTCCGCTCTGGGAAAGTTCATTCTCTTCCAGCTCGCCTACCTTCTGACCGTCACGAAGAACTGCCATACGGGAGCAGGTGCGGAGCATTTCCTCAACCTCTGAGGAGATAAATGTAACTGCCATTCCCTGATCCGCAAGATCAAGAACCAGTTTCTGAATCTCTGTCTTAGTACCGATATCAATACCTCTGGTCGGCTCATCCAGAATCAGATAATCCGGATTAGTCAGAAGCCATCTTCCAAGGATAACCTTCTGCTGGTTACCACCGGACAGACTCTTAATCGGGGTTTCACGACTTGCTGTCTTAATCTGCAGTAATTTAATATACTTATCAGCAGCATCCTCCATTTCTTTCTTGCTTAATGGATGGAACATACCGCGTTTAGCCTGGAGCGCTATAATAATATTTTCTCTTACAGAAAGATCTGCAATGATACCTTCTGCTTTTCTGTCTTCCGGAAGGTACGCCATACCAAGCTTCATAGCATCTAGAGGACTGTTGATCTTTGCTTCTTTGCCTTTTACCTTAAGGGTTCCAGTCTCAGCCTTGTCTGCACCGTAAATGGCACGTACAAGTTCAGAACGTCCGGAACCGAGAAGTCCGGTAAGACCGATAACCTCTCCTTTATTAATGGTAAGGTCAAATGGCTTAATTGTTCCCTTGTGGGAGATTCCTTTTGCTTCGATAACAGGTTCAGGTTTTGCTTTTTTCTTATCTTTGTGCTCGCCTTTAATATCAGCAAGATCATCAAAATCTTTACCCATCATCTTGGCAACCAGCATAACTCTCGGAAGATCCTTTGTCTCATATTCTCCTACCAGTTCGCCGTTACGAAGAACTGTAATTCTGTCGCAGACTGCATATACCTGTTCAAGGAAATGGGTGACAAAGATAATACCTACTCCTTCGTCACGAAGTCTTCTCATAAGTACAAACAGCTTCTCAACTTCATCGTCATCCAGTGATGAGGTTGGCTCATCCAGGATCAGCACACGGCATTTCATATCAACTGCACGTGCAATTGCGATCATCTGCTGAATAGCGATGGAACATTCTTCCAGCATCTGTGTTGGCGGCACATGAATGTCCAGGCTCTCAAGAAGCTTTCCTGAACGCTCATTCATCTGCTTCCAATCAATCATTCCCATCTTTCTCGGCTCTCTACCGATAAATAAATTCTCGGCTACGGTCAGGTTCGGGCAAAGGTTTACTTCCTGGTACACTGTACTGATACCGTTTGCCTGTGCCTCCTGCGGAGAATGATTTACAATTGCATTGCTGTTTCCGGCCATATGAATAGAACCGCTTTCAAATTCGTGAACACCGGTCAGCACCTTGATCAGAGTTGATTTACCTGCACCGTTCTCACCCATCAGTGCGTGGATTTCACCTTTACGAAGGGTAAAGTCCACATGGGAAAGGGCACGAACGCCAGTGAAATTTTTGGAAATATCGCGCATCTCCAATACTACATTTTGTTCCATAATCTTTCCACCTGCTTTCTATACTGGTTTTTACCCCTCATCGCTGAATTTTTTTCAGCAAAGCGGGTTAATTCATGGCATAAAGGTAGCGTGGTCCGCAACCCGGGTTTCTCCGAATTATGAACCACGCTCCGGATTTACACTAATAATTAGTATGCACGTCCATCAATGATGTCATGTGTAATAGTTGTTACTTCATAGTCAGCGTCGTCAACTTTGATAGATGTAACTGTATCATCAGCTGCAAACATTTCTTCATCTACATAAGCCTGTTTGTCAACCTCTTCGCCAGCTTCAAGTTTCTCGATGATTTCCTGTACACGTGGTCCGTGTAATGGGTTACACTCTGTATCCAGTGTGATCTTTCCGCTTAATGTATCTGTAAGACCAGCGTTTGTTGTATCGAAGGACATTACAAGGATCTGGCCTTCTTCTCCACCAACTTCGTAGCCTGCTGCTTCGATCGCATCAATTGCACCAAATGCCTCGTTATCATTCTCACAGTAAACAACATCAATGTCATCACCGCTCTGTTTCAGGATAGATTCCATAACTTCCTGACCTTTGGCCTGTGTAAATTCACCTGACTGCTGTGCAAGTGTTGTCCAGTTGTCATGAGCCTCTACTGCATCGTCAAATCCCTGTGTACGTCCGATCTGAGCAGATGCACCGATAGTTCCCTGAATATCAACAAGATTGATTTCTTCATCTCCACGTCCCTTTGCTTCCAGATATGCATCCAGCCATGCCATAGCTTTCTGGCCTTCAAGTTTGAAGTTTGATCCAACCCATGCAGTGTAAAGGCTGTCATCAGATACATCAACCATACGGTCTACGATAATTACAGGGATTCCTGCGTCTTTTGCTTCCTGGAGAACTGTATCCCAACCTGTCTCTGTTACAGGAGCAAGTACGATGTAATCAACTTCCTGCTGGATGAAGTTACGGATTGCTGTTAACTGGTTTTTCCTGTTTCTGCTGTGCATCATCGAAGATTAATTCATATCCGTTCTCTTCGCTGAATGTGGATTTCATGGATTCTGTATTAGCTGTACGCCAGTCAGATTCAGCACCTACCTGTGAGAAACCAACTGTGATTGTGTCGTCCGCTGCTGCTACACCCACTGCCGGAACAACGCTCATACCGCATACCATTGTTGCTGTTAATAAAGCTGACACGATTTTTTTCTTCATTTTGTAAATCCTCCCGATTCATTTAAGATGTCTTTATTATAGTAAAAATCCAGGAAAATTCCATAGAATATTTTCCGCAAAAAGTTTATTCTTCTATCATATTTTGTTCATAATTTATACAAAGTTTATTTTTTTATTGCGGAAGTTGGATTTTTTATTGTGCATTATAAATACAGAAATAAATTATCAATTTTCTTTTATATTCACTTTGCACAATTCAGCATTAGTCGACATAATTCATACATTACATTATTTGGCAGACCTTCGTAAGTCTCTATCAGCAGGCCATAAAACTGTTCTTGAATTGTTATCCAGGTTAATTTTTTTCGCCATATACACTTCCATAACCGTACCTTCTCCCTCTGTAGAAGAAATCTTCAGTCCATAACCCGGACCATAATAAAGTGCAATTCTCTCTGACACCGCAGCAAGTCCGAACCCGGCACGTTCACCGGTGCGGATGGCTTCCTGTACTTCATAAAGACGTTCCGGTGTCATTCCCTGACCATTGTCAGTCACTCTCAGCATCATATCATCTCCCAGATTGAATCCTTCAATAAGAATCTTACCTTTTCCACGCTTATTCTTAATTCCATGATAAAGAGCATTCTCCGCTAACGGCTGCAAAGTAAGCTTCGGCACCATCACTTCATCCAGTTCCGGCGGAATATTAATCTCAAATTCCATAATATCCCTGTATCTTGACTGCTGAATCTCCAGATAACTCAATGTGTGGCGTTTCTCTTCCGACAGCGGAATGATATCCTTCCCCTTCGAAAGCGAAGTGCGGAAAAAAACAGACAGACTCGTGATCATATCCACTGCATCCTGCTGCATACCACCCTCCACCAGCCACACAATAGTGTCCAGTGTATTATACAGAAAATGCGGATTTACCTGTGCCTGGATCAGCTGCAGCTCCGTCATATGCTGTACCTCCTGCTCCTTACGCACATTCTCAAGAAGCCCTTCAATCCTTCCTGCCATCTTTCTGGTACCGGCATCAAGCTCCTGGATTTCAACACTGTCGGCAGATACTGCATTAATAGTTTTGTACTCTCCTTTTCCAACCTTCTTAATATTATGGAGAATTTCAGAAATCGGTTTGGTAATGCTGTATGTCAGACGGAAAGAACGCCGCAACAGAATAGCCGTAGCAACCAAAATCGCCGCACACATAGTGATGATCGTCAGACGTACATTTCCAGCCAGTTGAGACTCTATCTGCACCAGTTCCGTCGCCTCCTGATAAATATAATTCTGCATTTCTTTCTCAAAGAGCGTGGTCAGGATTTCTGTATTATTTGCCACAAATTCCTGTCGTTCCTGATAATTCTTTATCTCAAGAAGCTGATTCATCCGTTTCTTAAGATTCTCCAGATAGTTAGTCAGATATTTCAGAGAACGCAGGCTTTCCTTCTTTGATGTGGTTTTCTTCAGACTCTCCACAGTACTGATTGCCTTGTCTACCTGCTCTGTCGGCAGCCCGTCCTTACCTTTTCGCCCGATAGTCACATAATAGATATCCATATCCACTTCATCTTTAAAGCTCATATCATTATTGGAATTTCTATAGTTTGCATTATATTCCGAACTCACCGCCAGATTATTAGACAACTGATTATATTCATTTGTATAATGCCAGAAAAAAACAAGAAGCACTATGATCAGAATTGTCATAGGGATCATAGTGCTCAGAAGCATCCACTTCATCTTTGTTTCCAGCTTCTCCTGTTTCTGCTTCATGAATCAGACTTCTCCTCTCGTCTTACGATACTCACTCGGAGTCATTCCCTGAGTTTTCTTAAAAAGATAGCTGAAGTAATGCGCATCCTTATATCCCACTTCCCCTGCAATCTCACTGGAACGTTTGGAAGTACAGCGAAGCAGCTCCTTTGCCTTGTCCATGCGAAGCGAAGTCAGATACTCAATAAATGTCTGTCCCATATTCTGACTGAAAAGCGCGCTGAAATGATTGGCACTCACATTCGCCGCATGCGCCACTCTATTCAGAGAAATCTCTTCATCCATATAATGTCCATCTATAAAATCTATTGCCTGCTTCAACACACTTCTGTTCTGACTGCCTGCATTTTCATCACGGATTGCAATGGCCCGTTTCAGGACTTCCTCTGCATATGCAACAGAAGCTTCTGTAGACTGGCTTGTCTTCTTCACAACATCATCTGTCTCTTCTCTGGACAATTCCGTATCATCATATCCAATTTTCTTAAGAAATGACAGTACAGAAAAACGCACATTCAAAACCACATAATTACGGAACACCAGTGATTCCATCGGTTCCCTGCCAATAGCATGGAAATAATCATGGACAAAACTGTCTACTTCATCTTCCAGACCACTGCTTAAAAATTTCTGAAGGATTTCCGGATTCAGGGCATTGATATTCACATTCTTAAGCTGAACAGCTTCTGTTTTTGAAGTGTCTGCTGAATTCTCCTTTACCTGCTCAAGCATATTGTAATAAAGGATATGCCCGTCATACAGATAACGGAATGCATAAGTTCTTGCAGCCGTGTGATAACTCTGCTTAATTCTGCTCAGACGGTCTGCCTCCTCGCCGACTGCCACAAACCAGTCCACATTTGCTCTGGTTTCTTCCATGATCTTCTGAATTGTTTCCACACATTCGCATGTATTCTTCTTTATCGTGTCTCGCTGCCCCTTGACCAGAATCGCATAACTAAACACCTGATGTCTGAAAAGCATCGCAACCGGATGACTGAGGAAATAATTCTCAATCTTCTTATGTACTTCTGCCTCCCAGTCTGAATATCCTTCCGACGAATTATAACTGCTGTCTGAAGCATCCGGTGTAAAAATCAGAATATTATAAGCCTCTGCCACAATATCAAGATTCAAACGATCTGCTCTCCGATAAATCTCTTCCAGATCAAAGTCCGCTCTCACCAGAGATTCAAAGAAATCACGGCTCGCATTCCTCTCATACTCCTGCATCTCCAGTTTGAATTTCTCATAATATTCCTTCTGCGTCTTCTCATGTTCATAACGATTATGAATCTCCTCCAGACGCTCAATAAATGCATTCTTAGTAATTGGCTTCAACAGATAATCCTCCACACCAATATTGATCGCCTGCTTCGCATAGTTAAAGTCATCATAGCCACTAAGAATCACAATCTTAATGTCCGGCAACTCCTTCTTCACCAATTTACATAATGTCAGACCATCCATAAACGGCATCTTAATATCAGTGATCAGAAGATCCGGTTTGCTCTTTAATATCAACGGCAGTGCCATCTCCCCATCAGATGCTTCTCCTGCCAGTTCAAATCCATACTGCTCCCAGGGAATCATCTTCTTAATCATCTCCCTGATCACAACTTCATCCTCTACCAAAAAAGTTTTTAACATCCCTACTCACTCTCTCATACTAAAAAATCTACAGCAATCCTCTTAAATACATTATTTACGAGAACTTCTACATATCCATCATACAGGTTAACACCATAACTTTAATACATGTCGCACACTCAGGCAAGTTATTTTTTAAATGCTTCACACACTTCCTTTCACAGACGAGAAAGTTCCCCATCCGGACAGGGGATGACCGGACAGGGAACTTTCTCTGATAACTTTGGCTAAATTTTGAGTTAATATTTTTTCTTATTATTAAGTTACTTATTTTTTACAGGAAATAATTCCTCTGCTTTTGGTGCCCAATGTTCTGCATAAGCATCACATTTCGCACAAAGATGCTCCACAGACTCCGGAGACTGCAAATCTGTAGACTTCGCACCGGATTCTTCAACCATCTTACGAAGCTTCTGCGGATTCTCAAGCATCGGGCATGGACGAAGCATATTTTCATTAAACGGCTGACCGTCATGATATGCCATGAAAATCGGACTCTTCAATGCTTCCAGCAGAGTATTTTCATAAATATTTGCATTAGAATAATGGATAAATACACATGGGTCTACATCACCATTCGCATTAATATGAAGGTAACGTCTTCCTCCTGCAATACATCCTCCTACATACTGCGCATCATTCTGGAAATCCATTCCAAAAATAGCTTTTGTAGAACGATACTCTCTGATCTTGTGATACATCTTCTCACGCTGCTGTGGATTCGGCATTAATTCTACTACAGCGTCATTACCTGTCGGCATATAATGGAAAAACCATACAAATAATGCACCACAGTCAATAATGTGATCAAAAAATTCCTCGCTGCTTACACTGTCCACATTTGCAGAAGTATAACAGGTAGATACACCAAACGGAAGTTTATGAGCTTTCAGAAGTTCCATTGCATGCATAACTTTCTGATATACACCTTCTCCACGACGTCCGTCGTTTGCTTCCTCAGAACCTTCCAGGCTGATTGCCGGAACAAAGTTCTTAACACGAAGCATTTCCTGGCAGAATTCTTCGTCGATCAGTGTACCATTTGTAAAGGAAAGGAACTCGCAGTCCGGATATTTCTCGCAGATACGCATCAGGTCTTTCTTACGTACCAGCGGTTCACCACCTGTATATATGTACATATAAGTTCCCATTTTTCTGCCCTGCTCTACAATAGAACAGATGGTGTCAAAATCAAGATTCAATTTGTGACCATACTCTGCTGCCCAGCATCCTGTACAGTGCAGATTACAGGCACTTGTAGGATCAAGAAGGATTGCCCATGGAACATTACAGTTGTTCTCTTCTGCTGTTTCTTCCTGAAGTGCACTTCCCTTTAAGCTGGCATTGATAATAAAGTTTGTAAAGAATGCTTCACGTACTCCTGGATCCAGCTCATAAATCCTCAGGATCAGTTTATACCAGTTGCTGTCCTTATTCTGGATTGCATTACGGATTGCATTTCTCTGTGACTCATACCAACCATCCGGTACAAATTTATCTACAAGTTCCATCAGTTTCGGTATATTTACTTCCGGGTCCTTCTCCAGATAACCCAGACCTGTCTTAACTGCTGCTGCAAGTGCAGCCTGTTTTGCTTTGTCCATTAATTTCATGTGATTGCTCCTCCTTGTTGTGATGTGATATATATATATAAACACCTGTGTATCAGGTATATTTTTATTATTTTATCAATATTCATCCATATCTATGATATCCTGTTTCTGGTTTTTAATAATTTTTACAGTGTAAATCGCCACACAAAGATTCAGAATTCCCTCAAACAGAACCGAAACACCAACCAGGATCATCATGATCTCTGCTGCCTCAAACGGCCTTATCAAAAGTAAAAATCCCAGAACACCGGTCAGAATCGCTACCAGGAGAATCCTCCACCAGAGATTCAGCCCGAATTTCTTTGCATCTATCGACATCTGAATTTTAAATAATGCATCCGCAAGGATCAGAAGTCCAAAGATTCCAAAGATCAGATTCACCACTACGTTCCTGCGTACTATAATAATAATTCCTACTGCTGCCAGCAGCACTCCAAAGGCAAGATCAAACTGAAATGCCAGACAATAGATATCTCTGGAAAAATATCCCAGAATCTTTATCAATCCGTATACAATAAGCATAATCCCTACTGCTGTACAGAAAACTGCCATCGAACAATCCGGCCAGATAATCAGACAGGCACCCAGAACCATAAATAATACAGACATAATAATATAACCATTCTTGGCTAATTTTAACTGCTTCAGTGCATCCATCCTATTGCTCCTCCCTTCTGAAATATACCCGAACCTGTGACTGTCAGGCTCTTGTTTTCATCTCTTTATGGCTGCTATTATAGCTGTGATTTTTTTAACAATAAATAGACAAAAAAAAGCCCATGTCCAAAAAACAGACATAAGCTTAATTTTGTATAATATGAAAATTAAAGGAATTACCTATAACGCTTCTCTCAGATAATACATTTAAGAGAATTGCTATAATAAATATCAGGAACAACAGGTATTTTCACTCTATTCTGATCTGTTCAATACCGCATGTAGCTCCGGGTGCTTTTCAAAAAGCCGGGAAGCCTGACGCATTTCTTCTCCAAAATCAGATTTCAGATTATTATCCAGCCACTCCATCAGAAATCCCATAAACAGACACTTATAATATTGAATCAGAATCCGGATTTCTCCCTCATCAAGATCAAACTGATCTGCATTTTTCCGAAAATATTCCATAATAATATAGTTGGAAATCTCATTCATATAAAAAAGGAACGTATCTTTTTTCACTGATCTGTAAACATTAAACATAACCTTTCTGTTATTTCTCACCAGATCTGCCATTTCTTCCATACATTCCAGAATAGAGGCTCTGTCCTGTGGGTGTTCCAGAATCTCATCCCACTTCTTTTTCAAAATAAACTCCACTACATCCGGAATATCCTTAAAATGATAATAAAAAGTATTTCTGTTTACACCACATCGTTCCACGATATCCTTCACCGTAATCTTAGACATGGGCTTTTCATCCAGCAATTCTGTAAAAGTCTTTGCAATAATTTCCTTTGTAAAACCTGACATATTATCTTTTCCTCATCACTCTTAACACTGTTCTAATCATCAGTAACACTTTTCCTCTGAACAGCCCGCTCCGCATTAAAAAAGTCCACAGATAACCACTTTTATAAAGCAATTATCACTCATCTTTCGCAGGTTCTGAGTATTTTCATAATTATGCCATAAAGGATATAGTTTTGCAAGCGTTTCTAAAATTGGTCTTACCTATTCGGAGTCAGCACAATTTCTTTAATTTCAAGATTATCCGCACCATAATAAAATTTGATATAGTGATTATGACCAAATCCCATATTCAGGATGCGGCTTTCTTCTACCCATTTTCCATTGGTTCCCTGTACTGAAACAGTCATCTTATGAATATTATCCAAAAATACAGAAACCGGAAGCTGAGCCAGCTCACCAAGATCAGATTTCAAAGTAAACTTCATTGTGAAATCACCCATGAACTCGTTAGTCACAGCAATCACATCTGCCTTTCCCTTTGCAGGATGTAATAATGCACCGTCAATTACAATTTTCTGTGTCACCGAATCACTTTCAATACTTACCAGACTTCCGGCATCCACATCGTCCTCTTCCTTTGTATTCATAGCCTCCAGCTCCTCTTCACAGATTCTGTCTGCCAGAATCAGAATAGACGGACTCTTTAACAAAAATCCCAGAATATTTGCCGCATTTCTCTGCAATTCACCCAGAGTAATCTTTCCTGCATGAAGCATCTCCTCTACATCATCATTCTCAGGATTTGCCTTCGCATCACTTACTACCATATAAATATCATTCTGAGCCGCTACCATCGGTGCTTTCACCGGCGCTTCAGCCTGATGTCCTTCGTAGTTGGACTTCGCCCACCAGTCAGTCATCACAATACCATCAAATCCCCATTCCTTACGAAGAATAGTCGTACACAAATCATAACTTCCAGCCGTCCAGAGCCCGTTCACGCTTCCATAAGTCGTCATCACAGAACGCGCATCGCCCTCTTTTACCGCAATCTCAAAACCTTTCAGATAAATCTCACGCAAAGCTCTCTCAGAGATCACAGAGTCCGAAGTACTTCTTCCAACCTCCTGATTATTACCGCAGAAATGCTTTATCGTACTTCCGATTCCAGACTTCGCCATAGCCTTCACCTGAGCTGCACAAATCCTGCCTGTAAGAATCGGATCCTCAGAAATATACTCAAAATTACGTCCGTTCAACGGATTTCTGTGAATATTCATACCCGGTCCAAGAAGAGAATCAATCTTATTCAGGCGGAGTTCCTTACCCGTCATCTCATACAATGCACCCACAAGCTCCACATTAAAAGTACAACCAAAAGAAGTTCCATTCGGCAGAGAAAACGCCTTCGTACCACAGTCCATACGGATACCGGACGGACCATCCGAACAACAGCCAACCGGAATTCCAAGCGCAGTCAGACCATCTGTCACTCCGCCAAAAGCAGCCGCCGTTCCCGCAGTAACCTTCGGGCTGCACATACCCTCACCACGGAATATCGCAATCAGATCTTCCTCACTGATCTGTGCAATAAACTCCTCCATGGAAACCTTCTTATCCAGCACATCCACCAGCTTATATCCCTTATCCCCTGTATAATCCAATGTTTCTGGCATCTCATTCGCCCTGCGCTCCTGCGGATCAACAGTACGAACCGGCACCTCCTCAGTCACCGCCTGATAAGTCCCATCCGGCAATAAAACAGCCTTCATCCTCTGAAATTTCTCAACCGGCGCATAAGCCTCCTCAAGCTCCTCAATCACCCGGAACTCTTCCTCATAACATCCGACAGACACCGCACTTCTCACATCACTGCCGACAAAAACCTCATAACATCCCTCTTCCAGAACATAACAAGACTTATGCCCTGTCACACCACTGTCATCATAAGAAGCCATATCATACTTCTGAATAACAATACAAACCTCTTCCTGCTCTCCAGGTGCCAGCTCCTTCGTCTTCGCAAACCCAATCAGCTTTCTCGCCGGATTTCCCAGTTTCCCCTGCGGAACCTTCACATAAACCTGAACAACCTCTTTCCCCCTTACCTCACCGGTATTAGAAACCGTCACAGACAACGTAATCTCATCCCCAGTATTCTTAAGAATCTCCGCTCTCGTCTCAAAAGTCGTATAAGACAGCCCATATCCAAACGGATAAAGCACCTTATCCTTCGCAAACGTCTCAAAATAACGATATCCGACATAAATATCTTCCTTATAATAATTCTTAAACGGATCTCCGAAATTCTCAGTAGACGGATAATCCTTAATATCAGCAGCAATCGTATCCGTCAGCTTACCACACGCACAAACCTTACCAGTCAGGACATCGGCAACACCATTGCCACCTTCCTGACCACCCTGCCATGCATACAGAACAGCCTGAGGATGATATTTCTCCACCCAACTCATATCAATAATATTTCCAACATTCAGCACCACAACCGTACGCTCACTCACCTCGCAGACACGGCGGATCATATCCTCCTCCGTCTCCGTCAGACAATAACTGCCAGCCTTCGCATTATTATCCTGATCCTCACCCGCAGTTCTGCCAATAACAACCAAAGAAACATCATCCCTGCGCGCACAGTCAAGCATCTCCTCCGTCACACCCATCTCCTTCTGACACCAAGGCACACGCCCCCAGCCCTGACCTTCATCATAAGGATTCTCCATAATCCAATCCTCATAAATCCCCATCAGCTTCTCATCCAGATGAACCCCTTCACACTCCTTCAAAGCATCCAGAATCCCCACGACATACCTCGTATTCACCAAACCACCAGAGCCAAGCCCACTCTTATAATAATGAAACGCCATACGTCCAAAAACAGCAACCCTCTCCCCATCTCTCAACGGAAGCGCCTGCCCCTCATTCTCCAGCAGCACACACCCCTCGGCCACAGCCTGTCTCGCCAATGCAGCA
>ENA-OQKT01000131-OQKT01000131.1-human-gut-metagenome-genome-assembly--contig:-NODE-131-length-13665-cov-2.248855_pt1 | contig 13665 bp, 21 predicted proteins | sample MGYA00242650_ERZ504801 | MGnify/ENA primary metagenome ERZ504801 (study PRJEB26092, sample SAMD00036396) | human gut metagenome | host: Homo sapiens | study: EMG produced TPA metagenomics assembly of...
TTGGCGCAGACCGTCAGCACTCCACTGCCACCTTGATCACGCCGTCCCGTTTCTTTTCAAACAGCTCGTAGCCCTCTGCGATCCGGCGCAGGGGGTAGGTGTGGGTGATGAGCGGTTCGGTATCGATCTTGCCTTCTGCGATAAGACGCAGCGTTTCTTCACAATCGCAGCCGTCCACGCCGCCGGTCTTAAAGGTGAGGTTTTTGCCGTACATTTCCGGCAGCGGCAGGGTCTGTGCCTTATCGTACAGCGCCACCACCGTCACAACGGCGTTGGGCCTTGCGCACTCCCATGCCAGCCGGAAGGTGGAGTCCGCCCCTGCCACTTCCAGCACCACATCTGCCCCGCCGTGGTCGCTGTTGGCCCGCACAAAGGCGGCGCAGTCCTCCGGCTGCACGGTGAGCACCTGCGGGTAGTGTTGGCGGAGGAACTGCAGACGGCTTTCGTCCTTTTCGCACACGATGATGCGCTTGGGGCTGTGCAGCATGACGCACAGCAGGGTGCAGATGCCGGTCGGCCCTGCACCGAGGATCAGCACGGTATCCTCGGGGGTGATTTCCGAGATGCGTGCCGCCCAAAAGCCGGTGGCCAGCACATCGCCCACCAGCAGCGCCTGCCGATCGGTAACGCCGTCCGGGATCTTGTTCAGTCCCTGATCCGCAAAGGGCACCCGGACATACTCGGCCTGTCCGCCGTCGATGCGGCAGCCCAGCGCCCAGCCGCCGTTTTGATCGGTGCAGTTGTTCACAAAGCCTTTTTTGCAGAAAAAGCACTCTCCGCAGAAGGTCTCTACGTTCACCGTCACCCGGTCGCCGGGTTTCACATTGGTCACCGCACTGCCCACTTCTTCTACGATGCCCACCATCTCGTGCCCTACGGTGATGCCGGGCACCGCCCGGGGGCACGCTGCCGTGCTTGATGTGCAGGTCGCTGGAGCAGATGCTGGCAAGGGTCACCTTTACAATGGCGTCCCGCTCGTGCTGCAGCACCGGCTTTGGTTTTTCCATCAGGGCAAAGGTCCCCTCTGAAACATAGGTATAGGTCAGCATGCTTTTTCCTCCATGCGCTTTGATCTTTCCGGACTTGAGTATACCACGCAGCTATGGCAAAGAGCAAGCCGCAAAAGGCCCGCCCTTTGCGGCAGCTCTCCGCCGATCAGATCTTGGGCTGATACTGCATGCTGGATACATTGTAAATGGTAACAAAAAGCCTTGGGGTCTTCCCGGTTGATAAAGTTCATCAGCTTCTGATATTCGTTCTTGTCCACGATGGTAATGATCTCGTTGTGCTTTTCCAGATTGTATGCACCGATGGCCTCGTACATGGTCGCACCGCTGTGCAGGTCACGGAGGATGAACTGACGCAGCGCCTCCTCTTTTTCGGTGATGATGCAGACGCGGCGTTTGATGCTGCTATCAAAGATGAAATGGTCCAGCACGATGCCGTTGAAGTAAGTACCGAGGATACTCAGCACCACGGTCTTTTTATCGTAGACCAGGGCCGCGGAAAGCGCCACACACATTCCCGACAGAGACATGGCTTTTCCCAATTCCATGTGCAGGTACTTGTTCATGATCTTTGCCACGATATCCAGCCCGCCGGAGGATGCATTGCGGTTGAACAAAATACTCAGCCCGATGCTGACCACCAGAATATAGCACAGCACGTCCAGCTCCTGACTGCCGGTCATCGAGCCGAACTCCGGGAACAGCTTTTCAAACAGCCCCAGAAACACCGGCAGCAGCACACTGGTGTATACGGTCTTTGCGCCAAATTCTCTGCCGCAGGTAAAGAACCCGATGATGAGAAGCACGACGTTCAGGATCATCGTAATGACCGACAAGGGCAGCGGCACAAAATTGGACAACACGATGCCAAGGCCGGAAATGCGTGCTGACGGATGTATGGCTCGGCACCAGAAAAAAGAAAACGCTCGCCGCAATGATCGCCACCGCCCCGGTCAGGACTGCCGTCTCCCTCAGGACTGCGCCGGTCTTTCCTTTTACATCACTCATCTTTGTCCCCCTAAAATCAAATTTGTTTCACCGATCTCCTCATCTTTGTCGATGCGGACAAGGAGCTTACCGCCAAAGCGTTTGTATTCCATAGTGAAGTACCTCCATAAATTCCGAGTTGCTGTTCTCAGTATACCATGATTTTCCCTTGCGGAAAAGATAGTGAAAAGCAAAAATGCCCCCGGAGGGCTTATTCCAACTCTCCGGGGACAGATTCTATGCACCGGTATCTTTCATCTTGTTCCAAACATTCTCATCCATTATAATAGAGATAGAAAGAAGGTGCCAACATAAAACATCGCATTGTGACGGCTGCGCAGATGAAGGAAATTGAACGGGCCGGGGATGCCCACGGTCTGCCCTACCTGCAAATGATGGAAAACGCCGGGCTGGCGGCTTACGCTGAACTGCAAAAGCAGTTCCCGCATCCCGGCAGGCTGCTGGTGGTCTGCGGAAAGGGCAACAACGGCGGCGATGGGTTCGTGATCGCCCGTGCCGCTGCAAAAGACGGCTGGAATGTGACCGTTCTTCTGGCCGAGGGCGAGCCGAAAACTTCTGACGCTATCCGCAATTTTGAGCGTCTGCACTCCCTGCCGGTGCACATCTGCACTGACGGTTCTGTACTGGAAACCCAGAGCTTTGCTGCCGTTGTGGATGCCCTCTACGGCACCGGATTCCATGGTGAACTGCGGCCTTCCGGCCTTGCTACCTGCGGACTGATACGCCATCTGCACAAGGGCGGTGCCTTTGTGCTGGCCGTGGACCTGCCCAGCGGCATCAATACGGACACCGGCGAGGTTGCCGACGGTGCTGCCCATGCAGATTTGACCGTAACCTTCGACAGCTATAAACCGCTGCATATCGCAAAAATCTCTGCGCCCCTCGTGCGGAAAGATCGTCTGTGCCGACATTGGCATTCGGGACGAATGGCACCCGGAATTTTGACGAGGGCTTGCCGCTGCGGAAAAGCACCTGTGCACAAAAGAGCCGCCGCACAAATCACTGTGCGGCGGCTCTCTAGTTCTCAGCGCCAGCGGTGTCACATCCTGCGCTCAAGGTTCTGCCGGAACAGCGCATACGCTGCCCGCATCTCCTCCGGCAGACGCTTCAAGGTCTCCTGCTGCAATTCAGACGGCATCCCGTAAAAAGCTTCGGCAATGCCGCCGGTGATACAGGCAAGGGTGTCGCTGTTTTCTCCTTTACCCCTGATGCCGCTTCTGAAAATCGGCTTCGATCTCCTCTTTCCACTCTGCGCCGATGGATGCCGGGCAGGCTGCCTGCCGCATCCGGCAGACCGTTTCGCTGACCACATGGTAATTGACTGCCACGCCCTGCGCATCATTCTCGAACCGCACCGCCCGGTCTGCCCCGATGCCGAAGCGAGCGGCCTCCTGCACGGCGTCCATGTTAGCACCAAGGAACAGAAATTCCCAGCCGTACCGTTCTTTTTCCCGCTCGATCATCCGGCGGATCTTCTCGTAGCCAAACCGCTTGCTGGCGTTTTCCAGCCCATCGGTGGTGATGACAAAGATGACCTTTTCGGCACGTTCGTCCTCCGGCAGATGGCGCTGGATGTTTACCATCTTCTCCACGCCGTAACCGACGGCATCCAAGCAGCGCCGTACAACCCCGGACGTAGTAGTCCTTTTCGGTCAGCGGCGCAACAGCCTTCAGCGGAAAACGGTCGTGCAGCAGCTGCACCTCATGGTCGAACAGGATGGTGGTCACGTTGGCCTCGCCCTCCTGCTCCTTCTGCCGGGTCAGCATAGCATTGAACCCGCCGATGGTGTCCTGCTCCAGCCCGCCCATGGAACCGCTGCGGTCCAGAATGAAAACAAGCTCGGTAAGATTTTTCTTCATAATAAATGCCCTCCGTTTTTGTGGTGTATCGCTTTCGTTGGCAAAAAGGATACCACAAGCCGGAGGGCAAAAGGTCAACGGGCAGGCGACAAATCACGCACCCAGCTGTTCCTGATCGTATTCAAACAGCAGCGTATTGACCTGATTGATGTTATAGATTTTGTGTTCCAGGCAATACCGCACGATCCAGTCCCGCTTGGAGCCATCCGAAAAGGCATAGCCCGCGCTCTTGAGCAGGTCGATGGTCTCATCTTCAGACAGGTGCAGGCCCACCGCAAAGGCCAGCTACGGTTTTCTTTTTGGGGTTGTACTCGCGGTTGCACTGAATTTTTGGAGAAATGCTGCCGGGAGATGTTGGACTGCTTGTACACCGTGGAATCTTTCAGCCCCCGTTCGTCAATGAGCCGCAGCAGACGAGTGGTGAAGCTTTCACCGAGATTATCCATCAGGCTTTCCAGACTGCGGGCTGTCCTGGGTGCCGCGGCGGGTGCCGGAACTGCACCTAGCATCGGCAGGGCGGCTTCTTCCTCCAGCCGCCACCGCTGCGCTGCCAATTCTCTGCGCCGACGGTCAAACTCGTAGCTCTCATCGTTCTGCGCTACATAGTGGTCGTCGATGTACTCTTCCACCGAGGCGAACAGCTTCCGGCTCACGGCCAGCGAGTCCCGGTCGTAGAGCACCAGATACACGGTCAGGTCGTGCTCCATGACGTACTGTGTGATGGTGTCCACCGCAATGCGGAAGGCCTGTTCTTTGGGGTAGCCATAGTTCCCGCTGGACAGCAGCGGGAAAGCCACGCTTTCGCAGTGGTACTTTGCGGCTAATTTCAGTGCAGAGTGGTAGGCACTGGCTAATGTTCTGCTTCACCGAATCCGCCGCCGTGCCACGCCGGGCAGACTGCATGGAAAACGTACTTTGCCGACAGCCCGAATGCCGGAGTACACACGGCTCTGCCCAAATCGCAGCGGCCGATGGCTTCACAGGCGGCGGTCAGCTCCTGCTCCCCTGCCGCCTGATAGATGGCACGGCTGGTGCCGCTGCCCTGCAAAAGGTTCCGGTTGGCCGGGTTGACAATGGCATCCGCTGCCACCTTGGTGATGTCGTTGCGGATCATCAGAAACGGCATGGTGGTTCCTCCCTCACATGGTTTTCTTCATCCTATCACATCCGGCAGGGCGGTGCAAGGGGTGCTCTTGTTTCCTGTCCGCGCAGCTATTATAATAATAGGTACCGAAAGAAGGTGAGCTTCCTGCACGACATCTGGAATCCATGGCACGGCTGCGTCAAGTGCAGCGAGGGCTGCCAGAACTGCTACATGTATTTTCTCGACCGGATGCGGGACCAGAACGGAGCCGAGATCTACAAAACGAAAAGCGGCTTTTCCTATCCGCTCCAGAAAGACCGCACCGGACACTACAAAATCCAAAGTGGTGAGCAGATCCGGGTCTGCATGACCTCGGATTTCTTCTTGGAAGAAGCCGACCCGTGGCGGGCTGAGGCGTGGGACATCATGCGCCAGCGCAGCGATGTGGTGTTTTTCCTGCTCACCAAACGGCCGCAGCGGGTACGGGAGTGCCTGCCGCCGGACTGGGGCAGCGGTTGGGACAACATCTTTTTCAACGTCACCTGTGAAAATCAGCGCCGCGCCGATGAGCGCATTCCCATTCTGTTTGACCTACCCTTCAAGCACAAGGGCATCATGTGCGCGCCCTTCATCGGGCCAGTGAGCATCCGGCAGTACCTTTCCGCCGGGCAGATCGAGCAGGTCATCTGCGGCGGCGAAAACTATGATGGTGCCCGCCCCTGCAATTTTGATTGGGTCAAGTCTCTCCGGCAGGAATGCGTGGATGCCAACGTGACCTTCTGCTTTATCGAGATCGGCACCGTGTTCATCAAGGACGGCAGGCGCTACCACCTGCCAAACAAGCAGCTGCAAAGCCGAATGGCCTGTAAATCCGGCATGAATTTTCAGGGCAGGCCCATTCATTTTGACCTCGTGGACGACTGGGGCTACCCCATCCCGCAGGAAGATCTTTATGTGCCGCATTTCCGTACAAACTGCGAGACCTGCGGCAGCAAACTGATCTGCAACGGCTGCAGCGATTGCGGAAAATGCTTATAAAATAAAGGAGTTCCAGGAATCAATACAAATGGAACTTATGGCTGATCTGGTGTGCAATTTCATCCGGCAGCGGGCGGAAACCGATGCAGGTCAGGGTCATGCCTTCTCCGTTTTCATCAAATTCTTCCGGCTCCAGCTCGGTGTGGCAGGCATCCCGGATAAGGAAGAAGTCTTTGTTTTCCACAAGGCCCAATTCCTCGGCAATTGTCTTTGCTTTCAGCAGTTGATTGCGGTTCTTTGCCCCGCAGATAGTTTTGGTAAAAGAGCCATCGAACCATTCTTCATAGGTTGCTTTCTCCAACATGATTTCTGCCCGATAGCCGGTAATTTCTCCGTCTTTCTCGATGGGTTCCACGCCCTGTCCCATGCCGATGGGGTCGGTGAGGAACGCCAGCGAAGCGTGGCAGCACTGCGCCGCCAGCTTGCCAGGCGACATCTGCAGATCTTTTCGTGCAATGATGAGTTGACGCATTTTTTCTCCTTCTTACGACAGCTTGATCTTCAAATCTGCCAGCAGATTCACCGCTTCCGGCAGCGAAAATTTCGCATCCTTCAGGCGGCTGCCCAGAATGTCCACCTTATAGCCTGTAGCATCCTGGAAATCCGCCTTGCGCAGGTCACACTGGTAGAATTCCGTTTCGTGAAGTTCCACGCCCTTGAAATTCGCCAACTGCATCTCGCATTTGGCAAACATAGAGCCGACGATCTCGTTTCCGTCTGAAAAGTTGAAGCGGTTGAAGTTCATTTCGGTGAAGGTGTTATATTTCAGACTGCACTCTTTCAGCGTGTGGATAGGGTCCGGGAAGGCACCGTTGGACATCAGCGGTGCCCACTCAATTTCATTCAGGCGGCAGTCCTCAAAATCCAGCGACTGCACCGAGGAATGGGTACTGCGCAGACCTGTGATCTCACACCGCACGAATTTGCACTCGTTCAGCGTGGTATGATCCAGTTCGCACTTGGTAAAAGAGCAATCCACAAACACGCAGTCGGTAAAGTCGCAATCCGCAAAAGCCTCCTCGGTGAACGACAGGCCAGTAAATCGTTCGCCCTCACAATAACGCTCTGTCATAAAATTCTCCTGTCAGCGCAGTTCGCCTCTTTCCATCGTGGGACAAACCGTTCCGTGTAAGATTCTACGCCTTCGTGCAGATACACCGATACTTTTGTGATCTCCTCCGGCACCTCGGAAGGGTCATGGATGATTTGATAATTGTTCCCGATGAACTGAATACGCTTGAGCATTCCCAGACCCCGCTCCATCAGGTATGCAGTATTCTGGCCGGAAAGCATCACTTCGCCCTGCCCGTCGCTGCGGGTCCACAGGTCGTTGGCGATTTCTTTGGCCAATGCACGCGGCATCGGATTCTTGGCGATGCACTGTTCGTCCTTATAAATCACGCCGCCGTTTTCGCAGAGAAACACACAGCAGTCCGCCACCGGTGCAAAGAGCTTGCGCAGGCTGGTATACTGCCGACCGGATGCCTTCGTCCATCAGCATCTTGGCAAAAACACCCTGTCCGGGAATCTTTGTCCCGGAAAACGTTCCATCGTAGATTTCCTTCACGCCGCAGCTGGGACTGCGGGATTGCAGGATGGCAAGCTCCACCCCATTTTCTTTTGCGATGGCAAGGGCCTTGGCTGCACCTGCCCGGAACTCCCGGTCCACATTGATGCCCTCTTTGTTCGTGACAACGCCCTGCACGATTTCCGCCGGGCACCGCGGTGTGGGCAGGCCGCCCAAAACCTCCGGGCAGACCGGAACCACCTGATGCCCCCGCGCAAAATCACAGACCGCCTGATTGTAATTGTTTCCGCCGCTGTATTTGCAGTTTTCGCCCAGCAGGCAGGCGCTGACCAGAATCTTCATTGTTGCGCGCTCCGTTTTTCAGATACTGAATCTTTTACCTATTCTACCACGCTTTTGGGCATTGAAAAAGAGGATTTTGCTTTTCCTATCCCCATACCGGGAGGTCCGCCGTAATCTTTTCTAATTCCTGTGCAAGAAACGTCAGTCTTTCCCTCAGATGGTTGTTATGCGGTGCATCTCCGTTCAGCAGATAGTCCGTTCTGACATTCAGGCAGGACGAAAGATCCTGCAGCAACTCAATCGAGCAGCAGCGGTTTCTCGTTTCAAAAACATCAATATGTCTTAGTTTGCAGTGCAACCATATCAAATTTTCTACGTTTTTCACAGGTCTTATTTTCACGATTCCACGCAAAAAATTAAACGCTGTCAGCGTTTAACAAACGCATATAGTGTGCCTACTCATTTTATCCATCCCATTTATACACAGTTCCGAACCAAAAGAACCGCATAAAGTTCTCATCAAAAAACAGGGAGTGACATCAAATCACTCCCCGTTTGCATTGATTGTATCAGAGTTTCGTCATCCAAAGGCCATGCAGATTGCAGTATGCGTAAACGGCCACCGGCTTTTCACTTCCCAGTTCAAACCCCACGTTGGGAGCCTGCCCCGGATTCAGATAGCGGATCTGCCCGCCGTTCTCAGTCTCCACGAAGATCCACTGGATATAGTGAACATCCGCCATGGGGTGCTCTACCGCGCCCACTGTGACCGTAAGACAACTGCCGGAAAGCTCTGCCACCGGCAGATGCTTCTCGCCGCTGGCTTCCACCGTGTTGGGAACCAGCTCTTTCATTTTCTCCCCGCAGCAGACCAGCGGAACGCCTGCGTTATGGATGGTAGTGACGAGGTTGCCGCAGTGATTGCAGATGTAAAACTTTGCCTTCATATCGAAATCCTCCATCGGAATGTTATCGGTGTGTTTCTTGTATCTATATGATAACATTTCCTATTTATGTTTTCTGTAACTGAATCACGCAAAGCGTTTTTGGGCTCACTTGCAATAAATCTCAATGGCTTTCTGCGCAAATTCTGCGGCACCGCCACCGCCGGCAGCATTGATGTTTTCCGTAAATGCTCCGCCTGCCCCATACATCTGCCCCAGCTGATTCAGGATCACCTTGGAACAGTTATAGTAGTGCTCTGTGATAAACTCCTGCAGCTTCTTCACCTGTGCCTGCACTTCAGGGTCCGCCGGGTCTTTGCTCTGCATCCCGCCGAATGCCGCCACGATGTCCATCAGTTGACTGCTCATGTCCTTGACTTCTTTCTCGGTCTTATGGGCAGTTTTTTCCTCAAACTCTTTGTATTCCGGCGTTTCGCCCCATTCCTTTTTGGCCTGCTCGGTATACTTCTTGATCTTCTGCGTATCAAATGCGGTAAAGTCCATAACCATTCCTCCTGTGGATCGAATTTTCTGCGCAAGGCCGATCAGATCTTCAAGATGCTGCTTTTTCAATGTCAGAAGTGTGATCTGCTGTTCCAGTGCTTTCTGCCGGTCAAAAGCAGGATTCTCCACGATTTTCTGGATGTCCTTCAGCGGAAATTCCAGTTCCCGGAACAATAAGATCTGCTGCAAACGTTCCAGCGCGGCATCGTCATACAGCCGATAGCCTGCTTCGGTACGGCCCGCCGCGCGCAGCAGACCGATTTTATCGTAATATTGCAGGGCCCGGATGCTCACTCCGGTCCGCTTGCTCACTTCGTTCACTGTCATCATCTTGCTGTCCTCCCTTGCGACAGCCACAGTATACGCTATGACGCTGCGTCAGGGTCAAGAGGTTTTCTGAAAAATTTTTCAGCCTTCCCTCTGCTCCACGATTTCCAAGCTGTCACGCCCCACACGGCAGAGCAGAAACAGCACCCGCACACCTGCGGCCTTTGCTTCGGCCAGTGCCGTACCAAACTCCGGCTGTGTGCTGACATTCGGCCGCACCTCGGTGATGCCTTCCATCTGAATCACGAAAGCCACTGCGCACCGATACCCTGCCTGCTGTGCCTGCGCCAGCTCGTGCAGGTGCTTCACACCCCGCTCGGTGGGTGCATCCGGGAAATAACCGATGCCGTCCACTTCCAGTGTACAGCCTTTGACTTCCATCAGATACTTTTGCTCGCCCTTTTCCATATAAAAGTCGATGCGGGACTTCCCATAGGTGAATTCCGGCTTGATATAGTCGTAGCCCTGTTTTGCAAGCCACTCCCCTACCACCTTATTGGGTGCCTGACTGTCCATATTGACCCAGCCGAGGCCCTGCTTGTGTACCGCCACAAGGTCGTATTTTGTTTTGCGTTTCGGGTTGTCCGACACTTCCAGCCGCACCGCAGTACCGGGCAGCAGCAGTTCCCCGCACCGCCCGGTGTTCTTGACATGGACGGTTTCCACTGCTCCATTCACTTCCACATGGGCAATAAAGCGGTTGGGACGGTCAACAAAAATGCCATCTGCGATTTCTCTGTATTTCAATCTTTACTCCATTTTCAGTACAGGATTCGGGAGCCATGCCCATCCTGTTTACCAAGATACAGTTCCACGACCATCCTGCCGCTTTCACTGTTGCAGAGTTCTTGCCTGATACACCCGCTCCGTCCGGGCATCAAAGCAGCAGAAGATGACCCTCATATCGTAGTCGGCGTGGTTTTGCAGCCAATCCACCACGGTACAATATCCTCGTACGTTGGTTTCTTGCGAGTATAATACTTCATCCTCTGCACAAGGTCAAGCAGAACATTTTCAACGCTGCATCAATCCTCTGGCTACACGCCAAAACAGGCTCCTGCAAGCGTTTAACCACTGGCAGGAGCCCGTTTATTTCTTACAGCTTCGTCATCCACAGACCATGCAGGTTGCAGTAGGCGTATATTACCACCGACTTTGGGCTTATCGGCAATAAATTTCAATGGCTTTCTGAGCAAATTCTGCCGCGCCCTCTCCCCCGACAGCGTTGATATTCTCTGTAAACTCGCCGCCAGCACCGTACATCTGTCCAAGTTGATACAAAATGGGCTTCGTGCAGGTATAGTAATTCTCGGTGATAAAGTCCTGCAGCTTTTTCACCTGTGCCTGTACTGCGGGGTCTGCCGGTTCTCTGGTTTGCAGCGTTCCGAATGCCGCTACGAGCCCCATCAACTGCTCGTTGATGTTGTCAGATTCCTTCTGCGTCCGCCGGGCATTTTTTGCCTCAAATTCCTGATACTCTGTGGTTTTGCCCCACTCTTTCTTTGCACGTTCTGCGTATTCCTTGATCTTCTGTGTGTCAAATGCGTTGAAGTCCATAACGTTTCCTCCTGTTGTCCGAATCTTCTCCGCAAGAGCGATCAACTTTTCCAGATGCTGTTTTTTCAGGTTCAGCAATGTGATCTGCTGTTCCAGTGCCTTTTCCCGGTCAAACTCCGGATTTTTCAGAATTCTTCGGATATCCTCCAGTGAAAATTCCAGTTCTCGGAACAGCAAGATCTGTTGCAATCGTTCAGTGCAGCAGCATCATACAGGCGATACCCCGCCTGCGTTCGATGCGCCGGATGCAGCAGACCGATTTTATCGTAATATTGCAGCGTCCGAACGCTCACCCCGGTCAGATTGCTCACTTCCTTGACAGTCATCATTTCGTTTTCCTCCCTTGCGACAAGCTCAGTATACGCTATGACGCAACGTCAGGGTCAAGTGCTTTTTTAGTTTTTTCCGCCGTTTACCACAAGCAGCTCTGCACCGTGGGGATGCCCTCAGCTCCCCATGGCAATAAGCACCAGCACGACCACCACCGCGATAGCGATGAGGCAGCCGCAGCCGCTGCCATCTCCCCCGCCGCCGCCATTGTTGTGGTTCCCACCGCCACCGCCGCCAAACGAACCGCCAAAGTTGCGGTTGAAAGCCGTCATGTACTGGGCATAGCCCGTGTCGCCTTTGCCGAAATAGCCGTAATCACCGTTTGCCATGGTATTTTCCTCCGTCTGAAGTGTGTTTTGTTTCTTCTGAGGTCATTTTACCAAAGGTGATGTCCCATAAAACTCACTTTCAGCATTTCTTTGCAATGTCATTCTTCTCCGATGCCCAGATACACATCAATGTCCATGATACCTTCCCCGCTGACCTCCACCATATCTTCAAAGGGCACCACGGTGTCGCCCACCTGCAAGGTGCGGAACACCGGGTCGATGCGGTCTGCCTTGCCAGTCAGGGTGACGTAGTTGCCCACTGCGGGAATCTCCGGGTGGGCGGTATCCTCCTTGAAGTACCGCACCGTGATGGTCATGCCCTTGGTGACCTGCATCAGCCGATCGGACAGAGCCGACATTTCTTCCTCGGTCAAAATGCGCTTGGTCACCCGCTCGGTGCGCTGTTTTTCTGCGGCAAGCTGCTCATCATAATACTGCTTCTATTTATCCTTTGGCAATCTCCAGATAAACGCTAAAATGGAGCATCTACTGCACATCCTAACTTAATATGCACTGAATAAAAGAAAAAGCCTTATATTTCAATCCATAGAGGCCAATCTGTGGTATAATTGGAGCAAGAGAACTGGAAAAAATCCAGCAAAAACCTTGTACCTGGAGGGCAGCTATGTATCGTTACAGCAATGGCCAGATCAGCTTGGCGGATTAATCGAGTATCTAATGCAGCAGGAGACCATCCTCCGGAAATGTGAGGCAGTGCTGGATCTACCGTCCGTGTATGAGAAAATGGTGCAGTTGTGCAGCAAAGAAGATAGTCGTCCGCCCCTCGCCCCAGCGTTCATCGTAAAGTACCTGCTGGTGAGTTTCCTGTACAGCAAAACCATTGAACCGGCAGATCGGGCAGCGCACCCCTTCACCTCAAAGCTAACGAAGCTAATGAACTGCACGCTGCCACCAGCCTTCAGTACCTCCATCACAACTGCGACGTGGACGTTCAGTGCCGCCTCCCTGTCCTTTCTTCGTCAGGCCAGGCTTTTTTCGCAATAGTGGCGACGAATTCGTTCTTGCTGTTTTTCGTTTGAAAAGAGCCTTATGACCTGGGCGCTCTCCGGTCGTGGGTAGCGTAGTAGGCTCGCTTATTTTCGTACATGCAATAGTCGGCCTTGTCCAGCAGCGTTTGCATGATGCAGCCTTCATAATCGGCGGAGATCGCCCAACCGTAGGCGTAGCTGAGAGGAAGCTGATTGCCGTCACGGTTTGCAGCGTCGGCTTCCCTGCGCAGACTGTCCAGTATGCCCTCCACCTCCTGCCGGTCCGTATGGTAAATGACCGCCATAAATTCGTCGCCGCCGTATCTGCCCACGAAATGCTTTTCCGGGATCACCCGGCGTAAAAGCCGGGCAAAGCTCAGGATCAGTTGGTCACCCGCCGAATGACCCCTCGTATCGTTGACGGTTTTCAGATTGTTCAGGTCAAATATGACGCAGGCCGTAGGCTCCCGGAGAATTTCCCTGTTGTTGAGAAGCTCCTCGCAGGAGCCTTTGTTGGGCAGGCCGGTATGGATGTCGATGTATGCCTTCTGCTCCAGCAGTTGGTTTTTCCGGGCCATTTTCAGTGCCATGGCGGTCTGGAGCATGATCAGGATCACCAGGCACAGCATATCCAGTGCCGAGAGGATCTCAATAGTGCGGATCTTCATGGCGATCTTTTCTGAATAGTGTTCCGCGGCAGACACCGTTTCGTCCGCCATTTCAAAATAGGTCTCGCTCATGGCAACGATTTGGGTGTTCTCATATCCACGCTGTCTGGCCGCCGCGACCTCCGCCTTGAGCCGCTCCCAGTAGGCACTCTGGATGTCCAGCCTTTCCTGATAGGCCGCGTCCTTGAGCTTTACCAACTTACGTTACGT
>ENA-OQKT01000133-OQKT01000133.1-human-gut-metagenome-genome-assembly--contig:-NODE-133-length-13605-cov-2.554162_pt1 | contig 13605 bp, 18 predicted proteins | sample MGYA00242650_ERZ504801 | MGnify/ENA primary metagenome ERZ504801 (study PRJEB26092, sample SAMD00036396) | human gut metagenome | host: Homo sapiens | study: EMG produced TPA metagenomics assembly of...
AGAAAAGAAAAAACAACCAAGGCCAAGTACCAAGAAATACCACTAAAAGAAAAAGAACCTACAGGATTGTCCAAGGCGATACACTTTGCGGAATATCTCGTAAGAAATATAAAACTAGAATCAAAGTGGAGAAATATCTACAATGCCAATAAGAAGGTTATTGAAGCGGCTGCTAAGAAACATGGCCGGCGCAATAGCGACAACGGACATTGGATATACCCAGGAACAGTACTGACTTTACCATAAGGAGGCGAGAGTATTGATAAATCCGATGAAATATAAATACCTCGTGGCCATTATGACTGCAGATAAAAAGGCTTACGACATCACGCAATTTGTCGAAGATGTATCCTGGGAAGAGGGAGAGGACCAGCTTGCGGCTAGAATTAGTTTTACGGCCAAGAACGATAAAACTTCAAAGGGAAGAATTTCTTCTCTTGCCAAGCCTGGGTGTTATGCAGCACTTTTGTATTCCTATAATGGCGGCAAAAATGCCGAAGCAACCAGAGGAAAAATAGTTGAATGGAATCCTTCAGCGAGAACATCCGGAGAGAAGTTTAAGGTAAAGGCATACGATGTTCTATATGATCTGCAGGAATCACAAGATCATGTATATTTTTCAGCCGGCGTAAAGACAAAGTCAGCCATAGTCCAAGTGCTGAAACGCTGGGGCATAAAGGTCACATCTTACAGCGGACCAAATGTGAAGCATGGGAAACTGGCTTATAAGTCTGAAAAGCTTGGAACAGTGGTTGTGAAAATCCTCAAGGAAGCCAAAAAGAAAGGCGGCATTGAGGCATGTCTGCGGGCTGTGAAAATGAATGTGACCGTAGTTGGTTTTGGAACAAATAAAACAGTATATCATTTTGAAGAAACACAGCATCTTACAGAAGTAAACCATAAGATCAGCACTACCGGGATGGTTACAAGGGTAAAAATCATCGGAAAAGCAAATGATGATGGATGCTCACCTGTTGAGGCTACAGTTGATGGAAAGACAAGCTACGGAATCCGCCAGAAGATTGTTTCCAGAGGAACCAATGACACATTAGATGAGGCAAAAAAAGAAGCGAGAGAGATTCTTGCAGATGATGGCAAACCAAAGGAAGAAATCACGATAAAACTTCCGGATATTCCTATCATCCGGAAGGGTGACAAGATTCATCTAAAAACAGCTTCAATAAGTGCTGGGTATTATATCGTAATATCCGCTACGCATGATGTAGATAAAATGCTTATGACACTGGGATTGAAAAAAGCACCGGCAGCAAAAAAGAGCAGTGGGAATAAAAAAACAAAAGCAAAATCATATGATGTTGGGGACATTGTTAATTTCCATGGCGGTAAGCATTATGTCAGCAGTTATCCAGATGCCAGAGGATACAGTGTAGGAGCCGGAAAAGCAAAAATCACGATCAAAGGTGGTTCCGGAAAAGCACACCCATGGCATCTGGTTACACAAAACTGGAATCAGACTCATGTCTGGGGCTGGGTTGACGATGGATCATTTGACTGACAGGAGGAACATTATGTCAAAAATGGAAAAAAATGGAATGGAAAAGCTTGCAAAGGTATTGGATTCGAGAATGGGAGAACACTCAGGAGGAGGATTTTCGTTCGACTTTGGAGTGATTAAGAAAGATTATTCCCTTGTTTCCAATACTTTTCCTTTGCCTATTCCTAAAAAGGATTATTCCGTCTGCAGACTTTTGGCCAATCTATCAACCAACGTATCTGGAGGAACGCACGGAGGGCATAACAGCGGAACGGGATCACATAGCCATAAGGTGGTTATGCCTAAGTTAAAACCGGGAGATCGTGTGCTTATCGTATGGGTTGAGGGAGAACCTGTAGTCGTAGATGTAGTAGTCAAGGCAAGTGGATTATAGGAGGCAATATGGAAGAAGAATCAAAAAATTTACTGCCGACTGTGGATGTTCCAGATTTTGTGGATGAGGAGGAAGACGAAGAATATGACGTTGACTATAAACCATCGCCAATGTGGGATCTTGAAAAAGGAGATTTCGTTCGCACCGCCGCAAATAATGTGCCAATGAACGATGGATATGAAGCATATAAAATATGGTGTGTAAAAACGGTATCTACAGAAAGATATTCTTGCCTGGGATATTCGGATGATCATGGAACTGAAACGGAAGATATAACAAGAGAATCTGACCAAAGCACTGTAGAACTTTCTCTAGAAAGGACAATCCAGGAAGCTCTGATGGTCAATCCGCGAACATCATCGGTAGAAGAGTTTTCTTTTGAATGGGGTACTGGGAGGGTAAAAGTATCATTCATAGTTTATTCAGTTGATGGAGAACCTTTTACCGTTGATTCAATCATTGAAGTTTAGAGGAGGTGGTTAATATGGCTAGACCAGAGTTTGAAGTTCCGGAATTTGTGTCAGAAAGTGATTCTGACCAGATACAGGAGAGGATGATGGGGGAACCTTCCGGCGGATATATCGGATATGGAAGGTGATTTCCCATATGATTTTACCATGCCTACGGCCATCGAAATATCTCAGCTTGTACAGTTCAATCTTGTTCGCTGCCTGATGGTTGCGTTTCCGGAATATTCTTGGGGCGATTGGATGGATCTGCATGGTGGAGAAGCAGGAGTGACAAGAAAAGAAGCTGTAGCAGCAACTGGAACAGTGTCTGTTACGGCGGCTTATGGCACAGTATTGGCTGCAGGCACAGTTTTTGCAGTTCCTGCAACAGATCAGATGGAAGCTGTTGAGTTCCAGACTTTGCGAACTGTTACGTTCGCAGAGAATGAAACCATGGATCTTGCGGTTGAAGCGGTCATTCCTGGAGTATCTGGGAATGTTCCGGCAAATACGATTACAATTATGGCATCACCGATCAATGGCGTTACAGCGATTACCAACAGCGAGAAAACTTCGGGCGGTGCCGAAGAAGAAAACGATGAAGATTATTACGAAAGAATCCATGCTGAATTCCAAGATTCGCAGTTCTATGTCGCGAATGATGCTGACTATATTAAGTGGGCCAAAGAAGTTCCCGGGATTGGAGATTGTATTGTAGAACCAGCTGTTGAAGGACCTGGAACAGTGGGACTGATCTTAGTTGATAGCAACGGACAGCCCGCATCAAGTACATTGGTCACAGCAGTTTACAACCACATCGTTTCTCCGAACGACAGGAGCAAAAGACTGTTGCCTACTGGATCGTCTAAGCTGATTGTCAAGTCAGCTACAGTAAAAACTGTAGATTTTGCCTGTACAGGACTTGTTCTGGATGGCGTTGGATTGGATGATGTAATCTCGACATTCAAAACTGAAATGATGGCAGTCTATTCTGCGGCGAAAGAAACAAATATCCTTCGCTACAATTCAGCTCGAACAGTATTGTCAACCATAACCGGAGTAAGCGATTTCATAGATTTTACGATGGATGGAAAGAGAGAAAACATTCACCTTTCATCAAGCGAGTATGCAGATACCGGTAATGTGACATTTACATTAGAGGGGGCTGAGACATGAGTATAGATCTGGAAAGATTCCCATGGAGCGATTCGGCCAACAGAATGCTGACATATGTAACTAAAGGCTGGTATGATAAATCCTATGTCGGAAAATGGATATACGAAGTTATGGGCAGAGAGCTTGATCTGGCCACTGTGCATATTGAAGAACTTCCATACCAGATGTTTATCGATACAGCTACATGGGGGCTTAAATATCATGAGATCAAGTATGGATTGCCCGTAAGAGAGGACCTGTCATATGAAGAAAGACGACGGTTGCTCCGTGAAAAGAAAAACACAAAAGCACCAATGACCCATGGCGAATGGAACAGATTTTAAAAGGCGTGACGGATTATGACTGTCCAGGTTCATCGATTGTAATGAGCCTGGATATATTTTTCTCACCCTAACATATTCAGCGTTCAATTGGAAGGTGAAACAGAGGTAGAACTAGGAGAAGTTAAGAGTAAAGTCGATAAGCTGAAACAATCACACACAGTATATCTTCTTTCTGTTATCCTCATGCTTATTGAATGCACAGAGAGCTTTGAACAGAGAGTGACGTATCATTCAGTATTTTCTATGGTGGAAGTATTCTCTTGATGGCTCCTTCGCTCTTGACGGCAGTATCAATCTGAATCATTGGTATCCGACAGAATTTCGCCCAGTCTATCCATTCGATGCAGTCTTAACTGAGAATTTTATAGCAGATCGAATTTTTCACCGGATTCCAGATGTATATCATGAAAATATATTTAAGCCTTCCTTTTTCGTACGAAGTGATTTTGTATGGTGGGAAGGTTTTCTTGATGGAAACTTTTCACTGGACGGAACGAGAAAGCTCAATTCTTGGTATCCGATGGAAACTTTTATCGGGCATAGGCTGTTTATCGGCAATCAGGAGGCTTTTGAAACGAAACAGTGTATTTCATTGCCTGATATGATTAATGCTGAGAAAGCTGATTTTAGAGGCACACAGAGGGTAATTATGGGCTGGCGTGATGGTAATAAGATTCTGGACGGCAACTGTTTGTTAGACGGGACTTTATTGCTTGATGCAGGAGAGCCGCCATATCTGCAGACAGTTCGGATTCGTGCGCCTGTTAAACACGAAGAAGAAGTAGAGGTCACAATGGTTATTCCTTCACGGGCCGCAAGACTGGATGGAACGTGCAGGCTAGATGGAAGCGTAAAACTAAATTCAGGAAGGGAAGGTCCTTTAAATAGGCAGGGACTACAGTTACAACACTGGCTAAGAAAAAAATAGGTAAAAGACAAGAGCGGGGATTTCATCGCTCCCAAAGATTGTAGGCATGGCTTTTGGCGATGGAGGTGTAGATTCGGGCGGAACAGTAAAACCACACAGTGCCGATCAGAACACCTTACATCATGAATTGCTTCGCAAGAACGTTGATGGTTATGAGGTTCTTTCTGATACAAAAATCAGATATCGCTGCACACTGGCAGAAAATGAGCTGGCAAACACTTATATTTCTGAAGTTGGGTTATATGATGCAGATGGGGATATGGTGGCCATGAAAGCGTTTCTGAAGAAAGGAAAGGATGCAGACATGGAATGCGTGTTCGAGTGTGATGATACATTCTAACGTATTTCGATATTTTGTAACAAGTAATCGGATAATGATAGATAAATGTTATCATAAGGAGGTAGAAAATGTCGTATTTCGATATTTCTGGAGCTGTTTTCAACAATCAGCTCCGCGAATTAGAAACTTCTGATCCTGCTCATGCAGATGTGTTTAACGCTGTCTTTCGACAGTTGATAAATAATGACGTGGCACTTATGGAAGCCGCCAGTATGTTTGCGGGAGAAAAAAACAAACAGGCTGAATTCATTCTTAATCTCAAGAGAACTGGAAAAAAATATGGGGTCCATCATAGTGCATTTGATGTATCGCCATTGTCGGCGGGCACACGTACTCTCGATGCTGTAGGCATGGTGGCACAGCCTTCTACGAACACAGTAAGAGGAAGAAATGATTTTGAAGGCGAATCTGTTTTTTATGGATTGGAAGTTAATGGTCATGTAGATGATGCCGGAGAATTCATTGTGGAATATATTAAGGGAATCGACAATGAGTTCTCCAGGACAGAAAGAGATACATGGATGTTGTATCTGACTCAGTGGATTAACATAACCATTGATGCAAATGGAGAAAGCCTTGTTATCTCAGATGAACATCACGCAGGCTTCTTTCCGGAAGGAGCAGCAATCCGTACAGATCAGACTGTCAGACCGTTCGTTGCACAGGCTAAATATATGGCCGGAAATGGTTCTGATGGAAAGGCTGCATCTATTAGTGGAGTAAACGCTGCGCATTCTCAGTCTCACAATGGAATGATTACACGATTCAAAGCCAAAGGAACACAGTATTGTGGAACAACTGCACAGGATAAAAACCATATGGACAACCTGTTTGAGGTCGCTTTCGCAACACGGAATTCACAGTCAATCATGTCTGGTTGCACAGGATATTACAACAGGTTCTATGCGACTGTTGTTGAAAATAATGTGGAACGTATCATTATCAGCAAAAGTGATGCAAACTATTTGGTGGTCGGAAGCACGGTATCCATTGGAAATGCCACAGCTTTAAGTGGTAGCAATCCGACGGATGATAGAGCAAATGCAGGACTTCATGCAAAAGCAAATCGTGTCATCATTACAAAAATTGAAGATTATGACAGCAATAATTCTGCAGTTTATGTAGATAATGGAGGAACTAAATTTTCTACTGGTTCTACAATGGTAGGCGCTACAGAAGTAAAGACCACTATCGTTACAATGCCATGGCACACAGGTGCATGCGATAATGTCCTTGGTTCTTGCGGTTCTCCGAACAGTAATACATCTGGAAAAGACCCATACATTCTGTTCGGTGTAGAAATGTTCCTGGGATTTTACGAAGTTATCAGCAATGTAATTCTTAAGATATCTAATCATGTAATGACGGCTTGCATTTGTTATGACTGCACAAAGTTAGCAACAAGTGTGACCTCGGATTATGTTGAGTGTGGATATAGTATTGCAGATACACAGGAAAGTTGGAAATATATCAGTGAACTTGGATATGATCCGGAAAATCCTTCTGTAAGACATGGAACGAAAGTAGCAGCTTCCTCCAGCACAGGGTATGCAGATGGACAGTATACAAATAAGCTTGATCAGACTTCTGACGGGTTAAGAGAGTGGCTTTCCGGCGGCTACCTGCTCAACGGGTCTGGCGCGGGCCGGTGGTGTGCGCACCTGATCCTCGGGCTCGGTGTCAGCTGGTGGAACTTTGCCGCGCGTCTTTCTGCTTCTGGACGCTGTGCGAAAGCAGCAGCGTAGGGGTGAATTGCCGAATGGCAAGAGGGGAACTCCCCTTTATTTCCGGCGTAGCCGGGCGTTTTAAAATCATACGGACTCACGCTACGTTTGGCAGTGGCTTTCCGGCGGCAACCTGAACAACGGGTCTAACGCGGGCCGGTGGTATGCGAACCTGAACAACGGGCTCGGTAACAGCTGGTGGAACTATGCCGCGCGAATTTCTGTGAGAATTTTGATGTGTAGCGTGTTTCGCTGTCCTTTGAGACAGCCCTAAAATGGCGGGGGCGGAATGCCCGAAATTCAAGCACCAGCATCGGCGGTCAGGAAACTGACTGCTGACCCTGTGGCGGAAGTGGACACAGGTGGGGGTTAGTAGTAAAACCGAAAGCTCTTGAACACAGAAAGAAAGAGGACTGGTAATGAAGACATATTGCCGAAGAATGGATATTTCTGGCGAAAATTTCATCAGGAAATACATAGCTGCATTTATATATGACAAGCTAGAAAATGGTAATATGCCGAGCATTTTTGCTTACTATGGAAGCATAAGTAAAAATGAGGCTAGAAGGCGGTTGGAGAATTCACCGGAATTTGTAGCATCTGTGATCGATCAGATTGCGTATGAAATGTCGTGGCATTTGAAGACCAGAACTGTAAGGGAACATATCTATATGGTAGTTCCGGAAGAGAAACTTGTGAAAAATGTTGATATAGTAGATGGAATGAGCGGAAAAATTAGAACGCTAGGACTTGAAAAGATGATCATGCAGCTATATGAGGTGTTGGCCAAGGAAGCGGCAGATGAGTTGTGGACGGCAAAAGTCGGACTTTTTCAAGTTGCATCAATACCTGGAAGAGGACAAGCTTACGGTAAAAAATACATCGAACGATGGATGTCGCGTGATCCGGAAGGAACTAAATATTGCGTTCAGTCAGACATTAAAAAATGCTATCCCTCTATGTCACATGATAAAATATTAGAATTTCTTCGAAGAGATTTAGGAAAGTCAGATATGTTGTTGTACTTGTTTGAGACTTTGATTGGATTGTATTCTGAAGCAAAGGTGCAGAACAAAGAGAAAGATTGCAAACATGGGATTTTTATAGGCTCTCCGGTGTCGAAAGATCTGTGCAATTATTATCTATCTTATTTGTACCATTATTGCACAAATGAACTTTATGAAATGAAGACCAGACGAGGGAAGACAACAAGAAAAAGATTGATTTATCATATCATGATTCAGATGGATGATATCATTCTTTTTGGCTCTAATAAGAAAGATCTTCATAAGGCAATGCTGCTTGTTATTGAATTCGTAAAATCTACACTCTGTCTAAAGATCAAAGATTCCTGGTCGTTATTTCGTACAGGTTATGTTGACAGAAACGGAAAACAAAAAGGAAGGGATTTAGACTATATGGGGCTTGTGTTCCATGGACAGAATTTAATCAAAAGATGTTATTCCGGAAAAACAGTGACAATACGGAATGTGTCAACAAGAATAAGAGCATCAATATTCCTAAAGGCTCGCAGGAAAATTCATAGATTTGCGAAAAAAATAAAGAACAAAAAGATTATAGGTAGTAAATTCGCCATGAGTACCATAGCATATAACGGTTGGTTTGTAACAACAGACTCCTTTCTTGTGAGGGTTGCAGAATGTTGGGATCAACTTATTTCGATGGCTAAAAATATAATCAGCCGTTATGCGAAACAGAAAAGCTATGCTATGGAAAAATATTATAAGAAGTGGAGGAAATTGAATTATGCATAAAACGAATAGCCCGGAATCACAAGGAAACATTACATATGCTGTTCTTCCAGATGGTTCCGCTGATGTATGGATTCGTAAGAACGAAGTCCAGCTTCCGGAAAAAGATGAAGGACCACAGGGTATGGAAGCTGATGAAATCTATTTTAAAGTATCTGCAGGTGTTGTTCCTAAGGAAGAGATAGTTGCAGATCTTGATTTTTGGTTCGATCAGTTGAAAGACAAAGAAGAAGGCTGCAATGCTGATTATCTTTCTATTGAAACATACCGAGCAGAAAAGAAAAAGGAGATTTCTCAGATCTGCCAGAGCACAGTTTTTTCAGGAACGGACATTGATATTTCGTCTGGAAAGGAACACTTTAGTCTTAAAGATGAAGATCAGCTAAATCTCTTTGGAAAACAGGCTCAGCTGACCGCTGGCATCAAAAAACTGGAATACCATGAAGACGGCAATCCGTGCCGGTATTATTCTGCTGAGGATATGCAGAAGATTATTAATGGTGCAATGGAATTCAAAAGCTATCACACAACCTATGCGAATTCACTGAACATGTGGATCAAAGGCTGCTCCAAAGCTTCGGAAATCGCCAAGATTGAATACGGAGCACCGATCCCGGAAGAATATCAGTCCGAAGTTTTAAAGGACTATCTGGCCGAAATGGCAGCCGACAAGGAGGTTAAATGAATACTCTGAAGACCATAGGCAGAAACGCTGTGCTTTTCGCTATAGGAGGTACGATTTACTACATGATCGAACTGATATGGCGAGGGTACAGTTCGCTGCCTATGGTACTGGTTGGAGGGCTTTGCTTCTTGTTTTGTGGTTCGATAAATGAATTTCTAGGATGGGATATGCTCATATGGAAACAGATGTTTATCTGTGCTGTCGGGATAACTGCAATTGAGTTCCTTTCCGGATACATTTTGAATATTGTATTGGGGCTTGGGATATGGGATTACAGCAATATGCCTTTTAATATAATTGGACAGATATGTCTTCCTTTTACTGTGGCATGGTATATCCTATCTCTATTAGCTATTGTATTGGATGATCATCTGAGGTATTGGATATTTGGTGAAGAAAAACCAAGATACAAGTGGAGGTAACGACGATGGATGAAAACCAGGTTTTAGAACTTGTGGAATTCTATGAAGATATGATTGAAAAGCAGGATGAAATCATAGTGAGGCAGAGCAGGTTCATCAAGAGCCTGGCAACCGAACTTTCTCATTTGCGAAATATGCTGAATGTAGAAGCGAGCGAAGATGAAAGACTTGACGCAGGGATTATTGAAGAAGTAAAGGAAGAGTATGTAAGCATGAGGGAACCGTAGAGGTTCCCTTTTTTCATGGAGGTAAGGTATGGTGCATGCGAGAGATAGACCTTTTAGGCGCAACACATTGGCATCTATTAATGGCGAAAGGAGGTTCTTATGCGAAAACTGGTGGATTGGTTAATCGGAGGTAATCTGGATCGGCTCTTAAAAGCACTCGGAGGGGAAGAGTAATGCTCGAAACATTTTGTCTATCTGTGCTTGGCAGCGGAGGTGTTGCCGGCATTTTTTTTGCTCTGATTCGTCACTATATTGAGCGAAGGCTCATGGAAGTGGAGGCACGAGAGCAGGAACGCATTAAGTATAAAATTGAACAGAGAAAAGCGGATGAAGAAATTACACATGCTACGGGGCGCGTGCTCTTTTGGCTACATCATGCAATTGTAAAAGGAGAGCATAATGGCGAGCTCGAAGAAGCATTTGAAAATCTTCAGCGTGCAGAAGCACACAAAAAAGAAATGGACAGAGAAGTTCTGGCCAAATACAGCATTGATTAGGAGGAATTACTTATGGAATTACTTAACTTTTTAAAACAGATTCCGTTCCCGGTATTACTGGTTGCGGTGTTAATTTTGCTTGTAGTGACTTTGGTTATTGCGTTTCAGTATGCCAAGCATAAAGGATTGGAAGGTATCCGTGAACAGGTATACCAGCTGATCCTGAAAGCGGAACATATGTATAAAGAATCAGGAACGGGACAGCAGAAATTGAAATGGGTTGTTCAGCAGGCGAGAGGATTACTGCCAAAGTGGCTACAGGTTATTATGTCGGAAGATGCGCTGCTTAAGATAATTGATGTGTGGTTTTGCGGCGTGAAAGATCTTTTAGACGATGGAAAAATTAATGGTTCACAGAAGGAAGGGGCTTAAGCCCTTTCCTTTTTTAGGGGGATATTATGAAAACGAATATAATGGGAACTGCAGTTGCTACGGTCCAGCAGATGCAGTCATATATACAGAAAGTTAATCCGGCAGTACCTAAATCCGTAATCGATATGGTTGAATATTATATATCAGAAGGAAAAACGGAAGGAGTAAGGGGAGATATCGCCTTTGCGCAAAGTTGCCTCGAAACAGGTAATTTCACATTCAATGGTTCTGCCGTAACATTGGACCAGAACAATTTTGCCGGAATCGGCGTTACAAAAAATGGTATGAAAGGGAATTCGTTCTCTCATCCATGGATCGGCATCCGGGCACAGATCCAGCATCTTAAAGCATATGCATCTAACGAAAAACTGTACGGTGTATGCGTGGATTCTCGTTTCTGTTATGTGAAAAAGAGGAATAGCCCCATATGTTGAATGGCTTGGGATACAGGAAAATCCACAGGGCGGAGGCTGGGCCGCAGGGAAGAATTATGGATCAAAGATATTGGAAATTCTGGCGAAGATAATTGCGATGCCAGAAGCGAATAAGGAGGATGTTACAATGAATCTTAACACAAGTTTAATCAGCAATAACAACAGCTATGCAAATCAGGTACCTAAATACATCGTTATCCATAATACAGATAACTTTGCCAAAGGAGCAAATGCAAAGGCACATGCAAAGGCCCAGCATGACGGAAATTTCTCCGGCTACTCTGCTCATGTATACGTTGATGATACCGAGGCTTATCAGGCAACTCCATTCGACAGAGGCGCTTGGCATGTCGGCGTTAACTACGGAGGTGGTCTTTTCGGAATTTGCAACAACCACAATTCCATTGGCATTGAGATGTGTGTGCAGGCAGGGTATAATTACGAAAAAGCGTTCCAGAACACTGTTGAGATCTGCAAGATGCTGATGAAGAAGTTTGGAATTGACGCAAATCATGTGGTATCCCACTATGATGTGTGTGCGAAGAATTGCCCTTCTGCAATCCGGGCAAAAGGTGACTGGAACCGTTTCAAGCAGCTGATCGGTGCAAAGACGGCAGCTACAACTGTAGATAAATATTACAGAATCCGGAAAACCTGGGGCGACAGTAAGAGTCAGATCGGAGCGTACAAAAATCTTGAAAACGCAAAGAAAAACTGGAAAGAAGGTTACACAATCTTCGATTGGAACGGAAAAGCCGTATATCCAGAACAGAAAAAAGACACTTCATCAAGCGAAACAAAAGTTAGCCTGACCGAGAAATTAAATATTCAGCTTCCAGTGCTGCAGTCCGGAGCAGAAGGTTCGGCAGTACGTTGCCTGCAGGCAATACTCGGAGTTGCCGTTGATGGAGATTTTGGAAAGAATACCAAGACGGCACTTAAAACATTCCAGAAGAATGTCGGCATCGATGATGATGGTTGCTGTGGCCAGAATACATGGAAGAAAATTGCTGACCACATGAATGCAAATACATTCAAATAATAACAAAACAGGTGCTTTTTAAAATATGTTTGCTTCAAAATTTGCCTTACAGGGTATAAAATATATCACGCAGTTTATAACAGTATTTGATATAATCTAACAAAAGTCCTTCCGATATATCAAGAGGTGCTAAATTATAACGGAAGGAGCAATGGCATGATTAAAATTTTACTGTCAAAAAAGCTTGGGGAGATGAGACTTACTCAGGCAGATTTGGCGAGGGCAACCGGAATAAGACCCAACACCATCAACGAGTTGTACCACGAGCTTGCAGATAGGGTGAATCTGGAACACCTCGACTTGATTTGCGAAGCCCTGGATTGTGAGCTGGATGAATTGATTGTTAGGGTACCGAACAAGGAATCAGCCATAACCCACACTCGCCAGGGAACTCAAAAACCCGGCAGAAAGAGGTAACCGCTGCAACGGTTACCTCTTATTAAAGAGGGGATTTCCCCTCTTTATTTCACTTCTTTTAAATTATAATCCAATGAATCGTACAAATAATCTGTATCAAATCCCATATCTTTGTAACCTTGCAATACAGTTTTAACATAACGGCTAGATGGCCTTCCCACAGTGGCTGAGTCAGGCAGGAGGTATATCATAGCCTTTTTCCTAGTGCCGTTTTTTAATTGTACAAATACATTTCTCTTTTTATAAAATCTCGGATATCCCTCGTACAGATCAAGAGCCTTCTCATTTTTGCTATCGATATTCCAAACAGCAACAGGAACCCTACTTCCTTTTTGCCTTTTGACGGTTGCATAAGATCCTGTGTGGCTTCCTCTGTAAAGCAATTTCCAATTTATCAGATATCCGGTAAATGCGACTGTCGCTCCAGGACAACGGTATGACATTTGCTGTACGTTAAGATTACTTCCGTATGCTACATATAAACTCATGGTATTTCCTTTCTCCCCGTAAAGCCGTTAGGTCAGCCGATTTGTGATTAAGCTACATGTTCTGCATTTGCATTCTCACGAAGCTGTTTCATCATGTGAAGTCTGCATGTTTTGAACTCATCACCATAAAGTCCAAGTCTGTTTGTGAGGATATTATACATTAAAGTGACTTTTTTCTTTGCTGTGTATCCGTTCATGGTTCTGAATACGACTTTATCATCAGATTCGATGGACCATGCAGAGAGTGCTAAACAAAACTGTACATATGCTTTGATCTTTCCTGCATGAAGAGCGCTGTTAAAAAGTCTGAATTCGACAGTTCCTTTCTGGAAGAAGCTATGAAGATTCAATGCGTGGTATCTTGTAGAGTTATAATGCTGATGATTGATTCCACCACAGTAGCCATCGTTTGCTGGGCTG
>ENA-OQKT01000134-OQKT01000134.1-human-gut-metagenome-genome-assembly--contig:-NODE-134-length-13516-cov-3.549630_pt1 | contig 13516 bp, 15 predicted proteins | sample MGYA00242650_ERZ504801 | MGnify/ENA primary metagenome ERZ504801 (study PRJEB26092, sample SAMD00036396) | human gut metagenome | host: Homo sapiens | study: EMG produced TPA metagenomics assembly of...
ATATGGGGCTGTTTTTAGATCTGGCTGTTTATTCGATCATAGCGGAAAACAATGCAGCGCAGTACTATCCGGATTATACATACAACCATCCACTTTTTACGGAAAAGATGAAACAATACAGTGATTCGAGGGTATCAGACTTTTTTGAATTCAATAACAGATAACCAAAGTACAGGCTTTCTGAATACATGGAATGAGTCACGGGATTACCGCGAAAAGATCTATATTTCTTATGATTCAACGAATAAAAACTGTCAGGCGGGAGATATAGAAATGGTCGAATTTGGGCATCCGAAAGTAGATGTGGGAGAGGCAGTATTTAATTATACAGTTGCGTATGGCACCCGTAATCAGGAACCATTATTTTATGAAAAATATCCTGGCAGCCTGAATGATATCTCCCAGCTTCAGTTCATGTTGGATAAGGCATCTGGATATGGTTATAAGAAGATCGGATTTATTTTGGACAGGGGTTATTTCAGCTGCGAAAACATACAATATATGGACAAATGTGGGTATAGTTTTATAATCATGGTAAAAGGGATGTCTGCCCTTGTAAATGGATTGATCCTGGAAAATAAAGGGACATTCGAGAATAAGCGAGCAAACAATATCTATGAATATGGAGTTTACGGAAAGACAATACGGCACAGGCTGTATGCAAGTGATAAAAAAGAACGTTATTTTCATTTGTATCATAGTATTTCAAAAGAAAGTGCAGAACGGATAGAGATTGAAAACAGGATCAACCAGATGACACAGTATCTGAAAAAGTATCAGAATAAAGTGAAGGAATTCGGCCCTGGATTTGAGAAGTACTTTAACCTTCATTATGATGAAAAGAGCCAGGCTTTTGTATTGCCGGAAGAACGCAACAGTGTGTTAGAAAGAGAACTCGATCTGGCAGGATATTTTTGTATCATTACATCGGAAAAGATGAGTGCGAAGGAAGCAATCGAGCTATATAAGAGCAGGGATGTATCGGAGAAACTGTTCCGTGGAGATAAATCATATCTGGGAAATAAGAGCATCCGGGTGTATTCAGAAGAATCAGCAAGAGCGAAGATATTTGTTGAGTTCGTAGCTATGATCGTGCGCTGCAAGATGTATATAAAACTAAAAGAAGAGATGAAAAAACTGGATAAGAGACCGAATTATATGACTGTACCGGCGGCACTAAAAGAGCTGGAAAAAAATAGAAATGGTACGCCAGTTAGATAATATATATCGGCTGGATCATGCAGTAACAGCGAATCAGAAAGTAATATTGAAAGCTTTTGGACTGGATACAAACAGTATAAAATACTTTGCATCAGAGCTGAGTAAGGAACTGAAAAAAGCTGAATAAGGAAGGGAATAAAGATGGCAAGAACAAGAAAAACAAGCAGGGAAGCATTGGAAGAAAAGATTGAAAAAGCAGAGGCTGATGTTATAGCAGCGAAGAAAAAATATGATCAGGCAACAGCAAATCTGAAAGAGCTGCTAGACAAGCGTGATGCCATAAGGAAAGAAGAAATCCTGTCAGCGGTTGTAAAAAGTGGACGGTCATATGAGGAGATCATGAACTTTTTAAATGCAGGATCAGATGGAGAAAAGACAGAAAAATAGAATTATTTTGAGTCACATATATAGTGTCACTCGATTTAGACGGAAAAAGACTGGAAGTTCACATTATATTTGATGCTTTCAGGGGGCTTGTATTTTTGAAAATAGGGAAAATTGGAGTTTATAATTAAAGGTAATTGATTACTTCTATTATTTGTACCGACTGAAAAGAATTAAGGTAGCATGATAGTAAAATATGTTTAAGAGGTAACCAATTATGGAAAGTCGTATCAAACAACTTCGTGAAAAAAGAGGGTTAATACAAGAAATTTTGGCCGCAGAATTAGGAATAACACAACAGATGCTCAGTAAATATGAAAGAGATGTTACGTTTATTAAAGTAGACATTCTAAAAAAAATAGCGGTATATTTTAATGTGACAACAGATTATTTGTTAGGGCTATCAGAGGTTAAGAGAGATTTACAGGGACAAATGAAAGTGAATGAGACGTTGGACGAATACTATGATCTTGTGGAGATATACAAGAACCTGGATAAATATGATCAGGAAATGATATGGTCAATTATACAAATTATTAAAAAAATTGGATGAAAAGAGAAAAAAGGGAACAGAAGAGAGTGGATTAAAATGCTAAATATAGCAATTTGCGATGATGATATACAGATTACAGGAACGATTGAAAATTTAGTACGAAAAATAGCAAACAAAAATTTTGTTGAAGTAGAGACGGAAGTTTTCTGGAATGGACAAGGTTTGCTGGATGCTATTATAAAGGACAGTAAATTTGATATTATTTATCTTGATATTGAAATGCCGAAAGAAGATGGTATCTCAGTAGCAAAAAGAATAAGAACGTATGACAAAAATATTTTGATTATTTACGTCACAAGCCATGAAAATCATATGAGAGACTCTTTTTCTGTTCGTCCATTTCAATTTCTCGTGAAGCCAGTAGCTGAAGAACAGATGGAAACATGTTTTAAAGCTGCATTCAGTGATATAAATAATACCGATTTTTATTTTCGATATAGTTATAAGAGAATAAGTTATAAAGTTCCGGTAAGAGACATTTTATATTTTGAAAGCAATAGACGAAAAATATCCATTGTAACAGAAAAAGATACCTATGAAGTATACGAAAAACTGAATGAGATTGAGAAAAGCTTGAAGAACTGTAAAATGCCGTTTTTACGTGTGCATCAATCTTTTCTTGTAAATTATAGACATGTGGATGGATTGGCATATGACTTTGTTATAATGGATAATGGAAAGAAGATTTCAATCAGTGAAGATAGAAGAAAAATGATTAGTGAACAGTACTGCTCGATGGAGGATACATTTTATGTTGGTGAATAAAATGTTGATGAATGTGACAGAGATATTGCTCGTAATATTTGCGATATTTCTGTTTTCTTGCTATTTTTCTATATTTTTTACAAGAAGAAAGAAAAAGATAACAATTGTAATTGGCTACACCATTTTTGCAGTCTGGCAGTTAATGCTTTTGAATGCCAGTATATTACCAGTTTACATCAATATAAGCGTTACAATTGTAATAACATTTATTTCAGCTATGTGTGTTTATGAAGGAAGGAATTTGAATAAATGTATTTTTGTTCTGGCTTTTAATGCAATTTGGATGATGATAGAAACAGTAAGTGGTTATATACTTTCAATCTATTGTAATCAATTTAGATATTCTCAGATGTACGGAATCCTAGGATCAGTCATATCAAAAATATTATTTTTACTGATTATATTTGCACTAAGAAAAATATTTTCGGTAGGTGGAATTACAGAATTTTCTGTTAAATACAGTATTATGTTAATTTTAATTCCAATTGGAAGTATTTATGTTATGAATGAGGTTTTCTTATTTAGCTACAAAATAAATAATGATCGTGCATATTTTCATTCTGCAATTGCTGCGATTATTTTGCTGTGCTTAAATATATTGATTTTTTATATTTATGTGAAGTTGACGGATGATTTACAGTTAAGGCGGATGACTTCAGTTTATGAACAACAATTGGAATTATGTGAACGACATCAACAAGAAAGAGAACTTTCCATGTTGCAATTAAGAGACATGAAACATAATATGAAAAATAATCTAGTATCTATTCTTGCTTACGCAGAGAAAGGAGAAGACGAGAAAATCATAGAATTTATCCAGGACATAATGGATGAAAGTGGCTTATCAATATCTGTGGTTGCCAATAGTGGCAACATTGTAATTGATTCACTACTTGGATATTGGTATGTAACAGCACAAAAGAAAGGGATAGATTTTTCTTTGGATATAAAGATTCCTATGAAGATGGAGTTTAAGGGTGCGGATATATGTCTGATACTTGGGAATTTATTAGAAAATGCTGTAGAAGCGGCTGAAAGGGTAAAAAGAAGAAGTACATAAAAATCCAAATGAAATATGATAAAGGCAATCTGCTGATATTTTTAATGAATAGTTACCAGGGGCAATTAATAAAAATGAAGGATGAGAGACTGAAATCTACGAAATCCGATGCTGGAAATCATGGCGTTGGTTTGCCGTCAGTTTATCGAGCTGCAGCGAAGTATAATGGAATAGTTACAGTTGATGATTCTATACCAGAAAGATTTCTGGTGAGAGTCGTGTTGTACGGAGAAAAGGAATAATTACACGAATAGTCGGAATTATTACAATGTAAATAATGTTTGAAATAACATGATAAAATGTAAAAATAATTTTACGATTTGAACGTCATGGTAGGGTAGAATGAAAAAAGATATTATTGTTTAGTGATCATAGAGAAATATTTAAAACTACAAATAAAATAACAAAAGGAAAGTATAAACTGAAGTGGTGCACCTATGATTGGTCGGATGATGATAAGCATTTTACTCCAGATGTTATTATTATGTATTTTAATAAAAAAATGGTTGAAAAAGGAACATTTGAATTTATCGTCAGAGTAAAAGGGATATTGGGAAATACAATTCCAATTCTTGCTTTGATTGAAAATGGGACAAAGCAGGATATTTTTTCGGTATTGAAGGCAGGAGTGTATGATTATTTGGAGAATGTGGAGGATTTACAAGAATATCAAAAAAAAATAGAAGAGATATTATTGTGGATATGGTACTTAAAAAAGTATGGTTCTCAAAAAGGTTGTAATGATCAATGAATTCATTGCAACCTTTTTTGTTAAGAAATATTGGTGTTTGTAGTAGTGCCATAGGAAAAAGTTACATGAATACTCGTTTTTTTTACAGAAAAAGAAATGGAATGTATTTTTGTAGTATTGTTTTAAAAAGAAAACGAAAGGAGAGTTTTACTATGAATATGAAAAATGTAAAAGCTCAGTCAGCGAAAGCACTGGCAAATGTATCTTTAAAACTTGGAAAAGTGTCAGCGGATAGTGCATGTTGCTATATCTTTCACCAGCCGAAAGTTCCGAAGGACTTGAAAAAACTTAAAAAGATTTGAAATGAGACGGCTGTCAGAAAAATTAACAAAATATGTTATTAAGACCGGTGCAGTTCCTTCGGAATCATATGACATATATCAATATGGCTTTCAGATTGGACTTGAGATGCTATGCTGTTTCGTAACTTGTTTGAGTATAGCAATATATATGCATATGATTCCGGAATTTGCAATATTTACGGGGATTTTTATGTTGCTACGGACTTATGCAGGTGGCGTGCATCTTAACAGTTTTGGATCATGTTTTATATGTTCAGTCACTGTACAGACAATAGCAATGTATTTTAACAGTAAATATAAATTTACGGTAGGTACAGCATGGCTTCTTATATTAGTAAGTGCGATATTGATATTGAAAGCTGCACCAGTAGAGTGTGTCAATCGAGAACTTGATGATACTGAAAAAGAACACTGCAAAAAAGTAACCATGAAAGTCTTAATTGCTGTTATTGTATTTTGCTGGTTGTTGTACACTTGCAGGAATACTAGCCATACTTTCCTTAGTTGCACTGACTTCCTTTATAATTTTAATCTCTCAGTATGTTGGTATTTTGAAATATAAAATTGAAAAGAGCAAGAATAAGCGGAGATGATAAAAAATTGTTTCCGCTTTTTTTATTATATGGAATGGAGGAAGAAAATTATTTTTGAATATTAGATTATTTATATGAAAACGTCCAATGGATTTCAATCCATAAGGACGTTTTTTGTATATCATAAGAACTTTTTTATAGAGTTTTTCTTTTAAACCCGAACAATGGGGGCTTCCCAATCGGGATAAGGGTGAAAGGGAAAAAGACCTTTGCTCATATCTCATGGTCGGGAAGGAGGTGAACTCTATGGAGCAATCTTCTTCCTACGATGAGAAAAGGGTAATGCACCAGTTTGATCGAAAATGCAAATTGGCACTAAAGGGCGAAATAGTGGATTATGAAAGGCATTTAGCTTATCTTAGAAAACATGAAACTTTGTTTTCAGAATTATCTGAACAAGAGATGGAGAGCCTTTCTATATTTGATGAATATGAATTGGAAAAAAGCTATTTTCGGGCAGGCGGTTATGATGTAGAGGTAAAAAATGCTCTATTGGCAGAAGCATTAACTGCACTGACAGAGAGAAAAAGGGACATTATTCTTTTGTCATACTTTATGGAAATGAATGATGCGGATATAGCAAGAAAACTGAACCTGGTAAGAAGTACGGTACATGAGCATCGTACACGATCGCTTGAAATATTAAAGATTATGCTGGAGGAAAATGCAGGTGAAAACGGAAGAAAAAAGCGTAAATAATAAAAAATTGATACCGTTTTGGGTAATCGAAAGAGCATTGGAGGGTGACATTCAGGCGATAAATAAAATTCTGAAACATTATGAAGGATATATTGCAAAATTATCGGTCAGAAAAATGTATGATGAGTATGGCTGTGTTCATTATTGTGTAGATGAAACACTTCGCAGACGTCTGGAAACAAAATTGATAAAAACAATTATTGGATTTAAAATAGTTCGCTAAAAAACATTTGAAAGCATCCCTTTCTGCTGAAAAAGCTATTTAGCATTGTTTGTACCTTGAAAATTTAATATTTATCCTGCAGGACATATGAAACAGAGGAGCTATATAGCAAATACGCCAAGACTGTCTGCATTATAACTTTGCGACATCGTGACGCAAAGTAGAAATGTTGTAAACGAAGAAATATCAAAATGATATTGAAGTAAAGGCACGAGCGATAAATATTTGACTGTGATCAGGAAGTGGGATTTTTGTGGCGAAGATACTGTTTCTGATAATGATACTTCCGGGAAGGCTACCCGGTCTGGAAAGATGGTGAAATACCAATGAAGCTGTTACCCGATGGCTGCCTGTGGGATTGTTATAAATTGGGAAAGGAGCGAAAGAATGCAAAGACATATTATAAATAGGAAAAGATTTGTTCGTTATAAAGAAGGTGCAGAAATATACAGCATGTGTCAAAGTAAGTTTGAAAAAATGGCAAAGGAAGCAAATGCTGTTTATAAGCTGGATAAATTGGTACTGGTGAACTGTGATATTTTTGAGGCATATCTGGAAACATTCCGAACCGGTATTTAGTGATAAATAGTATTGCAAGAGTTTTTGTGCTACGAAAAGTATTGACTTTTTGCACGACAAAAAGTATAATGTAATCAAGCTATGAAGGAGGTGCATACGGTGGCTAAAATGGGGAGACCGAAAGCAGAATCCCCTAAGAAGAAAAATGTAAGTTTCCGCTTAACAGAGGAAGAATATCAGAAATTGTCAGAGTATGCAGCGAAGCATGAGCTGACTACAACACAAACGATACAAAAAGGTATTGAGCTTTTATATCAGATGCCAGAAAAAGTAACACAAGGACTCCTTGCTACATTAGGAAGGAGTTACAGTGGCAAAAGCAAGAAAAGATAACAGAGGCAGGGCCTTACGCAAAGGCGAGAGTCAACGCCAGTCCGACCTGATGTACATATACACTTATACAGATCCATTTGGAAAAAGAAGATATACATATTCCAAGGATTTGGTTAAGTTAAGGGAAAAAGAGCAGAAATTGTTGAAAGACCAATTAGACGGTCTTGATGTGTATGCTGCGGGAAATGCCAATCTTAATTTTGTATTTGATAGATATATTTCTACGAAAACAGAGTTGAGACGAACAACATATACCAATTATATGTACATGTATGATCATTACGTCAGAGACAGTTTTGGAAAGAAGAAAATCGGTGAAATTAAATATTCAGATGTACTGTACTTTTATTATCATTTGATAAATGAAAGAAAATTGCAGGTTAATACACTGGAAACGATTCATACGGTGCTTCATCCAACATTTCAGTTAGCAGTGCGAGATGATATTATCCGAAACAACCCATCTCATGGTGTAATGTCAGAAATAAAAAAGAACCAGGGAGGAATCATGGAGTGAGACATGCGTTGACAGTAGAACAGCAGAGAGCATTTATGAATTATACATCGAACAGTCCGGTATTTAATCATTGGGCACCATTGTTTACGGTTCTTTTAGGTACAGGATGTCGTATAGGTGAGATTATTGGGATTCGATGGGAAGATATTGATTTAGAGAAACGACTGATCAATATTAATCACAGTGTTACATATTATCCACGCAGAGCAGAAACAACCAAATGCGAATTTGCTGTTTCGTTACCTAAAACAGAGGCGGGCATTCGTACAGTTCCGATGATGGAGCCAGTATATAATGCTTTTATGGAAGAGTATGAATATCAGAAAGAAAATGGATTCAGTACCGTTACACTGGACGGTATGGAGGGATTTATATTTACAAATCGGTTTGGCAATCTTCATAATCCGCAGGCAGTCAACCGGACAATCAAACGCATCCGGGAAAACTACAATGCAGAAGAAATTTTAAAAGCAAAAAAGGAGAAAAGAGAGCCGATCATTATTCCACATTTTTCCTGCCATCATTTGAGACATACTTTTTGTACGAGATTCTGCGAAAATGAAACGAATATTAAGGTGATACAGGCAGTTATGGGACATGCAAATATTGAGACAACGATGGATATATATGCCGAAGTCACCGATATGAAAAAAACAGAAGCAATAGAAAAATTATCACATAATTTAGACATATTCTAGGAAAGAGTCCTTGTGGGTTCGATTCTATGAGGTGCAACAGAATTATGTGGTGTGCAACAGAACTACAACAAATACATACTGAATAATACCTTATAATAGGTTGAAGTCTTTTTGAAAATAATGTATAATACCTGACAGTACGGGATAGTATGGTAAGCGAATCAGTTTTCCCGACAATGAAGTCCCAGGGCGCTGCTAAGAACGAAGCAAACAACGTTGCGCAGGCTAAAACAGTTTCAGAAAAGCCAGTTGAGAAGATTGATTTTTCAAAGGTAGAAATCGAACCATTGTTCAAAGATGAGGTAGATTTTGAGACTTTCAGCAAGTCCGATTTCCGTGCAGTAAAGGTAAAAGAGTGTGTCGCAGTGCCGAAGTCAAAGAAACTTTTACAGTTTACTCTGGATGATGGAACAGGCGTAGAACGTACCATTTTAAGCGGTATTCACGCATTCTACGAACCAGAAGAACTGGTAGGTAAGACACTTATAGCTATCACAAATCTGCCACCTAGAGCAATGATGGGAATTGAATCTTGTGGAATGTTACTTAGTGCAATCCATGAAGAAGAGGGCGAAGAAAAACTTCATCTTCTGATGGTAGATGACCATATTCCGGCTGGTGCAAAATTATATTAATATCAGGACACTTCGCTTTTAGTGAAATACTAAAGGCGGAGTGTTATTTATGTTATAGGAAATTACTCCGTAATGTTCCTATAACATAAATAACACTCCGGGCAGGATCGCACTGCGATGGAGAGTAATGATACTGCTTCAGGTATGCCATATATGGCATATATAAGGCACAAAAAGGAATATGTCAATATCCCCCTGCAGGGCTTACTGATGTCAGAATTGTCTGATATCATAAAAGCCAGTTACCAATAAAGAAAAAGCGAGGGAACATGAAATGAAAAAGGGTTTATTGACAATGGCCGGAGTGCTTCTGACTGTATCACTGGTCAGTGCCGGAACAACAGTGCCTGTACTGGCAGAGGAAGAAACAACACTGGTATACGGAAGCGGAGATTATACCAGGATCAATCCTGCTATGGATGAACATGGAGAGATCAATATTCTGATCTTCAACGGTTTAACTGCACATGACGGAGATAATCAGGTAGTTCCGGGACTGGCAGAGAGCTGGGATTTTGATGATGAAACCAATACTTATACATTCCATATGGCAGAAGATGCCAAGTGGCAGGACGGCGAACCTGTGACAGCAGAGGATGTTAAATTTACTATCGAAGCGATCATGGATCCGGAAAACGGTTCTGAGAATGCACCCAACTACGAGGACGTAGAGGAAATCAATGTGATTGATGATCATACGGTTGCGTTCAAGCTTGAGGACAAAAACGTTGCATTCCTTGACTATATGACAATGGCAGTTCTTCCTAAGCATTTGCTTGAGGGAGAAGATATGCAGACCTCTGATTTCTTCCGTAATCCGGTAGGAACAGGTCCATACAAGATCGAATCCTGGGATGAGGGACAGGCGATCACACTGGTTAAGAACGAAGACTATTTTAAGGGTGAGCCTTCCATTGATAAAGTTGTATTCAAGATCGTACCGGATGACAATGCGAAAGCACTTCAGTTAAAATCCGGAGAACTTGATCTGGCGTTATTAACACCAAAGGATGCAGCTGCTTTTGCAGATGATGAGGCATATACATGCTACGATATGAAGACTTCTGACTATCGTGGAATCATGTTTAACTTTGGAAATGAATACTGGCAGAAAAACCGTGATCTGATCCCGGCAGTATGCTATGGACTTGACCGTCAGGCGATCATCGACGCAGTTCTCCTTGGACAGGGAATGCCGGCTTATGGACCTCTTCAGAGAAATATCTACAATTATGAAGATGTAGAGCATTATGATTACAATCCTGAAAAAGCAAAAGAAATTCTGGAAGCTGCAGGATGCGAGATGGGTGATGACGGATTCTATTATCGTGACGGCGAAAAAGTGGGATTTGTAATCAGCGTAAGTGCAGGAGATCAGGTACGTATTGATATGGCTCAGATCGCAGCACAGGAACTGAAAGAGATCGGCATGGATGTATCAGTAGAGATCCCTGCACAGACAGACTGGGCAGGACAGATGGCATTCCTGATCGGATGGGGAAGCCCATTTGACGCTGACGACCATACATACAAAGTATTCGGAACAGATAAGGGAGCAAACTACTCCGGCTATTCTAATGCAGACGTTGACAAGTATCTGACAGAAGCAAGACAGTCAGCTGATCCGGAAGTTCGTGCAGAAGCCTATGCTAATTTCCAGAAAGCTCTGGCAGAGGATCCGGCTTATGCAATGATCTGCTATATTGATGCCAACTATGTTGCTGACAGCAATATTAAAGGAATCGATCCTGATACAATTATGGGACATCATGGAGTTGGAATCTTCTGGAATGTAGCAGACTGGACTATTGAATAATAAAATGATATCAGGGTCAAAAGGTCAAAAAGCCATTCATGCTTGCACCATAAGACCTTTGACTCTAACATCATAAAAAAGATAAAGGTTGTGACGGGGGCACTAAAGGTGCCCCCCTTTTTACACGAGCGGAAAAAGGATTAAAAATGGAACATTTATTAGAGGTTAAAAATCTTTCAGTCAGCATTGACGGTCCTGCCGGAGAAGTCCAGGCAGTAAGAGATGTGTCTTTTTCATTAAAAAGGGGAGAGGTGCTGGCTATAGTTGGAGAATCCGGATGCGGGAAGAGTGTGCTTTGCAAAAGTATCATGAAGCTTTTGCCGCCAAGTGCAAAGATTAAAGAGGGCAGCATCTGTGTGAACGGACAGGATATCACCTGTTACAGGGAAAGGGAGATGCAGAAACTGCGTGGAAGAGTTTTTGCTATGATCTTTCAGGATCCTATGACATCCCTGAATCCAACTATTAAAATTGGAAAACAGATTGGGGAAGCAGTGGTGATCCACAATAAGAATTACACGAAGGAACAGGTAAATAAGAAGGTTCTGGAGCTTATGGAACTGGTAGGTATCTCCCATCCAAAGGAACGATATCATCAGTATCCCTGGCAGTTCTCCGGAGGAATGCGTCAGAGATGTGTTATGGCCATTGCTCTGGCAGCAGATCCGGATATTTTATTTGCAGATGAACCAACTACTGCATTGGATGTGACCATACAGGCACAGATCCTGGATCTTCTGCGGGAAATACAGATGAAGCTTGGAACAGCTACCATACTGGTATCCCATGATCTGGGAGTGGTTGCACGTGTGGCAGACAGAGTAGCAGTCATGTATGCAGGCAAGATCGTAGAGATCGGTACAGTAGAGGAAGTGTATTATGATCCCAGACATCCATATACATGGGGGCTGATGAGATCACTGCCTGCATTTGCAAATGGAAAAGAAAGCCTGTACACTATCCCCGGCATGCCTCCTGCTTTGATAGATCCGCCGAAAGGCGATGCTTTTGCATGTAGAAACGAATATGCCCTGAATATTGATTATGAAGAAATGCCGCCTATGTTTAAGATAACAGATACTCATTATGCGGCAACCTGGCTGCTGGATCCAAGAGCACCGCAGATCAAATCACCTGTGGGAGGAATCGTCCATGAGTAAAGAAATTTTATTGGATGTCAGGCATCTGACTCAGCAGTTTCATCTGACAAAAAAGATCAAGGTAAAGGCTGTAGATGATGTCTCATTTCAGATCCATAAAGGTGAGATCTTTGGTCTGGTAGGGGAATCTGGTTCAGGAAAGTCCACAGTTGCCAGATGTCTGATGAATATATATCAGCCGGCTCAGGGAGAAATCTGGTATAAAGATGTAAATATCTGCGACAAAAAGGAATTCAAAAAGCATAAAAAAATGCTGCAGACCCGCCGCCAGATGATATTTCAGGATTCCGCATCCAGTCTGAACCAGAAAATGAAGGTGTCAGATATTATTACGGAACCAATGAGAATCCAGCATATCACACCTCCGAGAGGAAGCTTTGTGAAGGAAGCTGCTTTTCAGATGGAATATGTAGGACTTGAGAACAGTTTCCTGGACCGTTATCCATCTGAATTATCAGGGGGACAGAGACAGCGAGTGGCCATAGCCAGATCTCTGTGTATGGAACCGGAATTTCTGGTGGCTGATGAACCGATAGCTTCCCTGGATGTGTCCATACAGGCACAGATCGTCAATCTGTTCCGTCATCTGCAGGAGGAGCATGGATTTACATTTCTGTTTATAGCTCATGACCTGGCTATGGTTGAGTATCTCTGTGACCGTGTGGGAGTTATGTATCATGGAAAACTGGTAGAACTGGCGCCATCAGAAGAATTGTATTCCAATCCGGTGCATCCTTATACAAAAACATTGCTGTCTGCAATTCCTGTTCCTGACCCGATCAGGGAGAGAAAAAGAGTTCTGCAGTACTATGATGGCGAAGGAATGGAAAACAGCGTGTGGACAGAAGTGTCACCCGGACATTTTGCAATGCTTCCGGCTGAAGGAAAGGGGTGCAGTATATAATGAGACAAAAAAAGTTAGTCTACTATGGTAAAAAATGCCTGATATTCCTGATCTCAGTATTTATATTGTCTGTAGCTGTATTTTATGTAGCCCGTCTTGCACCGGGAGATCCGCTGATCTCCTATTATGGTGACCGTACAGAGAAGATGAGTCCGGAAGAACGTGAATGGGCTATGGGAAAACTGGGATTGAACGAACCGATTTCTGTGCAGTATGTGAAGTGGGTAAAAAATGCCTTTCATGGAGAATTTGGAATTTCATTTAAATATAAACAGGATGTGGTAGAAGTGATCGGCGGCCGTATTGGCAATACACTTGTACTT
>ENA-OQKT01000135-OQKT01000135.1-human-gut-metagenome-genome-assembly--contig:-NODE-135-length-13413-cov-2.691630_pt1 | contig 13413 bp, 12 predicted proteins | sample MGYA00242650_ERZ504801 | MGnify/ENA primary metagenome ERZ504801 (study PRJEB26092, sample SAMD00036396) | human gut metagenome | host: Homo sapiens | study: EMG produced TPA metagenomics assembly of...
ATCCGCATCACCGCCATGTGCCGCTCCATCTGCGTCCACAACCTGCCATTCATCCGTCTGGAGTGCCGAATCAGCAGCGCTTACTTCTTTTGTCAGCGTATATCCGTTCTCACCCTCCACCTGCAGCTTTGTAATGTTTTCCGCCGTCACAGATGGCATGGATTCCGTTGTCGCCCACTCCATCATATCGGACGGGAACATCGTTCCAAGCGATGTGCTTACCAGATAAACCTTACTCGTATCATCGTTCAGATAAATATAGTATCTGCCCGAGCTGTTCTTATCTCCGACATGAATCGTCGTTTTCTCGTCTCCCGCAGTCACTATAACCTCCTGAGACGGCGTCTCGAGCCCGAAATCGGCCATAGAATCGATTTCATCGCCTTCAATGACTCTTTCTGCTGTCATGCTGCTAAGAGAGCTTAAAACGCTCGTTATCTTGCCCTCATCCAGTGGGAATCCATCCTCCTGGTCGTATGTCCAGATATCGGTATCATCGTCTCCTGCTGTTTTCGTAAAGGACACCGTCTCTCCATCGATCTGGAACGAAAGCGCTGTTACATCATCTTTTGAAAAATCAACCACTTTTTCGGCGTCTGCACCAGAATCCGAACTGCCGCTGTCCGCATCGGCGGTGCTGTTTTTCTTCGTCAGCACCGCCAGTACGGCAAGAAGCAGTACCAAAAGGATCAGGCAGGCCGCCATCTTTCCTTTTTTCTTCATCACTGTTTTCTCCTCTTCATCCAGATCATCACGCCAATCACAACAAGTACCAGCGGAATTCCCGCAATGGTAATAATAGACCAGGTGTTAACTGCTCCCTGTGTAAATACCAGGTTTGTATAGCTTGTGCTCTTGCTTGGAATAACAACGGTCTGCTCCACATCACACATGGAGGTCAGTGCAGTCGCTGCCAGCTTTGAGTTCGCACCGCTGATTGCCTGGTCAATCTGGCTGCTCAGCATCGATGCACTCGAGAAATAAAATGATCTGTGTCTCTTTATCATCTACGGTCTCTGTGATGGAAAACGCCAAGGTCAAAATGCGCCCGTCTCACTGTCCGCGCTCTTCGACCAGGTGCTGTTCTCCGGATCATTTTCAATATAAGCGTCCTCGGTGGTCGTCAGAAGGCTCTTGATCGTAATGGTATCACGATAAGAATCGAGCTTCTGAATTGCCTGTGCAACCGGCATCAGAATGTAATTACTCTTTACTTCGGTTGTAATGTCATCACTCTGAATGTTCGGCAGCAGATAATACGGCATCTGCGGATAATAATGCTGGGAATCGGTCTCCACAACAATTCCGCTGGAGCGTTTCACGCCGTAGTTCTCCAGTATGGAATCCAGATTCGGCATATCCGTTCCGGTATAGCTGGTGAACATCAGAAGCTTTCCGCCGTTTTCCAGGTAGGTAATGACTTTATTTGCCTCATCCTCGGAGAAATCGGTGGTCGGGGACATGATCACAAGCTCCTCGGCATCCTCCGGGATATCGTCTGTCATCAGGGCAAGATCACTGATTTCCACATTGTTTTTGTTAATGGCATCACTAAAGTTTGTAGAGAGATCACTCTCGGAAGCCTCGCCGTGGCCGGTTACCCAGTAAACCTTCGGGTTGTTTTCACTCGTCACATACGTGATGGCGCTGGTAATCTGACCCTCGCCGTCAAAGCCGGTTGTCTGTGTCTGATAGGTCTGATAGTTTGTGGAAGTCTCCCACATATCACTGTTGCTGACCACCTTGCTCTTATCGCCGCATACGACAATTACACTGTTTGCAGCTACCGTCTGATCGGTATACTGACTCGTAAATTTCGGATACAGATCCGGGTCTTTTGTCTCTACTTTGATATGGTCAGAAAGCTCATCGTAGTGCTCCAGCAGCTTCTCGGTGGTGTCATCCTCACTGCCCTTCTGCACAATATAATACAGGGTAACGTCTTGATCGAGATCCTTTAATGCCGTTTTCGTCTCATCTGTAATGGAGTACATTTTCTGCGTACTCAGGTCAATCTGTGTTTTGCTGGTCGGAATCTGCGCCACAATCAGGTTAATAACCACAATCACAGCCAGAACAATCACCGTCATAATCGAAGAATAAGAGCCCTGTTTCAGATGCTTTTTCTGCTCCTCGCCGGTAAACACTTCCTTCAGATGTTCTTTGGAGAACGTCTTTTTCAGCTTTTCTTTAATATTAAAATTCATTTTATGCTGTTTCTTTTCCTTCTTTTCGCTGCTCATCGTCTCCACCTCCTAATTCCAGCGTTTCTTCTGCAGGGACTGCATTGCAAGGAAAGTGCAGATTGCAATGACGGACAGGTAGTAAACAACACCGCCAATGTCCAGAATACCGTTCACAAAGTTATCCATATGGCCTGCCATGTTGAATACACCGAGCAGATCCTGGATTTTGCCCTCGAGAAGGGTGGATTTTGTGAAGTAAACTGCCGTCAGCGCGCCTTCGCCGATCACGGCAATCACACCTGTAATGATCGGGTTTTTAATCATACTGCCGATCCAGAGGCATACCAGTGCAATGATGATAAAGAAAGCAAAGAAAGAGCTTCCGGCTCCTTCCGGGAAGAAGTTTGCGATACCGCTCTCCACGTAGCACAGGAACAGGATCACAAAGCCGACAACGGCTGCGATGACCTGGCTCTCGGTGATGGAGGAAACGAACACACCGACCGAAATATAGGCTGCTCCCAGCAGGAAATAGCCAAGGATCGAAGTGTAGGATACAGCGTAGGAAACTGTTCCGTGGGTTCCAAGAAGCAGCGGATACAGGCACATAATCAGCACTGGAATCACATAAATGGTGAGAAGCGCCAGATATTTTCCAAGGATAATATCGGAAATTTTACCGGTGCGGTAAGGAGCAGCTGATCCGTCTTATTTTTCTGCTCCTCCGACAGGACACGCATTGTCAGAACCGGTACTGCGATCAGCAGAATAAATGCGGAATTCTGCAGCGCGTATCCGATCTCCGGGTAACCCTGCTGCAGGTTGATGGCCGTAAAATACAGGCCGAACAGCGCCAGAGTAAACGCCATAAACAGATATCCGATCATGCTTGTCAGATAGTCTTTTAACTCTTTTTATAAATCGCCGTCATTGTGCGTCTCCCTCCTCCTGTTTTGTTTCAGCGGCTGATTCCGCTGCATCTGTGCTTTTTTCTTCAGACGTTTCCCCGACAGCCGTTTTGTCTGCTTCTGGTTCACATTCTTTTTCACATTCTTTTTGTTTCAGCTGTTCTTTCTCTGCTTTTTTCAGCTTTCTTGCAGCCTTTCCGGAATCATCGGTCAGCTCCAGGAAGACGTCTTCCAGAGACATCGAGGAGGAAGTCAGCTCGAGGATCGGGCAGTTGGCCTTTGCCAGTGCATAGAACAGCTCCTCGCGGATATCCTTATCCTTTTCAGTGGTAATTTTTACCTTAATCTGCTCCTCATTCGGCGTATTTTCATATTGGATCTCTTTTGCATCGAGCGCATTAAGCGCCGGAACCAGCTGCTTTCTCGTTCCGTGAACGGTACATGTAACCGTGTTTGATCCAAGCATCAGTTTACTTAAGTTTTCCGGGGTATCACTCGCAACGAGCTGTCCCTTTGCAATAATCATGACGTAATCGCAGACAGCGCTGACCTCGGAGAGGATGTGGGAACTTAAGATAACGGTATGTTTTTACCCAGTGATTTGATCAGGTCGCGGATCTCAATGATCTGCTTGGGATCCAGGCCTACCGTCGGCTCATCGAGGATGATGATCGGCGGATAACCGAGCACTGCCTGTGCCAGTCCGACTCTCTGACGGTATCCTTTCGACAGGTTCTTGATCAGACGGTTCTGCATATCGGTGATCTTCACCAGATTCATGACCTCAAGAATCTGTTTCTTTCTCTGATCCTTTGGAATTTTCTTTAATTCCGCCACGAATTTCAGATATTCCAGAACGGTCATATCCGTGTAGACCGGCGGCAGCTCCGGCAGATAGCCGATGCATTTTTTTGCCTCCTCCGGCTCCTCCAGGATGTTGTGCCCGTTGATCAGCACCTCGCCCTCCGTAGATGCCAGATAACCGGTGATGATGTTCATGGTCGTTGATTTTCCGGCGCCGTTCGGGCCAAGGAAACCATAGATCTGGCCTTCTTCTACGGTAAAACTCAGGTTGTTGACAGCTACGTGGTCGCCATAGCGTTTCACCAGGTTTTTAACCTCTATCAATGTTCCTTCCTCCTTGTTTCTTAAAGCAGTCCCAGCCCGCCCTTGGGGGTGAAAGAGCCGGAGATGCTCTCATTTTCTAAAGACACTTTATCTTATTCTGAAAATGTGATAATTTGCTGGAAAATTTGTGAAAAAACAGTGAAGCCATGGAGCAGTTTGTTTGTTTTTCGACGAAAAATCAATTTCTTTTACCATAAGAATCATGTATACTATAACGTATCCGCGGACGGACGCTTTTCCATTTTTGTTCCGCCGCGAAACATTACGCCGGACTTTTTCCCGTCCGGGACTGGAGATTTTAGGAGACTCTATGAATAAAAAAGACTACTACTGGGCCAAGTATATGCTGATTTTCGGCTTTTCTGCATCTCTTTTGGCACCTCGATTTTCCTGAAAACCGAACACGCCCCCGATGAGGCGATGCGGATGCTGATTCCGGAATACATCGTCTCACACCACACACTGCCGAACGGCATGGAAGAATCGGTGCGCCATCCGCTGTGGGGATTCTCCTATGCGCTGTATCCGTATCTGACCGCGATCATCAGCTCCGTGTTTATGGCCATTACATCGCTGTTTACGAAAAGTGCAGCGGCTCTTTTAACTGCCGCCCGCCTCACCAGCGTCCTTTCCGGCACCGGCACACTGATCGTTGTCTTTCTGATCGGAGAAGAGCTCTTTGAACGCCGCGAATCGGCACTGCTTAGCGGTATTTTCGTCGGATTTCTGCCGCAGTTCGTGTTCCTCTCCTGCTATGTAAACAACGATTCTTTTGCTGTTTTCACGGTCGCACTGATCATCTACTTCTGGATCCGCGGCATGAAAAGCGCATTCTGCAAGAAAGACTGCATCGGCCTTGGAGCAGGCTGCGGACTCTGCGCGCTGTCGTACTATAACGCCTACGCGTACCTGCTGTGCAGCATTCTGCTGTTCTTCGCGCTGATGATTCATTTCCGGAAACCGGCAAAAGAAATTTTTGTCAAAGCGCTGGCTGTTTTCGCTATCGCCTTCCTGATCGGCGGCTGGTTCTTCATCCGCAATGCCGTCATCCACGACGGCGATCTGCTCGGCATGCGCACCTCGAATGAATCCGCAGCGCTGTACGCAGCCGATGAATACAAACCAGAGAATCGTCAGACCCCGGCATCCGAAGGCTGGAACTTCCAGCAGACGTATTTACAGACCCCGGAGGGCCGCACCTCCAACTGGCTGTTCTCGACCGTCAGCAGCTTCATCGGCTCGTTCTCCTACATGACCGTCCATCTCCCGATGGTGCTTTATCTGCTGTACGGCGCCCTGATGGCATTCGGATTCCTAGTGTTTTTGTTCCTCGGCATGGTTCCGCACTGGTTCCGCAAAAAAGCCGCAGCTTCTCCTCTTTGTGATGCTGTTCCTCGCCTGCCTGGTCACGCTGTTCATGGACATGTACAACACGTATTTCAGCGATTACCAGTCTCAGGGCCGCTACCTGATGCCGGCGCTTGTCCCGCTGATGGTCTGGATCGATGACGGCTATTCTTCACTCACTGCAAAACTTCCCGCTGAGTGGAAACGCGCCTCCTGCCATCTGACACTCCTGCCGGGAGCAGTCTGGCTTGTACTGTTTCTCATCAGCTACATCGGATTTCTGATTCCGGGCTGCTGTATGGCATCCTAAACGTTTTCAGAACGTCAAGAAGCGCTGCAAAGAACTTTTTTCTTCTGTTCTTTGCAGCGCTTCTTTTATTTTTTTGAATTTTTTACTGAATCGGCTCCTTCGCCGGTGTTCCCGCTTTTCTCGGGTACTTTTTCGGCGTTGCCTTCCCCTTCTCGATACAGACAAACGATCTCTCATCCTCCGTTCCCGTAAGCTGGAAATAAACCGGCTCTTTTGCCTCGCCGCCAAGCACATGAATCGCTTTTTGGGCCGCAGTAAGCTCCTCATTCAATTTGCCCGATTTATACGAGACAAACCGTCCTCCCACCTTCACATATGGCAGACAATATTCCGAAAGGGAGCTTAAATTCGCCACTGCCCGCGATACCACGAGATCAAACTGCTCCCGGTAATCCTTCTGGCGTGCGAAATCCTCAGCTCTTCCGTGAACCGCCGTGATTTTCGAAAGGCCAAGCTGTCCGATCACCTCATTCAGGAATTTCACTCTCTTATTCAGTGAATCCAGCAATACAACTTCCACCTCCGGAAACGCGATTTTCAGCGGGATTCCCGGAAAACCGGCTCCCGTTCCCACGTCGAGAATGCGTCCCGCCTGTTCCACATCACAGACCTTCACCAGCGACAGGCTGTCGAGGAAATGTTTCGTGATAACCTGATCGAACTCGGTAATCGCCGTCAGATTCATAAACGAATTCCACTCCACCAGCAGCTCATAATACTGCAGAAACTGCGTTTTCTGCTCCTCGGAAAGTGTGATTCCAAGCTCAAAAAGGCCGCGCTCAAATCCTTCAAGATTGTATTCTTTCATGTTGTTCTCCGTTCTTCTCTATTCTTCCAAGTGCCCGCTGCACTTTTTGTTACGATCCACGCAGCGTGAAAGCACTTGCGGTTTCGCTGCATAAGAACGTAATTCAGGCACGCATATCTGTCCTTTATTTATGTCCCAGATACACCAGCAGAACCGAAATATCCGCCGGGGAAACGCCCGAAATACGGGACGCCTGGCCGATGTTGATCGGGCGGTACAGGTTCAGCTTCTGTTTCGCCTCGATGCGCAGGCTCTGGATCTCGTCGTAATTGATATTCTCCGGGATCTTCTTCTCTTCCATCTTTTTAAACTGCTCCACCTGCTTCATCTGGCGCCTGATGTAGCCGTCGTACTTGATGTTGATGTTGACCTGCTCCTGCACATCCTCCGGCAGCTTTGGTCTTTTCGGATCTACTTCCGCCAGCATCTTATAATTCAGCTCCGGCCGGCGGATCAGCTCTGCGAGCGAACTTCCGCCGGAAAGCAGCGTTGATCCATACTCTTCCAGAAGCTCATTGATGTTCGAGCTCGTTCCCACATACGTATTCTCCACGCGCTCAATCTCTTCCTGAATCCGCTGTTCTTTTACTTTCAGTGCCTCATACTGCTCCTCGCTGATCAGACCCACGCGGTAGCCGTATTTGCGCAGACGCAGATCCGCGTTGTCCTGACGGAGCAGCAGACGGTATTCCGCGCGGCTCGTCATCATACGGTACGGCTCATGGTTCTCTTTCGTCACAAGGTCGTCGATCAGAACGCCGATATACGACTCCGAACGGTCGAGCACCAGCTCTCCTTTTCCCTGTACGCGGAGCGCTGCGTTGATACCCGCGATCAGACCCTGTGCCGCAGCCTCTTCATATCCCGAACTACCGTTAAACTGGCCGCCGGAAAACAGATTTTTGATCGCCTTGAACTCGAGGGACGGCAGAAGCTGTCTCGGGTTGATGCAGTCGTACTCGATCGCATACGCATTCCGCACGATTTTTGCATGCTCTAGACCCGGCACGGTGTGATACATCGCAATCTGCACATCCTCCGGCAGCGAGCTTGACATGCCGCCGACGTACATCTCGTTCGTGTATCGTCCCTCCGGCTCCAGGAACACCTGATGGCGGTTTTTATCGGCAAATTTTACAACTTTATCTTCAATGGATGGACAGTACCGCGGGCCTGTTCCCTCGATCATGCCGGAATACAGCGGCGACCGGTCGAGGTTTTCGCGGATAATTTTGTGCGTTTCTTCATTCGTATACGTCAGCCAGCAGGATTCCTGATCGATCTGTACACTCTCCGGATCGGTCGAGAATGAGAACGGCACAACGCGCTCATCGCCAAACTGCTCTTCCATCTTGGAAAAATCGATGCTCCGCTTGTCAATACGCGCCGGAGTTCCTGTTTTAAAACGCACCATCTCCACGCCGTTCGCTTTCAGGGAATCCGTCAGATGCGTCGCCGCCTGCAGGCCGTTCGGGCCGGTATACGTGCTCACATCGCCGTAAATGCACCGTGCATTCAGATAAACGCCGGTACAGAGGACGGCAGCCTTACAGTGGTAAACCGCGCCGGAAACGGCCTTTACACCCGTCAGAACACCGTCTTCCACGATCAGCTCCGCAATCTCCATCTGGCGGATCGTCAGATGATCGGTATTTTCAAGAACCTCGCGCATCGACTGGCTGTACGCCCGCTTATCCGCCTGCGCACGCAGCGAATGCACCGCCGGTCCCTTCGATTGATTCAGCATTTTCGACTGAATAAACGTCTTATCAATATTTTTACCCATCTCGCCGCCGAGCGCGTCGATCTCTTTTACGAGGTGTCCCTTCGAGGTTCCTCCGATGTTCGGATTGCACGGCATCATCGCGATGCTGTCGACACTTACCGTAAATACAACCGTTTCCAGCCCCATCCGCGCTGCCGCAAGCGCTGCCTCGCATCCCGCATGGCCTGCGCCGATGACGGCAATATCAATTGTTTCTTCTAAAACTGCCATTTTTTCTTTTATCCTCTTTCTCTATCTACAGCTTTGAATTTTGCCTTAAGCTTTTTCTACTCTGTCAAAATCCGGCTGTCGTTCCTTGTAACTCTATTCCGGCAGATCTTCGTAATCTGCATTTGCTGCCTTTATTTACCTGTACAGAACTTGCTGAAAATCTCATTCACAAGGTCCTCTCCCACCGCTTCACCGATGATCGAACCCAGCTCCTCATACGCATTCATAAGATCAATGGAAAAGAAATCCTCCGGCATACCCATTTCGATGCTTTCTGCCGTCAGTTCCAGACTCTTTTTTGCTGCAAGAAGCGCCTGCTTGTGGCGCGCATTCGTGATGTAAACCTCATCGTTGAACGAAATTTCGCCCTGGAAAAACATCTTTTTCATCTGTTCCTCCAGCTCTTCCATACCCGTCTCTTCCCGCGCGGAAATGCTGATGACCGGAGCGCCTGTTTTCTGCTCCATCTCCTCTTTTTCGATCACAGCAGTCAAATCCGACTTATTCAACAGCACAATCGCCTTGCGCCCTTTCAGGATTTCCATGATTTTTGCATCATTCTCATCAAGCGGCACGGATGCATCCACCACGTAGAGAATCAGATCCGCGTCCTTTGCATACTCCAAAGCACGGTCCACACCGATTTTCTCGACCGTATCCGCCGTTTTTCGAATACCCGCCGTATCCAGAATCCGAAGGGAAATGCCCTTTAAGACCAGATTTTCCTCGAGCACGTCGCGTGTCGTTCCGGCGATATCCGTTACAATCGCCTTTTCCTCTCCGGCCAGCAGATTCAAAAGCGACGATTTTCCGGCATTCGGCTTTCCAAGAATAACTGTCTTGATGCCCTCCTGGATCATCTTACCCTCATCCGCAGATGCCAGGAGCTTTTCCACCTGTTTTTTCTGCTCCGCAACAACCACGGCCAGCCGCTCCGGGTATCCGTCCAGACTGATGTGCTCCGGGTCATCAAGCGCCGACTCGATAAACGCGATCTCATAAATCAGCTTCTCGCGAATTGCCCGGATCGCCTTTTTCACCGTTCCGCGCAGCTGGCTCTCGGAGCTTTTTAAGGCATACGCACTCTTTGCCGAGATGACATCCATAACCGCCTCGGCCTGCGTTAGATCCATTCTTCCGTTCAGAAACGCCCGTTTCGTAAACTCACCCGGATCTGCTGCCCGCGCGCCCGCATGTAAGACTGCCTCAAGCACCTTTTTTACCGCCAGCACACCGCCGTGACAGTCGATCTCGACGGTATTTTCACCTGTATATGTTTTCGGTCCTTTCATTACCATGACAAGGACCTCATCAATCACTTCCTCCCCTTCGGTAATCCAGCCATAATGAATGGTGTGCGATTTGACCGCAGAAAGCTTTTTTCCTTCTTTTTTTGCACGGAATACGCGATCCGCCACTTCGAATGCATCGTTTCCGCTGATTCTTACAATACCAATTCCCGCCGGCGTCATCGCTGTGGACACTGCGGCAATTGTATCATCCAAATGAAATCCTGCCATTGTTTCCAGTCCTTTCTAAAACCTCTCTTTTTGGGGATCCCAGTATTCAGATCCACATTTTTTCTTTCCTCTCGCATGGCTCTGAATAGTTCCATTTTAGCAGAAAACCAGAAAAGACGGTACCCCGTATTTTACACAGGTACCGTCTTTTTGCATATTTTTTACGCTTTCTTATCGTTTCGGCGCTACAACAACGTGGCGATATGGCTCGCTGCCCTCGCTGTAGGTCTCCACAAATTTATTTCCCTGCAGTGCAGAGTGGATGATTCTTCTCTCGTAAGGATTCATTGGCTCCAGAGAAACCGGTCTTCTGGTCTTTTTCACTTTGTAAGCGATGTTTCTTGCCAGGTTTTCCAGTGTTTCTTTTCTGCGCTTGCGGTAATTTTCCGTATCAAGTTTGACACGAACGTAATCCTTCTGCTCTTTATTGACTACAAGGCTGGTCAGATACTGAAGGGAATCCAGCGTCTGTCCTCTTTTTCCGATCAGGATGCCCATATCCTCACCGGCAAAATCAACTTCAAGAGAACCATTCTCGGCATTGTACTCCATCTGGATCTCAACCGGGAGCTCCATGGCTTTGAACACGCCGCTTAAGAACTCAAGTGCCGTTGCCTTGATCTGGGCGATTTCCTCGTCTGTTCTCTGAACTACTTCACGCTCTTCTCTTGGCTCGGAGCGTCTTGCAGTTTCTGCCTGACGCGGAGCAGATTTTCTTTCCGTTTCTTTCTTTACAGCTTCTTTTTTCGGCGCTTCTTTTACCGGTGCAGGAGCTGCCTCTTTTTTCTCTGGTTTCTGGGGTGCTTCCGGTTCTTTTTCCGGTGCGGCTTTTACAGCGGCACGGATCACAGCCGGTTTACTTCCGATTCCAAAGAATCCGGAACTGCCTTCGCTGATGACCTGGATCTCCAGTTTATCGCTGGCAGCCTGAAGCTCGATGCAGGCTTTTGTAATGGCGTCGTCCACGGTTTTTGCGGATACTTCGATAAACTCCATAAAGATTTACCCCCTATTTTTTCTTTTTGCTGTTCTTTTCATCAAACTGTTTTACCATGTTTGCTTTCGCAGCGATGCTTCCGGCGCGGTATTCCTGATTGCTGTTGTAATACTCAGTCGAAGCCTTTCTTGCTGCCTCTTTTTCCTCAGCAGACGGCTCTTCGTTCTCCTGTACCTGAATATTACGCACACTCTGCGTTGCAGCCTGTGTGATTTTCTGCGGCGGAAGGCCGGCTTTTTCTCTCTTCTTTGCAGCTTTTTCCTGGTTTTTGTGGATCACCTCATCCATGTCGATCGAGGACATATGGCGGTTGATGATAACCTGCTGTACACTTCGAACGAGCGCACCGGCGATCCAGTAAATACCAATACCGATGGAGAATGATAAACACATAAATGCGGAGAAAACAGGCATTACCGTGTTCATGGTCTTCATGGAATTTTCCATGGAGTTTGCTGTCTTATTTCCGTTGTTGGAAGATGGTGCCTGCGGCATCAGCTTGTAGTTCAGCCACTGGGTAAACCATGCCAGAACCGGCACCAGAATTGCTCCTGCAATCAGAAGCGCAGATCCGTTTGCCATACCCTCACGGATGACATCCATCGGAGACTGTGTAATATTAAATCCAAGGAACATGTTAATATGTTTGGAATCCGCTGCGGTTTTTGTAATGGTATCCGCAATGCCAGAGAACTGACTGATATCTGCCAGTTTCTCCCACTGGGACGGTTTCAGCACATAAAACATGTCCAGAAGGTTGTTTTCGGTTAATGTTTCACTTACTTTACTGTACATGGTAACACGGTTATCTGTGATAAACTGTGTCAGAATTCCAGAATATCCTGATACACCCATCATCTGTGTTGTCAGTCCCTGGAATACATTGCGGACACTTCCGATATATCCCGGAATATGATAGATAACCTGGTACAGTGCAAGCAGAATCGGCATCTGAATCAGCAGTGTACTGCAGCTTCCTGTCGGGGAGACACCGTATTTCTGATAAACTGCCATGGTTTCTTCAGATTTTTTCATCTGAGAAGCCTGGTCTTTTTTGTTCTGATATTTCTTTTCAATTCTCTGCAGATCCGGCTGCATTACGCTCATCATCTTCGACATCTTCTGCTGCTTGATCTGAAGCGGCGTCAGAACGAGATAAATGATAATCGTATACAGAATAATCGCAATACCGATATTCGGAATTCCAATTTTTTCCAGACAAAAATAAATTCCATTGATCAGCCAGCCGAGGATCTGGCATACCCACCCGATAATCGGCCACGTTGATTTACTCAGTACGATATCCAAAACGTCTTTTCCTCCTTATTTATCTACGGCACAGGGTCGTAACCTCCGTGTGAAAACGGGTTACATCTCAGTATTCTCCATAATGCCAGCAGACTTCCTTTGAAAGCACCATATTTCTGAATCGCTTCCAGCCCGTACTGCGAGCAGGTCGGCGTATAAGGGCAGTGCACCCTCTTCAGAGGAGACAGGTACTTCTGATAAAACCGGATACCTTTTATCAATACCGTCTTCATTTTTTCTGTTTCCTTTAATATATGATGTAGTCTTCCCAGATGCAAAAGTGCTCCCTCTATCTCGAAATACGTACAGTTTTTTGCATTAACTCTTGCGATCACAACTACATCCATTCCACACTGAAATTCCTCTTCATGCAGACGATAACTCTCCCGGATCAGTCTCGCCAGATGGTGGCGCACAACGCTGTTTCCCACCTTTTTACTTACTGAAATTCCAATCCGGTTCCGTCCCAGCTGATTTTTCTTCACATACATGACCAGAAATCGGTTTGCAAACGATGTTCCCTGCTTATAAACCAGCTGAAAATCTCTGTTTTTTTTCAGGCTTTCCGAATATTTCATGAATCCATTCTTTCCTTCATGATTTGTCTAAATTTTCTTTTCATTGAATAGCTTTAGATAGAAGAAAAGACCACATAAATTTTATGCGGCCTTTGGTTTTATGCTGATAATTTTTTTCTCCTTTTAATCTTCTTGCAGCTAAAACTTTTCTTCCACCTTTTGTGCTCATTCTTGCTCTGAATCCGTGAACTTTAGCTCTGGATCTTTTTTTCGGCTGAAATGTCATTTTCATAAGATAAGGCACCTCCTTTAAATTCTAATCAATAACTGCCTGCGAGGCAGTATTTCACTACATGTATGACAGAAAACATCATTTCAATTATATTC
>ENA-OQKT01000140-OQKT01000140.1-human-gut-metagenome-genome-assembly--contig:-NODE-140-length-13190-cov-2.538697_pt1 | contig 13190 bp, 10 predicted proteins | sample MGYA00242650_ERZ504801 | MGnify/ENA primary metagenome ERZ504801 (study PRJEB26092, sample SAMD00036396) | human gut metagenome | host: Homo sapiens | study: EMG produced TPA metagenomics assembly of...
CGGCGAGCTCAGCAGCGTGGGCGGCGGATTCATCGAACACATCGCCGTACAGCACCACGTCGGCACCGTAGGCCTTGGTGGCATCGACCTTCAGCGGCGGGGTGATCTGCGGCATGCAGATGGTGGCCTTGGCTCCACGCTCGCGGGCCGCATAGGCCACACCCTGGGCATGGTTGCCGGCAGACGCGGTGACGATGCCGTGAGCGATCTGCTCTTCGGTGAGCGAAGCAATCTTGTTATAGGCACCGCGGATCTTGAAGGATCCGGTGACCTGCAGGTTTTCCGGCTTCAGGAGAATCTCATGACCGGTCATCTCGCTCAATACCGGCGAAGGGATAATTTCCGTATGACGGGCAGTCCCTTTGAGACGTTTGGCGGCCAGCTTCAGTTCGGCTGCATGATCACGCTGCAGCGCCTTCAAAACATCCTTTTGTTCCATAGCTTTCCATTGTAAGCACCACAATGCCGAGAGACACCGGCTATCTCGCTTCACAGAGGTACATTCGGCCTCTTGCAGACAGCTATCTGCTTTTCACAGGGGTACCGAGCATCGAAAACCCCGAGTATAAGCCTTGATTTTTCAACGCTTATACTCGGGGTTTTGACGTTACGGTACCTCTTTCAAGGCGGATAGCATTTCGCAATAGCCCTGAAGTATCTCTGTGAACGGAGAAAGGTACTCAATCCGCTACAATCGCTCCAATCGCTACAGCTGAATGACGGCGGCCTCCCAAGGATCGAGCTCACGGTTGGCGAGGGAGGCCACGGCGTGCGGGGCATCATACGTGCTGATTACCACGTTCGACTCGGTGATTCCGGCGGCGGCCAGTTCGGCGGTTTCGCGCGGTAGATCAACGGTTCGGCCGGACATGTTGACCACGACCAGCAGCTTCTCATCGCCGAGGGTGCGGGTGAAGGCGTAGACATGCGCGTCATCCGCATCGAGCAGATGCCAGTCGCCGGCCGCCACGACAGGCATGTCGTGGCGCAGCGCGATGAGCTGCTTGTAGAAGGCATATACCGAATCCGGATCGTCGAATTCGCCGGCCGCGTTGATCGCCGCATGGTTGGGATTGACGGAGATCCATGGCTCCTTAGCGGCATCCGGCGCAGTGAAACCGGCATAGACAGAGCCGTCCCATTGCATCGGGGTACGCGAATTATCACGACCGCGCGCGGCGATACCCGCCAACATCGATTCGGGCGACTGCACTTTGGCTTCCTCAACCCTTTGACGGTAAGCGTTCAGGGACTCGAGGTCACGGTACTGGTCTAGGCGCGTGAAGTGGGCGTCGGTCATGCCTAGCTCTTCGCCCTGATATATGTACGGGGTGCCGCGATGCATGTGCAGCATCAGGCCAAGTGCCTTGGCCGAACGCACACGAGATTCCTCCGAGGAGTCATCACCCCAACGAGAAACGACGCGAGGCTGGTCGTGGTTACCAGTAAACAGGCTTGCCCAGCCTGCATTCTTCACGGCCGCTTGATAACCGGCCATAATGCCCTTGAGCTTCGGCAGGTCAAGTGGCAGTGGCTTCCATTTGACGCCTTCGCAGTCAAAATCAACGTGCTCGAATAGGAAGAGCATGTCCAGCTCGCCGTTGGCGGGGTCGGTGATGTATTCGTTGCGCTGTGCGGTAACGCCGGGAGCCTCGCCCACGGTGAGGAAGCCCTCACGGCCTTCGAACACTTCACGGCGCATTTCGGCCAGGAATTCGTCTTGGCGAGGGCCGTCCGCGCAGAACGGATTCGGGTTGGAATAGCCTTCCTCACCCACGGGCAGATCGTCCAGCTCGGAACCGTACTCGCCGGGCAGCTTGCCAGACAGGTCCGTGCGCTTGGAAATCAGCGTAATCACATCCATGCGGAAGCCGTCAACGCCGCGGTCAAGCCACCAGTTCATCATAGTCGTATACCGCGCGGCGCACAGCCGGATTTTCCCAGTTGAGGTCCGGCTGCTTCTTCGAGAACTGATGCAGGTAGTATTCGCCACGCTCAGGGCAATACTCCCATGCAGAACCGCCAAAGTAGGAGCCCCACTGGTTGGGCTCGGTCACCGGGCTCGCCGGCAGTGGTGCCGGGACGGGCGGGACGCCACCAATACCAGTCGGCGTGCTCATCATCCTTGTTTTTGGACGCTTCAAACCAGGCGTGTTCATCGGAAGTGTGATTGACAACAAGATCCATCACGATCTTGAGCCCACGCTTGTGGGCCTCGGCCAGCAGCTCGTCCATATCGTCGAGCGTGCCGAACAGAGGATCAATGTCCTGATAGTCGGAAATGTCATAGCCGTTGTCGTCTTGCGGAGACTTATAGACCGGGGATAGCCACAGCACATCCACGCCAAGATCAGCTAAGTAATCAAGACGCGACGTGATGCCCTTAAGATCGCCGAATCCATCGCCGTTCGTGTCTTGGAAAGAGCGCGGGTAAATCTGATAGACCACCGCGTTGGACCACCACGGATTGGGGGTGGCGCCATTGGTTCGAACGGAATCGGGAAGCACGACACGCTGCGCAGTAGTCATGATTGCAACCTTTCTAACGAATGTGACGGGAATCCCGGAGGGCGGCAAGAACCCTCCAGGATTCCACAGACTGATGACGGGATGAGACGGCTTACTTGTTCGCGCCTCGCATCACGCCGCTGATCACCCACTTCTGGGCGAAGATGTAGACGATGAGGACCGGAGCCATGGCCATCAGATAGGACGCGAAGGCCATCGGATAGTTCGACGTGAACTGGCTTTGGAACACGTACTGTGCGAGCGGAATCGTCTGATTGCTCTGATCAGTCAGCGTGATCAACGGCAGCAGGAAGTCGTTCCAAGCCCACAGTGCGGTCAAAATCGCAATCGTGGCATTAATCGGACCCATCAGCGGGAAAATGATTGTCCAGAAAATACGCCAGGTGGAAGCACCGTCGATACGAGCCGCCTCTTCCAACGAAATCGGAATCGAACGAATAAAACCAATCGCAATAAACAGGTTGGTGCCGATGCCAAGAATCGTGTACAGAATAATCAAACCAAGCTGATTATCAAGATGCAACGTACCCATTTCCTTCGCGACCGGCAGCATGATCACCGTGAACGGCACGAACATCATCGCAAGGAAGAAGTAATACAGGAAGCGGAAGAATCGCTTATCCATATTTCGTGCCACAGCATACGCGACGAACGTGTTCGTCAGCAGCGTCAACACCACCGCGCACACGGTGATGATCGCGGAGTTAAGTGCGGCCTTCGGATAGTTCACCTTATTCCATGCGTCGGCGAAATTATGCCATTCCCACGTGGTCGGCAAGCTGAACGTGCCAGCCTCGCCCGGCGTCTTCAACGCGGTGACCACAGCGAAATACAACGGCACGAGCACGGTAAGGCTCAACACCGTCACAACCGCGGTCAGCCACCAGTTGACCTTATGATCCCTGCGGATTTTCTCCGGCTTTGCTTGCGCTTGAACGCCAGTCTTTGCAGTCTTTGCAACAGTTGCGCTAGTCATGATATTTCCTCTTTACCTTCAGACTTTCAGACCCTTGCTCAGACCTTTTCCTTGCCGCTGAAGAACTTCAGCTGCACAAAGGCCAGGATTGCCAGCACGATGAAGAACGTGACCGCGTTCGCCATCTGGTAGGAGTATTCGCCATTACCAAGGCCGTTCTGGAAGATCAGGTACGAGACGGTTTCGGTCTTGGAATCCGGGCCGCCCTTGGTCAATGCCATGATCTGGTCGAACGCGCCGAGCGAATTCTTGAGGCTCAACACCATGTTGATGGTGAAGAACGGGCCGATCAGCGGGAAGGTGATCTGCCAGAAGTTCTGCCAAGCGCTCACGCCGTCGATTGCGGCTGCCTCGTAAATCTCGTTGTCGATGGTCTGAAGGCCAGCCAAGTACAACAGCGTGGAGTAGGCCACGCCCTGCCAGATCGACAGGAACACAATCGGGAACCCATGCCAAAATCCGGATTGGAAATCATCGACGTCGACAGTCCAATCAATATGCAGCGCCTGACCGATCGCCGGCAGCGGCGTCATGAAAATGTACTTGAACACGTAGCCGATGACCAGCACCGACAGGGTGTACGGAATGAAGAAGATGGCTCGGAAGCCGTTCTTGAAGGCGATTTTGGAGTTCAGCAGCACCGCCAGGAACATGCCGAGGATGTTCGTGCCGAGCGTGATCAGAATCGCGATGAAAATCGTGAACAGATACGCGTGGCCGACGCGTGCGTCCTGGAACATCGCGATGTAGTTCTTGAAGCCGATGAACTTGTAATCGCCGTAACCCTGCGAATTGGTGAACGAGTACATCGCGCCCTGCAGGAACGGCAGGTACAGGAAGATGCACACGAGAATCATCGCGGGAATGGTCATCCAGTAGAACGCCGGATCGACCTTGCGCTTGGAGTATTTCGAAACCTTCTTCGGCTTCTTTGCGGCGGCCTTGTCAGCCTTGGCCGAGATATTGCCAGTCATTGTCGTTCCTCCCCTCACCTAAAGTTCCTGGCTTCGATCTTGTCGTATTCCGACTGCATGCTGTTCAGGAATCGTTTAGTATTGCCCGACTGCACCAACGTCTGCAGGAAACCGGCGAGGTTGATGCTTGCCGGCACGTAGTGGTCACAGAAATCAGCCAGCTTGCCGGCCTTGTAGAAGTCGAGCACGCCATTCAACGCTTCATCGCCGACGTACGTATCCTTGTACGGGGTGAACGCAGACTGCTGCTTGGAGTAGTCCTTCACGTTCTCCTCGCTCATCAGGAAGTCGACGAATTCGCGAGCCTCGGTGTAATGCTTCGTATGCGCGCCGATCGTCAGCATCACGTCGTCGCCGGCGGTCAGCTGCTGTTCCTTGACGTTGTCGGTGGCCGGCATCTGCGCGAACCGCAGATTGGCGTCCTTATTGATCAGACGGATCTGCGGAATCGCGTACGTGCCGAGCGGCAGAATCGCGGCCTTGCCGGAAGCGATGTCCTGCGTGGCCTGCTGGTAGGTGACGGCCGGATTCTTCTGCGTGTAGTTCTGGTAGATTTCGATCAGCTTGCCGCTGACGGGCGTCCACAAGTCGGAGAATTTCTTGCTTCCGTCCTTGAGATACGCGTATTCCGATTCCGGCACCAGCGTGGAATTCAGCGATGCGAGCGGCGCCTGCAACGTCCACGGATCAGCGGTGCTCGCCTCAACCGGCGTGACGCCCTTGGCCTTGAGTCGCTGGAGCAGCGCGATGAATTCGCTCCACGTCTGCGGCGGATTGTCCGGATCCTCGCCGGCCTGCTTCCACACATCGGCGTTGATGATGTAGCCGCTTGCGTTGCCCGCGTACGGAATACCGTACAGACGCTTCTTGGACTTGTCGGTGGTCTGCACGAGGCTCTTCGCGATGTTCACCATGCCCGGATTGAGCTCGTCGACGATCTCGTCGTCGGTGAAATCGTGGAAGACGCCCGCTTCGGCGAGCATGCCGTAATTGATGTCGCCGTTGATGGTGATGACGTCGGGTTCGCGGTTCTTCACCAGTCGCGTGCGCAGATCGGTGGTGGCGTCCGACGAATTGTTGACATTGACTTTGATGTTGGAATGGGTTTTCTCGAATTCACGCGCCTTGGCGGTGAACCAATCCGCCGCCTCGGACTTGAATTGGAAGAAATCCAAGGTGACCGTGCCGGCGGTGCTGTTGCCGCAGCCCGCGAGCCCGACCGTCAACGCGACCGCGCATGCAGCCGTGACGACACGACCCGCGATCCGCCTGAAAGTGCCTGCGTTGGCATTGGAATCAGGTTTCATTCTCTCGACTCCTTTGTATTTTTCTTTTTCACGGCAGGCCGGCTTCATTACCAGCCTCCGTTGCTTTTTAATTGTAGAATCGGCTTGTTTTCATTCCCAGTTTCCGCGCGCCCGCACTGTACGGAAATAAAAAACGGTTATTTTGTTATTCTTGGAAAGAAAATAGACGGTAAGGACGGTCCGATATGGCGATTTCCCGATTCCACACTGGTTTGAAGGCTCGGAGTACACGCATAAGGTTGCGGCCTGCATTATGAAGTACGGTCCGATTTCGCGCATCACGCTGGCACAGATCCTTGGCCTTCGCAAGGCGCGGTATCGCGCATCACCAGTGATTTGATTTACGCTGGCGTGATCGAAGAGACGCCAATGGCAGCGGGGCATGGCGGCAAGTTACCGAAAGATTTCTTGCGGAAATCGGCACAAAAGTCAATCCAGAAAGAAAATACGGAACGTCGCGGCCGTCCGCAGACCGGACTGCGCATCATCGCCAATGCGCGCACGTTCGTCGGCATGAAAATCAACACCACCCATATCACTGCCGTAACAGTAAACGCGCTTGGGCAGATCGTGACCGGCTGCCATGACCTGCCGCTCGACGACGATTCGCCGGAATCGGTGGTCGACGTTATTCGGCAGCTGACCATGGACTGCGCCGACGAGGCGATAATGGCGGGATTGCCTTCGCCATGCGCGGTCGGCGTCTCGTTGGGCGGACATATCACGGACGATTCGGTGACGACGTTCGCACCGTTCCTGCACTGGTCGAAGCCGGTGGAATTTTCGGCGATGATTCGCAAGGCGACCGGCCTGCCGACCGGCATCTACAACGACATCGACTCATTGGTGGTGGACGCGTGCATGTTCGGCTCGGGCGTCGGATTGAACAGTTTCGCCGTGGTGACGATCGGCATCGGCGTAGGATATTCGCTCACCGTCAACGGCGAGCCGATCGACAATCCCGACAAAAGCTATGGCCTGGTCGGGCATATTCTGGTCGACCCCGACGGGCCGCGCTGCATTTCCGGACATAAAGGTTGCGCGACGTGCCTAACTGACAATTCAATCGCAACAGAATATTCGGAAATGATCGGACATCCGGCGACGTTCGACGAATTTGCGGCCGCAGCGCGCGCCAGCAAAACGCAGGCCACGAATCTGGTGAACCGCACCTGTTTCCGTTTGGGTACATTGATCGCGACCATCGCCAATCTTGCCATGCCCGACAAAATCATGATCGCTGGCGAATCGTCGTTCATTGCGAAACTCGGCGTGGGCGACCTGCGCAACGGCATCAATATGTACCGGCACAGCCAGGCGGCGCCGGTCGATTTCGAAATCGCCGAGCACGACTGGTCGCTGTGGAGCAAAGCGGCCGCAGCGCAAGCCATTCGCCAGTATGTAGGGTAAGTCGTTCGGAATCGCTGTCGCAGTGTGAGGCCGGTACGCGAAAGTACCAGCCTCACCATACAAAACAGATACTCAGATGCGGACTACTTTGAAAAGGACGGCCTGCGCAGGATGCAGCGCCGGCGGGCGGATGCCATAGGCGGCGAGCGCACGGCCGGTCATCTTCACACCATCGGCGGTCCACCAGCCGAGCGGGCTTTGGCCGTTGCCGATGTCCTGCTTGGCCAGGTCGAGGCTCACGTCGAGCGGGGACACCACGTATACGGCGTCCGGATCGAGGCCGGGCAGCTTCACGGGGGCGGACGGATAGGTCTGCGATGTGGTCAGCTGTGTGAAGCGGTAGATCGCGGCGGCCTTGTTCGGCATGACGCAACCGTCCACGCGCACGGCCGGATCGGCCGCGTCGGAATGCACCGCGGTGTCGACGGCGAACCATTCGCGATGCTTCTTGAATTCGGCCGTCCATTCGGCGAGCTTGTCGATGTCCTCCTGCGGTTCCTTGAGCAGATTCCATTCGATGCCCATGTGTCCGAAGAAGGCCGTGGCCATGCGCATTTCCTGGGAGGTGGCGCGATGCGTGGAATGCGCCGGGGAAGCGCCCACGTGCTCGCCGATCATTTCCGGCGGTACCAGCAGCGACGTGTAGCGCTGGATGTCGGCGCGTTCCACCGGGTCGACGCAGTCAGACGCCCAAACGCGATCGGCTACTTCAAGAATGCCCAAATCGATACGGCCGCCGCCGGAGGAGCAGCTTTCGATTTCCAGGCCGGGGTGCGCTGCCTTCAGATCGGTGAAGATGCGGTATACGGCGAGCGTCTGCGCGTGCGCTGCCGGACGGCCGGTCAGCGGCGAGACTTCTTCGGTAACGAGCTTGTTGTGGTCCCACTTGATGTAGTCGATGCCCAGCTCGCTGACGAGCTTGTCCATCGCACCGTAAATATAGTCGTACGCGTCCGGGTTGGTCAGGTCGACGACCTGCTGGGTGCGGCCCTGCATCGGCAGACGACCGGCGGTGGGCTTCAGCACCCAGTCCGGATGGTTGCGGAACATGTCGGAATCGGGGTTGACCATTTCCGGCTCGAACCACAGGCCGAATTCGAGGCCCTTGCCGTGCACGTAGTCGGCGAGCGCCTTCAGGGACTTGTCTCCGTCGGGCCAGACGTCCTGCGAAATCTGCCAGTCGCCGAGGCCGGCGGTGTCGTCACGGCGGGCGCCGAACCAGCCATCGTCCACGACGAATCGTTCGACGCCGCTTTCCACGGCTTTGTCGGCGAGGGCGGTCAGGGTGTCGTAATCGTGGTTGAAGTAGACGGCTTCCCACGTGTTGAGGATGACCGGACGCGGCTTGGGCGCGATGCCATGGTCCACGAGCCAGTCGCGGTGCACGCGGCGGATGTAACCGTGGAAGCGTGAGGCGACTTCGTTGAGCCCCTCGCCGTAAGAGCCGACGAGCCATGGCGTGGTGTAGCTTTCACCGTGTTCCAGACCGACTTCGCCGCCGAAGAGCACTTCGCCGCCACCGATCACGCCAGTGGTGTAGGGCAGTCGTTCCGCGGACAGCACGCTGTTGCCGCTCCATGCCACGTGCGCGGAGTAGACGTTGCCGTGGGTGAAACCGAAGCCGTGTTCGCCAACGCTGAGCAGCAGGGTGGCGTCGAAGTCGGGGCGGCCGATCATGGAGGATTTGGCGAAGCGCCCGATGGTGAAGTCCTGGCGCTGTGGGGAACGCTCACGCAGATGGTGACCGGTGGTGGTGAGGATCTCGTTGGCGTCGGCGGGCACGCTGAATGCAAGTTCGATCTTGCCGATCTCGAGTCGTCCCTCGCCGGTGTTCGTCACCTCCGCATGCTGGCGGATGAGGCCGGTTTCATCGAGCTCACAGGTCCACGTAAGTTTCACGCATTGTTCCACGTCCTCGGCAGTGACGGTGACGGTAGGCGTCTGCTTGGGCTCGGAGGCCACGCTCCAGCTGGGGTAGCCGTCTTTTTCGGCCATGGTGTAGGTTTTGCCGGCGGCCACGGTTTCGGCTTTGATGTCGGTGACCTGGAACTTGCAGAACAGTTCCACGCCGTCACGGCGCACGTCGAAACGGTCAGAGCCGGACCACGCTTCGGACTGTGTCGGCAGCACGCTCGGCCATGCGGTGTAGTCGAGGGCTCCGGAAACACGCTGCGGAGCGAGCGCGTCGAACGTGTTGATCACGGTTTCCGGTGCGGTGAGCGGGCGACCCCAATGCACGAATCTCGGCAAATCGCTGCCGGGGAACACCAGAGCAAAAGCTGCGACGGCAGCCGGCTGCTCGGCATACACGGCGGTAAGGGGTGTGCCGTTGGAAGCGGTGCCGTGGAAAGTCTGAATGAGCGTCATTGCAGCATCCTTTTCTTGCGATTCTTGGTTGGTATGACGCTTTGATGATACTGCATACCGCTTTTCTTCTCGTCGCCCTGCGTGTTTGTTTCTTTCGGAAAGTAATTAGCGTCGGCGCGCGAAGAAATCGGTCATCAATCGCCCGCATTCTGCTTCGCGCACACCGCCAATCACTTCCGGTACAAGTCCGACGTGCGGATCGCGGGGAATATCCCATACCGAACCGCATGCACCCAACTTGGCATCCCACGCACCGAACACAATACGTCCGATATGCGTCTGCAGGCAGGCACCGGCGCACATCGGGCACGGCTCCAACGTAACGACAAGCGTGCAATCAGCGAGATTCCAAGTGCCAAGCGAGGCGGCCGCTTCAGCCATCGCCTTGACTTCGGCGTGGGCAAGCGGATCGGCATGCGTCTCACGCAGGTTCCGCCCGCGGCCAATCACCTGTCCGTCAGCGGCAAGCACGACGGCACCGACCGGCACCTCGCCATCCGCGGCGGCTTCGCGGGCCAGCGCGATCGCCGGTTCCATATCATCGTCCCATCGCATACGCCACAGTGTAGCGGCGGCCATACGACCGCTCCGCACGACTGGTCCGCACGTCCGACCTGCATGCCCGACCTGCGCACCCAACCGAAGCGGCACGAACGTCAGCCCATGGCGAAACACGCTCATAACCGCCTCTTGGTAGGCTGGAAAAGGTTGGGAAATACGCGCGAAGGAGGCACGTTGGCGGTATTCGAGTTGATTCTATGCATCATCGCTGCCGTCGTATTATCCTCCTTCTTAAGTCGTTTCATACCCAAGGTCTCCACGCCGCTCGTGCAGATCGCGTTGGGCGCGCTGGCATCACAGCTGCCGTTCTTTCCGGACGTGACGCTCAGCCCTGAACTGTTCATGGTGCTGTTCATCGCGCCGCTGCTGTATTTGGAAGCGCATGAGATTGACAAAACCGAGCTACTGAAATCCGTCAAACTGTCATTGTCGCTGGCGATCGGCCTGGCGATCGCGACCATGGTGGCGGTCGGTTTCGCATTGCACACCGTCTGGCCGGCGATTCCGCTCGCTGCGGCACTTGCGCTCGGTGCCGCGCTCGGGCCGACCGATGCGGTCGCAGTGTCGTCGCTCGGCAAGGAGGCGGCGCTGACCGAACGCCAAACGAGCGTACTGAAGGGTGAATCGTTGTTCAACGACGCTTCCGGTATCGTCGGCTTCCAGTTCGCCATCGCGGCGGCGGTCAGCGGCGTGTTCGAAGTGGGCGAATCGGCCGCGCAATTCGTGATCTCGTTCTTCGGCGGCGCGATCTTCGGCCTTGTGGTTGGGCACCATGGCCGACCTGCTGTTCGAATCACTGCGCTCCCTCGGCTGGGAAACGACTACCAGCCGCATTCTCATGGAGCTATTCCTGCCGTTCATCCTGTATCTGGGTGCAGAGGCGGTCCACGTCTCCGGCATTCTGTCGGTCGTGGCCGCGGGCCTGATCATCCGATTCGACCGCACCGGCATCGGACCGAATGTGGCACGCACGAACATCGTATCGTCAAGCGTGTGGGGCGTGCTGTCGTTCTCGCTCAACGGCACAGTGTTCATCCTGCTCGGCATGCTGCTGCCGAACGCGATGTCGGCCAGCTGGGATGATCCGCACATCAGCAACGGCCTGCTGATGTGCGCGATCCTCACCGTCTCCGCCGTGGTGATCGCCATGCGGTTCCTGTGGATCTCGCTGATGCTCCGGCTCGCGCGCGACACCACCACCGGCAAGCGGCGCAAAATGACGGCGCAGCGCTGGCGTTCCGCCGCGGTCATGACATTCGGCGGACCGAAGGGCACCATCACGCTGTCGTTGATGTTCACGATCCCCTACACGCTGGCGGCCGGCGCGAACTTCCCGATGCGCGACGAACTGATCTTTATAGCCGCCGGCGTGATCGTGGTGACGCTGCTGCTGGCGAATTTCCTGCTGCCGCTGCTTGCGCCGAATCGCGACAAGGACACGTCGACGGAAATGACGGAGATCACCATCGAAGTGCTGCGGCGGACGGTCGAAGAGCTGTCGGGCCGTGTCACGCCGGACAACCGTCGGGCGGTGCTTATGGTCATCGATTCCTATACGAAACGCATCACGCGGTTGAAACAGCGCACCGGCGAAATCGATCCGCAGGGGTATATGCAGCTGCAGATCGACGCGCTCAACTGGGAGAAGGAGTACGTCAAGAACCGTCTGGCGGGCGTGCGCGCGGCGATCAAGGCAAATCCCGCCGAGAACCGCGCCGCGAACGATCTGGAGGCCGAGGCCTGCGAGCGCCTGCTCGACCAGATCATGAGCTCGCTGCGCCACATCGAAACCGCACACAATTCAGGCCGTATGATCTGGCGCGTCAAAGGCCGGTACAAGGCGCTGCAGCGGCGCATGGGCACGTTGGCGAAACGCGTGAACAGCCGCATCCGGCGCACGACCCCGCTGTTCAGCGACGACGAGCTGTTCGCGCATACGCGCGTGGTCCAAGTGGATGCGATCGAACATGTGATCGACCGACTGTATGAGGAGATGGGCGGCGACACGTACAACACCGAGCACTGCTCCGGCCTGCTGTTGGACTACCGACGCAGCGAATCCGCGTTGAGGGCGCGTCCGAATATGGGCATCAGCGCCGAAGCGCAGGAACAGGCCGAGGAGGTCAAGCGCGAAAGCTACGGCATCGAGCTGGGCGTGATCCAGGACATGTATGAGGCCGGCGACATCACGCGTGCGCAAAGCAAACAGCTGCGACGCAACGTATATGTGATGAGCGTGGATGCGGACGCGCAGATCTGACCCGGGTTGCGCGCTCAGGATACACGTTTCCCTCGCACGTTCATCGTGCTTAGCGGCCACGGCATATACCTGTATTACCAGCGCGAACAGCCGATCCCCAGGTATCCCTCCTACCGAGGAAGAACACCTCAAGGAACGGAAGAGCAGGGATCACGCGTCCGCATCCGAAAATCATCGGAACAGAACCCAAGAGCGCTTTTAAAACTTTTGCATATGATAACGCATGAATATTTGAGACAAAGTAGGTATCTTGGAATAAAGACGAGGTTTTTCACTTCATCCGGTCGGAAATAAGCCGAAGTGAAAACAATGTGGATAACTCTGCAAAGATGAGAATTGTCTGTTTCATTTAGACACGAATGCTCCTTTCGAAAGGATGATTGACAAATACCCCCTAATAGCCTATTGTTCAGTCATGCTTCATCGGCATTGCAAAGAAAGGGGATTGAATGAAAATAGTCAAGAGAATATCTGCCCTTTTCATTGGTCTAGCACTTATGGTGGCTCTGCCTGTCACCGCTCATGCGTCTACAAACGATGATCAGCAAGACATCGCATCATTGGATATGTCCGTCATCGACGTGCAAATACAATCACGCGGCGTTATGACCGCGGAAGATCTGTACGACTTCCTCCAATCCGATGCAGAGAAAACTGTTGACATCGATGCTGAAACAGGGAAAATTACCGCCGTGAGCGAAGGTATAACGAAACCTAGGATTACGGTCAACAATATTTGCAATGGCCATGACTCATGCCTTATCCACAATCGTGTTCCTTATGCGGACTTCGGATTTAGCGGGACC
>ENA-OQKT01000142-OQKT01000142.1-human-gut-metagenome-genome-assembly--contig:-NODE-142-length-13115-cov-2.678087_pt1 | contig 13115 bp, 10 predicted proteins | sample MGYA00242650_ERZ504801 | MGnify/ENA primary metagenome ERZ504801 (study PRJEB26092, sample SAMD00036396) | human gut metagenome | host: Homo sapiens | study: EMG produced TPA metagenomics assembly of...
CACAATACGTTTTTTTAAAGAACTTGGAATACCTGCATATGACAATGCAGGCTACATTTATCCAAATTCAAGGCAGGCTGCATCTGTTGTGGCAGCCTTTCGCATGGAGCTTATGAGACTTCATGTGGATGTGAAAACAGGCATAAGTATTACAGAAATTAAGACTACAGGGATTATGGCTAAAGACACAAAGTCTGCTGCTAATCCGGCAACTAATAAGAAGACAGATGACCGAACCGGTTACTGCATCCAAACAGACAAGGGCAGCTTTAAGTCCAAAAGGCTTATCATAGCGTGTGGCCTTACGGCTTCCCCAAAGCTTGGAAGTGACGGAAGCCTGTTTCGACAGATAGAAGCTCTCGGACATCATATCCAAAAGCCATTACCCGCGCTTTGCGGCTTTAGCTGTGATGGTCTTAATTTCAAAAAAATCACAGGCGTCAGGTGCGATGCTACCGTCGCTTCCGTGATAGACGGTCAAATGACAGAGCAAAATACAGGGGAGCTGCAGTTAGCTGACTATGGCATCTCAGGCATCCCGGTTTTTCAGATTTCAAGTCTTATGTCAAGAGCCCTCGATAAAGATCAAAGGGTCGAAGTGATAATTGACTTTTTGCCAGCTTTTAGTGATGATGAGCTTAATGGATACATAAAGGACAGAAGCAGTACAACGGCAGACAACCGCTCGTTAAATGAGATGCTTAACGGACTTTTAAACAATAAGCTTCTTCTTGAACTGATACACAAATCAGGAGTATCTCCTGACAAAAAGGGAAGGCTGTTGACAGATGATGATTGTAAAAGTCTCACCCGCTCAATAAAGCATACAGCCGTTTCGGTAAAAAGGCCAAGAGGAGCCGAATTTGCACAGGTGTGTGCAGGCGGCATATGTACAAAGGAAATAGATGTACGTACATTGGAGTCCAAAATCCATCCGGGGCTTTACTTTTGCGGCGAGCTGCTTGATGTGGACGGCATATGCGGTGGCTACAATCTGCAGTGGGCATGGACAAGTGGATATATAGCAGGAGAAATGCAGTAAATGATTAAAATTAACCAGATAAAGCTCCCCGTCACGCACAGTGATGAGGCATTAAAAAAGAAAATAATAAAAATGCTTAAGCTCAATGCCAAGACAGGCTTTACATACCGGATATTAAAGAAATCACTTGACGCGCGTAAAAAACCTGAGCTGTTCTATACATATTCCGTTGCTGTAGAGCTAGATGATACAAAAAAATAGCGAAGAAGCAATTGTAAAAAGAGCAAACAGTTCATCTGTGCTCATTTACAAAGAAAAAGAATACCGGATACCTGCGCACGGAAATATATCGCTTGACAGGCGCCCTGTTATTGCAGGGGCAGGACCTGCCGGGCTGTTTTGTGCATATATATTGGCAGAGGCAGGTTTTCGCCCGATAGTTATCGAGCGTGGCAGTCGGGTTGAGAAAAGAACCTGCGATGTACAAAAATTCTGGGAGAGCGGCATACTTAATCCCAAAAGCAATGTACAGTTTGGTGAGGGCGGTGCCGGAACCTTTTCAGACGGCAAGCTGAATACATCCGTAAAGGATCCTTCGGGCAGAAATCGTCTTGTGCTTGAGACATTTGTGCGCTTTGGGGCAGATCCGTCCATACTTTATGACAACAAGCCACATATTGGTACTGATGTGCTTTCAGAAGTAATTGTCAACATGCGTGAGTTTTTGGTTGACAAAGGAGTTACATTTGTATTTGACACCTGTGTAAACAATCTTGACATAGTTTCCCAAAAGCTATTAAGTGTTTACACGGATTCTGACAGTAACAGTAATAGTGAGATAAAGACAGATGTATGCGTTCTGGCACTCGGACACAGCGCCAGAGATACATTTGATATGCTTTACAACAAAGGCTTTGATATGGAGTGCAAGAGCTTTGCAGTCGGCTTTCGCGTTGAGCATCCGCAGCGCATGATAGATGAATCACAGTACGGTATTCAAAAGAAAATTATACTTCCGCCAAGCCCATACAAGGTCACATCCAATTTTCCGAATGGCAGAGGAGTCTATTCATTCTGCATGTGTCCGGGAGGATATGTGGTCAACTCATCGTCAACTGAAAATCACACGGTGGTTAACGGCATGAGCTATCACGACAGAAACAGCAAAAATGCGAACAGTGCCATCATAGTATCTGTTTCGCCGAAGGATTTCGGAGCAGATGATGCCCTCGCCGGAGTGAGATATCAGGAAAAGCTTGAAACAGAAAATTATAAGCGAGGCAATGGTTTAATACCACAGCAGCTTTTCGGTGATTTCTGTGATGACAGATTAACAACAGCATACGGTGATTTTGGCTCTTGTACAAAGGGAAACACCATCTTTGCAAAGCTGAATGGACTGATGAACGCTGACATGGAGCAGTCGTTCAAGCTTGGAATGGAACATTTTGGCCATCTGATACATGGCTTTGACAGAAAAGATGCTATTTTGTCCGGTATGGAGACACGCACATCTTCTCCGCTTCGCATAAAAAGAGATGAATCCTTTGAGAGCAACATCTCGGGTGTATACCCTTGCGGAGAGGGCGCAGGCTATGCAGGAGGCATTACATCTGCGGCAATCGACGGCATAAAGGTCGCAGAAGCAATTATTAAAAAATATAGGCCGGATTTTAAATAATATTTATACACATGAATAATATTTATACACGTAAAGAGAGGAAATATTCGTGGCAGAAGTATCACCAATGATGCAGCATTATCTGCAGACAAAAGAACAATATAAGGATTGTATTTTATTTTATCGCTTAGGAGACTTCTATGAGATGTTTTTTGACGATGCGATAATGGTTTCAAAGGAGCTTGAGCTTACGCTCACCGGCAAAAACTGCGGACTTGAAGAAAGAGCTCCTATGTGTGGAGTACCGTTTCACGCGGCAGACTCATATATCAACAGACTCGTATCAAACGGTCACAAGGTAGCTATCTGTGAACAGATGGAAGATCCAAAGCAGGCAAAGGGAATCGTTAAGCGAGAGGTAATCCGTGTTGTGACACCTGGCACAAACACTGATATGGCTTCTTTAGATGAGGCAAAAAACAATTACATAATGTCGATTGTATACACTGAGGACAAATACGGCATAGCGACCTGTGATGTCACAACAGGTGATTTTTTTACGACAGAGGTGGATGCGGAAAGAAAGCTGTTAGATGAGGTGAGCAGATTTAATCCATCGGAAATCATATGTAATGAAGCCTTCTACATGAGCGGAATAGATGTTGACGATATGAAAAACAGATTATCAATTACTGTTTCAGCACTCGACTCATGGTATTTTTCTGATGGTCTCGCAAATGAGACACTGCTTTCACATTTCCACGTACAGACAATAAATGCTCTGGGGCTTGAGGATTATGAGAGTGGAGTCATAGCTGCCGGCGCCCTGTTAAAGTACCTTTATGAAACGCAGATGAACTCGCTCGACAATATACTTGAGCTTCATCCGTACTCAATAGGCAAATATATGATAATAGACAGCTCATCAAGACGTAATTTGGAGCTTGTAGACACCCTTCGTGAAAAGCAAAAGAGAGGCTCACTGCTTTGGGTACTCGACAAGACACGCACGGCTATGGGAGCAAGACTGCTTCGCACCTATGTCGAGCAGCCTCTTATCGAAAAGTCAGAGATAATAAAGCGCCAGAAGCTTATCGAAGCACTTAATGCAAACGAAATAACAAGAGATGAAATCAGGGAATACCTTAATCCTATTTATGACCTTGAGCGTCTCATCACAAGAATCACCTACCAGTCAGCCAATCCGCGCGACCTTATTGCCTTCAGGGATTCTTTAAAAATGCTTCCCCCAATAAAGCAGCAGCTTTCAGACATACCGTGTGAGCTTACCGATGAGATTAACAAAGAGTTCGACGAGCTTAAGGATATATATGAGCTTTTACTTTCATCCATTGAGGATGAGCCGCCTATCTCACAGCGCGACGGAGACATCATAAAAGCAGGCTACAACGAGGAGGTTGACCGTCTTCGAGACGCAAAAACCAAGGGAAAGACATGGCTTGCAGAGCTTGAAGCCGATGAGCGTGAAAAAACAGGCATCAAAAACTTAAGAATCAAGTATAACAAGGTATTTGGATATTACCTTGAGGTCACAAACTCCTTCAAGGATTTAGTTCCTGATTATTATGTGAGAAAACAGACACTCACCAATGCAGAGCGCTACATAACACCGGAGCTTAAGGAGCTTGAGGATACCATTCTTGGAGCTGAAGACAGGCTCACATCACTTGAGTATGAGCTGTTTCGTGATGTAAGAAAACAGATTTCCGACAATGTTTCAAGGATTCAGAAAACAGCCAGAGCTATAGCACAGATTGATGTTTTTGCTTCGCTTGCTCTTGTTGCCAGTCAGAATAATTACTGCAAGCCAAAGATAAATGAAAGTGGGATAATAGACATAAAAAACGGACGTCATCCTGTAGTTGAAAAAATGATTACAAATGACATGTTTATAGAAAATGATACATATCTGGATCAGCACAAAAACAGAATCTCAATCATCACTGGACCAAACATGGCCGGTAAATCCACCTACATGAGACAGACAGCACTTATCGTTCTCATGGCACAGATTGGAAGCTTTGTACCTGCACAAACTGCAAATATCGGTATTGTAGACCGTATCTTCACGCGAGTCGGTGCATCTGACGACCTTGCAAGCGGACAAAGTACATTTATGGTTGAGATGAACGAGGTGGCAAATATACTAAGAAATGCAACCGCAAAATCCCTGCTCATTCTCGATGAGATTGGACGAGGCACGAGCACATTTGACGGACTAAGCATCGCCTGGGCAGTTGTAGAGCATATAAGCAATCCAAAGCTCCTCGGAGCAAAGACGCTTTTTTGCAACGCATTATCACGAGCTCACCGAGCTTGAGGGCAAGCTTGACAGTGTAAACAACTACTGCATCGCTGTAAAGGAAAAGGGCGATGATATAGTATTCCTAAGAAAAATCGTAAAGGGCGGAGCTGACAGAAGCTACGGCATACAGGTAGCAAAGCTTGCAGGGCTGCCTGATTCAGTCATAGAGCGTGCCAAGGAAATCGCAGAGCAGCTTCTTGCAAATGATATCACAGATACTGTAAAAAACATATCTGTTGACAATGGCCGCAAGCATAAAAAGGAGCATCTTGACGAGGTTGATATGACACAGATTTCGCTTTTCGACACAGTGAAGGATGATGATATAATTGACGAGCTTCGAAGCATAGACATAGGCAACATGACACCACTTGATGCGTTAAACAAGCTGTATCAGCTCCAGAACAAGGTTAAAAACCGCTGGTAGAAAGGATTAAAATGCCAAATATTGCCATATTAAATCAGGAAACAATAGATAAAATAGCTGCAGGAGAGGTTGTTGAGCGTCCGTGCTCCGTGGTTAAAGAGCTGGTGGAAAATGCCATAGATGCAGGCTCCACAGCCATCACTGTGGAGATAAAGGAGGGCGGAATCTCATTCATCCGTATCACCGACAACGGCTGCGGAATTGAAAGAGACCAGGTTGCAGTTGCATTTTACCGTCACAGCACGAGTAAAATCCGCTCGGCAGAGGACTTACTTACTGTAAAGTCTCTCGGCTTCAGAGGTGAGGCGCTGTCAAGCATCTCGGCCGTTGCCCGCGTTGAGCTTATCACAAAAACCTACGATGAGCTCACCGGCACCAGATATGTGATCGAAGGCTCAAAGGAGCTTTCAAACGAGGAAATCGGTGCTCCGGACGGTACTACCTTCATAGTAAAGGATTTGTTTTATAATGTTCCGGCAAGACGTAAGTTTTTAAAGACAGCACAGACAGAGGGCAGCTACATAAGCGATATGGTTGAAAAGCTTGCGCTTTCACATCCTGATATATCGTTTAAGTTCATAAACAATAACCAGACAAAGCTTCACACCTCCGGAAACGGCAACAGAAAGGATATCATATACCATATATTCGGACGCGAGATATCGTCATCACTGCTTGAGGTGAAGCATGAATGTGAATACTTTAAGGTGGAGGGCTTTATAGGAAAGCCTGTTATCACAAGGGGCAACAGAAATTATGAGAATTATTTCATAAACGGCAGATATGTAAAGAGCAATATATTGTCACGTGCAATAGAGGAGGCCTACAAGAGCTTTCTAATGCAGCATCAGTATCCGTTTACAGTGCTTTACTTTACATTTTTTAGTGAGCTGGATGTCAACGTGCATCCGACCAAGATGGAGCTTAGGTTCGACAACAACAACGAGATATATGTCGAATTGTGTGACACAATATATGCAATTCTATCCCACAAGGAGATGATTCCCGAGGTGCCTGTAGACAGTACGCCGGCGCCTAAAAAGATAGTGCATGAGTATAAGGAACCAATACCGGAGCCGTTTGAGAAGAGGCGTATCAATGAGGTGAGGGCAGCGGAATCAAGGAGCGTGTACGGACAGAGCGTGACGTCAGCAGCAACAGAACCTGCTGCAAAAGCGCCTGCTGTTAATGAGCAACTCACAGATAACACATCAAAGCTGCAGACTGCTAAAGCATCTGCATCTGCGCTTGTTGCAGGCACCGGCAATTCAGTGGAACTAACGCCTGAAACTTCCACCGCGTATGAACCTGCACAGGCTGTCACCGGCACCCAGCAGACACTTGGGGATTACGACAAGGTTTTTCTTACAGAAAGCGCCAAGAAACAGTTTTCCATCATAGGCCAGCTCTTTAAGACCTACTGGCTGATAGAGTTTGAGGACAAGCTTTATATCATAGACCAGCATGCAGCCCATGAAAAGGTACTGTATGAAAAAACGATGGCAAGACTGGCCAATAAGGATTTCACATCACAGCGCATAAGCCCTCCGATTGTCATGACACTTGATGCCAGGGAATGTGAGATGCTTGAGAAATACAGGCCGCAGATAGAACAGTTTGGCTATGAGGTGGAGCATTTTGGCGGCAAGGAATACATGATCAGTGCAATTCCAGATAATTTGTTTAACATAGATATGAAGGATCTGTTTATAGAGATGCTCGATGATTTTTCCAATGCGACAGGCAGGCAGACTCCTGATATCATCACGGAAAAGGTCGCATCCATGTCGTGCAAGGCAGCAGGTCAAGGGCAATGACAAGCTTACTCTTCCTGAGATAAATAAGCTGATAGATGAGCTTTTGTCACTCGACAATCCTTACAACTGCCCACACGGCAGACCAACCATCATCTCTATGAGCAAATATGAGATAGAAAAGAAATTCAAACGTATCGTATGACAACATACACATTTGGACTGAGGTGCAATATGACACAAAAACCGATGATTGTCCTGACAGGACCGACAGCAGTAGGAAAGACAGCTCTATCGATTGAGCTTGACAAAAAAAATAAATGGTGCTATAATATCCGCGGATTCCATGCAGGTATACAAATACATGGATATAGGCTCTGCGAAGGTTACAGTCGATGAGATGGACGGCATAAAGCACTATCTGATAGATGAGCTTGAGCCATCTGACGAGTTCAATGTATTTATCTTCAAGGATATGGCAAAAAAAGCACTTAATGAGATATACGAAGCAGGAAAGATACCGATAGTTGTCGGCGGCACCGGCTTTTATATACAGGCACTTTTGTATGACATTGATTTCAAAAAGCAGGATGTGGATGAGGCATACAGAAAGAGCCTGTACGACTTTGCTAACGAGCACGGAAACCATGCACTGCATGAAAAGCTTAAGGATATCGACCCTGCATCCTACGAGAGCATCCATGAGAATAACGTAAAGCGCGTCATCAGGGCAATTGAATACTATCACACCTGCCATGAGCCGATTTCAAAGCACAATGAGACTGAAAGAGCCAAGCAGTCTCCATACAGCTTTGCCTATTTTGTACTGGATGATGTAAGACAAAGGCTTTATGAGCGGATAGATAAGAGAGTTGATATCATGGTTTCAAACGGACTTGTCGATGAGGTGAAAAAGCTAAAGGCAATGGGCTGTACAAGCGATATGGTATCCATGAAGGGCATAGGATATAAGGAAATCCTTGCATATCTCGATGGAGAATATTCACTTGATGAGGCTGTGGACAAGGTAAAACTTGAGTCAAGGCGTTTTGCAAAGAGACAGCTAACCTGGTTTAGGAGAGAAAAAGATACCATATGGATAGAAAAAAATGAATATTCATATGATAATAATAAAATATTAAATAAAATACAAGAAATTTTAGCAGAAAAGAGGATTATAATTTGTTAGATACCAATGAAGCCATTTACAGGCAGTATGAGACACTTGGAATATCAAAGGAGGTTTTGGATTTCGGAACCTCTGTAGAAAAGGAGCTTAAGGAGCGTTTTGACAAAATAGACACAAATGCTGAGTATAATCAGCTTAAGGTCATAGCCGCCATGCAGAAAAACAAGGTGAGCGCAGAGTGCTTCCAGGCATCAAGCGGCTACGGCTACAATGACCTCGGAAGGGATACACTTGAGAGAGTGTACGCAGACTGTTTTGGCGCAGAAGATGCACTTGTAAGGCCTCAGATCACCTGTGGCACACATGCACTTGCACTTGCACTCATGTCAAACCTGCGCCCGGGTGATGAGCTTTTAAGCCCTGTCGGAAAGCCTTACGATACACTTGAAGAGGTAATAGGCATACGCCCTTCAAAGGGCTCACTTGCTGAGTACGGCATAACATATGCGCAGGTTGACCTACTGCCTGATGGTGAGTTTGACTATGACGGAATAAAGAAAGCCATCAATGAAAAAACGAAGCTTGTCACAATCCAGCGCTCTAAGGGCTATGCTACAAGACCTACACTTTCGGTCAAAAGAATAGGCGAGCTCATTGCCTTTGTAAAGAGCATAAAGCCTGATGTGATCTGTATGGTCGATAACTGCTACGGTGAGTTTGTTGAGGATACAGAGCCTATCCAGGTTGGAGCGGACATGATGGTTGGCTCGCTGATCAAAAATCCGGGAGGCGGACTGGCACCAATCGGAGGCTATATTGTCGGCAAAAAGGAATGTGTTGAAAATGCCGCATACCGTCTCACATCTCCGGGACTTGGCAAGGAGGTTGGAGCTTCACTCGGAGTCATCCAGTCATTTTATCAGGGCTTTTTCCTTGCACCGACTGTCGTAAGCGGAGCATTAAAGGGAGCAATCTTTGCCGCAAAAATCTATGAAAAGCTTGGTTTTAAGGTAGTCCCTGACGGTACTGAAAGCCGCCACGATATCATACAGGCTGTAGAGTTCAATAACCGCGATGCCATGATAGCCTTCTGCGAGGGCATTCAGGCAGCAGCACCTGTAGACAGCTATGTGACCCCTGAGCCATGGGCTATGCCGGGCTATGACAGTGATGTCATCATGGCAGCAGGCGCATTTGTGCAGGGCTCATCCATTGAACTTTCTGCCGATGGCCCTGTGAAGCCGCCATATGCGGTTTATTTCCAGGGAGGACTCACATGGTACCATGCAAAGCTTGGAATTTTGATGTCTTTACAAAAACTTTATGAGAGAAATCTTGTTAAGCTTGATTAGGTGTGCTACAATTAACTGAAAACTTTGCTTAAATCCGTTGTCAATCGCCTGGGAGAAGCGAAAGGGATTAATGCATAATAACAAAACAATTAAAAATCTGCCGGCTTCAGAGCGACCATATGAGAAATTTTTATCGCTTGGAGCATCAGGCCTGTCAGACGCTGATTTACTTGCCATCATTATAAAGACCGGCACAAGGGACAAGACTGTGATTGATATTGCACAGGACATACTTTCCGGCAGGCATGGCAATCTGCTCAATCTCTATGAGATGTCCTATGAGGAGCTTCTTAGTATCCCCGGGATAGGGCAGATAAAAGCTATACAGCTTAAAGCGATAGCAGAGCTGTCGCTTCGCATAGCAAAGACAAAAAAGGTTCAAAGCATCAGAATGAATAATCCTCAGACAATAGCTGACTACTATATGGAGCAGATGAGGCATCTCACAAATGAAGTCGTCATTTGTGCCTATTTTGATGTAAAAAGCAGATTCTTAGGAGACAAGTTCATATCCAAGGGTTCACTAAGCTCATCTGTAGTGGACGTAGGCTCCATCATCAGGACCGCCCTGGACAAAAATGCATCAAAACTTGTTTTATTGCACAATCATCCAAGCGGAGATTGTACTCCCAGCAGAAATGATATTGCTGTCACAGACAGATTAATTGAGGGCTCAGGGATTTTTTCCATAGAGCTTTGTGACCATATCATAATCGGAGATAACGAATATTATAGCTTCTATGAAAATAAACTTATATAAACAGAAGACGAGGTAGAATTATTATGAGCAACAACGTTTACGGAATTGATCTGGGAACAAACAATTTCAAGGTATACTCAAAGGCTACAGGCAAGACAATGCTTGAGAAAAACACAATAGCCGTAATAGACAAAAATCAGATATATGCATATGGAGACCGTGCATATGCCATGTATGAAAAGGCGCCTGAGACAATCAACGTCATATTTCCTGTTGTAGAGGGAGTTATTGCTGACTATAATCTGCTTCAGACTATGATTTTTGACTTTTTGGAGCACAAGACAAAGGCACGTATCAAAAATGCCGAGTTCATCATCGCTGTGCCGACAGATATCACAGATGTAGAGAAAAGAGCATTCTACGAGCTCTTCTATAAGAGCAAATCAAAGCCTAAAAAGGTCATGCTCTGTGAGAAGCCTATCGCTGATGCTGTAGGTCTTGGAATAGATGTAAACGAGCCAACCGGTGTCATGATAGTAGATATGGGCGCTGACACAACAGAGACATCCGTTATTTCACTCGGTGGCCTGGTGCTTAGTGACCTGCTTCATTTCGGTGGCAACAGACTTGACGAGTCAATTATCTCCTTTGTGCGAAAGGAGTTCAATCTTGTAATCGGACAAAAGACTGCAAAGCTGTTGAAGGAGACTATAGGCTCTGCACTTCCGGGAAGAGAGGACAGTATGGTCGTAGTGGGACGTGATGTGGTAAGCGGCCTGCCTATTGAGATGGAAATTGGTTCAAAGATCGTTTACGAGGCTATGAAGTCAAACCTTGAGTCTATATGCACATCAATAAAAATGATTCTTGAGAAGACTCCGCCTGAGCTTGCAAAGGATATCATCCATTCAGGCATTTATATCACAGGAGGCGGCTCACAGCTTGCAGGACTTGACCAGCTCTTTGAACAGATTACAGGTATAAAGGTCATCTGCTCAGAATGTCCTGAGGAAAGTGCAGTACGCGGGCTCGTACAAATAGTTTCTGATTCAAAATATAAGAGACTTCCGTTCAGCATCAAAAAATAATAACCGAGGTTAATATGAGTAAGAATTTTCGCAATCGAAAGAGAAAGCACAATAAAAAGCTTCCTGCAAGATACACACTGTTGATTATGACAGCAGTCTGCTTTGTGACCATGCTGCTAAGCCTTACCTTAAATATTTCCGGTGGTCCTTTAAAGACTGTTGCCGGATATGTATTCATCCCAATGCAGAAGGGTATAAACAGCTTTGGAATCCACATTTCAGATAAGGTTACAGAAATACGCACATTAAAAAATGTCAAGGCTGAGAATAAAAAGCTCAAGGCCGAGGTAGAAGAGCTCACAACACAGCTCACAACAAACAAACTTGAACAGTATGAGCTTGACAATTACAGACAGCTTCTGGATTTGGATGCCAAATATCCATCATATCCCAAGGTCGCTGCCAGTGTCATAGCAAAGGACAGCGGAAACTGGTTTTCTACCTTTACTATCGACAAAGGAAAAAAGGATGGAGTGGATGTAGGCATGAATGTGCTGGCGGGAAGCGGACTTGTAGGTATTGTTACCGATGCTGGCGATAATTTTGCCAAGGTACGCTGTATCATAGATGATGCCAGCAAAGTCAGTGGCATGGTTTCCACCACGGAGGACAACCTCACCGTCAGTGGCAATATAAAAACCATGAACGATGACAAGGTAATTACCTTTACGGAGTTAAAGGATGATGACAACAAGGTGAAAGAGGGCGATCCTGTTGTTACCTCATACGTGTCAGACCGTTACCAGCAGGGCATACTGATTGGCTATGTGACAAAAATCGAAAATAATTCCAACAATCTGACAAAATCCGGCACTATCACACCGGTTGTAGATTTTGAGCATATCGAAAATGTCATGGTCATAACACAGCTTAAGCAGACCGGTGACACTAAGACAGCTGACAACACCGAAAGTGCAGAAACAGCCGGTGACAGCCAGACTGAAAATTCTGGAAAAACTGGCTCAGCTTCTTCTGTTACTGAAAGGGGAAATCCGCTGCACAGGGGCGACGTTGGAAGATGCCTTTCTTGATGCTGCAGCAAAAATGCCAGGAGAGTACAGGCTTTTTCTCAAAGAAACTGCAGGATGGCTTCAGCAGCGGCCTGGAATTACCTTTGATGAGATTTTCAGGGAATGCGCGGTAAGACTGCTTCCCCTTTACAAACTTTCAGAGGAAGAGCGGGAAAGCTTTCTTTCTCTGGGTGAAAAACGTGGGATATCTGGACAGGGAAATGCAGGTGGCACAGCTGACACTTCTGGAGGAGGAGCTAGGCTACAGGATAAAGACTCTGAAAAGTGCTATGCCAAAGCAGCAGAAAACATATCAGAGCATGGGAATTCTGGGCGGAATTCTGCTGGCAGTTCTGTTGTGGTAATTTCATATAATATCTGGAAAAGTTGCCTGAGAAACGATTATGTAAAGGCAGATAACGGTAAGAAAGGAGGCCCCCTTGGAAGTCAGTATTATTTTCAAAATAGCTGCTGTGGGGATTCTGGTCTCCGTGCTTTCTCAGGTTCTGAAACACAGCGGCAGAGAGGAACAGGCTTTTTTAGTCAGCCTGGCAGGTCTCCTTGTGGTACTCTTCTGGATCGTACCATATATTTATGAGTTGTTTGACAGCATAAAAAAATTATTTGAATTGTGATCTGATTCACCAATATCCTGTCACCTGTGTTCAGGAGGTGGAAAATGGACATTATAAAGATTTCGTTACTAGGCGTATGCGGTGTTATTCT
>ENA-OQKT01000144-OQKT01000144.1-human-gut-metagenome-genome-assembly--contig:-NODE-144-length-13017-cov-1.685415_pt1 | contig 13017 bp, 11 predicted proteins | sample MGYA00242650_ERZ504801 | MGnify/ENA primary metagenome ERZ504801 (study PRJEB26092, sample SAMD00036396) | human gut metagenome | host: Homo sapiens | study: EMG produced TPA metagenomics assembly of...
CCCTGCTCCAGCAAAATGCCGCAGACGCGCTCGAATCCGATGGAGAAGCCCACGGCGGGCACCTGCTGGCCGATGAACTTGCCGACCATGTTGTCGTAGCGTCCGCCGCCGGCCACGGCACCGCTGAACTGCGGGCAGGTGACCTCAAACACCATGCCGGTGTAGTAGCCCTGCCCGCGCACGAGGCTGGGGGCGTAGGCAATGCCGTAGCGCCCGCCCGCGACCTTCTCGCTGGCGGCGATGACATAGCGCAGGTCGGCGGTCAGCGCCTCGTCGTCGACCTTGGCGGCGACGGTGTCCAGGCTGAAATCGCCCGCGCGCAGGAAGTCGTCCAGCGCCTGCACGGCCTCGGCGGCAAAGCCCTTCTCGGTCAGCTCGGCCTTAACGCCGTCCGCACCGATCTTGTCCATCTTGTCAAAGCTGATGCAGACGGAGTCCAGCTGGTCAGCGGCAAAGCCCATCTTCTCGAGCATCGCGCGCAGGATGCGGCGGTCATTGATGTTGACGGTGAAGCCGGTAAAGCCGATGTTCAGCAGCGCGCGGGTGGTCACGTCGATCAGCTCCACCTCGGCGTTGGGGGAGGAGTCGCCCAGAATGTCGATGTCGCACTGGACGAACTCGCGCAGACGGCCCTTCTGCGGGCGCTCGGCGCGGTAGACGCGGTCCGTCTGGATGACCTTGAACGGGCTGGGCAGCTCGTTGCGGTTGGCCGCGTAGTAGCGGGACAGCGGCAGGGTCAGGTCATAGCGCAGACCCATATCGGACAGCTGCTTCTCGTCGCCGCTTGCCAGCGCATGCTCGAGCTTGTCGCCGCGCTTGAGGACCTTGAAGATCAGGTTCAGGTTGTCGCCGCCGTCGCTCTTGTCCAGATTCTCCATGTCCTCCAGAATGGGAGTGGAGATGCGCTGGAAACCGGCGGCGCGGTAGGTGGCCAAAATCTGGCCCTGGATATAGTCACGCAGCGCCTGCTCCCGCGGGAGCAGGTCGCGCATACCTTTTAAAGGCTGAGTTTTCATGGTATTCTCCTTATACTGTATAATGGCTTCCCCCTCGGGGGAAGGGCTCTTTGCTTTTATATACTTTATAATGATACCTTTTGCGCTGCATTTTGTCAATCCAAACCGGGCATACTAACCCGAAAAGGGGAGGGGATACGTGTGCCAAAACAAATCGCGGGCCGTACATTCTGGCGGCAGGGGCGGCGGCGCAGCTGCTCACCGGCATCCCGGCGGCGTGGGGCGTGTTCCAGCAGCCTGTCATGCAGGGGTACGGGTTTTCCCGCGGGCAGGGCCATGCTGGCGTTCGCGGTGCTTGTTGCGGCCTACGGTGTCGGCTGCGCAGTGGGCGGGCTTTTGCAGGACGCCCGCGGCCCGCGGTTTGCCGGGCTGTGGGGCACGGCACTGCTGGCGGGCGGGTTCTTTGCGGCGGCGCTCGTGCCGCCCGCGAACGCCGCGCTGTTTCTCGTCGTCTACAGCGTGCCCGCGGGGCTGGGCAGCGCGTTTTTAGCCCCGGCGGTGCTGGCGTGTGCGCAGAAGTGGTATCAGGACAAAAAGGGCTGGGCCACCGGCGTGGCGGGCGTCGCTATGGGGCTGTCCGGCGCGTTTTTTACGGTGTTCGTCAGGGGCGTCGGCGGGGCGTGGGGCATCCGGGTCTGCTTTGCCGCGTTAGGGGCGGTCATGCTCGTCGTCTGCGGCGCGGGGGCGCTGATTTTGCAGGACCCGCCGCCCAAAGCGCAGAGCGGCCCGCCGCAGTCGGGACTCGATTACAAACAGATGCTCCGCACGCCGCAGTATAAGCTGTGCGCGGCGGCGGTGGCGCTGTCGGCCCCGGCGGTGCTGCTGTTCAGCCCGGAAATTTTTAAGATCGCAGCCGAGCGCGGTTTGCCGGAGTCCGCCGCGCCGTACAGCATCGTGCTGGGGTCGGCGGCCAGCGCGGCGGGGCGGATGCTGCTGCCTGCTGTCAGTGACAGGCTGGGCCGCAAGCCGGTGCTGTACGCGGTGTATCTCGGCCTGGCCGCGGGCAGTGCGTGGTTTGCGTTTGCGGGGCAGTGGTGGGTGCTGGCGGCCTACGCGGTGCTCACGTTTTCTACTCGGGCGGCGCGGCGGTACAGCCGTCCTTCAACACCGACCTGTTCGGCCTGCCCCACGCCGGGGTGAACTACGGTTTTATTGCTTTGGGCATGAGCGGCGGCAGCATTTTGAGCTATATCGGTGCGCAGGCCCTGCCCCTGGCCGCCCGGCACTGGCTGGCCGGGATCTGTGCCGCAGCGGGGCTGATTTGTGTCAGTCTTGTAAAACCTGTGGAGAATGGTTGAAAAAATCGTGGGCACGGGGTAAAATATGACAGCAGCTGTAGGGGCGAACGATGTTCGCCCGTGGCCGTGTGCGGCAGCGGAAAAGTGCCCGGGCGGATATGGAATCCGCCCCTACGGCGTAGGGGTCGGCGTCCTCGACGACCCGCGGAAGCTTCCACCGCCGCAAAGCCCCTACAGAGCATATTATCCAATATCCGGGAGGCCCCATTCATGACCCAATCCCAACAACTGCGCAAGCTGGCCGCGCGCTCGGCCACGGCGTTTCTGCTGGCCGCGCTCTGCGTGTTCCCGCTGTATATCGATAAATTCTCTAACCTCGGCGTTGTCAAATTCACCGGCATCTGCACCCTGAGCTGGGCGTTCGCACTCTGGCTCGGCGCGCTGGCCTGTGTCGGCGCAAGGCCGGATCCGGGCCGCCTGCCGTGGAAAGCCGACCCCGCACTTTGGGCGCTGGGCGCGGTCACAGCGTCGGGCGTGGTGTCCACCGTGCTCTCCCTCTCGCCGGGGGCTTCGTTCTGGGGGCTTGGCGGCTACTACGGCGGCTGCATGATGGTGCTGTTCACGGCAGCGGGGTATCTGGCTGTCCGCGCGTTTGCGCCGCAGAAAATTCTGAACGGGCTGACGTTCTGCGTCGGCGTCACGACGGCACTGGTCACGGTGCTGTATGTGCTCAACATCTTTAATATCGACCTCATCGGCACGTATGCGGACACGGCAGTTGTCGAGCGCGCGCAGTTCTTCTCGACGCTGGGACAGAAAAAACTTCTGCTCCGGGTTCATGGCGTTTGCGCTGCCGCTTGTGTTCTATGCGTTCCTCGTCGCGCGCGGGCCGCGGCACACGGTATTTTACGGTATTCCGGCATTTTTCGGCGGGCTGGCGCTGGCCGTGGTGGATGCCGAGGGGCTGATGCTCGGTGTCGGCGTGGCGGCGCTCGTGCTGATCTGCCAGAAAAATTTTACGACCCGCACGCTGCGGCGGCTGGCGGTCATCGGGGCGTTCTTCTTCTTCCACGCCGGATGGATGCAGTATATGCGCACCCACGTCTACACCCAGGGCGGCAAGCCGATGCTGGCGGCACTGGGCCATGTGGCGCAGCGCGGGTTTGTGGTCTGCCTTGTGGTCTGGGCCGCGCTGTATTTTGGCCTGCGCGGGCGGGAACTGCCGCTGTACAGGCCGGGCCGCGTGCTGGCGGGGGGCATCGTCGCCGGTGCGGCGGTGCTGACGCTGCTGGCCAATTGTGTGCCGGGCTTCCCGAGTCTGGGCCGCCTGGACGATGTGCTGATCTTCAACGACAATTGGGGCACCTACCGTGGCACGGCCTGGCGCATCACGGTGGAAAGCTGGCTGGCGCAGCCCGTTTGGCGCAAGCTGCTGGGCGTCGGCCCCGGCATGATGCACACGGCGGTGGCCGATTGGGCGGGCGCGGGCATCACGGACCGGATGAAAACGTTCTATGCCGCCCACAACGAATATCTGGAGCTGCTGCTGACCACCGGCGCTGCGGGGCTGGCGGCGTGGCTGTGGTTTGTCATTGCGCACCTGCGCAGGGCCGCGCAGAACTGGTTGCGCCCCGGCGTAGCGCCCGTCACGCTGGCGTTGGTCAGCTACCTGGCCCATGCGGTCATTTCGATTCGCGTGTCGATGATCTTCCCGGAAATTATGCTTCTTTTCGCGCTTTTGCAGGTGTTCTGCCTGCCGGAGAAAGGGGATACCGCGGCAGAAAAGGCCCCGGCAAAGCATGGCAAAAAGGCGAAGCCCGACGTCCCGGCGGATCACCCCGGTCTGGCCCGGCAATGGCTGCCGCCCATCCTTGCCGCCGTTGTGATGATGGCAGTTTGCGGCGCAGCGTCGCGGGTGATTTTTGGGTTTTTGTACTGAACGGTTTTGAATAGGGAAGTGCCGCTCTTAGGGAAAAGGGCGGCGCTTTTTTGTGTGGCGAGGCAACGGCAAGGCGGCAAAGCCCCTCAGGCCTCGCAGGCTCGGCCAGCTCCCCACAACGTGGGGAGGTGGCCGAGTGAAACGAGGCCGGAGGGGCTTTTGCCGCTTTATCACGACCCGGCACATTCCCGTATGCCGCGGGCCGATGCGGGCATTGGCCCCTACACTCCGCACGCCTCTCTCCCAACTGCGCCATGCGGTTTCGCCGCCCGCTATGCTGCCCGGGGGCACAAAATGCGAAAAAACAAAAGGTTAGCATAAACTAACATCTTGAAAAACAGGATTCGACCCTTTATAATAAAGATAGCTGTGAAAAGCCTAACAATATGCAAAGGAGAGAAAATTATGATCGAATACTCCGCACAGGTCAACGCAATGTGCCCGATCACAAAAGGACCCAAGCACGGTCCCGCGCCCATCCCCGAAGAGGGCCAGTGGGTCAAGGCGTATAAAATTGAGGATATCAGCGGCTACACCCATGGTGTGGGCTGGTGTGCTCCCCAGCAGGGTACCTGCAAGCTGTCCCTGAACATCAAGAACGGTGTCATCGAGGAGGCTCTGGTGGAGACCATCGGCTGCTCCGGTATGACCCACTCTGCTGCTATGGCAGGCGAGATCCTGCCCGGCAAGACCATTCTGGAAGCTCTGAACACCGACCTGGTGTGCGATGCCATCAACGTTGCAATGCGTGAGCTGTTCCTGCAGATCGTCTACGGCCGCAGCCAGACCGCTTTCTCTGAGGACGGTCTGCCCATCGGCGCAGGTCTGGACGACCTGGGCAAGGGCCTGCGCTCCATGACCGGCACCATCTTCTCCACCAAGGAGAAGGGCGTGCGCTACCTGGAGCTGACCGAGGGCTACATCAACAAGTTGGCAGTGGACGCTAACGATGAGGTCATCGGCTATCAGTTCGTCAAGCTGGGCAAGATGATGGAGGATATCCGTCACGGCAAGACCCCCAACGAGGCTTACGAGAAGAACGTGGGTACTTACGGCCGCTTCAGCAAGGAGCAGGGCGCTGTCAAGTACATCGACCCGCGTGAGGAATAAGAGAGGAGGAACAACTCAATGGCAACTTTTGAATCTATGGATCGCCGTATGCCTAAAATTGAGGCATGCCTGAAGGCTAACGGTCTGGAGTCTCTGGACGCTTGCAACGAGATGCTCCTCGCTAAGGGCATCGACTGCGACAAGATCGTGCGCGGCGTGCAGCCCATCTGCTTTGATAACGCTGTCTGGGCATACACCCTGGGCACCGCCATCGCCGTCAAGCGCGGCCTGACCGACGCTGCCGAGTGCGCTGCTGCCATCGGCGAAGGTCTGGAAGCATTCACCATCCCCGGCTCTGTTGCTGAGCAGCGTCAGGTCGGTCTGGGCCACGGCAACCTGGGCGCTCGTCTGCTGAGCGAGGACACCACCTGCTTCGCTTTCCTGGCAGGCCACGAGTCCTTTGCTGCTGCTGAGGGTGCCATTGGCATTGCCCGCACTGCAAACAAGGTCCGCAAGACCCCCCTGCGTGTTATCCTGAACGGCCTGGGCAAGGATGCAGCTTACATCATTTCCCGTATCAACGGCTTCACCTATGTGCAGACCGAGTACGATATCCCCACCCAGACCCTGAAGGTCGTCAAGGAGATCCCCTTCTCCGAGGGTGAGCGCGCTGCTGTCAAGTGCTACGGCGCTAACGACGTTATGGAAGGCGTTGCCATTATGAAGAAGGAGGACGTTCAGTGCTCCATCACCGGCAACTCCACCAACCCCGTCCGCTTCCAGCATCTGGTCGCCGGTACCTACAAGAAGTGGGCTATCGAGAACGGCAAGAAGTACTTCTCCGTCGCTTCCGGCGGCGGCACGGGCCGTACCCTGCACCCCGATAACGTGGCTGCAGGCCCCGCAAGCTACGGCCTGACCGACTCTCTGGGCCGTGTGCACGGTGATGCTCAGTTTGCAGGTTCTTCTTCTGTGCCTGCACACGTTGAGATGATGGGCCTGATCGGCATGGGCAACAACCCGATGGTTGGTGCTACCGTTGCATGCGCTGTTGCTGCAGCTCAGGCTAACGCCTAAGTTTTTCCTAAGTTTCAGCGAGGGGAAGCTGCTTTCCGAATGAGCAGCTCCCCCTTTTTTGCTGATAGATGTCCGAACACAAGCAACCCGAATATGAGAAGGAAGAAACAATGAAAAAGAATCAGATCCGCAAGAGCGTGGCTGCGCTGGCCATGGCGGTTGTTGTGGGTGTCAGTCTGCTGGGCTACGGCTGCGGCAGCAAGTCCGCTTCCACCGCAGGCGGCGTGTCCGGCGATTTCACCGGCACTGCCAAGGGCATGGGCGGCGACGTTACCGTTACCCTGACGCTGGAAGACGGCAAGATCACCGGCTGCACCGCTGAGGGTGCCGATGAGACCAAGGGCGTTGGCTCCAAGGCAATCGAGGCAGCTGCCCGCTGCCATTGCCGAGAGCGGCAGCATTGCCGTGGACGGCGTGGCCACCGCAACCATCACCTCCGACGCCATCAAGGAGGCTGCCGCTGCCGCTCTGGCCGCAGCCGGCCTGAACGCTGATGACTACAAGACCGAGGTCAAGGCCGATACGACCAAGGCCGAGGACTCTACCATTGATGCAGACATTGCCATCGTGGGTGCAGGCGGTGCAGGTATGACTGCTGCCATCACGGCTGCTGCTGAGGGCAAGAGCGTTGTCATCCTGGAGAGCCAGCCCATGGTGGGCGGCAACTCCGTCCGTGCCACCGGCGGCATGAACGCCGGCGACACCGTGTACCAGGACGAGAACGAGTTCGGCGAGTCCGCAGGCGTGGAAAAGACCCTGAAGACTGCTGCTGAAAAAGTCGCCGACAACGCTACCATCACCGCTCTGGCTAAGACTGTTTCTGAGCAGTGGGCTGCTTATCAGGCTGACCCCAAGGGCTACTTTGACAGCGTGGAGTTGATGGAGCTGGACACCATGATCGGCGGCAAGGGCATCAACGACCCCGAGCTGGTCGAGACCCTGTGCGCAAACTCCGCTGACGCCATCGACTGGCTGGACGAGCACGGCATCACCCTGCACAGCGTTTCCAGCTTCGGCGGCGCATCCGTCAAGCGCATCCATCGCCCTGTGGACGCAGAGGGCAAGACCGTTTCTGTCGGTTCCTACATGATCCCCCTGCTGGAGGAGAACTGTGAGAAGGCTGGCGTTCAGATCCTGCTGAACACCACCGCCAACGAGATCCTGACCGATGTGAGCGGCGCTGCTGTGGGCATCAAGGCCACCGGTTCTACCGGCGAGACCGTCACTGTGAACGCCAAGGCTGTGGTGCTGACCACCGGCGGCTTCGGCGCAAATCTGGACATGGTTGTCGAGTACAAGCCTGAGCTGAAGGGCTTCATGACCACCAACGCTGCCGGCGCTCAGGGTCAGGGCATTGAGATGGCCACCGCCATCGGTGCTGGCACCGTGGATATGGACCAGATCCAGATCCACCCCACCGTTGAGGCCAACACCGCTGCCCTGATCACCGAGGGTCTGCGCGGCGACGGCGCTGTGCTGATCAACGCCGAGGGCAAGCGCTTCATCGACGAAGTAGGCACCCGTGACGTGGTCTCTGCTGCAGAGATCGCACAGACCGGCAGCTACAGCTGGCTGGTGGTCGATCAGGCTATGGTCGATGCTTCCAGCGTCATTCAGGGCTACATCAAGAAGGGCTTCACCGTGACCGGCGAGACCTACGAGGAGCTGGGCAAGGCAATGGGCGTTGATGAGGCTGCTTTTGCCGAGACCATGAAGACTTGGAACGGCTATGTTGAGGCCAAGAATGACCCCGACTTTGGCCGCACCAGCTTTGCAAACCCGCTGGATACTGCTCCGTACTATGCAATCAAGGTCACTGCTGGTGTGCACCACACCATGGGCGGCCTGACCATCAACACCAACACCGAAGTCCTCAAGGAGGACGGCACTGTGATCCCCGGCCTGTTTGCAGCAGGTGAGGTCACTGGCGGTGTGCACGGTGCAAACCGTCTGGGCGGCACTGCTGTCTCTGACTTCGTTGTCTTTTGGCCGCATTGCCGGTGCTGCTGCCAGCAAGTACGCTGCATGAAACGCCTGAAAAGCTGGCAGAAAAACCTGATCTTTGCGGCCGTGGTGCTGGCCGCGGCAGCACTCCTGTTCGTGCTGTACCGTGCCAACGCCCCCAAAGCGGAGCCGCTGGTGGCTGTGGTCGATTTCGGCGACGGCATTACCGAGACGATCCCGCTGGACGAGGACCACGATTATCTGTATGATGTGGGCGATTACATCGTGCATCTGCAGGTAAAGGATGGGGCCATCGCCTTCCTCGACAGTCAGTGCCCGGACCATGTGTGCGAGCAATTCGGCTGGCTGAGCGAGCAGGATGCCTGGGCCGCCTGTGTCCCCGCCGGGGTCTATGTAACGGTGCAGGCCGCAGAAACAGAATAAAACAAAGAGGCCGCCGTGCAGGATCATCTCCTGCACGGCGGCTTCTTGTATAGGGGAAAATGTTATTTCACGTATTTGCCTTCGCAGATATTCTTGCAGCAGGCGCTGATGGGGAACCAGCAGCAGTCCCGGCAGATATCGGCCAGCATCTCGGGGGTGGCTTTGGCATCGATCTCCCGGATGAGGGCCTGGTAGTCGTATTCTTTTTCCTCCAGCCCGAAATACTCCACGGTCTTGCGGTCGTACCGCTTGACCTTTTCCTGTGTGTCGCACAGGTCGGTGCCCAGCTTGTTGGGGCAGCAGGAACAGAGGGTGTCGGTGGAGAAGGTGAGCTGGATCTTCGTCCCGGGCACCTCCCGCAACTGGTGGACGACATCGTTCATGTGCTCCACAAAGGCTTCGCTGTAGCCATGGCCGGAGTAGCCCTGGGTGCAGAGCAGGTGATGCGGGCGCAGTACGATGCTCATGCCTTTTTTACCCCCGGGATCCGCTTCCGGATGTTCAGGCCCAGCACGCAGGCCAGCACAGCCTTGATGATGGCGGTGGGGATGAAGGGAAGAACGCAGGCAGAAACAGCCACGGACACGGTGCTGTGGGCGACGATCACGAACAGGATAACACCCACGATATAATTGACCACGGTGCCCACGACAACCGCCACGGGGAAAGCGCCCTTGAAGGCATCCCTGTGCTCCACGCCCAGGCCGATGATGTAGGCCATGATGGGGAAGGAGATCAGGAAGCCGCCGGTGGGGCCGACAAACTTGTCGATGCCGCCGGAGAAGTTGGCCAGCACGGGCACGCCCACAGCGCCCAGCAGCAGGTAAACGAGCGTGGCAATGGCGGACAGCTTGGAGCCCAGCACCACAGCCGCCAGCGTGATGGCGAAGGTCTGCATGGTCATGGGCACGCCCAGCGGCATGGGGATGGAGATCTGTGCCATCACGGCGATGACAGCGGCAAACAGGCCCGCGTAGCAGATATCGCGCACCGAGAACTTACTGGTCTGATTCATGGTAAAAAATCCTCCTCTGATTTGGTACAAACAACGTCCCGATTAAACCAGAAAGCGACAGACAGGTCAACTTGCGATTTGCGCAAAGGTTTACAATCTGTGAAAATTTGCTGAAAAGCGTTCAAACGAAATTTGGACGCTTGTGTATCCGGGCAAAATGCGATACACTACACCTATACATAGGAAAGGAATCTGACAGGCCGCCCCCGGCGAGCCTGAATCTGATAGGAGGAACATGATGATCTGAAACAAGAAGAAGGACGGCGCGGAGAACCCGGGTGCGGAAACGCCTGCGGCACAGACAACCAAGGCCCCGGTGCTGTTTTTGCAGAAGAACTGGAAATGGCTCGTGCCGGTGGTCTGTGTGGTGATCGCGGGCGGTGTGTTTTTGCTCAAGCCCAAGAGCGCCAGCACCATAGCCGTGGACCCCAGCTATCTGGAGACCAGCCCTGAAGTGCGGGATGTCTCCAACACCCTGAGCGGCACCGGCACCCTGAACCCTGCCAACACCTACACCGTGAAATCTCTGGTGGAGGGCAAGGTGCTCACCGGCGAGTTTGAGGAGGGCGACGTGCTGGATGAGGGGAGCATCCTCTACACGCTGGACAGCTCGGACGCTTCCACCAATTTTGAAAAGGCTGAGATCGCCATGCAGCAGGCACAGCGCAGCTATGACAAGGTGGTGGATCGCCAGTATGTGCGTGCCGAAGTGGATGGCACCGTGAGCACCCTGAAGGTCGCCAAGGGCGACGAGGTGACCAGCGGGCAGGAGGTCGCCATCATCCGCGACAGCTCCAAAATGCTGCTGACGCTGGAATTCCCCGCCGCTGATGCCGCCAATTTCAGCGTGGGCCAGACCGCCCAGGTGACGCTGGACGGCACCTTTGAGCAGCTGGACGGCACCGTGACCAGCGTGACCGGAACGGATGCACTGAGTACCGGCAACCTGCTCACCCGCACCGTGACCATTGCCGTGCGGAATGCAGGCGGCCTGACCACCGCGCAGGCGGCCACCGCCTCCATCAACGGGGTTAGCTCCATCGGCTCTGCCACCTTTGGCTATCAGGCGGAGCGTACCCTGACCGCACAGGCTGCAGGTACTGTGACCTCCATCCATGTGCAGGAGGGTCAGACCGTTGCCAAGGACGATATCCTGATCGAGCTGAGCGGCGATGACCTGACCGAGAGCATCCAGTCTGCCTCTGAGACCCTGCGCAGCGCTGAGATCTCCCTGCAGAACCTGCAGGATACCATGGCCAACTATACCGTCACCTCTCCCATCAGCGGCACCATCATTGAAAAGGATGCCAAGGTGGGCGATGCGGTCAAATCCGGCGATACCCTCTGCGTCATCTACGACCTGAGCTATCTCGAAATGGTCATCAACGTGGACGAACTGCAGATCAGCTCCCTGACTGTGGGCCAGAAGGTGCAGATCACAGCCGATGCCGTGCAGGATAAGAACTATGTGGGCACTGTGACCCGCGTCTCCATGAAGGGCACTTCCAACGGCGGCACCACCACCTACCCGGTGACCATCCGCATTGACGAGACCGACGGCCTGCGGCCCGGCAATGAACGCCAATGCCGAGATCGTGGTGGCCGAGGCCGCCAATGCCCTGACCGTGCCCAATGCGGCCATCGTCCGGGGCGGCTATGTGCTGGTGACCCAGGATTCCCCCAGCGCCTCCAAGGCGGATACCACCGATGGAGGCACCCGAGGGCTTTGTCTATGTGGCCGTCAAGACCGGTGTCAGCGATGATGATTACACCCAGATCGTCAGCGGCATCCAGGAGGGGGACACCATTGGTTACGATCCCAACTCGGTCAGCAGCGACAGCTACTATGACGATGGCAGCGGCATGATGATCTTCTGATGGGAGGATGGAATGAGTGCTCTGATCGAATTTGATGCGGTCTGCAAGTATTACCAGATGGGCGACACCACGGTAAAAAGCTGCCGACCACATCACCATGAAAATAGAAAAGGCGAGTTTGTTGCCATTGTGGGCCAGTCCGGCTCCGGCAAGTCCACCTGCATGAACATCATCGGCTGTCTGGACGTGCCTACCCACGGGGTGTACCGGCTCAACGGCCGGGACGTGGGCAAGATGAACCGTAACGAGCTGGCGGCGGTCCGCAACGAGATGCTGGGCTTCATCTTCCAGCAGTACAATCTGCTGCCCCGGCTGAACCTGATGGAAAACGTGGAGGTGCCGCTGGTGTACGCGGGCGTCTCCCGCGCCGAGCGGCACGCCCGTGCCCGTGAGGTATTGGAGCAGGTAGGCCTGGGCGACAAACTGAAAAACCGGCCCAACCAGCTTTCCGGCGGCCAGCAGCAGCGTGTTTCCATCGCTCGGGCGCTGGTGCGGAACCCGGCGGTCATTCTGGCCGACGAGCCTACCGGCGCACTGGACAGCCACACCGGCCGCGAAGTGCTGGGAATGCTGCAGCAGATGCACGATGAGGGCCACACCGTGGTGCTCATCACCCAGATAATTCCATTGCGGTGCAGGCAGACCGCATCATCCGTCTGGAGGACGGGCGGGTGGTCTACGATGGCGATGCCCATGCACCGGAAGCCGTGGTGCAGCCCACGCTGCTGCCGGATGAGGAGGAAAAAGCATGATCATTGAGACCTTCCGTCAGGCCATCCAGAACGTGTGGAGCAACAAGCTGCGCACCTTTCTGACCATGCTGGGCATCATCATCGGCGTGATGGCGGTCATCGTCATCGTGGGTCTGGGCAACGGCATGACCAAGAGCATGCGGGACAGCTTTTCCGCACTGGGCACCAACACCCTCAGCATTCAGGTGTGGGGCTACGGCTCCCGTACCGTGCCGGTGGAGGAGATGTACGATATCTGCCAGCGGCATTCCGACCTGATCAAGGCGGTGTCGCCGCAGGTCAACTTCAGCGGCAAAGCCAGCGGTACGCTGAAGATCGGTACCACCAGCTACCGCTGGTCCAACATGAGCGGTGTGGACGAAAACTTTACCGAAATGAAGAATTACCAGATCGTTCAGGGGCGCGGCCTGCAGTACATGGATATGCAGGACAACAAGCAGGTCTGCGTCATCGGCGATTACCTCAACCGCGTAGCCTTTGGTCGGCAACGGTGTGGGGCAGACGCTCAAGATCGGTGCCAACAAGTTCCGCGTCGTAGGTGTGCTGTCTGCCAAAGTCAGCGACCCCACCATGCAGCAGGGCAGCGATGACGATTGCGTTTACCTGCCCTACACCACCGTGATGCGGCTTTCCAGCCAAAGCATGGTGGACTGCTACACCGCCA
>ENA-OQKT01000145-OQKT01000145.1-human-gut-metagenome-genome-assembly--contig:-NODE-145-length-12977-cov-2.742957_pt1 | contig 12977 bp, 13 predicted proteins | sample MGYA00242650_ERZ504801 | MGnify/ENA primary metagenome ERZ504801 (study PRJEB26092, sample SAMD00036396) | human gut metagenome | host: Homo sapiens | study: EMG produced TPA metagenomics assembly of...
TTGTATTTATTAAGGGTTTATCTTCTTGGTTTTTTTAAGTAAGCAGGAAGTAAGCAAGCAAGTGTAATCAAGGCATGATAAAGAGTTTATCCACAAAGTGATACTTTACGGATAAGCTCTTTTTTATAGTCTGATTCGCTTACATCATATGTGTAGAAATTTTCATTTACTTCTGGTGTGTTTCCAATCAGGACAGCAGTTGTCACTGAATCTGCACCATTTACACGCATACGTGAATTTAAAGTCCTGCGAATAGCATGTATACTTTTAACCGGAATTTTTGCCTGTTCACATTTATAACGAGCACATTCAGAAATAGATTCTGGTGTACAATGACCTGTGACAGTAGCAAATTACAAATATAAAAAAAGAGTTGCTGCCAGATGGTCAGTGTTAAATATTTTATGTAAATCCACTATAATATAATCAAAAAGGAGCGTGATCGTATGGCTTTACTCAAAGAAGAATCTTATACCATTGAAGATATTTATGCTCTGCCAGATGGCGAAAGAGCTGAACTGATTGACGGACACATCTATTATATGGCACCACCATCGTACAAACATCAGAAACTCGTCATGGAGCTTTCCGCTATCATCCGTAATTATATAAAACAGCACAAAGGAACTTGCGAAGTGCTTCCTGCACCATTCGCCGTATATCTTGATGAAATAAATAATACTTATGTCGAACCAGATATATCTGTGATTTGTGATCCAAACAAACTTGATGATAAAGGATGTAAAGGCGCACCAGACTGGATTATTGAAATTGTATCGCCTGAAAGCAGAAAAATGGATTATCTCCTGAAACTTTTCAAATATCATTCCGCAGGTGTCCGGGAATACTGGATCGTAGATATCGCAAAAAACAGAATTACAGTATACAACTTTAATCATGATTATTCCATTGAAGAATATTCGTTCACTGATACTGTAAAAGCTGGAATTTACGAAGATTTATCTATTGATTTCTCAGAAATTAATATCCTATAAAATCTAAAAAAGTTGGTAATACATCCCTTCTATATGGGATTTTACCAACTTTTTATTGTGCTTGTTCCATGGCATATCCGATAGTTTGATTACCAAAACACATCTGGTATTCTTTATGGCGCCAAAGGATTTTAATGATGATATCATCATCTGTTACCAATTGTCCCACTTTCTTTTGAACAAAAAAAGACACACCATCTCCATAAAAAACATCCACAGGGTAATTCCCTGTGGATGTTTTTTATTCACCAAACTGTTGTGCACATTCTTTCAGCATTTCGCGGATTGGCAGATGGTACGGACATCTGGTTTCACATTTGCCGCATTCTATACAGGCGGAAGCCTTCACCGCAAGAGAACTGTAACGGTTTCTTGCCCAGTCTCCCAGCCCGTAACGATTAAGATAGCCTGCGAACAGGAACACACCCGAAATATCGATTCCCACACTGCATGGAGCACAGTAATTACATCTGCGGCAGAAATTTGTGCCAAGCTGATTCCGTACTGTCTGAACTTCCTCCAGTTCTTTCTCGCTTAACGGGGAATCATCAAGACAGGCCTTTATATTCTCCTCGATTTCCTTCTCTTCCGCCATTCCCGGGATCACAATAGTAACGTTCTTATTCGAACAGACATAACGCAATGCCAGCGTTCCATTTTCAATTGCACCACCGGCCAGAGGTTTCATATCAATAAAGCCGATGTTTTTCTCCTCACATTTTGAGATCAGCTCTTCCCCCTGACTCTCTACAATATTATATGGAAACATAATAGTTTCCACCCAGTCAAGCTCCAGAGCCCGGGCAAAAACCTCAACAGAATGAGCGGTCAGACCAATATGTCCGATTTTTCCTGCTGCTCTTGCCTCCTGCAGTGCTTCAAGGGCACCACCGGCCGCCTGCACCTGATCAAGCTGTTCCATACTCGGATTATGCACCTGGTATAATTCAATATGATCTGTACGAAGATTATGAAGACTCTTCTCAATATCTTCAGCCATGGCTTCCTTTGTACGTGCCATGGACTTTGTGGCAATTATAAATCTGTCCCTGATACCTTCCAGTGCATATCCCAGATATTCTTCACTGACCGTATATCCTCTGGCTGTATCAATATAATTTACTCCCCGGTCTGCCAGCTTATGCAGCAGTGTCTTTGTTCCTTCCGCATCAATTTTCTGGATCGGTATCCCGCCAAGGCCCATTCTGGAAACCCTGAGACCGGTTTTTCCAAGCGTTACATATTCCATATTTTTCTCCTATTTTCAATCACAGATAAAAAACTGCCACCGGATCTTACCGATGGCAGTTTTTATCTCTTTACATCTGTCGATCAGACAAAACAAACAACTGGTTTCATCCTGATTATACTCGAGAAAGATATTCTCCTGTTCTTGTATCGATTTTCAGTTTGTCGCCCTGGTTAACAAACAGCGGAACCTGAACCTGTGCACCTGTCTCTACAGTAGCCGGTTTTGTGGCACCCTGTGCTGTATTTCCGGCGAATCCCGGCTCTGTCTCAGTAACTTCAAGTTCTACGAACAGAGGAGGCTCAATAGCAAATACATTTCCGTTGTGGGAACAGATCTTAACCATCTCGTTCTCTTTAACGAATTTAAGAGAATCTCCAACCTGATCTTTTGTAAGACCAACCTGATCGTATGTCTCTACGTTCATAAAGTAGTACAGATCACCATCATCATACAGATACTGCATATCTACACGCTCAATACGTGCAGCCGGGAATTTCTCTGTTGGACGGAAAGATTTCTCAAGAACTGCTCCTGTAATAATGTTTTTGTATTTTGTTCTTACGAAAGCAGCACCCTTTCCTGGTTTTACGTGCTGGAATTCAACGATCTGACATACGTTTCCGTCAATTTCAAGTGTGATACCGTTTTTGAAATCACCTGCTGAAATCATAGTTATATTTCCTCCTTAATAGTACAGTTCAGCAATGCTGTGTCTTTTGACAACAACAGCCGTTCAAAGTGTGTGTCCCTCTCATGCTTTTCTCAGTTTTGTGACACACTCTTATTTAATTTTATAATATTCTGCTGTTTTTTTCAACTATTTTTTACACATGTTTTTAATTTTTCTTCAAGCTGACCAATCAGATCCTCAAATGGCTTGTCTCCTGTGATCATCTCAACATCTGCAAACTTTGTATAAACCGGATCGCGCTGTTTAAGAAGTTTTCTGATCTTATCTTCTTTGTCTTCTCCCTCGATCAGAGGATTGCTGCTGGAATTTTCCAGTCTCTTCTTCAACGTTGCATAAGATCCCTTCAAATATACTACAGTTCCCAGTTTTTTAATATATTTTGCATTCTGTTCCTGCATCGGAAGACCGGACCCCAGAGAAATGATCTTCTGTTCCGGATCATCGATCAGTGCCTTGATCACAGTTGTCTCAAGAGCTCTGTAAAATGGTTCTCCGAATCTGTCAAAGATTTCTTTCATTGTAAGGTTCATCTTCTTTGATACTACGCGGTCAACGTCTACAAAAGGAAGATTGAAATCTTTTGCCAGCCGTTTTCCTACTCTTGTCTTACCTGAACCCATAAATCCTATGATAACAATATGGTTCATGAATTCCCCTCCTCTTTGCGGTAAAAATATAGTACAATTCTTTCAAGATATCGTTTCAGTACGATCTGAATCTCTTCTTTCGGATTGAGTGGTTTCACCAGAATATTCCGGATTCCTGTGCGTTTCGCACCATATATATCAGTAAAGAGCTGATCTCCTATAAAAACTGTATTACTTCTGTCTGTCCCAAGAAGTTCCATTGCCCTGATATAATTTTTTGTTGAAGGCTTGTGTGCATTCTCGATAAACTGCGCTCCTATCGCATCATTAAAAGAAGAAACTCTCTCGTACTGGTTGTTTGACAGAAAACAGCATTTTAAATCCAAGTTCCTTCAGATGTGCAAACAACGCACATGCTCTCTCATCTGCCGGTGCACCATGAGGTACCAGAGTATTATCTATATCAAACAGAAGTCCTCTGTATCCCTGCGCATACAGATCATCGAAGTTTATCACATAGGTAGAATCCAGATATTCATCCGGAAAAAAGCAATTAAACATCCGTAGTCATTTCCTTTATTTATATTTTTCTGAAAACAAGATCAGCGATAAGTGTCTGACAGTACGCTGTCCCCGAAATACTGAATCATTATGATCAGCGTTCATTAAGAGGAACATATACTGCCGGTTCCAGAACATTCTTATATGCCGGACGGATGATCTTATCTGCATTAATGAGCTCTTCCATACGGTGCGCACTCCATCCTACGATACGTGCAACTGCAAACATCGGTGTATATAATTCCAGTGGCAGATCCAGCATACTGTACACAAAACCGCTGTAAAAGTCTACATTGGCGCTTACACCTTTATAAATACGACGCTCTTCTGCAATTACTTCAGGTGCCAGACGTTCCACCATAGAATACAGGGCATAATCTTTCATTCTGCCTTTTCCCTTGCCAGACGTTTCCACCATATGCCTTGAAAACTTCAGCTCGCGGATCAGACACTGAATAAATCGCATGTCCCATTCCATAGATCAGTCCCTTCCGGTCAAATGCCTCTTTATGAAGAAGTCTCTTCAGATATGTCCGGACCTCGTCTTCATCCTTCCAATCCTTAACTTCCTTCTTCATATCATCAAACATCCTGACAACTTTAATGTTGGCACCGCCATGCTTTGGTCCCTTTAATGAGCCAAGTGCTGCGGCAATCGCAGAATATGTATCAGTTCCTGATGAGGAAACCACATGAGTTGTGAATGTAGAGTTATTACCTCCGCCATGTTCCATATGAAGGATAAGCGCAATATCCAGAATCTTTGCCTCCAGATGTGAATACTTCTTATCCGGGCGAAGCATTCTCAGAATGTTCTCTGCTGTGGTAAGTTCTTTCTTCGGATTATGGATATAGAGACTCTTATCTTTAATATAATGGTTATAAGCCTGATATCCATAAACAGATAAAAGCGGAAATACACTGATCAGATTCAGACACTGTCTGAGCACATTCGGCAATGATGTATCGTCAGGGTTGGTATCATAAGAATATAAAGTAAGCACACTTCTGGAAAGCCCGTTCATGATATCCTTGCTCGGAGCCTTCATTATAACATCACGCACAAAATTTGTAGGAAGTGACCGCTGATTTGCCAGAAGCTGTGTAAAATCTGCAAGCTGTTTCTTATCTGGAAGACTGCCAAATAATAAAAGATAGGTAACTTCTTCAAATCCATATCTGTCATCTTCGATAAATCCTCTGGTAAGATCTTTGATATCATATCCTCTGTAGGAAAGACTTCCAGCACATGGAACTTCTTTGCCATCAACGATCTTTGTGGCTTTCACATTAGAAACCTGAGTCAGGCCTGCAAGAACCCCTTTTCCATTAATATCACGAAGACCTCTCTTCACATCATATTTTGCATACAGAGAAAGATCCAGACTTGTATGTTCCTTGCAAACCTCCGTCAGATTTTCAATTTCAGGTGTTACTTTGGTTTTAAATCCCGCCATGTAATAAATCTCCTTTCTTCACAATTCTCTCGATAATGATTCCCTCCTCGTTTCTGTCATCGCAACAATTTGTAGATGCACATCTCTGTAAATATTATAGCATTTTTTTTCTCTTTCGGTCTACATCTTATATATTCTGTTTCTGAACATAAAAAAACAGATTACCGCTTACTGTTCACGCACTACTGTCCTGCGAGGCATTTTTTAACCGAATCAAGTAAGTCCCCTGCTTCAATTGCGAATATCCGCTTGACTTTCCATTTGCAGTTTCTTACGGATACATGGCAATATAAGAACCGAAACGTACAGTGCGAATTTACGCAGTTTTTATAAATATACTGTATTTTTTAGAAATTGCTATAAATTGTATGGATGATTTTTAACATTTTCTCATACTTGGCGCCATTTCGCAAGTACAAATTTTGTTCAAAAAATTTTCATAAAAAAATTTTCATTTGGCTCTTTCCATTTGTAACACTTTAGTGTATAATAACGTCGATTTAAAAAATAATTATACGATGGACGAGGAGGAAATCATAATGTCTTATACTGAAGAAGTATACGAAAGAGTCGTAGCACAGAATCCAAATGAGCCTGAATTCCATCAGGCAGTAAAGGAAGTTTTAGACTCCCTTAAAGTCGTAATCGACAAAAATGAAGAGAAATACCGCAAGCTTTCCATTCTGGAACGTCTTGTTGAGCCTGAAAGAATCATCTCTTTCCGAGTTCCGTGGGTAGACGATAAAGGTGTTGTACAGGTAAACAAAGGTTATCGTGTACAGTTCAACAGTGCGATCGGACCATACAAAGGTGGTTTAAGATTCCATCCGTCAGTAAACCAGGGAATCCTTAAATTTTTAGGTTTCGAACAGATTTTCAAGAACTCCCTTACAGGTCTTCCGATCGGTGGCGGTAAAGGTGGTTCAAACTTTGATCCTAAAGGAAAATCTGACAGAGAAGTTATGGCATTCTGCCAGAGCTTTATGACAGAACTTTCCAAATATATCGGTGCTGACATGGACGTTCCTGCAGGTGATATCGGTGTAGGCGGACGTGAGATTGGTTATCTGTATGGACAGTACAAGAGAAACCGTGGATTATACGAGGGTGTTCTCACAGGTAAAGGTCTTTCCTACGGTGGATCTTTGATTCGTACACAGGCTACAGGATATGGTCTTGTATATATGCTAAACGAAATGGTTAAAGCTAAAAACGACACAATCTCCGGTAAAACTCTCATCGTAACAGGTTCCGGTAATGTTGCCATCTACGCAGTAGAGAAAGCTGCCGAACTTGGCGGTAAAGTTGTTGCTATGTGCGACTCCAACGGATATATCTATGATCCGGAAGGAATCAAACTTGACATCGTTAAAGATATCAAAGAAGTAAAACGTGGACGTATCAAAGAATACGCAGATCGCGTAGAAGGCGCTACTTATACAGAAGGAAAAGGTATCTGGAACATCAAATGTGATATCTATCTTCCATGCGCAACTCAGAATGAACTTGACCTTGATGCTGTTAAGATCCTTATTGCAAACGGATGCAAATATGTTGCAGAAGGTGCAAATATGCCTACTACCCGCGAGGCAACTGATTACCTTATGGCAAACGGTGTAACATTTATGCCTGGTAAAGCAGCTAATGCCGGTGGTGTTGCTACTTCCGCACTTGAAATGTGCCAGAACTCTGCAAGACTTTCCTGGACAGCAGAAGAAGTTGATACAAAACTTCATCAGATCATGGTTGATATCTTCCATAAAGTTGATGATGCTTCCAAGCGTTATGATATGGAAGGCAACTATGTTGCAGGCGCTAATATCGCAGGCTTCGAGAAAGTTGTAGATGCTATGATCGCTCAGGGTATTGTTTAATTTATTTTAGTTAATTACCCCCATAAAAATACACATAAAGAGCCGGCGGGATATTATTCTCGTCGGCTCTTTATATTTGCCCGTAAATCCTTTCACACAGAGCATTCATACATTACTTGTTCACACAGAACTCTTATTTAATTCATAAACTTCTTCAGCTCGTCCATAAAAGTACTGACATCTTTAAATTCTCTGTATACAGACGCAAAACGTACATAAGCAACTGCATCCAGATCTTTCAAATGTTCCATAACGATCTCACCAATTCTGGTGCTGGAAATCTCTTTCTCTTCGGTATTAAAGATTTCTCCCTCTATGGCATCCATCATCTCTTCAATCTTATCTATGGATATTGGTCTTTTATAGCAGGCTCTCAGAATTCCCGACTGAATTTTACTGCGATTATACTGTTCTCTGTTCTGATCTTTTTTGATCACAGTAAGCGGAATACTTTCCACCTTTTCATATGTGGTAAATCTCCTTCCGCAGGCATCACACAAACGACGGCGACGGATAGAATTGGTATCTTCTACCGGTCTGGAATCAACTACTCTCGTATTATCCTGATTACAAAATGGACACTTCATACGACGTCCCCCTTTAATTCGTATTACTGTTTTCTGCTTATGTACTATATACTTGATTCGGTTAAACGGCTACAAATACGTTACTGTTCACTCCATTCTCAGTAACACAAATACAAACAGTTATATATAGTTTTATTATACTGTATTTCTATTTAAGGTGTCAATAAAAGGACTTGCATAAATTTTTGCAAAAATACATAAATTGTTATCAAACGCATATCAGATTCTGAAAGCATTGGCACGACAGTCTGATTTTAACCGGAAGGACTGTATCTGATTTATGAAAATCTGTGAATTAAAGCAAAAAGAAGTAATTAATATCTGTACCTGCCGCAGTCTCGGATGTCCCATTGATGCGGAATTTGACTGCAAAAGCAGTCAACTCACCGCCCTTATACTTCCAGGCCCCGGAAGATTCTGCTGCCTGTTCGGACGTGATAATGAATATATCATTCCCTGGGAATGTATCAGCCAGATCGGGGACGATATCATCCTTGTGAAAATAGACGAAGAAAAATGTTTCCATAAAGGCTGATATTTCACCGCAGAGAATTGTCAAGGACCTATATTTTTTATATTTTCCCGGTCAAAGTATAAATCCACTGCTATATGAGAATCATTCTTACTGAAGTATATGACAACTATTCGGCAGCCACTGTCCTTTTTTTATTTCCTGAAATGATTTCGGAGGATCCTGGCTCATATCTGCGAATAGTCGGTTTACATCCAGAGATAATAAGGAGGATTCAATAAGATGGCACTGAACAAAGTTGAAATCTGCGGAGTCAATACGTCGAAACTTCCTGTTCTTACAGCAGAAGAAAAAGCGGAACTGTTCAGACGGATCAAAAGCGGCGATGAACAGGCACGTGAATTGTACATTAAAGGAAATCTACGTCTTGTTCTCAGCGTAATACGACGATTTCAGAACAGCAGCGAAAATGCCGATGACCTTTTTCAGATCGGATGTATTGGTCTGATCAAGGCCATTGACAACTTTGATACCACTTTACAGGTAAAATTTTCCACTTATGCAGTTCCAATGATCATAGGCGAAATCAGACGATATCTCAGGGATAACAACAGTATCCGCGTCAGCCGTTCTCTTCGTGATATTGCATACAAAGCAATCTATACCCGCGAAAATTATATGAAGCAGCACCTGAAAGAACCTACAGTTACCGAAATTGCACAGGAAATTGGTATCGAAAAAGAAATGATCGTATATGCCCTTGATGCTATCCAAAATCCTGTGAGTCTCTTTGAACCGGTCTATACAGAAGGCGGTGATACTCTTTATGTCATGGATCAGATCAGTGACAAAAAAAACAAGAAGAACGCTGGATTGAAAATCTTGCTCTCCGCGAAGCTATGCAGAGGCTGAACAGCCGCGAAAAGCATATCATAGAACTGCGCTTCTACGAAGGAAAGACGCAGATGGAAGTAGCTCAGGAAATCGGCATCTCCCAGGCACAGGTCAGCCGTCTCGAAAAAAATGCACTGAAATCCATGCGTAATTATCTGCGTCCATAAAATGATAATTCAAGATCCGTATTCAGAAAAGCAGCCTGGCCCAATACCTGCCAGACTGCCTTACATATCTTTTAAAATATACCGTTTTCCGCCTCTTTCCAATGAGGTTCTGATCTGTCTGTGAAGCTTCAATGAAGCTTTAACACTTCAACAAATTCTGCCAGTTTTCTATATTAAATATCTGCTTCACATCCAGAGCCCCTGACATTGCAGGAAAGAACTTCTTCATATCAGTAAATACCAGAGCATAGTCGAACTTTGACATTCCGATCATCCTGCGAAGCTCACGCCTGTAAAAATCCAGAAGCATCTCCGGCACTTCTGTTTTCTTAGATTTCATAAACTTTTTATGACATACATATTCTTCGTCCGTAGCCGGGTAGGAACGCTTCCAGTATAAAACCCTGATTTCTTTTGGCAGACTATCCAGTTTCTCAGAAGACTCCTCTTCTTTTGCACCATTCCCGATCAACGTCACATCAAAATGCTCATAATCCACTTTGTTCAGAAATTCATAGAATGCCTTTGTCTCCTGTGTATCACTGAAATCTCCTGCATATACCAGAAGTTTTACTTTATCTGTCTGATTCAGATATACCGGATTTACCGGTTCTTTTCCATCAAGCAGGACTTCTGCTATACGTTTGCATGCTTTTCCATCATCTCTCGGACATATCTGTTCTCTTGCTTTTTCATACTTCTCTTTACAGGAAGCAGCCACTCCCGGAAGATCCTTCAGAAGTTCACCAAGCTTCTCAGGGGTAGACACTGCCGGTCCCGGAAGTTTGTCAAATCCGAAGTACAGACCTCTGTAATCTTCAAAATTCTCCGCATCCGGCACATAAAACAGAATCGGTTTTCCTGTCAGCATGAAATCATAAAAAATACTGGAATAATCAGAAATCAGTACATCTGTCACTGACAAAATCTCATTTGTATCCATTGTTGCAGGAATAAATTTTGTCTGCGCATCACCAGGTTCCATGGCATTCTCTTTCATATAGTGATATACGATCTGATGAAGCTTGACAAAGATCTGATATTCATTTGTATCTATACTGTTCTCCATTACATTGATCAGCTTATAGACATCCTGCAAATCTGTATCCGGACGGCTGTATTGTTCGCCTCTCCATGTCGGTGCATAAAGAATAATCTTTTTATCTTCCTTTACGTCCACTCCGCAATCCTTAAGTTCCTGTATCACTTCTGCTCTGTCACTGTCAAAAAGCTTATCATTACGCGGGAAGCCCTCTTCCAGCACTGTGCCTTCATACAGATTCTGCATTTTATACGAATCTTTGTATGCTGTCTTTGTCATATAAGGTCCGGAGGAAACTATATAATCTGCACTGAGCAGATTTCTTGCTGTATTTCCCTGAGAAATATTTGCTCCCGGAATATCAAATCCCATATTCTTCAGAGGAGTTCCATGCCAGGTATCGATCAGTACCTGACCTTCTCTTTTAAGGAAATAGCTTGGAAAGCTTACATTATTTACCAGATATTTCACTGTCGCAAGTTCTTTACAGTATTCCTTTGATTTATATTTTACAAATCGCACGTTCGGATATTTTTCGTATTTTTCAATTTGTTTTCTGTTATCCTCGAAGTCCTCAAGCACCCAGATATGGGTATAATCCTGATACTCTTCTTTTTCAAGAAGATACAAAAACAGAGCATAAGGATTACAGATCATACCACGCCCGCCAAAAGCTTCATAAAGAATTGTATTATCTCTTATCTGGTATTCCTTTACAAACTCGGCATAGCTGGTTCTAAGCGGATATTTCTCCCTGCACTCCAGAATCTGTTCTTCATTTTTCATATAAAAGGTCTTGATTCCCATTACACGATTAAAAAGACGATTCCACTCTTTAACTGCCTTCTCAATGGCAAAGTCCTCAGATTTCCAGATTGCATTTCTGGACATCTCTCTGCGGAGTTCTTCATCATGTGCCAGCTTCAGCATCGCATCTGTAAATTTTTTTGTATCAAAAGCTTCCGGCAGGTATCCTGTTTTTCCATCATCGATGATCAGATCCATCGCTCCTGTATGGAATGCGATGACAGGAAGACCAAATTCAAAGGCTTCCATGATAACCATCGGCCATCCTTCCCACCTAGACGGAAGAAGGAAAACAGAAGAATTCAGATAATACTTCTCCGGCTCATTTGTATAACCGACAAAATTAACTCTGTCCTCAATACCACGTCTCTTTGCATCCGCCACAATCTGATTCCAGAGATCACCGGCTCCGATAATATCCAGCTGCCATTCATCATCCTGCTTACAGAACTCTTCAAAAGATTCCATCATCAGATCAAGACCCTTGGCATATACAAATCGTGTAGCCATAAGGAAACGCTTGGATTTTGGGTCGCATTTTCTCTCACTCACGAAGCTTCGGGGATTAATTTTAACTTCTGTATCAATATCCAGAAATTTTTTGTAATCGCGCTTATCATAGTCACTGAGAACAATGTATCTGTCCAGCTTCGGCAGATATTCCTGGAGCAGACATTCCTGTTTCCAGAATACGACATTAGGAACATCGAGATATCCGGCATAACAGTTATGCTGCCATCCGATTGTCTTTGCATTCAGCTCCGGCGCCAGCATACCCAGACGAAGGCTTAAACTTGCAGTTGTGATAATAATATCATAATTCTGCTCATTTAAATATTTTACCCATTTTTCTCTGGTCTTTTTCGGGAAAATCGCATCTGCCAGAATATCATTATATTTTTCTTTATTAAAAATCCCATATTTGGCATTCAGTTTCTGAACAAGATAACGCCAGCAGAAAGCCGGTGTATGATGTCGATTGACAAACTCATTATTATCAATAAAGTCAACCTTGATATCCTCACTCATATGATACATATTCCGGTCTTCTTTAAATCTGTCCTGATATACCATAATCGTCACATCATGCTCTTTTACAAGTTCATTCGCAAGAAGTGTGACAACTCGCTTAGTTCCGCCAAGATCAAATATCTTGGTGCACCAAATACATATTTTCATTTATCTTTTTCTCCTGTTATGACTTTCTGATATCTGTATCCTATAGCAATTCCATAAAATAATGCAATCAAGACAGTTCAGCAGAGTGTGAAGGACAAGGAAGATATCTGCAGGCGTGCTGACGCACGGCAAAGATATCTGACGCAGGACTTCACGCTATGATGGACTGGATTGTTTGCAGTAATTTATGGAATTGCTATAATATCATTACATTGTAATGTTAAAATAATCCAACACACGCTGGCAGTAATTGTCACACACATTATGTGTTTTTGCTCTTACACTGGCACGCTGTTCTTTATAATTATCTTTTCCGTTTTTAATATCCAGGATGAAATTCTCAAAATCCTGCATATTATACATATGTTCGCCAGGCATATATTCCAGCGGATCATCAAACACCCATCCTCTG
>ENA-OQKT01000146-OQKT01000146.1-human-gut-metagenome-genome-assembly--contig:-NODE-146-length-12923-cov-3.217412_pt1 | contig 12923 bp, 12 predicted proteins | sample MGYA00242650_ERZ504801 | MGnify/ENA primary metagenome ERZ504801 (study PRJEB26092, sample SAMD00036396) | human gut metagenome | host: Homo sapiens | study: EMG produced TPA metagenomics assembly of...
GACCTATCGTCAGCACTACTATGACCGGTATCGCTATGCACAATAAAAATCCAAGATATTTTTTCACGATTTCATCTCCACTTTCAAGAATATATGCTAAGGTCACTGTGACTGCTATGACAAAAATGATGCACCAGCTTCTCATAGTGCTCTTTTCCTTGTCATGGCTTTTCTGTCTGTCAGAGCCAAATTGCTTATTGCTGCAGGAATGCCGGTTTTTATTAAATGTAAATATAATTTTTCCCGTATTTTCAGCAAAATTCTCACATCTTAAAACCGCATAATAAAGGCTCATATTGAGTACTGAAAACAGCGTGAAAAACCACACCGACAGCATCAGTGCATCTGCCCTCTTGAAGAAGCTGCCTTTTATCTGCACATCACTCATCAGTACGACAGCCGGAAACTCTATTTCCGACAGTGAATATTTTCCAAAGTTTCCAAGCAATACTGCATACAATAAAAAAAGAATGCCTGCATATGTGAATATTGCTTTACTCACACTCCCTCGTATCTGTGAGGCAGTGCGTTCCCTTACAAACAGTATATTGAACACGGAAATGGATGCTGCAAACACATAGTATGCACCCGCAAATATATCCGCTATGCCAAAGTCCACACCGACTCTGTCCTTAATCATCAGATAGTCAAATCTCACATCCGATATTGCAAACAAAAGCATAGCAGCAAGCGGTATCAGCACAAAGAAAAATACTACCTCGTATACCCTGGCCCGGCACTCCACTCCTCCACTTAGCGCATAAGCGCATACCGCCATTATCACAAGGAGTACAACTGTAAATGACTCATCCGGTATAAGGCTGTCACGTATCAGCTTTACAAATATCCATGCAAGAAATGAGGCCTGTGACAGCTCGTATATCGCAATAATTAAATCATAAATTAACATTTTCGCATATTTTGTTTTTTCAATGCTTCTGTCATATATTGTTTTCCTGCGTTCACGTACCTCGCTTACTATCCACATAAATAGCCATGCCATGAAAACTCCGAGTGCGATTGAGATAAAAGCATACTTTCCAAGCTTTGCCAGATTGTTTGGAAGCACCAGTGTGCCGACTCCAAGCAGATTAAAGACGTATAGCCTGTATAGCTGGCGGGGCGATATGCTTTCGTTTTGTGCAAATGTGTAGCTTGTGCTCATATTTTTAGTCATCCTTATTTCCTTTCAGCTTTCTGCACTCCTTTTCTCTTGCAAATACAGGCCGCCTCCATAGTCTGCGAAGCGGAAATCGTATGATACTGTCCTTTTCATCCTCGCCGCCTGTCAGCTCGCTGCCCACAAATGGCATCATGTATGGGTAACCACAGCTTTTGAGCTTTGCGAGATGCAAAAGTATCACCATCAGACTTATTAAAAATCCAAAATATCCAAGCCATGCCGACATCATTATTACAGCGAATTTGAGTATCCTAAATGAAAATGCAAACTCCTCACTCGGTATGGCAAACGAACAGAGTGCGGTGAATGCAACAAGAATGACCACTATAGGGCTTACTAAATTTGCATCCACTGCTGCCTGTCCGATTATGAGGCCTCCGACTATGCCTATCGTGTTTCCCATTGCTCCGGGAAGTCTTATGCCGGCTTCGCGAAGCAGCTCAAAGGACAGTTCCATCATGAGCACCTCTATGAGCTGCGGAAACGGGCAGCCGAGTCTGGCTTCATAAAACGCCAGTATGAGTGGTGTCGGCAGTATCTGTGTATGAAAATTTGTGACCGCCAGATAAAGCCCCGGCAATGTAAATGACATAAAGGCAGCCACGTACCTTATCAGCCTGGCAAAACTTGCCGCTATCGTTCTGTTATAGTAATCATCTGCGGTTTTTAAAAAATTGTTCATGGTGGTTGGCAATATTATCGCTATCGGTGAATTATCGCACAGCACCACCACCCGCCCTTCTAGGAGCGCATTTACCGCCACATCCGGCCGCTTTGTGGTCTGAAGCTGTGGAAACGGCGAATACCATTTCACCTCAGCAAATTGTTCAATGACTCCCGAATCCCCCACATGGTCTATTACATAGCTGTCCAGATTTCTTTCCACATCCTCTACAAGCCCCGGTTTTTACGAGGTCTCTCACATATAGTATGTCCACATTGCTGTGTCCTCGAAGTCCCTTTTTCACCTCTTTACACTTTTAAGCGTGTGCTCCTTAACCTGCGCCTGATAAGCGCTGTATTTATCTTTATGGAATCAGCAAAGCCCTCATTGGAGCCTCTTATGACCTTTTCCGAATCAATCTCCTGAATTGACAGGGCAGGATATCCCTTATCAGGAAGCTTGAAGGCATCCGGATAACCATCCACAAAAAAAATCACGTCTCCTGTCAGCATCATCTGGGCCGCCTCATTAACCGTGTGCAGATGTGCAAATTCAGATAGAGCTGCCTGATTTTTGTCAAGTACTTCCTTTACCTGCTGTCTGTCTATTCCCTCAAGGTATGAGGTAAATCGTCCAAATGCACTGTTATTGATACCGGAGCCTTCACATGTCACCTCAATATAAGCAACAAAACACTTTATTGAGGCATCACGCCCCAGATACATCTCCTGCATCTTGATATCTGAGCAGTCAGAATATATCTGCCTGAAGCTTTTTATGTTCTCATCTATGTTTGTGGTCATCTTTAACTCTCCTATATACCCAATAAATCCCGTCAGATTTAAAATCCCTGATATAGTATGACCATACATTCCTACAAATATCCCTGATTACTTATTTTTTGCTATTATCTAAGCTACTAACTAAGCCACTAAAAAAGGCCACCGTTCACACATCAGTGCAATCGGCAGCCCTTGGTTTGTTATATTCTGTTTTATTTCTTCTCTTCATCCTGCTTTTGTATCACAGCCTTCACAGCAACCGCCTGATTTGCCACATGTGTATGCATTTCTGTAGTCACAAGCTCCATATTTCTTGCCTCAAGCGCCCTGTAGATGGCATCATGCTCCTTAACAAGCATCGGATAATTCTTCGGATCCTTTAAATACTCCACTCTGTAGCGGTACATCTGCTCGCGGATATTGTTCATCATAGATACAAGCTTCGCATTGTTGGTCGCCTCATAGATAGCATCGTGAAACTTCACATCCTCTTCAGCTATCTTTTTCACATCTCCTGAGTCCATGCTCCTCTTGAACTCGTCCTTTATAGTTTTTAGATTCGCAAGCTGCTCATCACTGATTTTCTTACAGGCTATTTTGGCTGCAAGCTCATCGAGAGCCTCTCTCACCTCAAGCACATCCTCCATATCTTTAAGAGTCATCTTGGCAACCTCTGCGCCCTTTCTCGGCATTGTGACTGCAAGCCCCTCCTGCTCAAGCATTCTGATTGCTTCACGTATAGGTGTACGGCTGACTCCAAGCTTTGACGCAAGCTGCAGCTCCATAAGTCTCTCTCCCGGCTTGAGCTCACCCTTTAAAATTGCCTCACGAAGTGTATTAAACACCACATCACGCAGTGGCAGATATGCATCCATATTTAAAGTTAAATTATCAGTCATCAAACTTCTCCTATCTCTTGTATTATCATTCTCACATATAAGAAAAAAAAGTAACTATAAAGCACCCGCTGTGCTATCCGGATATCACGTTATTTGCGATTATTGTATACAGATGTCAGATACACCTGTCTGGCAAGATGTGAGCTTCTCATGGCTTTGTACGCTTTCTTTGCAGTATCTTCATCGTCAAACAGACCAAAAACCGTCGGACCACTACCGCTCATCATGGCTCCTACCGCGCCATTTGAAAGCATATGCTTCTTTATCTCATCTATCACCGGATAATTTGGTATGGTCACTGTCTCTAAGACATTTCCCATATGCGCTGCGATATCATGCAGATTCTTAGCCTTTATATCATCTATCAGACGGTCTATATCCGGATGAATAGTCGTATCATCAAGCTTCAGATTCTGGTACACAAATTTTGTGGATACCGAGATGGACGGCTTTGCAATAAGCACCGGACACTTTACCATTGGAGGAAGAGGACTAAGCGCCTCTCCTATGCCCTCGGCCAGCGCCGTACCTCTCATAATACAGTATGGTACATCCGCACCTATCTGCACACCTCTTTCCATAAGCTGTCTCTTTGTCAGTCCCAGTGAAAAAAGACCTGTTTACACCTATAAGCATGGCTGCCGCATCAGTACTGCCCCCCGCCATCCCTGCTGCAACAGGAATACGCTTGTCCAGCTTCACTGATACACCGTCAGTTATAGAAAACTCATCCATCAGAAGCTTTGCAGCCTTATATATGAGATTGTTCTCGTTTACAGGGAGAAAAGACAGATTGGTCTGTATCTGTATGCCGGGCTCCTGTGTCCTTTTTGATATCGAGCCTGTCATACAGCTGAATGGTCTGCATAATCATGCGGACCTCATGATATCCGTCCTCTCTGCGCCTCACCACATCCAGCCCCAGGTTAATCTTGGCTAATGCTTTTAATGAAATATCGTTATTACTACCCATATTGTATTACCTCTGTTTTTTGTATACAAGGATTATAACACACCCTGCCAAAAAGAGCAAATTTAAATATTCTCATTTAATTGTTAATTTTTACATCTCATCAGTCAAATTAACCTAAAAAGGGACCGCACGTTGCGCGCAGTCCCTCTAATATATCATATTCTGTTTCTTATAGCCCTTGCCGTTATTTTTTCAATTTTTCTGCCAAATATAAATGTCGAAAAATATATTACCGATGCAATAATCACTATCATCGGACCTGTTGCCACATTGGTGTAGTATGACACTGCGAGGCCGACTATACCGGAAAATACTGAAAATATCACTGAAAAGAAATGATACTCACGCATATTTTCCGAAATATTCCTTGATGAAGCCGCCGGTAATATAAGCAGAGCATTTATTATAAGTATACCTATCCACTTGATGGATAGCATAACTATGAGTGCTACAAGCACCGCAAACAGATTATCCAGAAGACGCACATGGATACCCTTGCTTTTTGCCACGCTTCTGTGTATACATATGGCGTTGAGCTTATTGAAGCAAAGCACCCAGAATACTATCGTGACCACAAAAATCACAATTAAATAAACTATCTCAGTCTTTGTGATGCTTAGTACATCGCCCACCAGTATACTTGAGTATTTGCTGAAATTGCCGCCCTTTGACAGTATCGCAAGACCTATCGCCACAGAGCACGATGAAAATACCGATATAATGGTATCTGTCGATGCAGTGTTCAGACTGCCTATCTTATTTAAAAGAAGTGCAAACACTATCGCAAATATCACCATGGCAAGCGAGGTGTCTGCCATGCCGCATACCACTCCGACAGCGATTCCTGTAAGTGCTGAATGTCCGAGTGCATCTGAAAAGTATGCCATCTTTTTGTTTACAATCATGGTTCCCATTATGCCAAAAAGCGGTGTGATGATGAGCACGGCGATAAGGGCATTTTTCATGAAATCATATTGAAGCCAGGAGGTTATATTCATTTGTGTTCCTCCTCTCTCACCCAGGATTCCTCTCCTGTGTAAAAAATTCTCTCAAATTCCTTGCTCTCGAAGACTTCCTTCACAGTCCCCTGCTTTGCAACGGTCTTATCAAGCAGCACAACATGGTCTGCGTACTTTGCCACATAGTCCAAATCGTGCGATATCAGTATGATTGCAAGGTCATAGTGTGTCTTTAAATAATCCATGGTCTTATAGAAAAGCTCCATGCCGTTTTGGTCTATTCCGGACACCGGCTCATCCAACAGCAGCAGATTCGGCTCGTCCATGATTGCCATGGAAAGAAGCACTCTCTGCAGCTGTCCTCCCGAGAGGTTGCACACCTGCTTGTCGATGAGCTCCTCAGCCTCAAATACCTCGAGTGTCTCCCTTATCTTTGCCTCTATCTTTTTGCTCTTTGGCAGAAAAACAGGATAATTGTACTGATAGCTTGCTATGAGGTCATACACGCTGACCGGTGTATTTTTCTCGATATTGACAGACTGCGGCACATAGCCGATTTTAAGCTTAGCCATATGTCCGTCCTTAGTATCCTTGAACTCAATCGTACCGGTGTGAGGTATCTCGCCGAGTATCGCCTTTATGAGTGTAGATTTTCCTGCACCGTTTTGGCCTATTATGACATTGAAGGAGCCACAGTGTATGTGCATATTTACATCCTCAAGCACTGTTTGCTCTCCAAAGCTCACTCCAAGGTTATTTATTTTTATGCAATGAAAGCCACATGGCTGTATTATTTTCCGCATATTTTCTCCAATTTTATTTAGTAAATGCCTCTTTGATAAGCTCTATATTGTGCTCCATACCATAAAGATAGCTGTCCTTGTCGTACTCTCCCCTGTTGAGAGGGTCGATATAAATCACATGCACATCTGTCTCACGCGATACGGTATCTCCCATGCTCTTTCCGTAGAGTTCCTCGGCTAGTATTACCGACACTCCGTCATTCTTTATGGCACCTATTACCTGTTTTATCTCACCTGCGCTGACTGAGCGCTCCTCGTCAAGGTCTAACAGATAGCATGCATTCATGGAAAAATCATCAGCTACATACGCATAGGCCTCATGGAATATGATGATATTCTGTCCATTGGTAAGACTCTTTAGGCTATTTATCTTTTCTTCAAGCACTGCAAGCTTTGCATCATATGCTTTTGCATTTGCATAATATTCATCAGCATGCTTTGCATCCTTTTCGGCAAGCCTGGATGCGATTGTCTGAACCATGGTGCGGTAACGCGGCACGCTCATCCATGCATGGGCATTCTCATCACCGTGGTCATGCTCATGCGTACTGTCTGATTCTATATCTGCTTCATGGTCACTGTCTGATTCTGTGTCTGCTTCGTGATCATGGTCGTGGTCACTGTCCGATTCTGCATCTGCATCGTGATCATGGTCACTGTCTGCATCATCCTCTGAAAGAAGCACCACGTCCTCACAAGCCTCCACCACATCAAGCTTCGGATACGCCTTTGCCACATCAGACATAAACGACTCTATACCGCCTCCGTTTATTACAAAAACATCGGCTGTGGATAAAAGCTTCATATCCTCCGGTGTTAGCTGAAAATCGTGCAGACAACCGGTCTGTGGCTCGCTTAAGTTTTCGAGTCTCACGCCTTCCACACCATCCACTATGTTTAAAGCTGCAATATACATTGGATAGAAGGATGTCACGACTGTAAGTATATCGTCAGCTTCGTCAGTATTTTTTGTATTGCCCGAAGCATTTGATGCTCCACCGGCAGCGCCTTTCATACCTGCTGTGTGTTCATATGCCATTACCGCAAGCGTACACACTATCAATATACACAAAAACATAATGCCTACAAATTTGCATTTATTCTTCATATATTAAATATTCGCCTTTCTTTCTATAACTTTATTTCTTTTTATGATTATTAACGCTTTTTTTGCTCTTGGCCTTATCTCTGCGTTCTTTAGTCTTTTTGGCAACCGGCTTTCCGGTCTTCTTCCAGCGCTCCTTTTTGTGCGGCTGTGATGCAGCGGCTCTTTTTGCAGCTGATTTTGCCTCGCGCTTTGCTTCTTCCTCCTGTTTCATGGCAAGAAGCGTATCCTCGTCAAACACGAGTGAATCTATGAGATTCCAGATTTCGTCCCTGCCTTCCTTTGACATGGACGAAAACGGTATAACTACCGTGCCCGGCTTCACATGAAGCACATCCTTGATAGTCTTTATGTGTGCGGCAATCTGGCTTTTTTTCAATTTATCAGATTTGGTTGCAATGATGATCGGTGCAAAGCCCTGGTTTACCATCCAGTCATACATCATGATATCATTGTCCGATGGCTCATGCCTTATATCTATTAAAAGAAACACTGCCTGAAGCTTTTTTGAGGTATGAAGATAGTTTTCTATCATCTGTCCCCATTTAGCTTTTATCTCGATATTGGCATTGGCATAGCCATAGCCCGGCAGATCGACCAGATACATGGCGTCATTGACGTTATAAAAATTGATGGTCTGTGTCTTGCCGGGCTGTGAAGAGATCCTGGCAAGTGACTTTCTGTTCATGAGTGCGTTGATCAGTGACGACTTGCCTACATTTGACTTGCCGGCGAATGCCACTTCATTATACTCATTGTCAGGGATTGTGCTTGTAATTCCGCAAACTGTCTCTAAATTAACACTTTTAATTACCATAATCTCTTCCTCATTCTTATTTTACAAATGCTATCTTCTCCACCTGTGAAAATCTCTCCACCGGCACGATTTCCATGCCGTCTGTTATTTCTTTTGAAATCTCCTCCAGGTCCTTTTCATTATCCTTTGGAATACACACTGTTTTTATTCCGATTACCTTGGCTGCAAGCAGCTTTTCCTTGAGTCCTCCTATCGGAAGCATCCTGCCGCGCAGTGTTATCTCACCTGTCATGGCTACATCTGCCCTGACAGGTCTGTCTGTAATGGCTGAGAGCATGGCTGTCGCCATAGTGATACCCGCAGATGGTCCGTCCTTTGGCACTGCGCCCTCCGGGATATGTATATGGATATCATGCTTCGTGTAAAACTCTGCATCAATGCCATATCCTTCGCTTATTGAGCGCACATAACTAAGTGCCGCCTGTGCCGACTCCTTCATCACGTCGCCAAGCTTACCGGTGAGCACGAGTTCACCCTTGCCCGGCAGCACATTCACCTCAACCTCGAGTGTGACTCCGCCCACGCTGGTCCATGCCAGGCCTCTAACGATTCCAACCTCTGCGTGATCATTTTTCTTCTCCGGACTGTACTTCGGATTGCCCAGATACGTCTTAAGATTGGTCTTTGTAACCTTTACAGCAGCTTCGCTGTCCTTAAAGATTTCCCTGGCAGCCTTGCGGCACAGCTTGCCGATAGTCCTCTCAAGGCTTCTGACTCCGGCCTCTCTGGTGTACAGCCTGATGATATCCTTTAGGGCAGAGTCTGTTATCGTAAGCTGTTCCTTTTTAATTCCGTTTTTGCTCTTTTGCTTCTCAACCAGGTGTTCCTTTGCTATGTGAAACTTCTCATTTTCAGTGTAACTTGACACCTCGATAAGCTCCATCCTGTCAAGAAGCGGCTTTGGAATGCCTGAAACCTCATTTGCCGTTGCAATAAAAAGCACCTCCGACAAATCCACAGGCATCTCAATGTAATGATCCCTGAATCTGCAGTTCTGCTCACTGTCAAGCACCTCGAGAAGAGCGGCTGATGTGTCACCCTTGTAGTCACTTGACACCTTATCTATCTCATCCAACAGCATGAGAGGATTTGAAACGCCGGCCTGTCTTAAGCCATTTACTATACGGCCCGGCATAGCGCCGATATATGTCTTTCTGTGTCCACGGATTTCTGCCTCATCGCGCACACCACCAAGAGAAATACGCACATATTTCTTCTCCAGTGCAGACGCAATTGAACGGGCTATGCTTGTCTTTCCTGTTCCCGGAGGACCTACAAGACAAATTATAGGACTCTCTCCCTTGCTTGTCAGATTTCTGACTGCCAGAAACTCAAGTAGTTCTCTCCTTAACATCCTTTAATCCGTAGTGATCATCATCGAGCACCTGTGCTGCATGGTCAAGATCCTTGTTGTCCACAGACATCTTGTTCCACGGAAGCTCAAGTACAGTCTCTATATAGCCTCTCTCAACTGTGCTCTCTGATGAGCTGCTGCTCATATTTCTAAAGCGCTTTATCTCTTTTTTCGTCTTTTCCTTTACGTAGTCAGGCGCATCTAACTCAGATAGCTTTTTCTCATATTCATCAGCCTCCGAGTCAGCATTCTCGCCCAGCTCCTCACGTATCACACCAAGCTGTTCACGAAGCACATACTCCTTCTGATGCTTGTCCACACGAACCTTTACTTTTTTCTGAAGCTCATTCTTTATGGAAATAACCTCCACCTGGGAGAGAAGTAATGATACTATAACCTGATATCTGTCATTGATATCCTCTGCCTCAAGCACCTGCTGCTTAAGCTCATATGACACCGGCAGATTGTTGGTTACATAATCAATGAGCTTTTCAAGATCCTCATACTGATCTATCTGTCTGATAAGCTCCTTGCTGATTTTGCCGACGACTGCCGCATATCTGTGAAAAGCCTCTCTGACTCCGAGAAGCATGGCTTCCCTGAGATCCTCCGGCAGGCTGTCTGCATTACTATCACAATAACAGATTTCTGCCTCAAGGTACTTCTCATTACCGGTAAAGCCAAGCAATGCTGCCCGGCTTATTCCATCTACAAGTATTCTCACAACATCATTCTGTAATCTGACAACCTGCTTTATATCAGCAACAATACCCATCTGATAGAGATCTTCCTGAGTCGGGTCCTCACTGTCCACATTCCTTTGTGTGACAAGATAAATCTTTTGATCCTGCTCCATAGCCTCCTCGACAGCACGAAGGGAGCGCTCTCTGCTGATGTCGAAATGGGCAATCATCCCCGGCAGAATAGTAAGCCCTCTCAGCGCTACTGCAGGCATATTCATAATCTGTTCTTCCACTTATATCTCCTGTATTATTACACAGCCATGCATAACAAACCGCTGTGCAATTTATATTATCCGATGCTGTATCTTTTGTAAAATACCGCCATGTACTTACGATGCCGCTTTTTCCTCGATATATGCCTCAGGCACGCAATCACCATCAAGCTTTAAGTTTTCCTCAACGATATCCTTGTCTATTACACATCTGCTGATGCTCTTGTCTGACGGTATACGATACATAAGGTCAAGCATAACAGCCTCCATGATGGCACGAAGTCCTCTGGCCCCTGTCTTTCTCCTCAAGTGCCTTGTCAGCGATGGCATTTACTGCATCGTCTGTGAACTCAAGCCCTACTCCGTCAAGCTCAAAAAGCTTGGTGTACTGCTTGATAAGCGAGTTCTTAGGCTCCTTAAGTATACGGATAAGTGCATCCCTGTCGAGTGCCTCGAGAGAAACGGTAATAGGTACACGTCCGATAAACTCAGGAATCAATCCAAACTTTACAAAATCCTGTGGAAGTGCATGCTTAAACGCCTCTCCTACATTGAGCTCTGTCTTTGACTTTACATCTGAATTGAAGCCTATAGATGATGTATCCATACGACTGTCGATAATTTTTTCCAGACCATCAAATGCTCCACCGCAGATAAAAAGTATATTAGTAGTATCAATAGGTATAAGCTCCTGCTGTGGATGCTTTCTGCCGCCCTGTGGCGGTACAGATGCCTCTGTGCCCTCAAGAATCTTTAAAAGAGCCTGCTGTACACCCTCGCCTGACACATCTCTGGTGATTGAGACATTCTCTGATTTCTTTGTAATTTTATCTATCTCATCTATATAAATGATCCCATGCTCTGCACGCTCGATATCATAATCTGCCGCCTGAATAAGCTTTAACAGGATATTCTCCACATCCTCACCTACGTATCCTGCCTCTGTAAGTGTTGTAGCATCAGCGATAGCAAATGGAACATTTATCACTCTGGCAAGTGTCTGCGCAAGAAGTGTCTTTCCTGAGCCTGTAGGTCCAAGCATGAGAATATTACTCTTCTGAAGCTCTACATCTGATGTATCACCTGCCAGAACTCTCTTATAGTGATTGTAAACAGCAACCGAAAGCACCTTCTTTGCCTGGTCCTGTCCTATTACATAATCGTCCAGAAACGCCTTAAGCTCCTCCGGAGTAACAAGATTTATATCATCCTTAGCGCTGCTTTTGTCCTCATGGCCATCTACGCCTTCTTCCTCAAGAATCTCGGCACATATATCTATACACTCATCGCAGATAAAAGCTCCATTAGGTCCGGAAATCAAACGATTTACCTGGTCCTGTGTCTTACCGCAAAATGAGCAGCGAATCTTTCCGTCGTTTTTTCCTGCCATTATTAACTCCTTTTATTGCATGAGGGCATCCCATATGGGGTACCCTCTTAAATTCATCTAACTTCTGATTATCTGTTTGTTATTACACTGTCTATGAGACCATACTCTGCGGCTTCCTGTGCTGACATATAGTTGTCTCGCTCTGTATCAGCTGCAATTGTCTCGTATGGCTTGCCTGTATTGGCTGCTAAAATTTCGTTTAATCTCTTCTTTGTCTTTAAAATATTTTCTGCAGCAATCTGAATCTCAGTAGCCTGACCCTTTGCACCGCCAGATGGCTGATGAATCATAATCTCTGCATTTGGAAGAGCATATCTCTTGCCCTTTGCACCGCCTGCAAGAAGGAAAGCTCCCATGCTTGCTGCAAGACCGATACAGATTGTTGAAACATCACACTTGATGTACTGCATAGTATCGTAAATAGCAAGTCCTGCTGTAACCATTCCACCCGGTGAATTGATGTAAAGGTGGATATCCTTATTCGGATCCTCGGACTCAAGGAATAAAAGCTGGGCAACAACAAGGCTGGCTGTTGTCTCATTTACTTCCTCTCCAAGGAAAATGATACGATCTTTTAATAATCTGGAGTAAATGTCGTAGTTGCGCTCTCCTCTGCTGGTCTGTTCAATGACATATGGTACTAAACTCATATAAAATACCTCCTTTATAAAAGCTCAAAAGACCGGCTCAGAAAATAGGCTTCTGAGCCAGTCAATCAAATCTTGATTCAAAAATCTTATTCTTCTGTAGACTCTTCTGCATCAGCCTTTTTCTTTGCCTTTGCACGCTCTTTAACGTTGTCCATGATAAGATCTACGGCCTTTGTGATAGCAATGTCTTTCTTCATAGACTCCTTCTCAGCATCTCCCATGTACTCTTTAAGCTTATCAGCCTCCATGCCGTATGCCTTAGCCATCTTCTCTACCTCAGCATCGATATCTGCATCAGTAACCTCGATGTTTTCCTCCTTGGCAATCTGCTCAAGTACAAGGCTGCTCTGGATACGTGTTGTAGCCTCAGGACGAACCTGATCCTTAAG
>ENA-OQKT01000148-OQKT01000148.1-human-gut-metagenome-genome-assembly--contig:-NODE-148-length-12910-cov-4.504107_pt1 | contig 12910 bp, 10 predicted proteins | sample MGYA00242650_ERZ504801 | MGnify/ENA primary metagenome ERZ504801 (study PRJEB26092, sample SAMD00036396) | human gut metagenome | host: Homo sapiens | study: EMG produced TPA metagenomics assembly of...
TTATATAACAGTATTTAAAAAATGGCCCATATGCATAACGGCATGTGAGCTGTTTTAAGGAAACGGCAGATGCTGTCTGAGAAAAGATAGTAACAAAAATGAAATGACGAGGAGGAGAGATATGGCAGCACAGGACAATAATTCTGCTGCAGCGGCAGTGAGTGGATTCTTTAAATCCATCGGTGGATTTTTTGCTGACTTTGGTACTGCTGTAGTGAAAGGTGATGCCTTTGTAAAGCTGTCCCTGATCTGGATGGGCGCAGGCTATGCAAAGCGTAAACAGTATGTGAAAGCAGTACTGATGACATTGCTGGAGATCGCAGTGATCGTTTTTTCAGTGAAATTTGCAATGCAGTATGTACCAAAATTCAGTACCCTTGGTACTGTAAAGATGGAAAAAGTCTTTAACATGAAAACAATGAAAAGTGAATTTAATGATTATGATAATTCCTTTACGATCCTGTTGTTTTCATTGTTCAGCTTTGTTGTATGGTTTGCGGCAGCTGTTGTGTGGTTTAAGAACGTGATCAATGCTTATACACTTCAGAAAATGGAAGAAGCGGGAAAGCATATCAATACTTTTAAAGAAGATCTCAGATCACTGACAGAAGAGAAGTTTCATATTACATTACTGACACTTCCGGTACTTGGAGTTGTGATTTTCACATTAATCCCAATCTTACTTCTGATCTTTGTAGCATTTACAAATTATGATCAGCAGCATATGCCTCCTACTGAGTTGTTCTCATGGGTAGGTTTCAGTAACTTTATCAGTTTGTTTGGCGGCGGCGGTCTTACATCTACGTTCGGATATGCATTTGTGCGGGTTCTGGGATGGACACTTGTATGGGCTTTCTTCGCAACATTTACAACTTATATCGGAGGTATCCTGCTTTCACTGCTTCTTAACAGCAAGAAGACAAGACTGTCGAAGATGTGGCGTACTTTATTTATCGTAACGATTGCAGTCCCGCAGTTTGTATCACTTCTGCTGGTGCGTAATTTCTTCTCCAATGGTGGTATCGTCAACACAATCTGTCACAGCATTGGACTGACCGGATTCTTAAGAAGCATAGGACTTGTGTCCACAAGCTATATTCCGTTTCTTTCTGCTCCGGGCTGGGCACATGTAATGATCATTCTCATTAATATCTGGATTGGTGTTCCGTATCAGATGCTGATCGCAACAGGTGTTCTGATGAACCTTCCTTCTGACCAGCTTGAGAGTGCAAGAGTAGACGGTGCAACAAACTTCCAGATATTCAGAAAGATTACAATGCCATATCTGCTCTTTGTAACAGGACCTGCTCTGATCACAGACTTTGTAAAAAATATTAATAACTTTAATGTTATTTATCTGCTCACACAGGATGTTTATACAACAACTAATCAGGCAATGGCAAGCTCACAGGCAAAAGAAGTTGACCTTCTGGTTACCTGGCTGTTCCGTCTGACTCAGGATTACTACAACTATAAGATGGCATCAGCAATCGGTATTATCGTGTTTATTATCTGTGCAGTATTCACCCTGGTTGCATTTAACAGGATGATCAAGGGAGATAAGGAGGGAACATATCAATAATGAAAAAGATGAAAGACAGTCGTACTTCTTCTATAGTATTACATAATTTATTGATCGCAGTGCTGGCATTTATCTGGCTGATCCCGATCATCTGGCTGTTATGTACTTCCTTCAGTGCATATTCAGGAATGAATACCAGTACATTTTTTCCGAAGGAATGGAGCATCAGCAATTACATGAAGCTGTTTCATTCAGATTCTGTATCTCAGTTTCCGCAGTGGTTTCTGAATACATTTATCATTGCATGCTTTACATGTGTGATTTCCACTATGTTCGTACTGATGGTTGCATATGCAACATCTGTTATGAGATTCAAGATGAGAAAACCGCTGATGAACATGGCAGTTATCCTGAATCTGTTTCCTGGTATGCTGGCAATGATTGCAGTTTACTTCACACTGAAATCTTTTAATCTGACAAACAGCTATGCCGGTTTGATCATGGTTTACTCTGCTTCTTCAGGTCTTGGTTATTTGATTGCGAAAGGATTCTTTGATACAGTTCCGAGAGCACTCTGCGAGGCTGCCAGAATTGATGGATGCAGTGAGGCAAGAATCTTCTTCCAGATGGTTCTGCCCATGAGCCGCCCGATTGTTGTTTATACAGTTATCAGCAGTTTCCTGGTGCCATGGATGGATTTCGTATATGCAAAGATGATCCTGAATGCCGGTATTTCTTCCAAATATACAGTTGCCATTGGTCTGTACAAGATGCTGGATAAGAGCCTTATCAATTCTTATTTTACTCAGTTCTGCGCAGGTGGTGTACTGGTATCCATACCGATTTCTATTCTGTTTATGATCATGCAGAAATTCTATGTGGAAGGAATTACAGGCGGTGCTGTAAAAGGTTGATATTATGAATATGACAACGGGAAGAAGAGGAATCGTCTGGAAAACTCCGGATATCACAGCTGATGGGCTGAAGATGTTTGCATGTATTACTATGCTGATCCAGACAGTTGGAATTGCCATTATTGAAAAAGGCCTGATCCATTTAGACCAGTATACTCAGGAGAGTCTGAACCAGGCGATGTCTCAGGATTCCCGTTTGATGACACTTGCGGGAGTCGGATCCATTATGCAGCTTATAGGCGGGATGGCGATTCCCGTATTTGCGTTTCTGCTGGTAGAGGGATTTCGTAATACATCGGATTATAAGAAGTATCTGATCATGATGGCTGTTACTGCACTGGTCAGTGAGATTCCATATGATCTGTCAATCTGCGGAAAAGTATGGGACTTTTCCAGTCAGAACGCAATGATCACGATGTGTATCTGCCTGATTATGCTGAAATGCTTAGATCTGTTTAAAGAAACTTCCGGATTTACAGGTGGTATGTTAAAGGTACTGATCCTGATCGCAGCTATTGTCTGGGTGAGCATTTTCCGGGCAGAGTATGGACTTTGTATTGTTCTGCTTGTGTTTGTGTTCTATGTGTTTGAGACAAGAAATGTGCTGAAAACAGTGCTGGGCTGTATTATCAGTCTGATGTATGTGACCGGACCGATTGCGTTCTATGGAATCTGGTGCTGCACTGGAGAGAGAAAGGATCACATCAATAAATATGTCTATTATGCTTTTTATCCTTTGCATTTGCTGGTGCTTGGAGTAATTGCAAACTATATCCTGTAAGAAGAATGAAATCAAATCCCGTCTGCTTTGACTGAGAAAAGTAATAAGCAGCGAGAATAGTGTGTTTTGAAATTGGATAGAGTATTAAATATGATAGTGAAAAAGAAAACGACTGAGAATAGAGAATTAAGAGGAGAACAAGTATGGACTTTAGAACGGATAAGCTGCTCCATGGAGGTGATTACAACCCGGAACAGTGGTTAAAGAGACCGGATATTCTGGAAAAAGATATTGATATGCTGGAGGAGTCTGGCTGTAATGTAGTAAGCCTTGGGATTTTTTCCTGGTCCACACTGGAGCCGGAAGAAGGTGTATTTCATTTTGGATGGCTGCAGGAGATCATTGATAAACTTTATAAAAGAGGTATTTCTACAATCCTGGCTACACCGTCAGGTGCAAGACCCAAATGGATGGCAGACAAGTATCCGGAGGTACTTCGTGTAGATGAAACACGTCACAGAGCGTTATTTGGATTCAGACATAATCATTGTTATACTTCTCCTGTTTACAGAGAGAAGGTACATATTATTAATAAAAAGACTGGCACAGGAGGTTGCCACACATCCGGGTGTGATCCTGTGGCATATTTCCAATGAGTATGGAGGAGAATGTCATTGTCCGCTATGCCAGAAAGCATTTCGTAACTGGCTGAAAGAGAAATATCAGACTATTGAAAATCTGAATGATAAGTGGTGCACCACTTTCTGGAGTCATACTTATAACAGCTTTGACCAGATTGAGAGTCCGTCTAAGATTGGTGAGACACAGCTTCATGCACTGAATCTGGACTGGAAACGATTTGTTACTCATCAGACAGCGGATTTCATTCATCATGAGATTGCAGCATTGAGAGAGGGAGGAAGCACACTTCCGACTACTGCTAATCTGATGCATTATTTTGGTGGTTTAGATTATTTTAAGATTGCAAAAGAGATTGATGTGGTTTCCTGGGATACTTATCCGACATGGCATAAAGAAGCAGTGATCGATACAGCTTATGACAATGGTATGTGCCATGATCTGATGCGTTCTCTGAAAGGAAAGCCGTTCTTCCAGATGGAATCCTGCCCGACTTCTACAAACTGGCAGAGTGTGAGCAAATTAAAGAAACCGGGAATGCTTTTTGCACAGTCCATGCAGGCAATTGCACATGGCGGAGAAGGTGCTCTCTATTTCCAGATTCGCCAGAGCAGAGGTGCTTCTGAGAAGTTCCACGGAGCAGTGATCGATCATTACGGTGGAAATGATACAAGAGTGTTTAAAGAAGTTTCCAGGGTTGGAGAAGTTCTGAAAGAGTTAAAAGAACTGGCAGGAACAACTGTGAACAGCTCGGTTGCCATGCTTTATGACTGGGACAGCCAGTGGGCAATGGAGGACAGCCAGGGACCCAGAAATAAAGGGCTTCATTATCTGGAAGCAATGCTGAAATTCTACAGAGGTTTCCGTAAGCAGGGCGTCAATGTGGATGTGATCGATATGACCTGTGAACTGGATAAATATAAAGTACTGGCTCTTCCAATGGTTTATATGTTCAAGGAAGGTTTTGCCAAAAAGATTCGTGCGTTCGTGGAAAACGGCGGTACATTGATCACAAGTTACTGGTCCGGAATTGCAGATGATACAGACAGGTGTTATCTGGAAGGAACACCACATGGACTGATGGATGTACTGGGAATCAGAAGCACAGAAATTGACGGCCTTTATGACTGGGAAGAAAATTCTTTTGTTCCTGTGGCTGGCAATGAACTTGGACTGGATAAGACTTATACATGTAAATATCTGTGCGACCTTGTGGAGCTTCGTGGAGCACATACCTTAATGACCTACGGAAGTGATTTCTATGAAGGCTATTCCTGTCTGACAGTGAATGAATATGGCAGGGGTAAAGCATGGTATGTGGCAGCAGATGCTGATAAAGAATTCTATGGAGACTTCCTTGAAAAAGTGCTCAAAGACAGCGGCGTTTCCTGCGGAATCAAAGAAGAAATCCCGGATGCACTGGAGATCACAGTGAGAGAGAATGAAAATGAGAAATATTATATTTATCAGAATTTCGGAACAGAAGCTGTAAGCATTCCCGTACCGGAAGGCGAGATCAGTTGGATTTATGGCAATGGCAGCGATAAACTTAAAGTTTATGGTCTTGCAGTTGCGAAGGTTATCGTGTAAAATAAATAACGATGGATGAGGAAATCCCTTCACTTTAAGCAGAGATTGATACTGCCTGGTGAAGGGGTTCTTTTTTACTCAGGTTTAACCGGGAAAATGATACAAAAAGTTTTTAATTGTATCAGGAAAGGTATAGAAATATGATTTCAAAAACTCAGATCAGATATATGGCAAATTCTTCATCATACAGTAAAGGTGCAGAACTTTATGCAACAGGAAAAGTTTTGGATATGGATGTAAAAAATATGGGTGCGTCTGATGAAATTGTTGCATCTGTAAAAGGCAGTGGAAGAAATATCTATGAAGTAGATGTATCAATCGATACAGAGAATGATGAAGTTGATACCTGCTATTGTGAATGTCGGGCATATGCAGAATATGGTGGACTTTGTAAACATTGTGTAGCGGTTCTTCTGCAATATAATGATTATGAAAATGATATGGATAGTTATGATTACGGACAATCTGTAGAAAAAATTGTAAAAGGTGGTCTGACCCATACGATCAGAAAAGGAGTGCAGATGCATACCACGCCGGAATTGGCTTCATTATTGCAGAAGCAGGCGGTTGCGAAGTCACTTCCTTTGATTCAGGGAAGCACTTATGGAAAAGTAAAGCTGGAACCATATTTTGATTTTGACGGAAGATCATTTACGGTAGAGTTTAAAATAGGAATCAATAAAATGTACGTACTGAAGGATGCATTTTCCTTTGATAATCATATAGCAAATCAGGACGATTATAAATACGGGAAAAATCTTCAGTTTGTTCATACAATAGAATCCTTTGCCGAGGAATCCAGACCGCTTGTGAAATTTATCTGTAAATGGGCAGACAACAACAGGCAATTTCACAGATCCTCTTCCTATTATGGATACTATATGGGAACTCTGGAAAAGGTAAGGCATCTGGAGCTGTCAGGAAATGAACTGGCAGAATTTTTGCTTTTGATGGAAGGAAAGACATTGCAGGGAGAATCTATAGGAACCAGAAACACAACCTGGGAAATAACCAGAGAACATCTTCCAAGAAAAATGACCATAACAGGTGCAAAGCAGGGAATTGAACTGAAGGTAAGCAAATTTACGTGTGCAGCAAATACGGAACGGTATAAAATTTGCTTTTATGATAAAAAGATTTATATTGAGAATTTAGAAGAGCTTTTACCTGTTAAGGATTTTCTGGACAGTTTGTCTTTGATCTCCGGTGAGAAAGCGTTTATAGAAAATAAAGATGTACCGGCATTCTGTCAGGAACTTTTACCGGTGATCCAGAAGTTTTTTAAATGCAAAATGGTTGAATTTCATCCGGAAAATTATGGAATGGTTGAACCGGAGTTTCGGTTTTATCTGGATGCGCCGCAGGAAAATATGGTTACATGTAAGGCGACTGTTAAGTATGGAGACAGGGAATTTTCTTTATATACAACGGACGATATTGCAGCAAGGGATATGAATAGAGAAACAGTTGTCAGAAATGTGATCCATAAATATTCGAATGCTTTTAATCCATTTGAACAGTGTGCGGTAATTGCGGATGATGAAGAGATGGAATATGAATTTCTGACAGAAGGAATTCAGGCACTGCAGGCAGTGGGAGAAGTATTTATTTCTGATGCGCTGAGACGGATTGAAGTCCGGAATTCGCCAAAGGTTACAGTAGGTGTTTCCCTGAGTGGAAATCTGCTGGAGCTGAGTATGACAGCAGGAGATATTTCAAAGGAAGAACTGATTGACATTCTTTCCAGATATAATAAGAAGAAAAAGTTCTATCGTCTGAAAAACGGAGCTTTTGTAAATGCAGCAGACTCGGGTCTGGATACAGTGGAAGAACTCAGGGCAGGGCTTCAGCTGACGGATAAGCAGATGAAGCAGGATAAGATTGAAGTACAGAAGTACCGTGCGTTGTATTTGGATGCACAGTTGAAAGAGAATCCGGTTGTTTCGGCAGTAAAGGATAAATCTTTTAAGTCGCTGGTAAGAAATATGAAGACCATTGAGGATAATGATTTTGAGGTGCCGGAGAGCCTGGATAAAGTTCTGCGGGAGTATCAGAAACGGGGATTTCTGTGGATTAAGACATTGAATTATAATGGATTCGGCGGAATACTTGCAGATGATATGGGACTTGGAAAAACGTTGCAGGTGATTGCATTTCTACTGTCAGAATTTCTGGAAAGAAGGAATACTGTTGTTGAAAATATAGCAGTAAAAGAAACTGCAATGTTAAATATGCAGAGTGAAATTGAGATAGTGGAACAGGCGTGCAAGGCAGACAGGGAGTACGGCAGAAGCTGATGGAAAGAAGGCAGATGGACAAACTGGAAAGCTGCAAAGAAACACATTAATTATAGCCCCTGCATCATTGGTGTATAACTGGAGCAGTGAAATTCAACGTTTTGCACCGGAGCTTACAGCAAAGATGGTGACCGGGACTGCAGCAGAGAGAAGACAGATCCTGGCAGAAGCAGATTCTGAGGATATTCTTCTGACTTCCTATGATTTGCTGAAAAGGGATATCAGCGAATATGAAGGATATAAGTTCAGATGTGAGATTATTGATGAAGCTCAGTATATCAAGAATGCAAATACTCAGGCTGCGAAAGCAGTAAAAGAGGTTCAGGCAGACTTCAGGCTGGCTCTTACAGGAACTCCGGTGGAAAACCGCCTGAGTGAATTGTGGAGTATATTTGATTATCTGATGCCCGGTTTCCTTTACAGTTATAAGAAGTTCAGGGAAGAAGTTGAAATTCCGGCAGTTCAGAATTCAGATGAAGATGCAATGAAACGTCTGCAGAAAATGATCCGGCCGTTTGTACTCCGAAGATTGAAGAAGGAAGTGCTTACAGATCTGCCGGATAAGCTGGAAGAGAATATGTTTGTACAGCTAACAGGAGAGCAGCAGAAGCTTTATGATGCACATGTGAAACGGATGATGCTGATGCTGGATAAGCAGTCCGAAGAAGAATTTAAGACCTCAAAGATTACAATTCTGGCAGAGCTGACAAAATTGCGCCAGATCTGTTGTGATCCGTCTCTTATTTTTGCAGATTATAAAGCTGATTCTGCAAAAGTGGATATGTGCCTGAATATGATCAGTAATGCAGTGGAGAGCGGACATAAGATTCTGTTGTTTTCGCAGTTTACGACAATGCTTGACCATCTTGCGAAGCGCCTTGAAGAGGAGAAGATCAGTTACTATATGCTGACTGGTTCTACAAGTAAGGAGAAGCGTGCACAGATGGTAGAGAACTTTAACACAGATGACACACAGGTATTCTGTATTTCTCTGAAGGCAGGAGGAACCGGTCTGAATCTGACGGCAGCAGATATTGTAATCCATTTTGACCCATGGTGGAATCTGGCAGTGCAGAATCAGGCAACGGACAGAGCACACAGAATTGGTCAGAAGAATGTAGTGAATGTATACAAGCTGATTGTGAAGGATACGATTGAAGAAAATATTTTGAAACTGCAGGAAAAGAAACGTGAATTGGCAGATCAGATCCTGGAGGGCGAAGGGCTTAACGGAGGCAGCTTCACAAAAGAGGAACTGATGGAATTACTTTCCGGGAAATAACCGCTTGATTGCAGTTAAATGGCATTTTTTGTAAATACAGAAATGTATATTCTCCCTGTTTTTCCACATAATAACCATACAACACATGATATGGAAACTGAAGGGTACAAAGACAGTAAACTTCGATAAAAGGAAAAACAGGAGGAAGAAAAGTGCATGAAAGCGACAGGAATTGTTCGGCGCATAGATGATCTGGGGCGTGTGGTCATTCCTAAGGAGATCAGAAAAACGCTGCGGATAAAAGAGGGGACACCACTGGAGATTTTTACTGACCGGGAGGGGGAGATTATTCTGAAAAAGTATTCCCCTATCGGAGAACTGAATGTTTTTGCAAAGGAATATGCAGAGGCGCTGGCGCAGTCAAGCGGGATGGTAGCGTGTATCACAGATCACGATCAGGTGGTGGCTGCTGCGGGACAGGGAAGCAGGGAATATGTGGGAAAACCTATCAGCAAAGCTCTGGAAGATGCAATTACGGAGAGAAGCTCTGTGTTTGCCAACGGAAATGACAGAAGCAGGATACCTGTGACTCAGGAACAGAGAGAACCTTTGTATTCCCAGATCATGCAGCCTATTATCAGTGCAGGAGATACAGTAGGATCTGTGCTTTTACTGGGAAAGAATGAAAGGGATGTGATGGGTGAATCAGAGAAGATGCTCATCAGAACGGCAAGCGGATTTCTGGGAAGACAGATGGAACAGTAAAATTAATAGAATCTTCAGCAGCTTATAGTGGCGGCTGAGGATTCTTTTTTGTATAATAAGAAGCAGTTATGATTTTCTGGAATTGTTATAGTAATAAAATTGTTATGGCAATGAGAGGTGGAAAGGAGACATATTATATGGCTGCAATATATCTGGCACCGTTTTATCTGTTGGTGTGTGTATATATCCTGCTTCGCAGCCTGCACTGGTTTCAGGTATTGCATACGGTTTTTCGGAATGTGTGGGTGTGCAGGGGGATTGGACTTGTATATTTATTTGTAGTGTTTAGTATACTGATCGCATTTATGGCACCTGCATCAGGATTCAGGAGATTTATGAAGCTTCTGAGTAATTACTGGCTCGGTGTTTTGATGTATACACTTATGACTCTGGGAATCGCGGATGGATTGAGACTGTTACTGAAATATCCTCTTAGAAATTTTGCCTTTCCGGGGCGAGAATTGCTTTTCAGCAATATGGGAACTGCTGTTGTGGGAGCTGTCTGTGCGGTGATCATTTCAACAGTCAGTATTTACGGAGTGCTCAGTGCCGGAAATATACATACAACGAAGTACAATATTTCTGTTGATAAAAAGGCAGGAAATATGAAGGAATTAAATGTGGTTCTGATCGCAGATCTTCATCTGGGATATAATATTGGATGCAAGCAGATGGAGCAGATGACAGAGAAGATCAATGAGCAGAATCCGGATCTGGTGGTAGTGGCAGGAGATATTTTTGACAATGAATATGAGGCACTGGATGATCCGGAAAAACTGGCGGAGATATTGAGAGGGATTCGGTCGAAGTATGGCGTGTATGCATGTTACGGAAACCACGATATCCAGGAAAAGATTCTGGCGGGATTTACCTTTGGCAGTAAGGAAAAGAAAGAGAGTACCCCGGAGATGGATGAGTTTCTGGAGAAAGCGGGGATTACGCTTCTGAGAGATGAATATGTGCTCATCGATGATTCCTTTTATCTGTATGGCAGACCGGATTATGAGCGTCCCGGACGGGGGATTGATAAACGAAAGACTCCGCAGGAAATCACAGAGGGTATGGATGTGTCACTGCCAGTGTTGGTTATCGATCATGAGCCGAGAGAACTTCAGGAACTGGCGGATACAGGTGTGGACGTAGATCTCTGCGGACATACCCATGACGGACAGGTATTTCCGGGAAATATTGTGATCAGATTCTTCTGGGAAAATCCCTGTGGTTATCTGAAGAAAGGAAATATGCATAATATCGTTACATCCGGTGTAGGGCTTTTTGGACCAAATATGAGAGTTGGGACTAAAAGCGAAATCTGTGATGTCAGCATATGTTTTAACTGAATCAAAAAGTAAGTCCCCGGCTTCAACTGCCTGTTGATTTTTGCGGTTGGAGCCGGGGACTTGTCTGTTTTGTTACTCTTAATCTGAGTTTATGCTCAGTCGAGAGCTTTCTCACTTATTTCTTCCAGAAGGTCTTTTTTCAGATCCCAGAGTTTCTGAGAAAGGTCTACATATACTTTCTGAGGATTTACGAAACGTCTGGATTCATCCCAGAGAGTATTCTGCTCTTTCTGGCAGTATTCGCGAAGCTCCATAACAGATGGAGATTCATAGACCCGTTTACCTTCTCTGATGACAGGAACGAGAAGTTCGCGTACTTCATAGGTTCCGCCGAGAACTTTTGTCTTTTTCCAGGTATCGATTGGATCAAAGAGAACCATGTTCTGGTCTGCATCAAGCTTTTCATCAGCAAGGCAGATAAGATCTGCCCTGATTTTTCCGGTTTTCTTATTATAGAGACGATATACGGTTTTATTTCCAGGGTTGGTTACTTTCTCTGTGTTTTCGGAAAGCTTGATCTTAGGTGTAAATTCGGTACTGTCTGCATCTTTGACAGCAGCAAGTTTGTATACACCGCCGAATGCAGGATTATCGTTGGCGGTGATCAGTCGTGTTCCGACACCCCAGGAATTAATCTTGGCATCCTGAGCCTTCAGGCTCTCAATGAGATATTCGTCCAGATCGCTGGAAGCGGAAATAACTGCATCGTCAAATCCGGCAGCAGCAAGCATCTTATATGCTTCTTTGGAAAGGTAGGCAAGATCACCACTGTCGATACGGATACCGTATTTGGTAAGCGGAATACCTTCTTCGCGCATTTCCTCAAATACACGGATTGCATTTGGAACACCGGATTTCAGGACATCATAGGTATCTACCAGTAAGGTGCAGGCATTCGGATAAAGTTTGGCATAGGTTTTGAATGCGGTATATTCATCCGGGAAGCTCATGATCCAGCTGTGTGCGTGAGTTCCAAGGACCGGTACGTCGAACATTTTGCCTGTGAGAACACAGGAAGTACCGGCACATCCACCGATGATTGCGGCACGTGCGCCAAAGATACCTGCATCCGGTCCCTGGGCGCGACGCAGACCAAATTCCATGATCGCATCACCCTTTGCAGCATAGCAAACGCGGGCTGCTTTGGTAGCAATGAGGCTCTGGTGATTGATGATATTCAGGATTGCTGTCTCTACAAGCTGAGCTTCCATGATAGGTGCTACGACTTTGACAAGCGGTTCTCTTGGGAAGACAACTGTTCCCTCAGGAATTGCATAGATATCACCTGTGAAACGGAAGTTGCTTAAATATTCAAGGAAGTCCTCTTCAAAAGTATTCAGACTTCTGAGATATTCGATATCTTCATCTGTGAATTTAAGATTCTCAATATATTCAATCATCTGTTCCAGTCCGGCAGTGATGGCAAATGCACCTCCGCATGGATTGGTACGGTAAAACATATCGAAGATAACAGTCTGGTTTGTTGGGTTCTTAAAATAGCCCTGCATCATAGTAAGTTCATAAAGGTCTGTGAGCAGAGTAAGATTATTAGCTCTCATATATAGCTCTCCTTTTGGGTTCATAATAATATCTCGGGTGTAACTGTTTATCGCAATTTACAGATATCAGGCCAGGGCTGAATAGCTTTTGACCTCAGTATCATAATATATAGTCTGGAGAAATTATTATTAAGATTTCCTGCTGCTTTGATCTCTATAGCAAGTTTCTAGTGTGCCGACAAGTTGATTCTTGAAACAATCTTGCGTCAACCTGTCGGCACACCAGTTACGAGAATTGTTATATTTAAGAAAGAGTATATCAGAAGCAGCAATAAGTTTTTATTGATTATAGCATAATTTTTCCCAGAGTACATAAAAAACTCCGGGAAATAGGCGGTATT
>ENA-OQKT01000153-OQKT01000153.1-human-gut-metagenome-genome-assembly--contig:-NODE-153-length-12776-cov-3.005139_pt1 | contig 12776 bp, 15 predicted proteins | sample MGYA00242650_ERZ504801 | MGnify/ENA primary metagenome ERZ504801 (study PRJEB26092, sample SAMD00036396) | human gut metagenome | host: Homo sapiens | study: EMG produced TPA metagenomics assembly of...
ACATCTTTCTCGTGTGTCATAATCTTCTTTGCAAGCTTTGCTGACCTTGGCAAGTGTCTCATCATCAATCTACGAAAATATTTGCAATAATGCTGCTTTGGAAGGATAAGTGACATGTCCCTTTGTAGCAGGACTTGCATCGAGTATTACCTTGAAATCATCATCCTCGTAGATTGAATTGGTTGGGATATCCCCATTTGCCAGTTTACAGAAAATACAGTTGTCATCTTTCATCTTTGTCACCTCATATATATAATTATTTTGTAACTGTTCAGAATCAAAAAGCCCATTAAAACGGAAATATCTGATCAAGCATGCATCTTCCATCATAATAAATATTTATCTTCATGCAGCTTCTCTTACAATTAATTTCTAGTTGATACTATATTTATTATATCTCTTTTTGCGATATAAAACAATTGAAATAACAAATCCGCCTGCGAGTCCGCCTCCATGAGCCCAATTGTCCACTCCCTGCGTTGAAACTCCATAGTATATCATCAGTATAACCATAAATACAGCCTGCTGTCTGCTGATGCCCTCATAAAAGCCTCTGTTTGCTATAACTATCCACACAAGTGCTCCCACCAGACCAAATATCGCCCCGGAGGCGCCTGCCGATACCGCAAAGTCATTATTATAAAGCATAACGATGTACGATAATACACTTCCACACATGCCTGACACAAGAAATGTAATCAGAAGCTTCACATGCCCCATAGCCTTCTCGACTATCTGACCGACAGCGCCTAAAACCACCATATTGTTAAGTATATGCATCAATCCAAAATGCATAAACATAGAAGTGAGCAGCCTCCAATACTGACCATCCTTTATATACTCAGGGTACATGGCTCCGTGGGCAGCCATATACTGTGCATCAAGTGTGCTGCCAGATAAACTCATCAGCACAAAAACTATTATATTTACCACTATTATGCCAATTGTCATATATGGTTTATCATCAAATCTTTTTATATTCTGCAAATCTGTGGGGTCTCCTTAATTTTCCTATTAAATACTTTTTCTTATTATAAATTTTAAGGAGCTTATTTGCAACAATTATACAAACCGGTACTTAACATCGGCAAATCTGATGATATCATTTGACTTGAGCTGCTTCTTCTGCTTGTACGCAAGCACCTCATTATTCACAAAGGTTCCATTTGTGGAGTTTAAATCCTCCAGATAAAATTCCTGGTTTTGCCTATTTATAACTGCATGAAAATGACTTATTGTATCCTTGCCTATTACTGCATCGGCCTCATCGCCCTGACCAATACGCGTACAATCTTTGTCTATTATTATGTTACTACGGTTTTCCATGCCCTCATACAAAAGCATGCCCTGTGGGTGCTCCCTGTAATCGCTCAGACATACAGTGGGGTGTATCTGACGCGGTACCGGCTCCGGTGCAGCCTCTGGGCTTGGGTGTATAAGCATGGTATCCTCTACCTTTTCACGATTTTCTTTTCGTTTTTCTTTTTTAAACCATTTTCTGTTTATATCCGGTTTTTTAGGCTTTTCTATCACTGACGCCTGCTTCTTTCGCTCCGGCAGCCTGATATCCAGCTGCTCCAGCAGATACACCCGAAGCTTATCGTACAGTGTAGGCTTTATCTGCTCCTTAGGCTCCTCTACTCTGACCTGTGGCTGTGAAATCGGCGCAACCACCTCCTCCACCGGCTTTTCTGCCACCTTTTTCTGTCGCTCCTCGATTATGGCATTTCTAATATCAGCGATACTGTAATTGCCATTTATGGTTTTCTCGTATATGCCATATGCTATATGTATCGCTTCAGCATCACTGTGATCAAGCTTTGTGAGCATATACTCCATCAAATGTTGGAATGTATTGCAAATGGTTTTCATCTGTGCCGGGTATGCTGTAAAATATATTTCCTCATCCTGATTACCCCTTTTATGTGTATTAGCTGAGGATCAAGTACCAGAGATTCTGCGCTAACAAGATGATTCTCCAAAAGCTCCATCTTGTTACAGATACTCACTACAAGCTTTTCAAGAAACTCAAGCTTTATGTCATTGTACTGGCAGCGCATTTCCAAAGACTGGACTCCGGATATATCATACCAGTACTGCCCTTCATTATTCACATAACACTTCTCCATAGGCAGAAAGCCCGGAATATTGTTTTTCAGCAATATCTTTTCATCTAACGGCCTCACCTCGTCACAACGCAGCTTCATAAAGCTGCCTGTCATCTTTCTCTCATATACTATTTCATTAGAATTCATTTACTACCTCTTTCAAAACCTGATAATTATAGAAATCATCCACCAGCCACATATCAGTAGCATACTCATAAGAGCTGTCTGCTTTCATTTCGTTATACAGCACAAGTCCCATCTTCATCGCTATCGCAAGCATAACAATAAATATAGGTATAATAATCGCTCCCTCCACTGTATAACTGCCTTTTAGTCCATAAGATAAATCTACATTTAATTTATTTTCCACTCACATAAACACCTCCGTCAATCCATATCCCAGCAGTAGAAATGGTGTAAATGCAATCTGCTTCTTTCTTCCAGCCCTGCCTGATGCAATTAAAATAACAGAGATTGTTCCCGCTATTGTCAGTCCCATCACCATAGTGCTGCACACTATGTCAGCAGTCACAAACAATCCCATAAGCGTCACAACAGCTGCATCTCCATAGCCTATCTGCTCTCCTGTAAGAAACGCAGCTGCCATAAGCACTATACCGGGAATCAGGGCAACAGCCACTGATATAATTGACTGCTTCGCATAAAAAGAGCTTACAATACCTACAATCCCCATTACTACCAATACAACTACCGGTATCTTTTTGGTTGAAAAGTCAATTATACTGATTATTCCAAGTAAAATGATAAGCTGTATCATGTTCCTTCTCCTTTACATTTACTGCACAGATTTTTGCCATCTACCTCAGACTTATGCACCTTGTGTACTGTCCGCTTAAGCTTACTGCATCCAAGCTTTCCGTGATAGTTCATGCCATAATCTGTTATAAATACCGTTGAACCTTCTGTTTTTTTATCCGCGGCACAGTAACATGCGTGGTATTTCCTACCATCTTTGTTTCTGCTTGCCCCCACCTGTGACCATTTGATGCTCTTTATGCTCAGATCCAGGTAATTGCATTGCTCGGACAGGTGATAAACACTGCCATAGTCAGTGTAAAATACATATGGGTCCGTCTTTTCACCGGGATTTTTGCCTGTCCATTTCCTGCTGTTGCTATAATCCTCTATCCATATTCCATCTACCGCAAAAAAGCTCACCGGAAGCTTAACCTTGTACTTTGCCTTAAGTGCAACATCATCACCATCCATCTTTGACCCAAGCAGTGACACTCCATACTTTCCACCACTCACGTATGTATCAATGTGCTTCGAGTCAGATATTTGGCTCCTGAATAGTACCTCTGCTGTCGCCACTGATACAACTGACGAATCGTTTGCACTGCTCGCTAATGCACTCATCCTGGATGAATAATACAGAGCAGCCTTTACCTGCGACTCCACCTGAACCACCCTGAAGAAAAAAAGTATAAATACAAAAAAAACTGCTACAAGCGGAAATATTACCGCAGCCTCAAGTGTATATGACGCCTTCAGGCAGGTGCATGAGGGCATCTTTTTGAGAACTATCATCGCCTGGGAGTTTGGCCTTTCTATAAAGTTTTTTTTATGTGGAACTTTACTTTATTAACAAAAAGACACCTTCATACACCTGCCTTTCTTATTTCGTCATCGTCCATAATAGGAATACTTTGCCTTATTTTTAATGGTATACTCGTTATCCGCCCCATCTAAAAGATTCACAAAGCATAAAAATATGCCATGATATTTGTAGCTTACATCTGTACTAAGCTCACAGATTGCATTGTCCATTCTAAAGCTTTCATGCGCACCGGTCATACGCACTGTAGCCTCCTGCACATCCATCGAGCGATACGCTATATTTTTCATGCTCTTTGTAAAAAGCAGCATACCCAGATATGATTTGTAGCCTATTCCTTCATTTGAGCTTTTTGCCTTCACCTGCCCTGTGAGCATGCTTGTCATGCCATACAGACTCGATGTCCATGACGTATCACTTTTTATCAGTGGAATCTTATCCCCATCCAAAAGTGCCCTTAAATCCAGCACACTTTCACAGAATGCCCAGGCCGCCAGAATTCCCTTTTCCACCCCTTCAATTACCTCCGGTGTCAGAGTAATTCCACCGATAATTGCAGCAAGAGCCATCGCCTGTGCCTGCTTTGATGCGCTTCCTGCCAGATATGCCATATTGGCAGCCGCACGCAGAGCCAGTATTTCAGCTATAACGATCTTCAGATTATCCTTATCACTCGCTCTGCCTCCTATGATGTACTCCACCTCATAATTAAGGGCATGATTGGGATTTGTATCAGTATAACAGCTCATATATGTCAGAATATACTGCTGCATAAGTACTTTCGCATACCAGTCATCACTACTTTCGGACCAGCCCCCTGTTCCTTTATGCAGACTTCGCCCGGACACTCTGGCTGATGTATCAATACTGTTTCCTGACACCGTGCTCTCATCAACCACCTGCGATAATATGCCTGATGCCTTTACTTTCTGCACCTTGACCAGCGGATTTTCTATTGCATTACCGCCTTCTGTGCTTTCTGCCTTACTTTCTCGACGTCTGCTTTGCTTTCGAAACCGATGAAGGAGCACTGTAAGCTCTTGGCGGTGACGACCTCGCTATGCTTTTGCCTCCGCCTTCATGAGCTGCATTATCCTTTAAGGCTTTTAATGCACTATCTATTTTACTGTCATCATACTCACCCGCAGACTTGTTTTCATACAATGAGCTATACTGACTGTAAAGATTTTTGACTGTTTCATAACCAATATTTTTCTTCATATATGAGACAACCGCATTTGTATACACATCACCACCATCATCCGTCATAAGCACATATTTCATGGATTCGAGCTCATCCATTGACAACCTTAGCATACTGGTGCCGTTTACAATAGTACCCCCGGCAAAAGCTCCTGAATCGCTTATCTTAAAATTGTCAGTCGTAAGCTTCTTCATATACGACTTGACATTTTCGATATCCACATTGCCCATTGCGTCACTTCCGGCGTCATACGCTAACAGATGGTATTCATCCCACAATGGTCTGCAATACTGTGCAAAAACTGACTCTGCTACAGCCTCTGAATTCATGCATGCTATATTGGTAAGTGTCAGATTCCTGCCGGCTTCCAGTACAGTAAACAGAAACTGTGACACCAGCATGAGAAGCATTGTGGCAAATATCGTTATACTGCCTCTCACACTTTACCAGCCTCTCTTGAGATTGTCTGAAAGATATTGTTTACAAGCGTCGTAAGCTGCTTCTTAAAAATCAGCACCAGACCGATTAACACGACAATTATCAGTATCATTTCCACTACTCCTGCGCCATCCTCATCTAATAAAAAATTCTTAAATCCTAACATAATTTTTCCTTTCTATATCTTAAAATCAATGATTGCGGGTGCTATTACTATTGCTATGACTATAGCCATCATAATCATCATCGGCATAAGCATTTTGGTGCCGGCCTCTTCACCCAGCTTTAAGGCTAAAAGCCTCCTCTCATCAAATGCATCCTCCGATTCCTTCTCGAGCATTTCACATACACCCTTACTTCCTTTGTGAATACTCTGTAAAATAATGCGTACAAGCTTCTGATAGCATGGCAGCTTTACTCTTTCCGCAAAACCTGCGTATGCTTTTCTGCCTGTCACGCCATCTGAGATTTCTCTCTCCGTCACAAGCATTTCCTCGTAAGCGGGCATAATATTCTTATCATTATTTTTCCGCTCATCAAGATAACGGGCGGTAATCCTATTCCATGTCTGCTCCACAGTCATTCCTGAACCCATCAAAACAGCCATTTTGCTGACTATCTCCGGATATTCGAGCTGCAGTTGTATATTTCTCTCCTTCTGCGCCGTCTTCTTTTTTTCCTTTTTCTCAAGCACCAGAAGAACTATAACAACAACTTCAAGCATGGCTATTTTAGCTGCCGTATTGCTTTTTTCCTGCGACCAGCTAAGCTTTACTCCATCTACTTCATCCGGCAGTGTGAGCTTTTTAGTGCCTGTCTTTGACATCTCACTGTCAATATGTCTGTTGATATCCTTTATGAGGCGCTCGCCCGCGTCCAGTTCATCCGGAAATACCACAAATGAGAAATCATACAGCTGTCTGTGTTCGCCACAGGAAAGCTCAACACTTGCGCTAATCAGCTTTCCCTGTTCATCATCAGTCTCCTCAAATGCCTCCTGGTTCACATCTCCATTAATATCAACCACATCATAGTCACTCAGTGTCCACTCTGCCTCCACAGCTCCTTGGGCATATGCTTCCTTCATATTTATATGTCCTCTGACCTGCTCTACACTCTGGCCTTTTTCGCAAAAGCTGTCGTCTATCTCTTTTTTTGCCTGTGTAAACAGCTCATTCGCCTGTTTCTCCGAAGGCTGCTCCTCCTTCAGCTTCAGCTGATAGCTGTAATCCTCGTCGAGTCCATCCGCATTCAGCACCAGGTCATATACTGCATCTCCATCACCTGTATCATTGCGTATAAGTGTATTATCAGTTATAGCATTTGACGACATGTCCATGATAAAAGCAAAAACTAAAACTATAACAAATAATGCTGCTATTCTAAGCCTCTTTCCTCTCGTCATATGCCTATTCCTACCTGTAAAAATTTCTTTGCCAGTTTAATTGCCCCTGCATAGGCTAAAAGACAGGTACTCATAAAGATTACCCCGATCAGGTTTCCATATAGTGCAGACATATAATCTCTTGAAGACAGCTTTAAAAATGCCAAAAGAAATATCGGAATATAGTTCATAGTCTTTTGCTCAAGTCTTTTGGCAGAAACCGCAACCTCTATCTGTCGGTTGGTATCATACTTTGTCCACATCCTGTAAGTGGTAGACTCTATGATATCCACAAATCTGCCGCCGCTTCTCTTTGCAAATGAGAAAATATCAGAAAAATTGACTATATCCTCCAGACCGCTTCTATGAGCAAATTCTGACAGCACCGCCTCAAATGTCTGATTCATCTTTATCTGCCTGTTCATCTCCTGTATCTCAGACAGCATAAGCGAATCATTCCCATACATGAGCTCCATCTCTTTTTCAGCCTCCTGCCATGCATTTTCCACAGAGTATCCGGCCAGCATATTCGAGCTCAATACCTTAAGTACATTCATAAACTCTTCATTTAGTTTTTCCTTTTGCCTTCTGACACCCTCCTGCCTGCACAGCTTTGCACAATATGCAAACACCGCTGGAAAAGCAGTAACAACAATAGGACTGTCATAAAACAAATATGCGATAATCACTGTGGCAGCCATACTTTTTATGAAAACAATCCCCCAATCCTTTGTGGACATGGAATATCTGCTGTAATCCATATAATCAAACCCTTCATAACTGTTCAGTAACATATATTCCTATACTGACAGCTACAGCCTTTCTTACTTTAAATGCCACATAACAGCCTATACACTAAGCCCTGCTGCCATAAGCTTGTCGGTGTGACAAAGTGTCCCTTCTTTCTTTAAAAAGCCCTGTATCCTCCCACTGTCCAAAACAGCGGTTTCCTCAAAACGATACAGCGTATGCAGCACAATTTCACCATCCATAAATCCATCCACCTCTGATATCTCAAGGACTCTCCTGCTTTTATCCCTCAGCCTGCCAAGCTGGACAATAATATCTATTCCAGATGCTATCTGCTGCCGTATCGCATTGAGTGGGAAATCCTGACCTTGAAGCACCATAGTCTCAATTCTTGAAATGATATCATGTGGTGAATTGGCATGGCCGGTGGACAACGAGCCGTCATGTCCTGTATTCAGTGCCTGAAGCATATCAAGTGCCTCTGCACCTCTGCACTCGCCCACTATTATCCTGTCCGGTCTCATACGAAGAGCCGTCCTGATAAGATCTCTTATTGTAATTGGAGTAACCCCATCGGTATTTGCATTTCTTGTCTCAAGCCTTACTATATTTTTAGCTCCCAGAAGCTGCAGCTCCGCTGAGTCTTCAATTGTAATAATTCTCTCATCATCAGGAATATATTGTGACAGAGCATTCAGGAAGGTCGTTTTTCCGGAGCCTGTACCACCGGAAATAAATATATTGTATTTGGCCTGCGTCAGTATCTGCAGAAGCCTTGCCACCTCCGGCGAGAGAGCTTCTATCTCAACAAGCCTCTCCATGCTCATAGGATGCTCCGGAAACTTTCTGATTGATACGGCCGAGCCGCCTATAGATATGGGGTTTAGCACTATATTTACCCTGGAGCCGTCACTAAGCCTGGTATCAACTATCGGTGATGCCTGATTTACAACCCTGTTATGGCGTCCCACAATCTGCTGTATCACATCCTCCAGCTTCTCTTCCGATGAAAAATGACCCTTGAACCTTTGGATTCTTCCGGCTTTTTCATAGAATATATCATTGGGACCGTTTACCATAATTTCAGTCACATCCCTGTCATCCACCAGCTCCTGCAGCACATCAAGCTTACGAAGAGAGTTGAATATGGTGCGCTCAAGCTCCGCTCTATCCTTTATAGTCATTGGTCTGTCGCGTGCCTCTCTTGAAACCACGCTTCCGATTAAATCACATATTTCCTCATCACTCAGCTCTCTGGACAAATCCATTTCAGAAAGTATAATATCTCTTATTCTCTGTCCAAAATCATCCAGCACACGAAATACCCCGAGTCATGTTTCTTATGACATCTCCAAACTCATTCCACTTCCACAGCTCCACAAGCTTATCACATGTAGATACCGGTGTCGTGATGACCGGAGGCTCAATCAGCTTAATCCTCTCAACTACATTGCTTAAGCCTCTTTCAATCAGTTCCTCTGTAAACTCGTACTCTCTCCACTGGCTGATTCCGCCTTTTTTCTGTACCAAGTAGATATCACTGCATCTGTCAAGAATATCAAAAAAGCCCTTAAATCTTGTTCCCATATTGAGAACTATGCAGTCATAGTGCATTTCCTTGCCAAGCATCTGAAGCAGATTGTTGCATATTACCGTATTTATTTCACACAGACACTCTGTATTTTCAATCGGATATACATAATCCAGCTTATGCTTTCTTCCGATACAGCTGTTTATCCTGTTGGTCGAGTATCGTCCGGATTCGGCCATCACCAATAGCTCGTCCAGATTATGCTCCACACTCTGCTCAAGCATCCGTGATAATCCGCTATTCTCCTGAAAATCCATAAGCAGTACCTTTTCATTCTCACTCAAAATAGAGGACAAAGTCATCGCAAAAGGCATCTGGTACTGATTATCAGCAAGTGAATACACGCTTATAAGCCTCGTCTGACCTATCAAAGAGCCCTCACTCTTAAGGTCTCTCACCTCACCGCCCACATGCTTTAAAATCTCTTCCACTATGCGGTTTACTTCCTGATATTTTTCCACAAAGTATATACCCTCCTCACTCTCAATAGGTGTTTCCTCAACAATCTGTATCAGTGGGATATACTTGTTATTCCACTGATCAAGCTCACTTGAAAGCATGATATCTATCTCGCCCTCTAAGTGTTCCAGCTGCTCTTTCATTGTATACATATGTATCTCCAGCTGATCCTTATAATGATTCATGAAATAGCATGTCAGTCTGTCGCCATATTCTGAATCCTCAATATAAATTCCTAGTCTGATTTTTTTCATCTATAGTACTTTAACCCTCCTTCCATCACCTCATGCCGTAAAACCATATATCTGCCATGGCTGTTCCCAAAAGCACGTATACCGCGAAACTAACAGCTTTCCCCTGTCCGCGGTACCGCATAAATCTGCCACACAATATACCGTTTAAGTATAAAAATCCATCCCTCATACGCACAAAGAGCTCCTTTTTAAGCACCATACTTATGAGACCATATCCCGCTGCCGCCACAAAAGCGGCTGCCATGCACAAGGCGGTAAATCTTAAATTTGTAAATGCACATACTACTGAAAATAACTTGATATCCCCGGCTCCTAAAATGCCTGAAAGATATAAGAAATATAAAATGACAACCGGAAAAACTATATCTGGAAGAAACCAGATGATGCTCGCTACCTTGCCCCCCACTAAGCGAAATAGAAACGCACAACCAAGTCCCGTCAGAATCAGCCGGTTACTGATTCTATAATTTTTGAAATCCCCAATTGCTGCTACTGTAAGCAGTATATACAGCATGAGGTGTGATATTAAATTCACAATCACTGTATTTTCATCACCTCTCCTTTCGTGAGACGAATTATAACAACGACAACTCCCGTATTTTTGTCTATAGTCTTTTTTTAAAATAAATACTTTTTGTTAGTTATCCACAAAATGCAGCCAAACCCAACACATTAATCCCCAGTCAAAACCTTGATTTTACTGGTTTTTCACATGTCAAAAGCACTTTTTACAAAATCTGTGAATAGAAGAAACTCTTTTGCTTATACTTGTATTAAGACTTATTTTGTTGGAGGAATTCATGAAATTATTTAAAGAAACGCCTGTAAATGACGGTTACAAGACCTTACAGGATGACATCAAGAAAACAACAGATGAACTTCAAATTGTATACACTAACCTGGAAAATGTGGTTGAGCCCGATTTAATTGACTACTACATCTATCAGGCCAAGGCTGTTTCCATGCGGTATAAATTTCTATTAAACTGTGCCAAGCGGCTTAATGAGGTTTAATGAGGCTTAATGAACTAAAAAAGAGGCCTCTTGCAGTATGAGTACAGTGGATAAAGCTGTCCTGCAGATGATACTTAAAGTCAAGTGCCCCCATCAGCTCATCAAGTGCCGCCTGTACATCCGACACGCCCTTTCTCAAGGCTTCCCTGTCCTCTGACATGAGGGCATTTTTTACATCATCTGAAAAACCAAAATATATATCATACATAACAAGCACGAGTCCGCCATTGTTGCACGCACAAAGTCTTCTGGTGAGCTCCTGCTTCAATTCATTTTTCATTGCTTATTACCTCGACAATAATGAAAGTACCTGCTGTGGCAGGTCATTTGCCTGAGACAGCACTGAGATTCCGGCCTGATCGAGAATATTCTGTGCTGCGTATTCCGTCATCTCGGTTGCCATGTCGGTATCCATGATATTGGAATATGCACCGGTCATGTTCTCAGAAGTCTCAGAAAGACTGCTCTCAGCAGATTCCAGACGGTTTTGGAAGGCTCCTATCCTTGACCGCACACCTGAGACATACTCTATCGCCTCATCAAGTGTGGACATTGCCTTGTCTGCACCACCCTTTACAGTCACATCTACCGTATCCAGATAAAGTGTCTGCGATGATACCTCCGGTATCCTGATTTTCATCTCCTGGCCCTCGTTTGCACCAATCTGCACAGCCATATTTCCGATATCTGAAATATCTATCTGCAGATTGCTGCTTCCCGCTGTCATATCCATATCACTGCTCAGTAGAAAATCCATTGAAAATCCACTGTTTCCTACCACATATACACGGTTACCGTCGGCTCTTATTGTCTTGTCCGACAGATTTTCTCCGCCTGTAACCACGGCATCCTTACCGTTACTTTTGAGCTGCATATTTCCACTTCCATCGTCAGCATTCTCATAGCCTGCACCTGCCAGAGCCTTAAGCGATGAAGAAAGAGATATATTTACTGTGCTGTCGCTGCCATACTCATTTGATAAAAAGCTGATGCTATCACCATTCACCTGCATAGTAGTACCGGCTGTGGTCGCTGCCTTCTGCAACGCCTGAATATACTCATCCTGAGTCATATCTGCCTTCACAGCCACACTTACACCGTTTATGGAAATCGTTCCCTCTGCGTCTGGCTTTGTGGCAGACGCGAGACTTCCTGTTGCCTGTGTTGCGAGCGAATTTACTGTAAGCTCATATTTATCTGATGCCACATTGTCTGAGAAATTGATTCTGGTAATATAGCTGTTCACCTGAGTCATATTGCCGTTTGCATCCTTCTGCCTTACATAGACGCGTGTATCACTCGAACCATCGAGCAGTGACTTTGTATTGTACTCCGTATCGCCCGATATACGGTCCACCTCCTTGGTGAGCTCATCTATCTCTGACTGCAAAGCCTTTTTATCATTCTCAGAATATGTATCTGAAGCGCCCTGTACCGCAAGCTCCCTGATTCTCTGAAGCATGCTGCTTACCTCACCAAGTGCTCCGTCTGCTATTTTCATGACATTCTGCGCATCTGACGAATTTGATTTTGCCTGGTCAAGCGCTTCTATCTGCGCCTTCATCTTGTTGGAGATAGCCATTCCTGCCGGATTGTCCTCAGCTGAATTTATCTTGTAGCCGCTTGAAAGCCTTTTCATAGACTTTGATAATCTGTTTTCTGTACCGAGGAGCTGCTTATTTGCCCTGACAGCACTCATATTCCTGTTTATTTTCATGTGTTTTCCTTTCCTGATAATTTCTCAGGCATCCTTGCTGTAGTATTAACATTCCGTTGTCTAATAAGTATATCGAACTACTCAAAAAAAATCTTTATAGTATAATTTGCAATTAAATGCAAATCGTATTATAATAGGCACATTAAAAGAACTAATAGGAGGAAACTAATAATGGCTAGAGTTACTAAGGACACTATGATTGGTGATCTTCTTCAGATTGACCAGAACGTGGCACCATTACTTTTAAATATCGGCATGCACTGTCTCGGATGCCCATCA
>ENA-OQKT01000154-OQKT01000154.1-human-gut-metagenome-genome-assembly--contig:-NODE-154-length-12751-cov-2.882605_pt1 | contig 12751 bp, 13 predicted proteins | sample MGYA00242650_ERZ504801 | MGnify/ENA primary metagenome ERZ504801 (study PRJEB26092, sample SAMD00036396) | human gut metagenome | host: Homo sapiens | study: EMG produced TPA metagenomics assembly of...
AGTGACAGGAAGACCATTCATCTGATGGATGATGTACTTTTTCAGAAGAAAGATAATATTGCCCTGATTGAGCGTGTGCTAGAAAAAAGAGGATGCTCTTTTCAAACAATAAAGAAGCCATGAGCAACGGCATTGAAAACTTCTTCAAGACCCAGGTAACAGTATTCGACCAGGCAGTGCAGTTTGAAAAATCTCTGCACGACGATTTTGACCGAATTGCAGAAAATGAGGAAGCACATAAGGCACTGAATACCATTCGTCTGATTACGATGGTTCAGACTGGAAGCAAGTTCAACTATAACCGGATTCGTGAACTGAATCCGTTGATGGATACAGTTCGTACTGCTCATGATAAGATGCTGGAAGAAAAACGTGCCGAGGTTCTGGAAACGGTTCGTCAGTGTATGGAAGCGACCCATACTGCTGCAAACGGCGATTCCAAGGCATCCCATCTGATTGAAAAATCAGACCGATATTTCAGCCAGTGCAAGGAAAAAATTGCAGAATTAAAGAGCCTTGCCCTTTTGGATGCTATGTTTCTGCCAATGTGCCAGTATAAGGATGATACCGTCAGCAATATCGAGTCTGTTCTGGCTCCGCCAGCACAGAAGCCACCGGTACAGCCGACGCAGCCAGGGAAAAAAGCTGCTCCGACAAAGAAAAAGGTTGTCCGTGCCTATAACCGGCAGGTTGTATTCCAGGCAAAGACTTTACAGACGGATGCGGATATTGATGATTATGTAGAAAAGATTCGTTCTCAGCTGAAACAGTTGCTGAAGAATTGCGACGAGATTAAGCTGAATTAAAGGTGGAGAACAATAGAAAATGGAACTGATTAGTGCAGCTATTGGCATTTTAGGAGTTATTATTGGCTGGTTGTTAAATGAACTGACTACTATTTTTCGAGGACGACCGAAGCTATGTTTCCAAATGGTAGCAACCCCAGAAAATGAGTTGACAGAGAAAGAATATCGTGTGAAAGAAAGTTTTTCTGAACATGGAATTGAAATCTTTAATGTCGGTGAGAAGCCTTTTGTTTTGGAAAACTTCGTAATTTGTTATAAGAAAAAAATATTGGTAGATTGTCAAATGCCAGAAAGCGATAGAATTATATTGCCGTTCCATAATGTCGTATATACTTTATCCGAACAGGAAGCAGACGCATTGGAATGGCATTGTCAAATGGAATATTTTGAGGAATGTCAAGTAACTGCAATTAGTATTGAAAAGAAAAAAGCAAAAGGAATACTACCAGTTCCATTGTTTGCGATAAGGTCAAATATTAGAAGTATTGGAATCAATAAAAAAGAATAGGAGACAGATATGGAAAATAACCCAAAAGTGTTTATTTCATATGCCCATAAAAATCAAGCATATGAAGATAAAGTGTTGGAATTGGCAAATAGACTACGTTCAGAAGGCATTGATGCGATGATAGACCAATATGAAGAAGCACCTCCTGAAGGATGGCCGAGGTGGATGGAGCATCAAATCATGGAGTCAGAGTTTGTTCTTGTTTTATGTGAAGAAACATATTATCAAAAACTCTATTCCGAGAAAAAGGGGAAGGGCGTTGTATGGGAGGCTAACATTGTCTATCAAATGTTATATGATTCAGCGGCAGAAACAAATAAATTTATTGCGGCATTTTTTGATGATGCTGATCAACAGTATATACCTACACCGTTGAAACCATACACATACTATAATCTTTTGGACGAAAAGCAATATGACAGGCTATATTGGCGTTTCAGAGGTGTTACGAATAGTAAAAAACCTCCATTGGGAGAATTGAAGCCACTGCCAGAAAAGGAACGAAAAACAATGTTCATTTCTTCACCAATTAACCTTGAAAAGTGGAATGCTGCAAAGTGGAGAGGTACAGTATATCTTTGGGGTGGAGATGCACCTGCCATAGGCTTGTTTTTTACAAATTACTCAGTGGGTAAAGAAATTTTCAAAGAGTGGAAGAAAAAAATACAAAGATATGGCATTCGCAGATACTTTTTTGAAGGTTGATTATATTGTTCCACCGTTTCCTAAGTCATGTTGGGTATATAAATCGTATGACAGAAATTATGGGAAAGGATATTTTCTGCATATAGGTGCAAATATTGACGAAAGTATTAGTCGAGCTAATAATTGTGGAATAGAAATGCAACAACTACTTTTGGCAACGGTTTCACGTTACCAGTGGATGAATGAAAATAACGGATCAGGTAATAGAAATCAGTTTTTAGATATGTATAACAAGACAGGAAAATATTATTTAGTTCCTGTCGGATTAAAGAATCCATCAATGGGAGTTGTAATAGAGAATATGCAATTTGATTTTGAGTACGCAATTCTAATGAAAGAAATAACGGTTACAGCTGGAACAAAGATAACGGAGGAGAATCCCTGCAAAGCAGTTCTTATGGAGCCGGAGGAATGATATATGGATAAAAATGCGATAAAAAAATTTGCTGTCTGGGCAAGAACAGAACTGATCGCCCGTGTTTCTCTGAAAGGTGTGGAATACGGTATTACAGAGGACAACATTGAGGATGCCAATGCGGACAGCGTTGGCGGCAAAGTCCTTACTGCCGATGAAAAGAAGCAGCGTCAGGCTCTGATTGCCGAGATTAATGATAAAGGATATAAGCAGGTCATGGAGGAGGTTGCCTATACTTGGTTCAACCGTTTCTCTGCTATGCGATTCATGGAAGTCAATGGCTATCTTCCTTCTCATGTGCGTGTGTTCACGGACGAGGAAAACAACTTTAAGCCGCAGATTATAACCGAAGCCATTCATTTGGATTTGGATGGACTGGATATGGAAAAGGTCTATGAACTGAAAGATGCCGAAAAGACCGAAGAACTGTATAAATATCTGCTGATCGTGCAGTGTAACGCCTTGAATAAGATTCTGCCAGGAATGTTCCAGAAGATTGCAGATTACACCGAGCTTCTTCTGCCAGACAATCTGCTCCGTGAAGGCAGTGTAATTCAGCAGATGATCGAGTTGATACCAGAGGATGACTGGAAGGATGCTGTCCAGATTATCGGCTGGCTGTATCAGTATTATAACAGTGAGAAAAAGGATGACGTTTTTGCAGCACTGAAAAAGAATGTGAAAATCACAAAAGAAAACATCCCTGCAGCAACCCAGCTTTTCACACCGGATTGGATTGTTCGCTACATGGTGGAGAACAGTCTTGGTCGTCTGTGGCTGGAGGGACACCCGGATGTGAAAGAACAGCTTTTTCCGACAGAGGAAGAACAGTCTGCTTATGCTGCCGGAAACCGTGACCCGGAAGATACCAAATGGCACTACTATCTGGAAGAAGCTGAGCAGGAGCCGGAAGTACAGGCACAGCTGGCTGAAATCCGTAAGGAATACGCCACACTGACACCGGATCAGCTGAAAGTCATTGACCCTTGTTCCGGTTCCGGTCATATCTTAGCGTATATGTTTGATGTGCTGATGAAGATTTATGAATCCTACGGCTATACCACCCGTGAAGCAGTGGCAAGCATTGTAGAGAACAATCTTTATGGTCTGGATATTGATGACCGTGCGGCACAGCTGGCTTATTTTGCGGTAATGATGAAAGCCCGCCAGTATGACCGCCGCTTCTTTAGCCGTGGCATTCAGCCACATGTATATGCCATCGTGGAGAGCAATCATGTAGATAAATTTGCTGTGGACTATTTCTGTAATGGCGATGCGAATCTCACGACAGCTATGGACACCATCATCCAAGAGCTGCATGATGCAAAGGAATACGGCTCTATTCTGACTGTAACACCGCAGGAGTGGTCTGCACTGTATGACCGTTTTGCTGAGATTATGGAAGATATAAACATGTCCCGTGATACGGCATTGAGAGAATTACTGCCGTTGGTGCAGGTGGCAGAAATAATGTCTGAAAAATATTTAGTTGTTGTTACAAATCCGCCTTACCGAGGCATAGGTGATGTAGAAGCTAAATTACAAGATTTTGTAAAAGAAAAATATCCAGATTCATGCTCTGACTTGAGTACAGTTTTTATGGAAAAATGTATTAGGCTTACAACGAAGAATGGATATTATGCAATGATAAATATACCAGTATGGATGTCTTTGGCAAGTTATTCAAATCTGAGAAATAAAATGCTATGTAATGAATATATTGTGAATATGCTTCATTTGGGAAGAGGTATGTTTGGTTCTGATTATGGAACAACGGCATTTGTTGTTTCTAATACCTCACTTAATAGGTATAGAGGATTATATAAAAAATTCTTTGAAAGACAAGGTGTAGTTGAAACAGAAGAGGCAAAACAAAAGAAATTTTTAAATGGAACTAAAGATTATGCAACTGTGCAAGAGTTATATTTATCTTTGCCAAATGACATTATTGCGTATTGGGCAACAAAATCTTTTGCAGATGCCTTTGAATCCGGAGTAAATATTAACACATACGCTACAGTATTTGAGGGATTAAAAACTCGTGATAAAGATAGATTTCTTAGATTATGGTTTGAAGTGGCATCCAAGAAATGGAAGCCGTATGCTAAGGGCGGCACTTTTAGAAGATGGTATGGAAACAATGACTATGTTGTAAACTGGGGTGAGAATGGTGATGAAGTTAGAAACTTTAAGAAATCCAGTGGAGCTAATTTCAAACATTACTTTGAACCGGAAATTACCTATACAGCAATGACCATGTCAAAATTTACCGGACGGTATATTACAAATCAATTATTTGGCGGTGGTGGTGGCGGAATAACAGCATCTGCTAAAATAGATTATTTATTAGGTTTTGTTAATTCGCTTCCATTTGATTATATAATCAGTGCCATGAAATCAACGGTAAATTTTGAGGTAGGACAAATCGGAAAAATTCCGGTTCTATTTGGCGATTCCAACAGTGAAAAAACTGTTGCAATTTTAGCACAAGAAAATGTGGGATTATCTAAGCAAGAATGGGATTCGTATGAATATTCATGGGATTTCCAACATCATCCACTTCTTCGTAAAGTTTCGACTATTGCCGAAGCCTTCAATCAGTGGCAAACTGAATGTGAAGAACGGTTTAACCAGTTGAAAGCTAATGAGGAAGAACTGAACCGTATCTTCATTGAGATTTATGGTTTGCAGAATGAGCTGATACCAGAAGTTGAGGATAAGGATGTCACTGTCCGCAAGGCTGACCTTGGCAGAGATATTCGCTCTTTCATTTCTTACGCAGTTGGTTGTATGTTTGGTCGTTACTCTCTGGATGTAGATGGACTTGCCTATGCAGGTGGCGAATGGGACAACAGTAAATATGCTTCTTTTGCTGTGGATAAAGATAACATTATACCAATTTGCGACGATGAATACTTCGAGGATGATATTGTTGGTCTGTTTGTGGAGTTCGTAAAAACGGTTTACGGTGAAGATACACTGGACGAAAATCTGAAATTCATTGCTGATGCGCTGGGCGGCAAAGGTCAGCCGAAGGATGTGATTCGGAATTATTTTCTGAGTGGCTTCTATTCTGACCATTGCAAAATTTATCAGAAACGTCCGATTTACTGGCTGTTTGACAGCGGCAAGAAGAATGGCTTTAAGGCTCTGATTTATATGCACCGCTATCAGCCGGACACCATTGCTCGTATTCGTACCGATTATGTGCATGAACAGCAGGCTCGTTATCGTACTGCTATTGCCGATTTGGAACAGCGTATTGCGAATGCTTCTACCGGCGAGCGTGTGAAGCTGAACAAAAAGCTGACCACTTTGCAGGCACAGGATACTGAAATCAGAACCTATGAGGAAAAGGTTCATCACCTTGCCGATCAGATGATTTCTATTGATCTTGACGATGGCGTGAAGAAGAATTATGCAATTTTTCAGGATGTTTTGGCTAAAATAAAGTAGGAAAGAGGATGAGAAAGTGCAGTCAAAAGAGGATGTTTTAAATAGAGAACCATTTGTCAAACAGATAGTTGATTTGATTAAGATCCTTTCAGAAAAACGTAAAAATTGTTGTTTTGCTATTGAAGGAGAATGGGGAAGTGGTAAGAGTTTTGCACTGGAAAAGATTCAAGAATGTCTTCAAGTGGAACAATCGGAAACAACAAACACGGATCGTTTTTTTGTTGTTCGATATGATTGTTGGCGGTACGATTACTATGAAGAACCGATAGTTGCTATTATTTCTGTATTAAAAGATCAGATTGAACAGTATGTGAGTTTATTATCAAATGAGACTAAGAAAGAAATGTTAGCCATTGTTAAAAATACAATAACAAAGATTGCTGTCGAAGCAATCAAATCAAAGACGGGATTAGATTTGGATGGTGTTGTTGGAACATCTGAAGATGATGGAAAAATATATGATAAATATTTTGGCTTCCAGAATATATTTAAAGAAGTACAAGAGCAAATTAAGAAGATATCAGAAGAACAAACAGTAGTTATCATGGTTGATGAATTAGATAGATGCTTGCCCTCGTATGCGATTAAAGTGTTGGAACGTATTCATCATGTATTCAATGAGTTGGAAAATGTAGTGGTTATAATTGCAATGGAGAAAAAACAAATGTCGAATTCATTGCATCAAATTTATGGTGATGAAATGGATGTTGATCGATATTTGAAAAAAATAATCTCATTAAGTTTTAAACTGGATAATGGATCGGCTAATAATTTTATTAAGAAATATGAGAGTTTTATGAATATGTTTATCATCCAAGATCAAGAAAGGGATGAGTTGGAAAAATTTTTAAAGGAAATTACTTTTGGAATAGAAATTCGCGCACAGGAAAAAATTTTTGAAAATGCAGAAAGTATACATAGACTGATGGCAGAGCAAGAAAAAATGGATAGTGCTATATTAGCGTTTGAGGTGCTTGTTTTATGTATAAAAGAAAAAATGTCAACAGTTAGTATGAAGTGGATAGTTGATACATACAGGTTATCCAGAATGTCGAAACTAGAATTGGAAAAGATTATTTTGATTCGATAAGGGATTATGCAAAACATATTAGACAATATCCTAAAAAAGTAAACTACAAATTTGTATGTAAGGAAAATGATTTTGTTGACAAAATGATTTTTTATAATTTCTGGATTGTATAATGAATATAAAAACAACGAATGCGATTCGTTTTATTGTGCAGATAAGGAAATACAACAAAAGTTGAATTTTTCAAAAAAAGTCTATGAATTATTAAAAATATAGGAAAGGTTGACATATGATGACGGATGAAAAAATCAAAAATTCCAGTGAGCTGGAGTTTGCTGTATTTTGCATTGAAAATGTAGCAGCAAAGCTGGGGGTGGATGCAGAGCGTGTCTATCAGGCATTTACCGAACAAAGCGATATTCTGAACGGTTATATCGTGCCGGAATATGAAGTGCTGCATACCCAGAGCCGGGAATATATCGTTGATGATCTCCTTGATGTGATGAAAGAAAGGGGTGTGGAAGTATGATTCTTTATCATGGTTCTTTTTTAGAGATTGCAAAGCCGGATTTGGTTCATTCCCGCCCCAATGTAGACTTCGGGCGTGGCTTCTATGTCACGCCGCTGTATGAACAGGCAGCGAAGTGGTGCGGTAAGTTCAAACGCCGTGGGAAAGATGGCATTATCTCTCGGTATGAATACGATGAAAGCCGGGAATCTGAACTGAAAACGCTGAAATTCGATTCTTATTCCGAAGAATGGCTGGATTTCATTCTGAACTGCCGCAGTGGAAAAGATTCGACAGATTACGACCTTGTTGTAGGCGGTGTTGCCAATGATAAAGTGTTCAATACCGTGGAGCTGTTCTTTGACGGACTGATTGATAAAACGGAAGCTATCAACCGCCTGCGTTATGAAAAGCCGAACCTGCAAATATGTTTCCGCACAGAGAAAGCACTGTCTCTGTTGCATTTTGAAGGGAGTGAAACATTATGACAGCAAATCCGATTTTGCTTCAGAAAAAATATAGCCGTGTGATTGAGTGTTTTGCAAAACAGCAAGGACTTTCACTGGATGCGGCATTGGATTTCTTTTATCATTCCCAGGTTTATCAGCTGCTCCGTGATGGTGTTTCCGATATGCACTGCATGAGCGATGCGTATTTGGCAGAGGAATTGAAACAGGAATATGAGGAGAAAGTGCCTGAAAAAGCGGTAGTAAAGGAGAGAATAAAGTGAGACATAATATTTTTGATTCAATACCATCCGATATAGTTTCCAGTAAAGATAATGTATTTGCAAATTTTTTGCAAACGGCTGGACTTTATGATTCCATGAAAATAGATGAAGATAATATTGCTGACTTAATTGAGTTGCTTAAAGGAAACGTTAAAATTAGTGCTTATTGTAAAGAATGCAAACAAGAACGTGTTTTTAGCATGAAACCTATTGAGTATTATTTTGAAACGGGTCCAGAGGGGGATGAAGAAATTAGTTGTGCATCTCTTGGTGAGGAAATAGAGTCACTTCAAAATATGATATTTAGTACCAAATCCAGACAAGAAAAGAGTCCTGCCGAAGAATGGAAATGGATAAATTGGCAAATAGCTGATACTACGAGATTAATGAAATTGGAATATATTTGTTCAATGGATGAGAAGCATCATCTTGATTATATTGTTCTGACAACGGACAATTCAATGATGAAAATTGGGCAGTATCCATCTATTGCAGATATGACATTTCCAGAATTAGATGCGTATAAACATGTAATTTCGAAGGAAGATCGTAAGGAACTTGGAACTGCAATAGGACTTTTTGCAAATGGTGTTGGTGCTGGTTCATATGTTTATTTGAGACGAATTCTTGAAAGACTTGTTTACAAAGCAAAAGAAGCTGCGGCTGATGTCATTGATAACGAGATGTTTGAACAGGCGAAAGTTGCTGAAAAATTAAGATGTTGGAAGGATATCTTCCAGATATACTGGTCAAAAATACAACTATTTATGGAATCTTGAGCAAGGGTATTCATGAGTTAAGCGAAGAAGAATGTCGAAAGTATTTTCCTGTTGTGAAAGAATGCATTTATCAGATACTCGGTATGTGGGAAAGTGAGAGAAGAAAGCAGGCTGATGAAGATGCTTTAAGCAAAGCACTGAGCTCAATTTCTTCATCAATTAAGTAAAAATATGGCAGTAAAGGCTGCCAAAGAGAGCGAGGTGTTATGATGACCATAGAAGAAATTCTTGCAGGCGAATCGAAGAATGTAGAGTTTAAAGAGAACCTGCCGGAGAAAAGCATCAAATATATGAAATCTGTGGTTGCCTTTGCAAATGGAACCGGAGGAAAAATCATTTTCGGAATTGCCGATAAAACCAGAGAGGTTGTCGGCTTTGACAAAGAAGATGTGTTCAAGAAAATGGATGCCATTGCAAATGCTGTATCAGACAGCTGTGAACCGGCAATCATCCCGGATATTACTTTACAAACGGTTGATGGCAAGACTGTTATTGTGGTAGAGGTTTCAGAGGGCAGACAGCGCCCATATTATATCAAGGCTCTTGGCAGAGATGGCGGTGTATATGTCCGTGTTGCCGGAACTACCCGCCTTGCCGACGAGTATATGGTAAAGGAGCTGCTGTTTGAGGGCAGTAACCGCTACTACGATCAGGCTTTATGTACTGGGTTAAATGTTACAGATGAAGATATTGATGTACTTTGTAAAGCTATGAAAGAACAGGCTGTTAAAAATGCCCGTACAGAGGAACAGAAAGCAGCGATTAAAGATGTCGGTAGACAGCAGCTGCGTTCCTGGGGTATTTTGATTGAGCGTGATGGAAAAGATTATCCGTCCAATGCGTTTGCTATTTTGACAGGCAATGGTGGACTTCATGTTGCAACGCAATGTGGCGTGTTCAAAGGGACAACGAAAGCGGTATTTGTTGACCGTAGAGAATATACCGGACCGCTTTGGGAACAGATAGACGAAGCATTTCAGTTTGTCTTGAGAAATATTCATCTGGGTGCTACTATTGTGGGAATTTATCGCCAGGATGTTTATGAGATTCCACCGGATGCCATTCGTGAGTTGATTATCAATGCTATGGTACATCGTAGTTATCTGGATCATGGTACGATACAGGTAGCGGTATATGACAACCGATTGGAAATTACTTCTCCAGGAAAGCTGCCAATGGGACAAACTATGGAGCGTATGAAAGAAGGCTATTCTAAAATCAGAAATGAAGCTCTTGCCCATGCGTTTGCTTACATGAACCTGATCGAGCATTGGGGAAGCGGTATTCCGAGAATTATTGATAAAGTAAAAGCTGCCGGGCTGCGGGAGCCGGAGTTTATTGGTGGCGAAGTTGATTTGCGTATCAATATTTATCGAGGACAGGTTGACGGCACTGTTGACCTCAATAACGCCATTAAAGTGCCGGATACTATTGGCAAAATGCCGGATAGTGGCAATAAAGTGCCGGATAAAACAGAAATAGTGCCAGATAATATGAAAAAAATGCCGGATAGTGGCAACGAAGTGCCAGATACGACTGAGAAAATACCGGATAGTGAACGGGAACAACAAATCTATAAATATGTATTGGAAAATGGCTCTATTACTACTGCTGAAACAGTAGAGATTTTAGATGTAAAACATCGTAGAGCCAGAGCTGTCTTGCTGAATATGGTTAAGGACGGTTATTTGAGAAAAGAGGGTGCGGCACGAAGCACTATTTATGTAAAAAATACGGAAGGGAGATAATGCAGCATGGATACAGATAAAATAATACAAGATTTAAATCGCAGATTTGCTGCACCTCTGCCTGAGTTTTTATCAGCGTCGTATCATTTTCTGGTATGATGAAGATAAGGAATTTCAGGATAAGCTGGATGAAGTGGTTTTGGAAAATGCAAAGGTGATTGCGCTGACTGGAAATAATGCGTTTTCAGTAAAAAAACTGCTTTCAGTAGATGATTTGACTACAAATTATCTGGTTTACAGTCCGTGTGTCTATAACCGCCCAGATGATAACTGGCTTCTGGATGTGGAGCTTTACAGTGAAGAGTTTCGGGCGGATCTGATTTCTATCTGGATGGATGAGATGGGACTTATATCAAATCCGGCAATGAGAAAACAGGTTAAAAATTATCGTGCTTATTTCAATGCGAAAGACCGTCGTTTGAAAGTCAGCATGCAGAATAAAGTTCCGGAAACACCGGCACAGTTACATATGGCTGTCATGGCGGCAATCTGTGGATTGAAAGATGCACAGCCTAATATGATTCTCCGTAGTGTGTTCCAGGAGGGACTGGATTTGAATAATAATACGGTTTATCAGGATTTTGTAAAATATCATGCAGACGCAGCTTTTTGGGCGATGGTTCGTCAGGGATGTGGATTTGTGGAGGAAGAACCAGATCTTGGGCAGTTGGCAATTCATCTGCTTTTAACTGCAGCGACCCGTACCATGAGGCAGGAATATCTTGCCGGACTGGACAGTTTTATTTCCATACCTCATCAGGCATACTGCTATGATTTTATTTCTGAATGGCTTCATAGTGATAACATTACTCAATTATATGATGTGGCACGTTATGTTGAGGATGAAGCTCGTCTGTATCAGCGTTTTGAAAAGCTGACAGTAGAAGATTTGGTAGGAACAGAGTGCTTTCCGTGTATTAACGAAGTGATTCTGACAAAGCTAATGACAGAGATTAGTGACCATATTATTGATGTGGATACCATTACGAATACCGTTGAAAAACGTAGAACTTGTGTATGGTATGAGCCATTTGAGAATTTTTATGACGGTATCTTACAAGTGGCGAATATGCAAAGTTTCTTTAAGGAACATTATGCCGGATTCCATACCGCAGAAGCGAAAAGTATCTGGAAAGAATATACAGAGAGTTACTATCAGATGGATACTTATTACCGTTTGTTCCATCTTAGTTTTCAAAAGAGTTTGGAGACTTCCAATATTCTGCTGGATGATTTGTTCAAGCATGTTGTCGATAAGGTGGAAGGACTTTATACGCACTGGTTCTTAGGTGAGTTGGGCAACAACTGGTCGGATGTATGTGCGGATGAACTGGCAACTTACGGTAAAGTTTTGGAAGTACCGCAACAGGAGGATTTTTACCGTTCCCGTATCCAAACCTCGGATACGAAAGTATTTGTAATTATCTCAGATGCCATGCGTTATGAAGTAGCGGCTACGATGGCAGATCAGCTTCAGCGAGAAACGCAAAGTAGGGTTTCTATCAGCAGTATGCAGAGCATCTTCCCTTCTACTACAAAGTTTGGTATGGCAGCTTTGTTGCCGCACAAAGAATTGACAGTAGAGGTTTGGAACGATATTTTGACGGTTTTGGCAGATGGACAGTCTACGGCAAGTACTTATAGGGACAAGGTCCTGAAAACAGAAGATTCAGCAAGCGTGGCCTTAAAGTATAATGACATCATTGCTATGAAACGAGCGGAAAGAAGTGCTTTGGTAAAAGGTATGGATGTGGTCTATATTTACCACGATACTATTGATGAAGCCAGCCACACTTCGGATACTGCTGTTTTTGCTGCGTGTGACAAGGCAATTTCAGAATTAAAGAATCTTGTGCGTATCATTGTAAATGAATTTGGCGGAACGAATATTCTAATTACGGCAGATCATGGATTTCTTTATACATACAGTCCTTTGAAGGAAGAGGACAAAGTAGATAAAAGAGGCTTTTTTGATGTGAATGTAACAAACTCTGACATTACAAAAAAGAAGTAATCAAGCGATGTGTGGAGTATGGCAGAAGATATGCAATTATGCAGAAGGGGTG
>ENA-OQKT01000159-OQKT01000159.1-human-gut-metagenome-genome-assembly--contig:-NODE-159-length-12633-cov-2.749320_pt1 | contig 12633 bp, 8 predicted proteins | sample MGYA00242650_ERZ504801 | MGnify/ENA primary metagenome ERZ504801 (study PRJEB26092, sample SAMD00036396) | human gut metagenome | host: Homo sapiens | study: EMG produced TPA metagenomics assembly of...
AACCACCACCACTCACCCACCTCGCAATCCGGAGTGAACCGGACCACTCGCTGAGCGGCAGCAAGAGATAAACTTACAGCACGATCGCGATCCGCGCAACCCGGGCCGCATGAACGACGCGTGAACCGTTGGAAATCCAACGTTCCATCGGCGTGTCGAAACTTGACAAATCAGAGCCTCTTGTTCTCCCAATCGCCTATTTCGACGCCACGCAGCCACGCAACACACGTGATCACTGGCAGTTGAACTGGTACAACGCCCAGCCCTTCGCATATGAAGCCATATTCGAATAATCCTGAACCTTGCGCATCGTGCCATCTTTGGCGTACTGGTCGATCAGCTTTTGATCGTGGAACGTGTCGTACTGCTGCTTGAACGTGAACATCTGCAGGCTCGGCGCCTGGCCGCCCATGCTCAGGAAGTATGCATCGCCATCCGCGCTCAGCGGGCAGACGGTATTCGTCAGCACCTTGCCGTCGCCCGACGCGAACGCATTCTCCGTCTGACCGAAAATCGCACCATTCTTCTCGGCCTTCGCGTTGTAAATCGGGAACAGCATATCCGCGCCGTACATCGCCGTCGCATACATGGAACCGTTCAGCGGATCAGAAACCACCACCGAATCGGTACCAGTCTCCTTCACCACCTTCTTGAGAATCTTCTCCTTCGTGGCAGTGAGCTGCTCGTCCGGCCGCGCATCGTCAATCGTCATATTCGCATAGACGGCATCCGACAGGGCGGAACGAACAGTATTGCCGAATTGGCAGGAAATGGCGAGCGCCGCAAGCAGAACAATCGCAATGATTTTCGTGACGTTCGGCAGACGGCCGGCACGCAACAATACGACGGCGGCGAAGACGATCAGCGGCAGCACGCCGAACGGAATCATGGTAAGCGGTCGGGTTTCGGCGCGATACCAGGCGGCGGCCACGATGTTGGGGAACCAGCCAGTCAGCGCGGTCGAGCAGACGTAGACGAGACCGACCAGGAAGAAGGCCAGCAGAATGGCGATCGCGTCGCGGCGGAGTTGCGAGGCGTCGGAACGTGGAGTGCGGTAGCTGGCGGAAGTCTTGCGATTCCTACGATCGGCAGGCATAGCCGCAAAATCGGCAACCTGTTCGTGCGGTTGCGCTGACGTGCTATCGGATGCACGGTCAATCGCAGAAGCGCCGGGCACAGTAGCGGAATCGGCGCGATTGGCGGCGAACCATTGCGGGCGGATGATGGCTGCGACGGTGACGGCAAACGCGATCAGCACGATTGCGGCCATGAACCAGCCTTGCACGCCGCCGATATTGTCGGTGACGTAGATTTTGAGCGCTTCGGGCACCGTGCGGTTCGGAACGAAGGTGTGGAACCAGCTGGCGGGATTGAAGTAGCGGTCCGATTTGTAGCTGGACATCATGTATACGAGGAACACGGCGGCGCCGAGAACCACTACGCCAGCAAGGCCTGCGATGGCTTTCCATGGCAGTCGCGTCAGCACGAAGGGGGCCATGAGCAGGAGCCAGGTGAACACGATGCGCGGATGGGCGAACATGCAGACGCCGGCAGTGACGAAGAACCATATGATCCATTTGACGAGGTGTTCGCGGGTGGCGAGCGCGTCGAGCAGGCGAAGTGTGGCGTACAGCCAGAACGGCAGAAGCGTGGCGGCCAGGCCGAAGGCGATCAGCGGACCGGAAGCCAGCATTTGGAAGGGGTGCGAGGCGGAAGCGACGGCGAGCGGGGGGATGATGAGCGCGAGTATCGCGGGGAATAGCGGAACTACGACAGACGCGACATTGCGGGCCGAGGACTTTCGTGCGTTCGCAAATCGGGGGGAGCATACGGATTGTGCCGAATGCGACAGGCGACGCGTGAAATAGGAAGCGTACAGCTGAATCGCAATCGGCCAAACCAAGCCGGATGTGGCCAGCCAGACCGTGTTGAACGCGGCGTAAATCGACAGATTGACGCCGAACAAGCTGGCGAGCTTAATCATGCCGGCTGCAAGCAGATGGAACAACGGCGGATAGTATTCGTCGTTCGGCCACAGGTGGGTGGCCGCGCCGACGCCTTCGCCGAGGATCTTGCGGATGAAGTAATAGTGCGCGGGCGCGTCGATTTCGTGCAATGGGTTCGTCCAAGCGGCGGAACCGTGCGGAAACCAGGCCCATACGACCGCGGCGGCGAGCGCGACGCCGATGGCGGAACAGACCGGCAGTGCGATGCGGGATAAGCGGGGAACGGCGGAATCGCAAGGCAAAGGCAAAGTATCGTTCGTTGTCTTGCTTGATATCTTGTCCGTCGTTTTAGCCGTCGTTTCGTCTGTCGTCTTGCTTGCGGCGACTGCGCTGTCGGCTTCATCGACTGCGTCGTCGGCCGCTGTGGGAATCGTATTGTCTGTGCTGTGCTGCTTCATCGCCATCCATCGTAGCCGAAGCCGCGAAAGCAAGCCACAAATCGCAATCGCACCTGCATTTTGTAATTCAAAACTGGACCGTGCGGCAACAAAAGCTGGAAAGGCATCTAAAAACGGATGGAACATGCGCGGGATGGGCGCAAGACGGACGCGGAACGCGGGAAGAATAGGCGGACGTAGAGCGGAGACGAGCGCGAGCAGGAACAAAATCGCCGCTTATCCAACCTTCGATTTTCAGGAAGTATTCAGACTTCACACAGAGGTATAACAGTGTTGCGCAAGAAAACAATCACGTTGGATGGGCAGGATGATTGCACGGGGCGCATTGCGCTGTGAGCGTACTCGCTGTCGTTGCTTGACTGTGTGCGTCCCGGCCAACGCTGGCGTCGGCATGCGTCGACGCGTAACTACAGAGAACTGGAGAAGTACCGCATGTTCGTTCTCAAGAACGCATGGGCTGCGCTCGGTCGCGTCAAATGGCGTACCGCGCTGACGGCTTTGCTTGCACTGCTGGTGTCGTTCTCAGCCGCCGTGGATCTGGCGGTGCTGAGAGCCGACGACAAGGCGAATAACGAAACATACCAATCGCAGAAAGCTTCGGCGGTAATTCGGCCAAGCGCGAAAGTCACTGCGAAACGCGACGGCGCGGACTCCAATTACACCGCCAATTACATGACGTGGGACATGTACACCAAGTACGCGGAAGCGGTGCAGAAGAACAACTTGACGTTCGAATACACGCTCGCCACGTCGGTGCCGGTGCGCGCCAGCAAGTCGCTGCAGGCGATCGCGGCGAAAAGCGACACGAGCGAGGACAAGACCGGCGGCAACCTGACGTTGCAAGCCTTCTACACGAACGATGCGGCGAAAATCAACGACTACGGCACGTTCAAAGTGGTCAAGGGCAAGCAGCTGAACTACAAGACAGCCAACGACGGCGTGCTGGTCTCTCAGGCAGTGGCCAAGAAGAACAATCTCAAAGTGGGCGACAAGGCGACCGTCGGCAATCCGACGAAGGCTTCCGAAACCTACAAATTCACCGTGCGCGGCATCTACGAGTACACCGGCGAGACGCCGGCCGGATACGGTTCCGACGCGAAATACGCGAAAGACAACCGCGAGAACGTGGTGTACACGTCGTACATCAACTTCGCGCAAAGCGGTCTGGATGTGGCCGGCACCAAGGGCTGGGCCATCCCGAACCTCAACATCATCTTCACGCTGACGGATCCGGCCACATACAACAAGTTCGTGCGACTGGTGACAAAGGCCAAGCTGGACACGTCAAAGTTCACAATCTCATCGCCGTCGCTTGATGCGTACAAGAAGCGCATCGCACCACTGGACGCCGCCGCCAAGGCCGCGCGCACGGCGTTGTTGGCGACCCTGATCGTCGGCGGGCTCGCGCTGCTGGCATTGGTGCTGTGGGCCGCGATCGGTGGACGCCGTGACGAAATCGGCATGGCGATGGTTTCCGGCGTCACCAAGGGACGTTTGGGATGGCAATTCATGCTGGAAACGTTCATGATGACCGTTCCAGGCTGGGCAATCGGATTGATTGCCGGCGCGCTGCTGGCCAAGCCGCTTGGCACCGCATGGGCCGGTGGACAGGCTGTGGCCATCACATCCGCATCCGTGTGGAACATGATCTGGTACGGACTGGGCGCCTGCCTGGTTCTGGGCATCATCGCGTTCATGCGCGTGGGATTCTTCGATTTGGGTCAGCTGTTCGCAGGCCGTTCTGACGATTCGAACGAATCTGCCGAAGCGAAGAACGCAGACGAGCCGGAGGAAACAGTCGAGTCGACGGAACGTACGGAGGTGAACGCATGAGCGAGAAAGACGTGAAAGACAACGAAACCGAAGCATTGAACAACGCTGCTGCGGAAAACGCGGACATCGAGGCGGGCGAAACCGATATGGCCACGTCGATCGAATCGGTCGATTTCGCGGTGGTGTATGACGATGGAGGCGATTCCATCGCAACCGAATCGGCAGAAAACGCGGAAAATACGGAAGGCATCGCCACGGAAGACAGCGTTGCCAGCGACAACGCGAATCGCGTGAACGAAACGCTCGCATTGGGCGCGACCGACGACGAACAGTCGCTCGACCAGCACGAAACCGTACAGGCGGACTCCGCAACCAGCGTGTCATCGCAAATCGACCGCGAAATCAAACATCATCGCAAGAAGGACGCATTCTTCTTCAAGGCGAACCCGACAGTTCGCGCTCGACCATGTGACGGTGCACAACCGCAAAACCGGACGTGACGTGCTCGACGACGTTTCCCTGGCGTTCCATGCCGGCGCGACCCACGCGGTGCTGGTGGATGCCGAAGATGTCGAACAGCATCAGGCGCTGGTGGCCACCATGGTCGGCATGATGCGGACGACCAGCGGCAACGTGATGCACAAAAGCACGAACCTCGCCGACGCGACACCGGTCGACGTGCTTGGACACCGCATCGGTTTCATTCCGCAGCGGTTCGCCGTGCGCGGCGACCTTGATGCGGAAGGCAACGTGCTGTACGCCATGGACGCGTCGAACCGCAATTTCCTGCAGCCCAAGCCGGTGATTGCGCGCGAGCTGCTCAAGCGCGTGGGATTCGAGGAAGTGACTTCCGGTCTGCCGGTGGGCAAGATGAGTGCGTTGGACCAGCGTCGCGTGGCAATCGCGCGTGCGCTGAGTTGCGAGGCGGAGGTGATTATTGCCGATGAGCCGACCGCTGGATTGAACCGTGACGACGCCGCCGTGGTGCTGGGGCTGCTGAAGAAGGCCAAGCGCGATGAGGATCGTAAGCGTGCGATTATTGTGGTGACCGATAATCCGGAGGTCGCCGATCAGATGGAGCATTGCGCGGAGCTTGAGTAGCGAGCGGCGTTCTGCGAGGCGAAAGCTTTGCGGACTGGTGTTGCATGCCAGTCCGCAAGGCTTTTTTCGTGCTGGTCCTGGTTCGTGCCGATTCGCGCTGGTTCGCGGTGACACACCGCTAAAAACATGTCATGCGCTACGTGTGGCAGATTCTTTCATCTTTGGAATCTCAAACCGCTATGTGTGGCAGATCGTTTGACGCCTCGTGAGTTAGAGGGTCTGTTTTATACCCCCTAATGTATGGCGGGAAAAGAGAAGTGCCACAGATAGCGGTTTTCAGTGCGCAAAACTCGGGCGGCGGCCAGGCTTCGAGGAATTTTCGGGTGAATCTCGCTTATGAATGGCGGATTTTTCCGCTCGACGCGTGCTATCTCGCTTATAGATGGCGGATGGTTTTGCCGCATGAGACTTAGAGGGGATTGAACTTACCCCCTAACACCTAGTCTTCCTGAGACACCCGCCATTCATAAGCGAGATAGCATCCGGCAGACACCGAAATCCGCCATTCATAAGCGAGATAAGTAGGTTCGCTACTCGGCGATGCGCATGTGGTACTGCTCGGCGAGCGGTTTGACGTCGAGGACGCCGTAACGTTCCAGAAGGCGCAGCCATTCGCGCTTGTTGCTTTCGCCGAAACGGGCGGCCTTGCGCGTGTAGGCTTCGGCGGTCAGGAACTTCGGCGGAATCGACTTGCTGTTGTACTTGTCCGCCACCATGACGACCTCCTGCTCGAGGTTCATCGGCACGTAGTCGGCCGGGGGCAACGGCAATCCCTGCGATTCCACGGTTTCGCGGGTGAGGCCCACACCTGTGTGGTTGCGTGCGAACTGGGCGATCGATTCGTCAACGCCCTCGTTCAGCAAGTATTCGTAGCCTTTGAGCCCGTGCTGAACATAGTGCGGACCGTCGAATTTGAGCGGTTCGCCGTCGGAACCGTCCTGCTTGAGCAGGAAATACGTGCCGATGTCGTGCAGCAAACCGCCAATGACCACCAGATGCTCGTCGATGAGCCGCGGCGGAACGGTACCTCCGGTCAGCCCTTCCGTGGACGGCACCGCAGGCATGTGCAACATGCCGAGCGATTCCTCGCCGGTATTGTCTTTCGTCAGTTCCAGTCCGAAGTCGCCGGTTTTTTCGGGAGCGTCCGTCGGCAGGGTGCAGCGGCGGGTGAACAGTGCATTCTGCCGGCGGGCCATGCGGCGGGCGATGTCGGCCACGACCACGCAATGGCCGTGGATGAGGTCGTATGCGGCTTGCGATTGCGCGATTTTGCGATGTAGCTCATCCACTTGCGCAAGAGTGGGGATATAGCCGGTCGTCGGCTTGTTCGATTCGGTTGTTTCGTTCGATTCGTTCGTCATACGCCCATCTTAGGCACGTTCCATCACGCCCATCACACGGTTCCTGACGCAGTTTCCAAAACGGTTCCCAACAGCCGAAGGGATTCATACACCACACCAGGGGAATCCCGAATGAACGGACACGGATTCAACGGTTTCCCCGTCTTGTCAACGATGTTCCAAGGAATGCCGCCTTAAAACGAGCATTCATCAGCTGCCCGCAGCGGACGGCACGATACGCGGGGACGTTATGTGCGGAAAATCAGATGGAACGGACGCGGAATTCGCCGGTGCGGTTGGAAGCCACGATCATCTGGTCGTTTTCGAGGCGGGTCCAGCCGTCTTCGGCGCGCTGGTCGAAACCGGAGCTGGCCACGACCACGCCCTTCGACTGATCGTCGTTTCCGCCGAGCGCACGGTAGCGCAGCACGCGGTAGTCGCGCGCCTGCTCGCCACGACCGTACTGGTCGTAGATTTCGACGATGCGCTTGGACGTGACCTCACGGCCGGCCGCGCACAGGGCGATGAACTGGTCCTGGCTTTGGATCATGCAGTTGTAGCTGGACTTCGGATAGCTTTTGCGCAGTTCACGCACGGCCTGCGCCACCGCCTCGTCGAGTGCGAAGCCAAAGCCGATGTATTGCAGGATGACGGCGAAGAAAATGGCGGAATCGGAACGGCCGCCGGTGGACTGCACGATGCTCGGATCGACCGGGAACGCGCGATTCGTAATGATGTTGCGGCCCTGGTCGTCAGAAATGTCGCCATTGTGGATGAAGCTCAGGCCGTTCGCATAGAAGGGCTGCTGGTTTTCAAGAATCAGCGGCAGGTTGGAGCTGGCCAGGCGCAGATGCCACAGGCCGCCGCGGGCCGGAGTGTTGGCGAGCTCGTCGAAAATCGGATCATGACGGGCGGCGATGGTGTTTTTGTAGATCGCGGTGCCGGTTTCCGGAGTCGGCGCACCGCCGTCGCGACGGTATGGCGATTCGTCCGGCACGGTGATCAGCGCGGCGCCCCAGCCGTCGTTGTGGATCTCGCTCAGATTTCGGAAATCGCGCACGTTCTGCATGCCGAGCACGCCATTGAGGTTGGTGTTGCTGCCTGCCGTCGCGAATCCAAGTAATCTGCACATGGTTGATTACTTTAGCGACGGCAGGTTTCGACGCGCGCGTGCCGTTATCGGAGTTGGTTATAGCCTGCGATTCAGCCGCCGATTCATACGCATCGCACGTCGCAAAACGCACGTCACGAACGTAAGTTGTCCCGCAAACGAGCAGGAGGACCGACATATCCTGTTGCAGACCGTAAAAACTCGGACTGAGCGGCCCGGAGCGTGTCGGTAATAGGATATGCCGGTCCTCCTGCGGACTTGGCGGTATTCAGCCAAAGGAAAAGGGCTGGGGCATCTCGTTCGTGACACACTCAAGGCCGTTCGGCCAAGCCTACGGTCACAAACGAAATGTCCCAGCCCTCCTTGCGTAGATAAGCCGTGCTCGCAGAGCGGATTCACACGCGCTTCAAGCGCGGCGGACGCTCGGTGGCGAGGAACAGCGGCTGAATCTCAATCAGCGGATTGTAGGGAGCGAGTCCGAACCATTTGACCGGAGAGCCGGCCAAATGACGAATCGCGTACTTGATCTGCAGTGAGATCGCGCCCTTCTGGGACACCTTCGACTCGGGCATCAACGCCTTGTGAATCAGCACGTAGCGGATAGGTCCGATGTTCGGATCGGCATCCAGCTTCGGGTAGCGGGTGGTCTGCTTGGGCAGATCGCCGGACTTCGACAGATCGTTCATGATCTGGTGGATGTATGCAGGAATCGACTGCGACACCTTGAAGCCCAAGCGAATACGCACGCGGAACAGGAAGTCCGTGCCGAAATTCTCCACCGAATACTCGCGCGTGAACGGGTTGTCGGATGTTTCCACCGACACCGCCCACCATGCGCGGGCGCGCTTCGGATGGTCCGCGAAAATCGAGAAGAAGATGTCGGTATCGACACGCTTCATTTCCGGATCGGACGTCAGATAGACGATGTTGTCCGTGAAATACGGAATCGAATCGTCCTCATGAAGCTGCTTCAGAACCGGCACGCAATCGGCGGGCTGCATATGCCGGCGTTGCGCGCGTTCCAGCTTCGTGCCTTCGTTCCACGTGTACATAATCAGCAGAATCGCCAATGTCAGCAGCATGGTGAACCAGCCACCGTGCAGGAACTTCGCCATCGAAGCGAAGAAGAACAGGAACTGGATGGCCAGGAACACCACTGTGAACACGACCGCGCCGACGCGCTTGCCATCGTGCCAAATGTAGACGGCCAGCAGAATCGTCGTGGTGATCATCGTGACGGTCAATGCCAGGCCGTACGCGGCGGAAATATGCTCCGAATCGCGGAACATCGCCAAAACCAGCAGGGTGGAGACGCACAGCACGGCGTTGACCACCGGAATGTACAGCTGGCCGCGGGTACGAGCCGGATAGCGCACCTGCAGGTGGGGCATCCAGTTGAGTCGCGTCGCTTCGGAAACCATGGTGTAGGCGCCGGTGATCAACGCCTGCGAAGCGATCACGCCGGCGCACACGGACAGCAGCACCGCCACGTAGCGTACGGACGGGGTCATCATTTCGAAGAACGGATTGAGGCCGTGCATGTGGTTGTACGCGGTGTCGTCCCAATGGTTGAGCATCCACGCGCCCTGGCCGAAATAGCAGAGCACAAGGGCGATCTTGATGAACGGCCACGTGAAGTAGATGTTGCCGCGGCCGACGTGGCCCATGTCGGAATACAGCGCTTCGGCGCCGGTGGTGGACAGGAACACGGTGCCCATGACGGCGAGGCCTGCCGCATTGTGGTGGCTGAAGAGGAACTCCACGCCGTACACCGGATTCAGCGCTTCAAGCACGCTCCAATCGGAGCTCAGGTTCACCAAGCCGACGACGGCGAGGAACGAGAACCAGATCATGACCACCGTGCCGAACGTGCGGCCGATGCGTTCGGTACCGCGCGACTGCACTGCGAACAGGCAGACGATGATCACAATGGTGATCATCAGCGTCAGTTCTTTGTTTTCGCTCATGATCGGTTCCAGCAGCGGCAGTGTTTCCAAGCCTTCCACTGCCGAGCTGATCGAGACGGCCGGCGTAAGCACGGAATCGGCGAGGAACGCGGCGCCGCCCAGCATGGCGGGAATCGCAAGCCATGCCCCATATTTGCGGATCAGCGAATACAGTGCGAAGATGCCGCCTTCGCCATTGTTGTCGATGCGCATGGCGATGAACACGTATTTGACGGTGGTGATCAGCGTGATCGACCAGAAGACCAGCGACAGGATGCCCAGCACCGCGGCGCGATCCGTATGCGCCAAACCGCCTTGGCCGTTGAGGAACGTCTGCATGGTGTACAGCGGCGAGGTACCGATGTCGCCGTATACCACGCCAAGCGCCACGATGGCCATGGCCGGCGTGATTTTGTCCGGGCCGGACTGGAGACGGCTCCACCAGCGGCCGATGCGGCCCTTGCTGGCGGCCTCGTCAAGTTTCGCGGCTTCCTGCTGCTGCGCCTCGTGCTCCTTGATGAGCGTCTGGCGCTCCTCCTTGGTCAGGACCTTGTGCGAGACCTTTGGCGCCTGCGTGTACGTCGCTGCGTGAAGCAGCGGCTGTTCTTCTTCGTTCGGCTCGTTAGCCATAACGCTTCCTCCAAGTGGCGGGCCTTCCAACCCGCTCCCCAAAATAAAACGCAAGGTGTGACACTAGGAGCTTGGCAAACCATTGTCAAATCTTCACACGTGATTCGGCACGTCACGCATGAAATTCATATATGCTTAATCGTTTGCATTTTGCTTATTTTCTGGCGATTACGCAACTGTTACGTTGAGGCCCATGCGACCGTCACGGAACCGCCACGGGATTACCGCGAAATCGCCATTCTTTTTAGATGCCGTACACTTCGCGCGTCGTTTCACGCGTGGCTTTGGCGATTTCAGCCAACGGTCTGTCAAGATAGTCGGCGAGCGCCTGCAGGGTGTACGGGATCATATACGGCGCGTTGGTGCGGCCGCGGTAGGGCATCGGACTTAAGTAGGGGGCATCGGTTTCGACCATGACGTGGCTCATGCCGACGAGTTTCGCCGATTCGCGGATTCCGTCGTTGCCTTTGTAGCTGGATGTGCCGGAAAGGCTGAGATACCAACCGTTTTCGCGGGCGATTTCACCCATTTCGGCGTCTCCCGAATAGCTATGGAACACGGTGCGTTCGGGGGCTCCATCGGCGAGCAACGTTTCGATGACTTCCTTGTGCGAGTCGCGGTCATGGATTTGCATGGGCAGGTTGAGTTCCTTGGCGAGCGCGACGTGGGCGCGGAACGCCTCGCGTTGCAGTTCCTTGGCGGATTCGCCGGTACGAAACAGGTCCATGCCGGTTTCGCCGATGGCGACGACCTGGTTGGGGTAGGTGGTGGCGAGGCGGTGTACTTCGGCCATGGCTTCGTCGAAGGGGATGTCGTGCCAGGGCTTGTATTTGATGGGCAGGCCGTCGGGGCCGGGTGCGCCGCGGTGGCCGTGCAGCACGGCTTCGTTGGGGTGTATGGCGATTGCGGCGTGCACGGTTCCGGGATGCTCGCGGGCCATGTCGATGGCGGTCATGAGGTTGGGCAGCTCGCAACCGCAGTCGATTACGCCTTCGACGCCGACTTTCTGGGCTTGTTCCAGCAGTTCGTCGACGCTGTAGACGGGTACTTCGCCTTGGCCTTTTTCCATGGCTTCGTGACTCATGGCTTGGGAGAAGGGCACGACGGATGCGACGTGGGTGTGGTTGTCGATGACGTGCGCGTCTTCGGGCAGCGGCTGCGGGGCCGGGGCCCAATTGCGATTGCGGTGGTGCTTGCTCATGTTTTCCAGATTAGTCCCGATTGGCCCTGCACTGCGGGCGAACTCTCGTTCGAGGGTTCAAACGAGGGTCCGCCCGTTTCGCGGCATACACGTCACTTAATCGTGATGGTGGTGAACGACCATGCCGGTGCCGTGTAGTCGCCGTCTGTCAGATCAATCGCGGTCTGCCGCGGCCTGGTCGGTGATTCCTCACCGACCTGTCCCGCATACGGATTGTCTCCGGCTAGGACGGTGGCCGTGGCGGATGCCGCCGATGCTGTGGAAATATTCAACTCGGCAAGAATCTGACGTAGGTCGACGCTTATTGGCGCGTCCATGGCATTGACCACGCGCACGTAGGTCTCTCCGGCTTTGTCATTACGTGATACGGTGACGGTACGCCTTGGCTCGTCCTTAACCTCCGTGCCATCCGCAATCAGCGTTCCATCGATGTACAGCTTCATGGCTTGGCCGCGGTCGGTGACGTTAACGTGCACCTGCCACGTGGTGCCCGGCCGCACTTCGTTCATGGAGACTTCGGTGCCGGCAAGCGCATAGGCGGTGCCGTCGCGGACCACGCGCACGCTGTGTCCTCGACCAAGTGAGATGATGTTGTGGTTCTTGCCGTCGATATCGCCACAGATGAGGTCCATGCCCCATTTGCCTTCGTAGTAGACGACGGTGGCGTCGATGCTGTAGGAATCCGCATGCAGGTCGAGCGGAGTGTCGATGGTCCTGCCGTCGTAGGCCACGTTGCCGAGGTCGATTGCGTCCCCGGCTGCGGTGGTGATGGTGATGTTGTTGAGGTCGGCTTTGGCGTTGCCCGCGATGCGTAGTTTCACGGTGTCCGGCAGGCTGCGACGCAGCGTGGACGGGCCTTCGACGGTGACGGGCCACGCAGTGTCGGCCGTGGTGGTGGCGTACATCTGCTGCACCCAATAGCTGTAGGGATGGTAGGCGCGTTCGTTGTCGAAGTAGATGAGGTCCGGATTCCAGCTATGGTGCCCATTCTTGGCGAACAGCGGGGCGTAGGAGGCCATGGCCACCACATCGCCGTTGAGTTCCATGCGTCCCATGAAGGCCGCTTCGGACAGGCCGTTGATCAGTTGGGTGTTCCAGGAGCCGTATTCGCCGAGGTAGACCTTCGG
>ENA-OQKT01000160-OQKT01000160.1-human-gut-metagenome-genome-assembly--contig:-NODE-160-length-12611-cov-3.243752_pt1 | contig 12611 bp, 10 predicted proteins | sample MGYA00242650_ERZ504801 | MGnify/ENA primary metagenome ERZ504801 (study PRJEB26092, sample SAMD00036396) | human gut metagenome | host: Homo sapiens | study: EMG produced TPA metagenomics assembly of...
CTTGTCACGGATTGTATCACGGATAAGAGTCTGTTCATACTCATCAAAGCTCTTGTTTGTTATACCCATATCCAGAGCTGTATATATATTTAAGCCCTTTTCCATCATACCAATTGAACCGATGAGACCACGCAGATCAAGTGCCTTTGATGATATTTCGCCATTTTTGCACTTGGTATGCAGTTCAAGAAATACCTCCGCAAGCTCATTTGCTCCCGCTTCACGTATTGCAGGATAATGCTCCTTTATGAGCTTCACAAGGCTCTCTTTTGAAATCATAGGCATCCGGATTACCGCAAAACGTGATACAAGAGCCTCATTCAGCTCCTTTGTGCCTGCATAGCCGTAATTCATCGTGGCAATAAATCTTGTTGCCGGATGAAGCGACAGTCTGTCATAGCCCGGCACATCTATTGTACGTCTGAAATCAAGTGTGGCATGAAGCACTGCCATAGCCTCACTTTTTGCCATATTTATCTCGTCAAGCACCGCAAAGCCGCCGGTTTTTGCGGCTGTATACACAGGTCCCGGCCTGAAGGTTACTTCTCCGGCGCGAAAAGTATCGGTTCCGATAAGTGATGCTGCATCCATATTTACGTGGAATGACACATCCCAGCGTGGTCTGTTAAATACACCTGCCAGATTCTCTGCGAAAAGATTCTTTCCTGTGGCCTTTTCTCCTACTAAAAGCAGATTTTCTCCACACAAAACAGCTGTTATAGCCTGTTCCCACACATCGCTTCCGTAATAAAACTGTGTAGGCACAGGGATTCTTGACTCATACTTCTTGTCCACCGGATACTGCGAACGAAACTTTTCAATTTCCTTAATCAGATTTTCTGAAATGCCAAGCTCTCTTAATTTGTCCAACAAGCTCATCGCTTCCTTTCATGTCAGATATTTTAACTGTTCCAGGCCATACATACTCAAAACCGTACACAGTTTATGCTTTACGTTATATTGTCATGCGATATATTATTTCTTCACGCCCTTAGTGTCACGGTTTGCAATGTGCAGCCTGTGAAGCGCCACCTGCTTACCCTTTACCTCGACCTCTTTTTCCTCCTGGTCATTAAGCAGATAAATGTCAGTAAGCTCATCCTCTCTGTCAAGCCTCATTCCCCTGACACCTACTGCTGCCTTTTTCTTTTCAGGAATAGTGCCACAGTCGATTCGAAGGAACATCTCCTTCTTTGAACGCATTACCATTGTAGCATTCTCTGAAAGCATGTCAACAAATAACAGCTCATCATCATCCATGAGCTTTGTAGCCTGCGAGGTCCTTCGTGTCACCACAAACTCAGCACCATCCACGAGCTTTATCATGGCTGACTTTGTTCCAAATATAAGCTTGTGCTTTTCAACATCCATAAGAGGTGCTATAAATACTATATCCTCCTTATTGCTGTCATAGTTGCTTACATTGTCAATAGGTGTGCCCTTGTCACGGAATTTGCCGTAAGGCAGGTCTAACACCTTGACAAGATGCATGTTTCCGTTGTTTGTGAAAATGCACAGCTTATCTATATTTTTGACCTTTAATATCAGCTTGTTCTCTGCGTCAGCTGTATCTTTGTTTCTATCATAGGTTGAAGTATCTACTGTCTTCACATAGCCGAAACGGTCCATAAGCAGCACTACATCCGATACCTCAAGCTCTTTTTTGACCACAACAGCTTCCTCAAGATTGTCAAGCTCCGTGCGTCTGTCCCTTGCATACTCCTTGCGGAACGCTTTAAGCTCCTTCATAATGACCTTTGCCATGGATGAGCGATGCTCTAAAATATCGCTGTACTCTGCAATCTTTGCCCTGGTCTCCTCGTGCTCCTTAATCAGAGCCTCAATTTCGAGTCCAATCAGCTTGTACAGACGCATTTCAAGGATAGCAGCTGCCTGACGCTCAGTAAAGCAAAGCTGGGCTGCCATGGCTTCTGAAGTCTTTGACTTGAATTTAATCCCCTCTGTCTCTCCGTTTATGAGACATGCCTTTGCCATTTTCTGGTCCCGGCTTCCTCTTAATATTTCAATAATCAGATCTATCACGTTACAGGCCTTTATGAGTCCCTGCTGTATTTCTTCTTTCTCCTGCTCCTTTGCAAGAAGTGTCTCATACTTTCTTTTTGCAATCTCATACTGGAAATTGACATGATGCCTTATGATGGGTACAAGACCAAGCGTCTCAGGTCTTCCATTTGCGACAGCCAGCATATTTACACCGAAAGTGTCCTCCAGCTTTGTCTTTTTATACAAAAGGTTCTTAAGTGCCTCAACATCAGCACCTTTTTTAAGCTCTAAGACAATTCTTATTCCCTCTTTCGATGACTGGTTGGTTATATCCACAATATCCGTTGTCGCTTTTGACTCGACAAGTGAATAGACATCATTTAAGAATTTTCCTATATTGGCACCAATCATTGTGTATGGAATTTCCGTAATGACAAGCTTGTCCTTTCCTGCCTTCCCCTTCTCTATTTCGATTCTTCCACGGATTTTTATCTTTCCCTGTCCGGTCTCATATATTGCTGCAAGATCATCCTGATTTGCAACAATGCCTCCTGTCGGAAAATCAGGCCCCTTTATATACTGCATCATCTCAGCTGTGGTGATATCAGGATTTTTCATATAAGCAATCACACCGTCCACCACCTCGCCAAAATTGTGTGGCGGAATGCTTGTAGCCATGCCGACTGCTATACCCTCAGCTCCATTTATCAAAAGGTTCGGCACCTTGACCGGAAGCACCTCTGGCTCTTTTTCTGTCTCGTCGTAGTTTGGAATGAAATCAACCACATTTTTGTCTAGATCAGCAAGATATGCTTCCTGTGTGATTTTTTGAAGTCTTGCCTCAGTATAACGCATGGCAGCGGCTCCGTCTCCTTCGATTGAACCAAAATTACCGTGTCCATCGATAAGCGGCATGCCCTTTTTGAAGTCCTGTGCCAAAACAACCATCGCATCATAGATCGATGAATCGCCGTGTGGATGATATTTACCCATTGTATCACCGACTATACGCGCACTCTTTCGGTATGGCTTGTCGTACCTGATGCCCAGCTCATGCATATCATAAAGTGTACGCCTTTGTACAGGCTTAAGCCCATCGCGCACATCCGGCAGGGCTCTTGCTATAATGACACTCATCGCATAATCAATATATGATTTCTGCATCAGCTCCGAATATTCGGTCTGAATTATATTGTTGTCTACATTGTTATCTATATTTCTATCCATGTTTTACTCCGATTATAAATACTGCTTACACTATTCAGAACCACTGAGAAGCAAAAGCAGAAGCGTCATGCTTACACATCCAGCTCCGCGTCATGCGCATGCTCGTATATGAACTCTTTTCTCGGTGGCACATCACTACCCATAAGCAGTGATGTCACATCATTTGCCAGGCGCCCATCCTCTATTTCAATACGCTTTAGCATCCTTGTTGCGGGATTTAGTGTGGTATCCCAGAGCTGATCCGCATCCATCTCTCCAAGACCCTTATATCTTTGCAACGTAAACTTGCCTGTATGTGTCTTTCTGTACTTGTCAAGCTCCGCATCGTCATACAAATATTTTTCCTCGCCCTTTGACGGAATAGCCTTGTAAAGCGGAGGCATGGCAACATATACATGTCCCTCTAAAATAAGCTCAGGCATAAACCTGAAGAACAGAGTCAAAAGCAGTGTGGAGATATGAGCTCCGTCCACATCAGCATCGGCCATAATGATGATTTTGTCATAGCGAAGCTTTGTTATATCAAAATCATTTCCATACCCTTCCGAAAATCCGCAGCCAAACGCATTTATCATTGTCTTTATTTCAGCGTTTGCCAGTACCTTATCAATACTTGCCTTTTCAACATTCAAAATCTTGCCTCGAATCGGCATGATTGCCTGAAACATACGGTTTCTTGCCATCTTTGCCGAGCCTCCGGCCGAATCTCCCTCGACTATGAAAATCTCGCACTTAGAAGCATCCCTGCTCTCACAGTTTGCAAGCTTTCCGTTTGAATCAAATGAAAACTTCTGCTTTGTGAGCAGATTGGTCTTTGCCTTCTCCTCCGCTTTTCTAATCTTTGCGGCCTTCTCAGCACATGATATTACCGTCTTTAAGACCTCAAGATTCTTGTCAAAATAAAGCGGTACCTCATCATTTGTCACCTTGGCAGTTGCACGGTTTGCATCCTGATTGTCAAGCTTTGTCTTTGTCTGACCCTCGAATCTAGGGTCAGGATGCTTTACTGACACTACAGCAGTCATGCCGTTTCTGACATCTGCTCCATTGAAATTCGCATCCTTGTCCTTTAATATACCAAGCTCTCTGGCATATGAGTTTATAATACCTGTAAAGGCTGTCTTAAAGCCTGTGATATGTGCTCCACCCTCAGAATTGTATATATTGTTGCAAAAACCAAGAATATTCTCATGGAACTCGCTTGTATACTGAAAAGCCACCTCAACCTTTATATTCTCACTCTCTCCTGTAAAGTAAATGACATCATGCAGCTTTTCTATATTTTTATTTAAATCCTTTACAAAACCGATAATACCCTCAGGCTCATGATACTCAATATGCTCTGTCTCATCGCCTCGTTTGTCCTCGTATATGATTGTAAGCTTCGGATTGAGATACGCAGTCTCCTTAAGTCTGTTCTTTACATCCTCTTCCTTGAATCTAGTCTTCTCAAAAATCTCCGGGTCAGGCAGGAAATTAATCCTTGTTCCTGTCTTTTTGGTTTTACCTATAGTAGGAAGCAGGCCATTTTCAAGCTCCACAACAGGAACACCCTTTTCATATCTGTCATGGTGGATAAAGCCATCTCTGCTTATCTCCACATCCATATATGTGGATAGTGCATTTACAACCGACGAACCAACTCCGTGCAGACCTCCGCTGGTCTTGTATACAGAATTGTCGAATTTTCCTCCGGCGTGCAGTGTAGAAAATACAACTCGTGCCGCAGAAACGCCCTTTGCATGCATACCTACAGGTATTCCACGTCCGTTATCCTCCACCGTACACGAACCGTTTTTCTCAAGAGTTACCCTTATGGTATCACAGGCACCTGCCAGATGCTCATCTACTGAGTTGTCCACAATCTCATATATCAGATGGTTTAGTCCCTTGGTTGTGACACTTCCTATATACATACCCGGTCTTTTTCTGACTGCCTCAAGTCCTTCTAAAATTGCTATGCTCTTCTCATCGTATGTTTGCTTCTTGGCCATACTTGTCTCCTACTTCTTTAAATTGCGTAATAATTATATTATCTGCCTTGCCTGCTATCCTTGATATGTGCTAACACCATCGTAGCTATTTTGAATATCATAGCATCATCAAAGGTTCTGATATCAAGACCTATCGACTTCTCAATACGCTCTAGCCTGTACACAAGCGTATTTCTATGCACATAAAGCTGTCTTGCTGTCTCTGAAATGTTCAGATTGTTCTCGAAGAACTTGGAGATTGTAGACATTGCCTCCTCATCATCAAGTATCTGTGGCACCTCGTCACCAAAAACCTCACGGATAAACATCTCACACAGGCTCATTGGAAGCTGATAAATAAGTCTTCCTATGCCCAGCCTGTCATATGCCATAATTTCCTTTTCCACATAAAACAGCCTGCCAACCTCAAGCGCCATTTTTGCCTCCTGATAAGACTCTGCAATCTTTGGAAGAACATCCGTCGGATTGCCATAGCCCACCCGTACCTTAATCATAGCCTCTGCAAGCAGATTGTCAACCAGACTTCCTGCAATAGATGAAAGCTTTTCCTGAAGCTTAACCGGATCTATGTCCTCAACATCCTTTACCAGCACTACATTATGTTCATCCATCGCCACCACAAAATCACCGCTTCTGATATCAGCCAGATTCTTTACAAGCTCAACAGCTATCTCATTGCAGTTCTTTCCGGTATCTATAACATATACTACTCGTTTTCTGTTTTCTATATGTAATTTCTTGGCACGGTTTATTATATCAGAACCAAGCATATTGCCAAGAAGAATATTCTGAATAAAATTATTTCTGTCATATCGCTCTGACTCACCAAGCACAAGTGTACGAAGCTGACAAACTGCCATCCTGCCTATTACAAGATTCTCACTCGTATACTGACAGAACATTACAAGCACATACTCAAGCTCTGAATCAATTTCAACCGCAAATGCTATTGCATCATTTTTTTCCCTAACATCCTCTTCGGATACTATAAACTCCTTCACAAAAATGTCGCTATGTTCCGGCTCTTCCACCGTACCTGTCAGATGCTTTCCCTTGGCTGAGTATAAAATCGCATCAAACGAAGTAATATTTTTTATTTCCTCAAGTGATTTTTTCAGTTTCTGATTCGTAATCATATTCCTATCCTCTCATTACTGTTCTGACGCAGACAAGTAAAAAGTCTCTACAAGTCATAAGCTGTAACCTTGCTATAATTTAACACCGTAACTTAACTTTTCAGAACCTCACATACATTCGCAAAAGAAAACCGGGTGTAAATTATACACCCGGTCTGTCAATTTACAACTATTTAATTTTAACGAACTAGTTGGTAATTGTCAATTCAGTTTCTTTATCAAATACATGAATCTTGTGTGGATCAAATGCAAGCTCAATGTGATCACCGTAACGAGCTGTTGTATCTGAATCAACTCTTGCTGACATATTTGCGCCTGCAACTGTGAAGTATAATAATACCTCTGCACCAAGTAACTCATATCCTGTAACATCTGAATCAATCTTGCATGTAGCAAATTTATCAAGATGCTCTGCTGAATCGTAGATATCCTCAGGTCTGATACCGAATACTACGTTCTTTCCTGCATAACCGCCATCGATAAGCTTCTTAGCCTTTGCCTCTGGAAGCTCAACCTGGTATTTATCGAATTTAAGGAATGCCTTTGCTCCCTCAACAACACACTGAGCATCTACAAAGTTCATCTGTGGTGATCCGATGAATCCTGCAACGAACAGGTTGTTTGGCTGATTGTAAAGCTTCTGTGGGCTGTCGACCTGCATGATAACACCATCTTTAAGAACAACGATTCTTGTTCCAAGTGTCATAGCCTCTGTCTGATCATGTGTAACGTAGATGATTGTTGCACCTAATCTGTTATGTAATGAAGAAATCTCAGATCTCATCTGTACACGAAGCTTTGCATCAAGGTTTGATAAAGGCTCATCCATAAGGAATACCTTAGGATTACGAACGATTGCACGACCCATGGCAACTCGCTGTCTCTGTCCACCTGAAAGAGCCTTTGGCTTACGGTCTAATAATTTCTCAAGGTCAAGGATTCTTGCTGCCTCCTCAACTTTTGCCTTAATCTCATCCTTTGGAACTTTTCTAAGCTTAAGTCCAAATGCCATGTTGTCAAATACTGTCATATGTGGGTAAAGAGCGTAGTTCTGGAATACCATTGCGATATCACGATCCTTTGGCTCTACGTCATTCATAACCTTTCCGTCGATGATAAGCTCTCCTGAAGAAATCTCCTCAAGACCTGCGATCATACGAAGTGTTGTTGATTTTCCACATCCTGAAGGTCCTACGAAGATGATGAACTCTTTATCTTCTACTTCAAGGTTGAAATCCTTAACTGCCTCAAATCCGTTTGGATAAACTTTGCAAACGTTCTTTAATGATAAACTTGCCATTTTAAAAATACCTCCTAAGTATTATGTACATATATGTAACTGTTCAGTGCCTTGACTGTCTGTTACCTTGTTTCTTTGTATCTTTATAATACAAAACATATCGTCAATTGGCTATAGTCAATCCGCCAAATAATTTAACGTGTTGTTGTCATTATGACGAAACACAGTCTGATATCGAAACAATTACAAGGTAATTACTGCAATAAACGTACTAATTACAGCTTAGAATATCCAAAGCCATTGACCATAGCCTCAATCGGCAGCCCCTTCTTGCAGAATGGACACTCTGTAACAGGATATGTCTGGTAGTTTACCACATCATCGTCATCAAACAGCTTATCAATCTTTACTCCATTGACCTCATCGATGGTTGAGAATATGGACGCAATACATGTGACCATACCGCCATAATAGTTGATACACTCCATCGCTCTTCTGATCGTCTCACCTGTCGTGGTAGTTGCCAGAAGAAGTACAACATGCTTGCCATCTATAGCGCCCTTATTGTTATCCCTGAAAAGCATCTGTCCGTTGTTAATCTCAGGCGATACAACGTAAATTGTCTCGTGCTTATTCACAGACATAAGTCCGTTTCTCTCAATCTCCTGGCTTAAGAATGCACCAATCATTTCTGTTCCATCCATACATACGATTGTATCTATATATGAATGATGCGGTACCTTGGTGTAAAGAGCCTTTGCAGCTTCCTTTGCCTCGGACACACGGGTCTTGATGCTTGTCACATCTACATAATAATTAATATGCGAATGACTTGTAGCGAAATGTCCCGGTATAGCATGTAAGTTTAAGCCTGCACTCTCCTTTGATTTAAATTTTACAATACGATTTTCCATGATAAGTCCCCCTTTTCAAGTAAAGATTTGTTTTAATTGTAACTCATTTGTGATTAATTAGCGCCTGTAGAACCGAATCCACCGGCACCGCGCTTCGTATCTGAAAGCTCTGACACCTCATTAAACTCAACAGCCAGATATGGCATGACCACAAGCTGCGCTATACGATCTCCGGGATTAATAGTGCGTGCCTGCGTTCCATCATTGTGAAGAGCCACAATATACTCTCCCCTGTAATCACTGTCACACACACCCACGCAGTTTGCCGGGCGAAGTGCCTGCTTTGCAGCTAAGCCACTTCTGGCAAAAACTGCCCCAAAATATCCGTCAGGAATCTCTATCGAAAGCCCCGTGCCTATCTTTGCTGTCTCGTGTGGCTCAATGACAAGCTCCTTAGTAATGTCGGCATATAAATCATAGCCTGCTGCATATTCACTTCCCCTTGTAGGGATTTTGGCTGTGGTTGTCAATTTTTTTATATTTATTTTCATTTTATAATTTCCCCTGATGCAATTTTATATATGACTGTCTATAGCCATTTATTACCCAACCTGTTAACTAATTATTTCCACTCCAGACTTGAGTGCTCAATCTTCCTGTCACGAAGCATAAGCTCTGAGACAGCCTCCTTTGCCGGTTTATCCTCAAAAAGCACTCTGTTTACTTCCTCGATAATCGGCATCCTTACATCATATTTTTCAGCAAGGGCAAGTGCAGCCTTTGCTGAATAGATGCCCTCTACAACCATCTTGACTTCTTTTGTTGCTTCATCCATTGTGTATCCCTGACCTATGAGCATTCCGGCCTTTCTATTACGGCTGTGACGACTCTCACATGTAACAATAAGGTCTCCGATACCTGTCAGTCCAAAAAGTGTCTCCGCCTTTGCTCCCATCTCAATCGCAAGCACAGATATTTCTGCAATTCCTCTGGTAATAAGCGCTGCCTTTGTATTATCTCCATAGCCAAGTCCGTCTGCCATGCCTGCTGCAAGTGCTATGACATTCTTGAGGGAGCCTCCAAGCTCCATTCCAAGCACATCAGGACTGGTATACACACGAAATACCTCATTCATAAAAAGATCCTGTACTATCTCAGCGGTCTTCTGTGTCCTTGCTCCTGCAACAACAGTCGTAGGAAGCAGCTGTCCGACCTCCTCTGCATGTGAAGGTCCACACATTACAGCCACATCAGCGCAAGGTATCTCACTCTCTACCACATCAGATATGGTCATAAGAGTGTTTTCTTCAATTCCCTTTGCCACACAGACAATTATCTGTCCTTCCTTCACAAACGGAGCCATTTTTACTGCTGTGCTTCTGGTGAATACAGAAGGTACCGCAAGTACAAGTATATCGTTATTTTTGATTGTTTCCTCTATATCTGTTGTAAAGGTAATGCTATCCGGAAGCTTTACTCCAGGAAGCTTATCAATATGCTCATGCTTTTCTTTAAGCATCTCAATCTCGCTCTCCACGATTGACCATATTTCAACAGAATGTCCGTTATTTGCAAGCACCAGGGATAATGCCGTTCCCCAGCTTCCTGCACCTATAATACCTACTCTACTCATTTTCTATGCCTCGTATTTTATATAATTATTATAATCCAAAACTATTATTTACTTTGCCTTCTGACCAAATTTATTTTCAGTTCCGCTTAAAAGTCTCTTGATATTGGCTCTGTGTCGCCAGATAGCCATCGCCGTAAAACAAGCAGCAAGTATATCAAACTCGACCGCATAATTGCCACTTACTCCAAGCAGCCCCATATGGTTAAACACAATTGCCTGAATCAGAAACGATATAACAACCAGTATAGAACCAAGCGAGACATATCTTGTTATGGCTACAGCAAAAATAAACAATACCAAACATATCGGAGCCGCAATCGGACATACAGCAAGTATCACACCTGATGTACATGCTATTCCCTTTCCTCCCTTGAAATTGAGAAAGAACGGAAAAATTGTGTCCAAGCACCGCTCCAAAGCCTGCATACAGCTCTATGCATTTAACAGCCTGTGGATATGTATTTCTATATATGAAATAAAATATACAAAACCGCTATGATTGCCTTGAACAAATCACCAAAGAAGGTAACTGCACCGGCCTTCCATCCAAGTGTCCGAAGCGTATTGGTGGTGCCTGAATTACCGCTTCCATGCTCTCTTACATCTATTCCATGTGCCTTACCATAAAAAATATCCGGTCTGAAAGGTTCCAAAGAAATACCCTACGACCAATGCTAAAATCCTAGCCAGTATCATTTTACTCATTTTCCTTTCGTTCTCTTGTAATAAACTTAAGTGCAGTTCCCCTGAAACCAAATGTATCCCTGATTCTGTTCTCAAGATATCTGGTATATGAAAAATGCATAAGATTCTTGTCGTTTACAAAGATTACAAAGGTAGGCGGCTTAACCGAAACCTGAGTTACATAGTATATCTTAAGTCTCTTGCCCTTGTCTGTAGGAGGCTGCTGCATGGCAACTGCCTCCGTAACGATCTCATTTAGCACTCCTGTTGCAACACGCATTGAGTTATTTTCTATAACAACATCGATGAGCTCAAATATCTTGTTGAGTCTCTGACCTGATTTTGCCGAAATAAACAGTATCTCTGCATATGGTATAAAGCTTAATATCTGTCTGATTTTCTCTGTGTGCTGCTTTACGGTATTATTATCCTTTTCAATGGCATCCCATTTATTGACAGCAATGATAATTCCCTTGCCTCTTTCGTGGGCAATACCCGCAATTTTAGCATCCTGCTCAGTAACTCCCTCTGTAGCATCTATCACTACAATGACAACATCAGCTCTCTCAACTGCGGAAACTGCACGTATAATACTGTATCGCTCTATATCCTCTTTTATCTTATTCTTGCGCCTGAGACCGGCTGTATCGATAAATATATACTCCTTACCATCATATTTTATGGCTGTATCGATAGCATCTCTTGTGGTGCCTGCTATATCTGACACTATTACCCTGTCCTCACGGGCAAGCTTGTTGATAAGTGATGACTTACCTACATTAGGCTTACCTACTATAAGCAACTCTCGGTCTGTCATCCTCATCGTCCTGCTTAGATGAATCCGGAAAATGCTTTACAACCTCATCAAGCATATCTCCGAGTCCGAGCATTGAAGCTGCAGATATAGGATGTGGATCACCAATTCCTAAGTTATAAACTCATACACATCAGTCATATACTTTTCAAAGCTGTCCACCTTATTGACAACTAATACAACCGGCTTGTGTGAACGACGAAGCATATCCGCTACCTTTGAATCGGAATCAACAAGTCCCTGCTTCACATCTGTAATAAAAATAATAACATCTGCGGTGTCTATAGCAATCTGTGCCTGCTCTCTCATCTGTGACAGTATCACGTCTCCGGATTCCGGCTCAATACCCCCTGTATCAATCATGGTAAAATTATAATCAAGCCATGATACATCTGCATAGATTCTGTCTCTTGTGACACCCGGAGTGTCCTTTACTATAGATATCCTCTCTCCTGCAAGCGCATTGAAGAGAGTAGATTTTCCAACATTTGGACGGCCAACGATGGCCACTACTGGTCTGCTCATATACTCTCCTGTTCTAAATTCATATTAGATTATAGACTAATTGTAACTATTCAAAATAATGATAAAATAATAAACAAAACATCTATAACAGAGTAATTATATCACAATACCATTTACAGAGACAACTATTCATATGTCAAAAGTGGTTCTTTTGATGAAATTAATCCATTTTCTTTAAGAACAGCTATCAGATTAGTACAGTTTTCGCCAAAACTAATGTTGACCGAATACGTTTCAATACCATCGGAACGGGCATCCCCAAAATCAGAATACTCCTTTGTCACACCCAGTATATCCAACAGCTCCTCATACCATGTGAAGCCATAGACATTCCAGCTTTTTCCAATCCTGTTGCCCTTTGGCACTGTAAAATTCAGCATAAGATCGTACATATAGCTGTTATCCTTATCCACTCCGTCAAGCATTCTCTTCAAATTATATTCCTGCATCACACCGGCCTCAACATCCTTCTTCACAGCCTCAAAAATATCCGCTGCAAC
>ENA-OQKT01000161-OQKT01000161.1-human-gut-metagenome-genome-assembly--contig:-NODE-161-length-12597-cov-3.246832_pt1 | contig 12597 bp, 13 predicted proteins | sample MGYA00242650_ERZ504801 | MGnify/ENA primary metagenome ERZ504801 (study PRJEB26092, sample SAMD00036396) | human gut metagenome | host: Homo sapiens | study: EMG produced TPA metagenomics assembly of...
CTTTTTCCCGATACTCGCACTTTACATTCTGTTCTATTTTCATATGCTGGGCGCGGGAGATATCAAACTCCTATCCGCTGTTGGAGGCTTTCTCGGTGTGCCAGCGATCCTGAAATGTATGATTGTGTCGTTCCTGTCTGGAGCGGTCTTATCTATCGGAATTATTCTCGTCTGCGGAAATTTACCGCAGCGTCTTACCAAATTTTTCAATTATTTCCAAACTTATTTTACCAAAAGAAAATACCAGAAAAAAACAGAGCCGGTTCCCTATTACGATGGGAAGTGGGGCATGGAGTGCATCCATTTTTCCGTTCCCGTGCTGATGGGAGTGCTGCTCTGGATTGGGGGATTTTATTGAATACTGCAAAGAAAAAGAGTGTTTTTGCAGTCTGTGACACGGAAATGGAATATGCACGCAATTTTATGGAATATCTGAACCAGAAGAGAAATATTCCGTTCGAAGTGCATGCTATTTTCCAGTGCGGAGATTGTTTCTGGAGTTCGACAAAGAATAACGAAACAGAGATTCTTCTGATTTCGGATAAAGCGATGAAAGAAGAGATCCGCCGGTATCCGATCCGTCAGATTATCATTCTGTCCGAGGGCGTACACAGTCCGGTGCTGGATCAGTATCCGGCGGTCTACAAATACCAGTCGTCGGAAAAGGTGATCCGCGAGGTCATGGCGTGCTACGGCGTAGAAAATGGTGTCGATACATCGCCTGCACTGCTGCCGAAAAAGGAAATGCGCATCATCGGCATTTATTCGCCGGTCGGACGGACGCAGAAGACCTCGTTTGCCCTGGACGATGGGGCAGATTCTGGCAAAAGAGCGGGCAGTGCTGTATCTCAATATGGAGAGCTATTCCGGATTTGAACGGCTGCTGGAATGCAGTTACGACAGGGGGATGAGCGATATTCTGTATTATGCGAGACAGGAAAATCAGGGCATCATCTACAAACTGGGCGGAATGGTCCAGTCGATGCAGAACCTGGATTATCTGCCGCCCGCCGCATCGCCGATGGACATTCAGACTGCAAAATATGAAGAATGGAAATGGCTGTTTCAGGAGATTGAGAAGAACAGCAGCTATGAAGTGCTGATTCTCGACCTCGGGGATGGTGTGGCGGATCTGTATCAGATCCTGGATTTTTGCAATGAAATTTACGTTCCGATAAGGAATGATGTGATTTCTGCGGCAAAAATGGAGCAGTTTGAAAATTTGCTGCGCCGGTGGGACTGCCAGTCGGTGCTGGACAAGATGCGGAAAATCCACGTTCCGTTCCACACGGCAAACCGGACGGGAAAAGCCTACTTTGAGGAGCTTGTCTGGAGCGAGCTGGGCGACTATGTGCGTCAGATTCTGCGGGACGGCAGAAGAGGAGAAGAAACATGACAATGCCGGAAATTCTGCGGAGAAAAACTGATGGAGCGGATCGATATCGCATCCGAACCGGATGACGGAGAGGTTCTCGAAGAGATTGACCGTCTGATTTTTAGGGGAAGAAGAAACACGGTATCTTCCGGTGGCACAGAAGGCGGAGCTGCGCAGACAGCTGTTCTACAGTGTGCGGAGGCTCGATGTCCTGCAGGAGCTGCTGGAAGATGCGGGAATTACCGAAATTATGGTAAACGGTTATCAGCATATCTTCGTGGAACGGAACGGCAGAATCGAGAGATACGGCAAAAGCTTTACCTCCGCAGAAAAGCTGGAGGATGTGATTCAGCAGATTGTAGGCCGATGCAACCGCGTGGTGAATGAACAGAATCCGATTGTGGATGCACGGCTGGAAAATGGAGACCGCGTCAACGTTGTCATGAAACCGGTCGCATTAAACGGACCGATTCTGACCATCCGCCGCTTTCCGGAGCAGGCGGTGACGATGGAATTTCTGGTCTCCATCGGGAGTATTACAAAAGAGGCGGCAGAGTTTCTGCAGGCCCTCGTCCGGACCCGCTACAGCATGATGATCGGCGGGGCGACCGGATCTGGCAAAACGACATTTCTGAATGCGCTTTCCGCCTACATTCCAAAGGGCGAGCGCATCATAACCATCGAAGACAATGCAGAGCTGCAGATCCAGGGTGTGGAGAATCTGGTGCGGCTGGAAGCAAAAGAGGCAAATCTGGAATCAGGAACAGAAATTACGATCCGCGATCTGATCCGCGCAGCTTTGCGTATGCGGCCGAACCGCGTAATTATCGGCGAAGTGCGCGGAGCGGAAACGTTTGAATTATTATCCGCACTTATATGTACTATATAACAATTATATATATAACGTATATAAGGATGGAAAATATAGATTAGAGGGAAGGCATAGGAACGATATGAACATTAAGTATAGGTTATTGTGTAAAAGGTTAATAGAGGAAAGGAAGAGAGTAGGTGTCATTCAATATTATAATGTACTGTTCATAATGGAGTTATTGTCAGATAAAGACATATGGTTTTTAGAACAGTGGGTGAACGGTATAAATAACATATATATGAAGGATATACATAACTGGTGTAGAATGCATTTTGTTAAATATCACACTGTATTTGTTTACAGGAAAGAGTATCCGGTAAAAGCAAATATTTGGAATGGATATTCATATATAAGGTGGCGGATGGAGCGGATGATGAATTTGGAATAAGATAAAATAGTGCTTGCATGAAAGGGAGTCTTAGAGTAGGGTATTCTTTTGAAAGTATGGATAGAACGAAGGCTGAAGGCTCTGCGCTATTCGTTTGGCAGAGCCTGAGTATTGTCCTGATCCGTAGAAAATAAATCTAACTGACCTTCTGGAGTGGAACTTTGACCGGATTCATCTTCAGTTGATTGTTCTCTTTTTTTGGGTGTTTTATGAGTGTATAATTTCTCAAAAGGAAGTGAATACTTGGATTTTTTATTGTATTCTAGTAAAAGAGCTTCTGCAAACCCTAATGAACCGGCACGACGTTCTCTGGCAGTACGACTGATTTCTCTGACAGAGACACGTCCTACTTTTTCTTTAAATGTGTCATCTTTCATTGTTTCTCCATAAGCATTATCCAGACGGGCAATAGCATTAAGCATATTGGAGCTAAAGGACATAGGCGCGCCTTCCCATGTGGCAACGCAAAGGCGTAAAACACGATCAAGAGTGTGAAAACCATATTTTTCATAGATATTAATTAAAGTGGATACAGCACATATACCTCCGGGGCGAGAGGAAGAAGTAATAGAGAGATCATATGATTCAACAAGGTCACGAATAATAAGTTCTCTATCATTACCAGCTTCAATATTAGCCATGAATATTTCATAAGGTAGTAACGATTTGACATATTTCATCTGATTTGCAAAAATATCTGCTTCTTGAGTGTAAACAAGATCATCATAAACCATGCACCAGACAGGAGTTTCTCTTGATCCAGAGACGAGAGCGACAATTTCTATAGTGTGTTGTCCGTTGAACACATAATTTATCCCATCACGTCTACTTACTTTTACAGGGTTTATCTGATAAAGGTCAAAATTAGCTGCAGCACGCTGAACGTGTTTGATAGAAAGATTACGTTGGTAATCTTGATTTGAACATAAATTTTTAATAGGTATTTGCTCAAAATGCACTTGGGGAACAAACTTTTGTAAATCTTCGGTATTTCCATCCATAATTATATTTCCTCCAATTTTTTCAAAATATTATTTGTGGTTGATATTAGGCACATAAGCTGATATTTAAGCTTATATTTTGCTGTATCAGATGCAATTTTAAAATCTGAAACTTTTAATACTCTTTCGATAGAACTGTTCCATGAGGGAATCGTCAACGTAAGACTTGCAATTTCCGCATCTGGATCAAATTGTGGCAGATTGCGTATAGATGGAATAGAAACGGAAGATTCTTTCTTTAATATCGGTTTGGCGTAATTATTCCACAGTAATTCCCTTTTCATATCATGATAACTGAGATGTTCTATCTTTTCGGCAAGAAGGTAGTTATTTAGACTTAAAAGCTGCTCTTTTGATAATCCTGAAAGTTCAATAATATTAGCTTGGGAAATCCAAAGCTGACCAGAACGAACTCGTTTGACAAGATCCGGAACTTTTTCATCAATTATATCTAGTGCACTACTGTAAGCAGAATATTTGTAAACGGTAGCCATTGCTACATTACATTCTTCGGATATTTTTTTTGCTGCGATGCTTGCACCGGAAATATGAGATTTATTCGTAGATGAAAGTTGTCTTGAAACTAAAATTTTTTCAGCATCATATTTTTTCCCAATCAGGTATTTTTTATTGATATTGGTTAAATCCTCTCGTTTAAGTTGGTCAGTACATATCCATGAAATTACATCTTCTTTACTGGAAAAATGGAGTCTTTTTATTCGGAAAGGAATACTGTGTTTACGAAATAATTCATATGCTTCTATACCATTAATGACAATACCATTCCATGTGCAGATGGGGGTGTGATAGGAATGACATAATATCTGTTGCTCAAGTTGTTTATAATCTTTTTCACTGAGATATTGATACAAATTGGTGAATTCTAGTTTTGTTTTTAATGTATATATACTATAATTGCGCATACTCATCTCCCATTATTTCTGATTTGAATTCTGTTTGTGGCAGTTTTGTGATGATGTTATCCATGGAAAATAGAGCTATTTTCTTATCTGGGTAAATATTGCCTTCTAAACGAAAAATGTTAAATTTCTCCCAAGAAAGGTTAAGCTGGGAAAGTGAATATAGTAATTCTCGGCTGTACAATTCATAACTGTTACCATTGATGACAAAATAATCCTTAACTTTATGTGCCAATTTATCCTCTGCACAACTAGCCTTTATACCTATCATTTTTTGATCAGGATTAACAAGAAGTTGAATATATTCTGGGTTACCAATTTGACGGAGTGTATTGCGGTGGATTCGTATACGATTCTTTTTAAAGTCAATACATATTAGTGGATGGGAAGAGTGTTTGTTGTTCATAGGATTTTTCCTCACTTTCTGCTGTTGATGGTTCTTTTGCTTTTTCTATGGATTTATCAGTTGCCTTCTTCTTTTCTTGTATGTCAAATACTGCGTAGCCTTCAAATATATTGACTTGCATTGATTTCTGATGTTCTTCCACTGGAATACCGAATTGATTCTTCCATTCTTCAGGATAAGAAGGTGTCCTAGCAGTGGTTACAGTTCCATTGTCTTTTAGTGTACGAGGAAATATTTCAGGTGAAGTTAAATCGAAAATGAACAGTATTTCATTGCCAGAACGAATTAATTTGCCGAGAATCTTGTACCGATAATTAGGATTCCAATCCATGAGAGATATCACTTTAGCAAAGAAAATTCGACAGGTGATTTGTTTTGGCGAACGCTTTTTTCCAGAGGAACACCAACGAAAAGAGTCTTTTTCTTCTTCTCGACAGGGACGGACAGCCAGTTTTTTTTCAATGGGATTGACTAATATTTGCACATATTCGACATCGGGTAGCTTTTTTATGCAGGCGGTATTTACAGATACCTTGTAGTTATTAAACGTAAACGAAGGTTCGTAAATATGAGCGAAGAATTCGCCACGTACAACTTGATAACCGTCATAGCTGAAAGAATCATCGTCAATGACTTCCATTTGATTTGAGGGGCTGGGTGCGACTGTTATTGGCATAGGTGTGTTGATTTTCATCATATCAGAAGGTTCTGTAGTCATATTCCATTGATTTATAGGTTGCTCGCTCATTGGGTGTCTCCTTTAATTTCTGTAATAATATTCTTTATATTTTGTATAATGGTTTCTTTGGGAGTGGTTTGTAGCTCGGGTTCTTTATAAGGTTTACTTTCTGAAGCAGTTTGCCAGTTTTTGTCCACTGTAAATTCTGTTAATTCTGGCGCTTGAGACTGAGTATAGTAATTATTACCGAAGCTATTCATCCAGTCGGCAGGATAAGCTAACACACTCTTAGAATCAGATATTGTATCAGGCGTGTTGTTATTGGGGGCGGATACTTCGTTGGTACTTGTCGGGATTCGTATTTCTGTATCGTCCATGTTAGAAAATAAGGACTATTTTCATTGTCTTTTTGGTGGGCAACTCCTAATATTCTATATTTGCATTTTTTGTCCCACTTAAATATCTCGTATAATGTTGGCAAAAATGCAGCACCGGAAATTGGTTTTGGAATAAGTTGACCATCTTTGAGACGTGACCACTGCACTTTATTTTTTGTTTCAGAGGAACATGGTCGAATAGCAAGTAGTTTTGAGCTCGGGTGTATTAGCATTTCGACAAATTTTATGTTTGGAAATTTCCGTATAGCATCTTTGTTAAAAGAGATCTGTTTATATGAAAAAGAAACAGAAATCCGACCAACCGAGGAGAAAAATTGTCCTCTAGCAACTTCATAGTCTCTTAAATCGAAGGAACCGGCGGAAGCAGTAATTGTATCAGGTGCATTCATATTTGCCGGTTTAAGGACGCTTTGAGATGCTTCAAAGTAGTCTCTGGATTTAAATCCAGACCATCTTGGATTAATGCTTATAAATCCACTTAGAGAGCCTTCTTGTATCACATGTAATTCTGGTAAAATCTCTTTATTTCCATATTTCGCATTTGTAATTAATTTTTGAACAGCTATGAAATCATCTCGGGAGATAATAGCTTCATGATGTCCGACTTTTCTGTATTGATTACGGTCTTGATTGTTTTTCCTTGATTTATGGTCAAGATAATTCGGAGTCCATGTTTTTCTCGCCAGAACATCCCCACAATGGCGTTCATTTTGAAGGATTTGTAGTATGGTACTGGATGACCAGACATCATTATTCTTTTTTGTTTTACAACCGAGTTCTGTCAAAGAATCAGCAATTTGTTGAGTACTACTTCCATTAAGATACATATAAAAAATAAGCTGCACAATTTTAGCTTCATGTGGATTGATTACAAGATCTCCATTTTCGTCTTGGTCATATCCGAGCAGAGGAGGTGTAAGGAATATTCCCCGACGAAAACGCATTTCAATGGAAGAATTCATAATTTCACTTTTGGTATGACTTTCTTCCTGCGCAAGTGTTGACATGAATGACAGAATCATTTCGCTTTTGGGATCAAGAGTATTTAAATGCTCTGTTTCAAAAAATACACCGACGGGTGGACGGAGTGAAGAAAGCTCTCGTACATATCGGATACAGTCAACAACGTTTCTTGCAAATCGGGATACACTTTTTGTTATGATTAAATCAATTTTTCCGCCTTCACAATCTTCAATCATTTTTTTGAATGCATCTCTATGTTGAAGCGAAGTGCCGGAAATGCCTTCGTCGGCATATATTTCTACAAGCATCCAATTCGGATTTTTATTTACTACATCCTGATAATGATTTTTCTGTAATTCATATGAGGATGTTTGGCGTGGATCATCCGTAGATACCCTTGCATATACAGCTACTCGTAGTTTTTTTTCTGTTTTAAAAATATCCTCTGGTGGAAGTGCCGGAATTACTTCCAGTTCTTCTGGATCAATACCTTTGTATCTCTGCCGGATTCTGGCTTTCTGTTCATCAATATTACTGCTTCGTTCTTCACTTTCTTTCATCAATAGCGACATCCTTTATAGTTGATATAACTATCATAGAATTTTTGGATTGAAAAAGACATAAACCATCGGTTAAGTGATTAACGGATGGTTTATGTAGAAATAGATATTTGATTGTTATTGAATGATTTAATAATCATTCGGGTTATCAGCATCGTAATTGTGTTTTGAGGATAGATGCCAATCATTGATTCGTAAAATGTTTTTTATGGCTGAAAGAACCTCGAATATGTAACGTTTTTCAGTGCTGGTACAATCTGCCATTAATAAATCAATGTCAGTTTGATATTCCGTAGGATTGTATAACAAGTTCCCATAGAGTAATTCATCAATAGTAATTTCAAGTGCGTTGCTAATTTTGATTAAAGATTCTAAACTGGGTTTACGCTTGGCATTTTCAATATAGCTTATATAAACAGTAGAAAGATCAGCAATTTCAGCCAGCTCCTCGGCAGATAATCCTCGTTGTTTGCGGGTTTCTCTTATACGTTTGCCTATAAGTGCATAATTTATTTCCATGTCCTCACCTCCTTTCCATCACAACTTGACTTTCTTGTGTTGTAGATAGAAAAAATGGTGAGCTATACAACAGCAATTGGTTGTATAAAGAGAAGTATATCATATGTATATAGCAAAAAGAAGATTGTCGATTGATGGGAGAAAAAGGCGATAAGTTGTAATTGAACAACAGCGAAAAAAGGGTTATCATTTATGTATTAAAAATTATGTCTGGGAGGAAAATACATGGCAGATAAAGAGGAAATCAAAACACTGGAGGAATTAGAGGAAAAAGGAAGAGTACTGCGGGAGTACAAAGAAAAATTCCGGCAGATGTGCCAAGAGAATAAAATGATAAAGGGTTCGACAGTGCTGAAACTATATGATAAAAATTGAAGAAATACAAAGAGAATATGAGCATTTAGATAATAAGCTGACATTAATGGAATACAACTTTATATAGTTCTATTTTTTTTGTTTAATTACTACTGTTTCCCTTAGTAAATACTTGTAAGATACATCTCTAATAATTTTGCGGATTTCTAGTTACAATTAAGGTAACTACTATCGGAAAGAGGTGTATTTACTTGCGTACAGAGGATTATATTGCGGACAATATTATAGCTTTATGTAAAAAACGTGATATGAGTAAATATCGGCTGTCACAATTGACTGGTATATCTCAATCTTCGATTGGAAAAATTATTGCTAAAGAAAGTTTACCAACTATGCCTACTGTAGAAAAGATATGTGATGCACTGGGAGTAACAATGGCACAATTCTTTGCCGGAATGGATGTTCCAGTAAGCTTATCAGAATCACAACAAGAGGTTCTGAATATTTGGAATAATCTTGATGAAAAAGAACAGAATGTAGTGATACAAATGCTCCGGGGACTTCAAAAATAAAGGAAACAGTTGTAACGAAAATGTTGACTGTTTCTTTTTTTATGGAGTTGAGAGATTATGGTGATTGAAAAGAAATATTATGATATTGCACAGCATGAATTGGAAGAAATGCAAAGAGAAATTAATGAAGAAAAAGCGCAAATGTCAGAAGAAGAGATACTAGAGGATAAAAAATGGCATGATGAACAATTGGAAACAATTATTAAAAAGGCAGAAGCTCATATGCGTCGTTTTAAGAAAGTTCCAGATCCTCAAAAAGTAGTGAAATTCACTTTTTTACAAAAAGATGCATTGGAAATTGCACGAAATATGCAGATGAATATAAAAACTGAGCGTAAAGAAGATGATTTATGGGGGACGATAGAAATGTCATTTAATAATATGTGGTTTTTAGATTCGGCTCCTAGTGAATGGAAAGATATTTGGAATAACTTGCTGAAAGAAGCTCAGAGAGTGTATATAGAAGCAAAAGATAACATGATCATGTATCAATATTATTATGATTTGGCGGTAGAAGTTCCTTGTGTGCAGACACAATACAAATAATGATATATGAATGCTGTTCTGTAATAATTTTATGATATACTGTGGATATGATATGTAAAAATAGTCGGAGAAAGATTTGTGAATGCACGATTATTTAGGAGGAAAAAAGCATGACAGATGCAGAACAAAGAGAGGCTGCCCGTCAATTTGTAAACCGATGGATGGGAAAAGGGAAAGAAGATGAAGATGGACGTTCTTATTGGATTGATTTATTGACGAATGTTTTGGGAATGGATAATGTGACAGAACGTTTGAACTTTGAAAAGAAAGTTGTAATTGATGGAAATACAAAACGTATTGATGTGTATATTCCTGAAACACGAGTAATTATTGAACAGAAGAGTCTTGGAAAAGCATTGGATCAGAAAATCAGGAATTCAGGAGATGTTGATCTTACTCCATTTGAACAGGCAGACAGATATAATGGAAAGCTGACTTTTGATGAAAGAGCTCGGTGGATTGTTACGTCAAATTTTGCTGAAATTTGGATTTATGATATGAACCAGAAACAGCCAGAACCGACAAAGATTGCTTTAGATGAATTACAAAGCAAATATCCATTGTTGGACTTCTTGGTGAAAAAGGAAGTAAAGACAATATCGCATGAAATGGAAGTATCAATAAAAGCAGGAGGTATTGTTGGGCTTATTTATGATGCGTTTTTAAAACAATATCGTATACCAGATATTAAGGAAAAGGATGAAACACTTGAGCAGAGAGAAAAAAGAGAGCATAAACTAAAGAGCCTGAATGCTTTATGTGTGCGAATTGTTTTTTGCTTGTATGCAGAAGATGCTGGTATTTTTGGAAAGAGAAATATGTTCCATGATTATTTGGAAACATATGAAGTAAAGGATTGCCGGAGAGCTATAATAGAATTATTTAAGATATTGGATACACCTGTATCAGAGCGAGACGAGTATTTAGAGGAAGAACTTGCTCAGTTCCCGTATGTAAATGGTGGGTATTTGCTGATGAAACTATTGAGATACCACCTTTTACAGAGAAAATTAAAGAATTACTTCTTACAAAAGCGTCAGAAGATTTTGACTGGAGTGATATTTCTCCAACTATATTTGGAGCGGTATTTGAATCTACATTAAATCCTGAGACCAGACGTTCAGGAGGAATGCATTATACATCTATTGAAAATATTCATAAAGTTATTAGTCCTCTTTTTTTGGAAGATTTGCAGAAGGAATTTGATAGTATTAGAGCAATTCAAGTGAAGCGTACCAGAGATAAAAAATTGGAAGAATTCCAAAATAAATTGGCATCACTTACATTTTTTGATCCTGCGTGTGGTTCCGGAAATTTCCTTACAGAAACATACCTGTCGCTTCGTCGTTTGGAGAATGAGGTGATAAAGGAAAAAGTTGGCGGACAAATGACATTGGTAGAGGTAAATAATCCAATTAGAGTTTCTATTCAGCAATTTTATGGAATAGAGATTAACGATTTTGCAGTTACAGTTGCGAAAACGGCTTTATGGATTGCAGAATCTCAAATGTTGGAAGAAACGAAAAATATTGTGTATGGATTTAATGACGATTTTCTTCCTTTAAAGACATATGTAAATATTACAGAAGGAAATGCATTAAGAATTGATTGGAATGATGTAATTCCTGCAGAAAAATTATCGTTTATAATGGGAAATCCGCCATTTGTAGGAGCACGTTGGATGGCGTCGGAGCAGAAGGAAGATGTTGAGAAGATATTTGAAGGATGGAAGAGTATAGGAAATCTTGATTATGTTAGTTGCTGGTATAAAAAAGCGGCTGACTATATGGGAAATTATAATATCAGAGCAGCATTGGTATCAACTAATTCAATTACACAGGGAGAAAGTGTTTCGATTCTCTGGAAACCGCTTTTTGAATCAGGTGTACACATTGATTTTGCATACAGAACATTTATATGGGATAGTGAAGCGTCAATAAAAGCGCATGTTCATTGTGTAATTGTTGGCTTTAGCAGAGCTGTAAATAATAAGCAGAAAATAATTTATTCAGGTGAGAACGCAATTCCGGCGAATAATATTAATGGATATTTGCTTGATGCAGAAAATATATTCATTGAAAAAAGAATGAAACCATTGTGTAATGTTCCTGAAATAGCATTAGGTGGGCAAGCAATTGATGGTGGATTTTTAATATTGACGGAAGAGGAAAAGGAAGAGTTTTTGGAAAAAGAACCACAGGCTTCTCCGTTTTTTAGACATTATATGATGGGAAAAGATTTTATTGATCGAAAGCCGAGATATTGTATTTGGCTTGTTGGAGCTGATCCTGGATTATTAAAAAAATGTCCGATGATATTAGAACGAGTGAATAAAGTACGTGAATTTAGACTTAGTAGTACAAGAGCGAACACAAAAAAAGCGGCTGAGAATCCAACTTTATTTGCATCAATACTTGAACATAAAAATCAATATATTGCGATTCCCAAAGTTTCTTCTCAGAATCGTAGATATATTCCAATGGATTATTTAGATGGTGAAATTATTCCGGGAGACAAATTATTCACTATGCCCAATGCATCATTTTATGAATTTGGTGTATTGATGTCGAATGTTCACATGGCATGGATGCGAGCAGTGTGTGGAAGATTAAAAAGTGATTATAGTTATTCAAACACAATAGTGTATAACAATTTTCCGTGGCCTGTAGTAACGGAGAAGAATCGGGAACAAATTGAAAAATCGGCACAGGAAATTTTGAAAGCAAGAACATTATATCCTAGTAGTAATCTTGCGGCTTTATATGATCCTTTAACAATGCCAGCCGAGTTACGACGAGCACATACTGCAAATGATAAAGCTGTTATGGCTGCGTATGGCTTTAGTACAAAAATGACGGAAGCAGATTGTGTGGGAGAGTTGATGAAATTATACCAGAAAATGCAATGATAAAAGTTTATAGAGCTGTTTTTTGCTCAAAGTAAAATATTTGAAAACATAGAATATTCCAAATCCATAAAAGATGAATGAAAACCAATATGGGAATTTTACATGTGTTACAAAATTTGTAAAATTTTCATATTGGTTTTTTGTAATCTGTAAAATTATAAATTTGGATATCG